>JGI12053J15887_10000133_pt1 | contig 24690 bp, 22 predicted proteins | sample MedBloCAOM1_O3_FD_15887 | JGI IMG/M metagenome (IMG submission 15887)
GCCACATGGCCGACCACACGGTGGTGATGTATCTCGGCAAGATCGTCGAGCAGGCGCCGACCGCCTCGCTGTTCGAGGATGTCCGCCATCCCTACACCAGGGCATTGTTCTCGGCGGTGCTGGTGGCGGGGCCAGGCCGGCAGAAGGAGGAGATCGAGCTCAAGGGCGAGGTACCCTCGCCGCTCAACCCGCCGTCCGGCTGCCACTTCCACCCACGCTGCCCCTGGGTCATGCCGCGCTGCTCGCAGCAGGAACCGGCGCTGCGCGAAGTATCGCCCGGTCATGCCGTGGCCTGCCACCTGTTCGACAATGCCTAGCCCGCCGATCACATCGTTCATTCGCCTCCCCCGTCTCAGCGCCTTCAAAGGCGCGACGGGGGAGGTGGCCCACGTCGGCGCTGTTTACAGCGCCTTTACCGGAGGGGGAGAGCCCCAGTCGAAGCATCTGCAGATTTCAGATCATGAGGAAATCGTCCTTGGAGCCTTCCCCCCTCGCCCCGTATGACGGGGCACCTCCCCCGTAAGACGGGGGAGGCACATGAGTAATAGGAGAAAGAGTCAATGTCCTCACCGTACGGCCCGTTGCAGGGCGTCAAGGTCGTCTCCTGCTCGACAGCGCAGGCGGGCACCGTGCCCTACATGTTAATGGCCGATCTCGGCGCCGATGTGATCAAGATCGAAGTGCCGGAAGGCGGCGACGGCTCGCGCCGCATGACCGTGCTGCCGGGCATGCCCAGCACCTTCTTCGAGACCAACAATCGCGGCGTGAAGAGCGTGACGCTGAACCTGAAGGCAGCCGAAGGCCGCGCCATCCTGCACAAGCTCGTGGCCAAGGCCGACATCTTCGGCCAGAACTTCCGCCCCGGGGCGGCCGAAAAGAACGGCTTCGGCTGGGAGGAGCTGCGCAAGATCAATCCCAAGCTGGTCTATGTGTCGATCTCGGGCTACGGCACCAAGGGGCCGAACGGCCACCTGCCGGGCACCGATTCGATGGCGCAGGCGCTGGGCGGCATCGCCGAGGCCTATTCAATGCCAGGCCAGAAGATGCGCACCGGCATCGCCTCGGTGGCCGACGAATCAACCGCCATGCTGGCCTTCGGTGGCGCCCTCGCGGCCCTCACCCATGCGCGTACCACCGGCGTCGGCCAGAAGATCGAGCTGTCGCTGCTTGGCTCGCTGATCCGGCTGATGGGCTGGACCTTCACCACCACGATGTGGCGCAACAAGAATCCGGTGACGGGCCAGGCGCGCATCACCGGCACTCCGCAGCGGGCGGGCATCAGCGCCTCCTTCAACGACCGTGACGGCAAGCCGCTGGTGTTCCAGCTCACCGGGCCGGACAATTGGAAGGACGCGATGTCCGGTCTGGGCTTCCATGACCGCATCAAGGCGGCGGGCTTCGAGGATCTCGGCGTCATCATCGACAATGACGCCAAGCGCAACGAATTGCTGGCCCTGCTCGACGACCTCTTCGCCACCGGCACGCGCGACGACTGGGTGGCGAAGCTGCGCGCGGCCGACATCGTGTCGGCGCCGATCAACACGATGCTGGAAGCGTCCAACGATCCCGACGTGCTGGCCAACGGCTACGTCACCGAGATCGACTACCCCAAGCACGGCAAGCGCCTGAAGGTGCACGGCACGCCCTGGCGGTTCTCCGAGACGCCGGCCAAGCCCGGCATCGCGCCGGAACTGGGCGATCACAACGATGCGGCGCTGGCCGAGCTGGGTTACAGCCCCGCCGAGGTGGCGGATCTGCGGGTACGGCGGATCATCTGAGCCAACTCGCGCCTGCCGTTTCCAAGGTATGCGATTTTCAATATTTAGTTTGAAACAGCCGTCACGAGATCCTCGATTCTGATTGGAAACCGGCGCACCCGGATCCCCGTCGCGTGCCAGACCGCGTTTGCAACGGCACCGGCCGTGCCTGTGACGCCGATTTCACCCACTCCCTTGATGCCGAGAGCGTTCACATGAGGATCGTGCTCGTCGATCAGGAGAGCCTCCACGCCCGGCACGTCGGCATTCACCGGGATGTGGTATTCCGCAAGATTGGCGTTCAGCGTCCGGCCGGAGCGGCGGTCCATGACAGCCTGCTCGTGCAGCGCAAACGACACGCCCCAGATCATGCCGCCCAGGAGCTGACTGCGCACAAGGAGAGGATTGATGACACGCCCCGCAGCGAAAGCGCCGACCAGGCGGGTGACGCGGATTTGGCCGAGATCGGGGTCGACCTTGACCTCGGCGAACACCGCTCCGTGCGCATGCATGGCGTAGGTGGATTGCGCCGCGGGATCCGCGGCGCCATTGCCGCTGGCTTCGATCTCCGCGAGGCCGGCGCGGCCGAGGATATCGGCATAGCTCTCGCTCCGCCCTTCATCGTCACGACGGAACAGGTGGCCGCCGCGCGCGACGACCCCGGCATTGCCCGCCCCGAACAAGGGCGAACGCTCATTCGTGGTGGCCAGATCCGCGAGTTTGGCGATGACCGCGGCGCCCGCATTATGGATGGCCATGCCTGCCGTGGCGGTGTGGGCCGAGCCGCCGGCGATGCCGGCGTCCGGCAGGTCGGATGTGCCCGCCCTGAACTCCAGTCGTTCGATGTCGAGCCCCAGCCCGTCGGCCGCAATCTGGGCGAACGCGGTCCAGGCGCCCTGACCCATGTCGTGGGCCCCCGTTTCCATCAGGCCGGACCCGTCGCGTCGCACAACGGCCCGCGCTTCGGCCTGGAACATCAGCGCCGGGAATGTCGCGGTGCCCATTCCCCAACCGACGAGGCAGCCATCCTCGTCCCGCACCTGTCGTGGTGCGAAGGGGCGTCGCGACCAGCCGAAGCGCCCGGCTGCTTGCGCGTAGCAGTCCCGCAAGGCCTTCGAGGAGAACGGCTTGCCGGAAATCGGCTCGACTTCGGCGTAGTTCTTCAAGCGGAAGGCCAAGGGATCCATCCCGCAGGCCCATGCCGCCTCGTCGATCGCACTCTCCAGTGCAATCGATCCGGTTGCCTCACCGGGAGCGCGCATGAACATCGGCGTGCCGGTGTCGATGCGGACCGCCTCGTGCGACGTGGCGATGGCAGGGCTGGCGTAGAGCGTATGCGAGGCGTCGGCGGCCGGCTCGAAGAAATCGTCGAAGGTGCTCGACGCCGTCTTCGCGTGATGATCGATCGCGGTCAACCGACCGTCGCCGTCGGTACCAAGGCGAAGCCTCTGGCGGGTCGGCGGACGATGGCCCACCGGACCGTACATCTGTTCACGGCGCAGCACGAGCTTGACCGGCCTGCCGACCAATCGCGCCGCCAGGATGCCAAGGACCTGCGGCCCCGCGAGCAGGCCTTTCGAGCCGAAGCCGCCGCCCAGGAAGGGGCTGCGAATATGGATCTTCTCGGGGGCGATGCCGAACAGTCCCGCGATCCGCCCCTGGGCCATGGCGAGGGCCTGGCTCGGCGTATCGATGGACAGCGTATCGCCGTCCCACATCGCCACGATGGCGTGGGGCTCCATGGCATTGTGGTACTGGGCGGGCGTCTCGTAGGTCGCCTCGATGCGCGTCGACGCCGCCGCGAGACCCGCCTCCGCATCGCCCCGCCGCATTTCGGCCGGATTGCCGACGCCGACGGCGGGCGGGACGAAGCTTTCGACGGCATCGAGACCGACGCGGGCCGGCAGCGCTTCGTATCGTGGCGACAGCAGCGCCGCTCCTTCCGTCGCAGCCTCCAGCGTCTGGGCGATCACGACCGCGATCGGCTGATTCGCATAACGCACCTGGTCGTTCTGCAGGAGATCGAGCCGGAACATGAAGGGGTTCGCCTTCGCGTCCGGATCCTCCGCGAGCGGCGGCCTGTTGGCGGGGGTCATGACATCGACGACGCCCGGGTGGCTCTTGGCGGCTTGCACGTCAAGAAACGTCACGCGACCGCGCGCGATGCTGCTGACCGCCAGAACAGCATGGAGCATCCCCGCCGGATGGTTATCCGCTGCGTAACGGGCTTCTCCTTTGACCTTCAGGACGCCGTCGCGGCGGGTCAGCGGTTGACCGATGCTCGAGCCGTGTCGGACATGGGCAGGCGCTTGAGTGAGGCTGATCACAGGCGTCATGGAGCGCTCCGGGAAACGGATGAGAAAGGGGAGGCCGGAAGGGCAGGAACGCGCTGTGGCGTTCCTGCCGCGGCGAGCGTCAGGGCGCGCACGAGGACCCGCTGCGCGAGCTCGATCTTGAAGCCATTGTCTCCCGAGGGTTTCGCGTCAGCCAGCGCTGCCTCCGCGGCGCGGCGGAAGGCGGCGGCACCGGGCTTGCCGCCTGCCAGGATCTTCTCCGCCGAGCGGGCCCGCCAGGGTTTGGCGGCGACGCCGCCCAGCGCCAGCCGCGCCTCCTGGATCGTGCCGTCCTCGATGCGCAGCGCCGCGGCGGCCGACACGACAGCGAAGGCGTAGGAGGTGCGTTCGCGGACCTTGAGATAGCGGGCATGCGCCGAGAACCTGCGCGCCTCGCCCGGCAGTCGCAGGGCGACGATCAAGTCACCCGGCTCGAGGATGCTTTCACGCTGAGGCGTGTCGCCCGGCAGACAGTGAAGCGCCTCGACCGCAACCTCGCGCCGGCCGGTTCTGCCCTCGATCTCCACAACGGCGTCGAGGGCGGCGAGCGGCACGCAGAAATCCGACGGGTGGGTGGCGATGCAAGCCCCGCTCCAGCCGAGCACGGCGTGCAATCGGTTCTCGCCGCCGCGGGCATCGCAACCCGTGCCCGGCTCGCGTTTGTTGCAGGCGCTGGCGGCGTCGTAGAAATATCCGCATCGCGTTCGTTGCAGCAGATTGCCGCCGACTGTCGCGGCATTGCGAAGCTGCGCCGAGGCGCCGGACAGCAGCGCCTCGGCAATCGCGGGATAGGACCGGGCGAAATCCGGGTCGTGCGCGAGATCGGCATTGCGCACGAGCGCGCCGATGCGGATGCCGCCATCGGGCAGATGTTCGATGCGGTCGAGCCCCGGCAGGCGCGTGACATCGACGAGACGGTTCGGATGGGTGATTCCGCCCTTCATCAGGTCGAGCAGGTTCGTACCGGCCGCGAGATAGGCGGCACCTGGTTCGGCCGCGGCTGCGATGGCGTCGGCGACGGTCGCGGGCCTGATATAGTCGAAGGTCTTCATGCGGAGCGCCTCCGGTCGGCCACCACGAGGCTTTTCTGCACGTCCAGCACCGCGTCCGTGATCCCGGAATAAGCCGCGCATCGGCAGAGGTTTCCGCTCATGCCTTCGCGGATGCGCTCCGGGTCATCGCCGGCCTGCCCTTCATGCATCAGGCCGATCGCGCTCATGATCTGGCCGGGCGTACAGAACCCGCACTGGAAGCCGTCATGCGCGATGAAAGCGGCCTGGACCGGATGGAGCTGGTCGCCGCGAGCGACGCCCTCGATCGTGAGGATGTCGGCGCCGTCGTGGCTGACCGCCAACGCCAGGCACGAATTGATCCGTCGACCGTCGACCAGGACCGTACAGGCGCCGCATTGGCCGCGGTCGCATCCCTTCTTGGTGCCTGTCAGGTGGAGGCGCTCACGCAGAAGGTCGAGAAGGGTGACGCGGGGGTCTCCCAGCTCGACGTCCCGCCGCACGCCGTTGACGGTGAGGCTGATGGGGAAGGCCATGCAGTGCTCCGATCGATGCTATGGTCAAATTGGATCGAGGCCGCCCGAGGTTGATCGACGGGCACGCCTAAGGCTGATGCTTAGCGGCATATACGGAGGCATCCTCCGTTTTTCAAGGGACCAAATAGCTGAGTCAGATGGCAGATCAGTCAGCAGAAACTGTCCGGAAGCCCCGCGCCGACGCGGTTCGCAATCGCGAGCGCGTCCTGGAGGCCGCGAAGGCCGTTTTCAGCGCCGGCGGTCCGGACGCGAGCCTCGAAGCCGTGGCCAGACGCGCCGGTGTCGGCATCGGGACGCTTTACCGCCACTTCCCGACGCGCGAAGCCTTGTTCGAGGCGGTCTATCGGCGCGAGGTGCAGCAGCTCGTCGAGCTGGCGGAACAGTTGGAGAGCGCGGCCGAGCCGGTCGACGCCTTGCGTCGCTGGCTGCGATCCAATGTCGAGGTCGTCGCCACCAAGAAGGGCATGTTGGCTGCGCTGGCGCTTGCCGTGCATGGCTCGTCGGAACTCTACGCCTATTCGTTCGAACGCCTGACGAAGGCCGTCGGCGCCTTGCTGGACCGCGCCGTGGTGGCGGGCGAGGTCCGCGGCGACATCAGCCCTGAAGACCTTCTGCGGACCCTCGTCGGCATGTGCTACATGCACGACCAGCCCGGTTGGCAGGAGAGCGTCCTGCGGCTGGTCGATGTCTTCGTCGATGGCCTTCGCGTGCGCCGCGACGACGCCCCGGGGCGCGTGAAAGGCAGGCCTCGGCGACATGCGTCTCGCAAGAGCCGCAAGTAATATCCGGCAATGGCGATGTGGAACCCAGGTCGCACCGTCGCCGGAGGTGGCGAGTGAGACCGGCCACCGCGTTGCGTTGTATTCAGCGGCGACGGATGTGGCGATAGAGCGTCGTGCGAGCGATCCCCAGAGACCGGGCGGCCCGGCTGATGTTGCCGCCCTCGCGGCGGATTGCGGCAAGGACCATCAGCCTCTCGGCGCCGCGCATCGTCGATGCCGCCGGTGAGTCGGGTGCCAGCTCTTCGTCCTGCATCGTCGCCGGGAGGTGCTCGATGCCTAGCACACCGTCGGTCGCCAGCAGGGCCATGCGCGCCAGGCAGTTCCGCAACTCGCGCACGTTGCCGGGCCAGCGATAGCGCATGAAGATATCCATCACATCAGGCGCGATCTGCGGCAGCGGCGCCATGTCGGCGATGTCGCGCAGCAGATGGTCGGCAAGAAGCGGGATGTCCGATGTTCGCTCGCGCAACGGGGTCAATGTCAGCCCGGCGACGTTGAGCCGATGATAGAGGTCGGCCCGGAAGCGTCCGGCCGCTACGTCTTTGGCGAGCGGCCGGTTGGTGGCAGCGATGATCCGCACCGAGATCTTGCGCGGCACCGCCTCGCCCAGGCGCCAGACCATGCCTTCCTCCAGGACACGCAGCAGGTAGGGCTGCAGGTCCGCCGGCATGTCGCCGATCTCGTCGAGGAACAGCACGCCGCCATTGGCCTGCTCGAACCGGCCCCTGGCGCCGCCGCGACGCGCTCCCGTGAAGGCGCCTTCGGCGTGACCGAACAGCTCGCTGGCCAGGATGTCACGCGGCAGGGCGGCGCAATTGACCGGCACGAAAGGACCCGCATGGAACGGTCCTGCCGCATGCACAGCGCGCGCGAGCACGTCCTTGCCGGTGCCCGTCTCGCCCTCGAGCAGCAGCGATGTCTTTGCCATGGCGAAGCGCTCCGCCTGTCGCAGCAAACCCTCCAGCGAGGGCGACGTGCGCAGCAGGGGCAGGAATGCCGGCGCCAATGGTCGAGCCTCGGCCCGGCGCAAATTTGTACGCTGCCCACGGGAGGCCGTCGGAAGGTGCAGGATGGCGCCGACACAGTGCCCGTCTTCGCTGAGCGGCGACAGCCACTCCGGTCTGATACCCGGCGCCAGCGCCGCCAATCGGTCCGGGTCGAGGCCGCCGTGCGGCACGGCGACGAGCATGCTCACTGCCGGCGCCTGATCGAGGCCGAGGTCGTGCAGCGCCGAGTACGCCGGCGCCGTGTGCGCGACCACGCGGCCCTGCACGTCCAACAGGACGGCGGCCGCCGCGTGTCCCTTCACCGCGGCTTCGAACAGCTCGATCAGTCGCGCCCGCTTGGCAAGCCACCGCTTCTGCAGATGGCCCTGGAGCTGCCCGACCAGTGAGATCACGAACGGCCAGGTCTGCGCATTGACCGTGTCCGGCGGCCCGGTGACATCGACCACGCCGACGATCCGCTGGTCGAGCGGATCGCGGATCACCGCGGCGGTGCAGCTCCACGGCTTGGCCACTTCGCAAAAGTGCTCCTCGGCATGGATGTGCAATGGCCTGCCCAGTGCCAGCGCCGTGCCTACCGCATTGGTCCCGCTGGTGTGCTCATGCCAGGCCGCGCCGGGAACGATATGGTCGGCGGCCATGCGGTCGGTGAGATGAGGATCGCCGTCGACCGACAGCAGCGTGCCGTGCGGGTCGCTGGTGATCAGGATGGTGCGCGACCCCATGAGATAGGGAACGATCGGCGGCACGCAGGCGCGCACCGCGTCATAGAACTCGGCGTTGCTGAGCTGGAAGCGATCGACATCAGGGCCTTTGACCCGCAGCGGCGCCGATTTCGTCGCCGGGTTGACGCCGTTGCGCCGGCAGCGACGCCACGATTCGATGACGACGTCGCGCACCACATCGTCACCCTCGACCGGACGGTCTGTGACGAACTTCTCCCAGACCCTGCCGACGGTCCGGATGTAGTCCTTCGAGCACAGTCGCGCGAGCGGGATGTCTTTCATCGCCAAGCTCCTCCCGACGGCTGCCAACGATCGCGGCACACCGCCGCTTCGGCTCTTCGTGACGAGATGCTCCACTGGAGACCGCGTGGTCGGCGGTGGAGCAGACAGCCTGCTTGCCGGGAGGATAGTCCCGCGTTCGCGGCCCTGTAAATCAAGCGTGTTGTAGCGTTCCGCTACATCCGATGCACACGGCCTGTCGCGATGCGCGTCGCTCTGGCGGGCCGCGCGGCGCCAAGCCCTTGCGGCGCCGCGATTTTTCGTCTGGCACGGTCGTTGCGCCACGGCCAAGTGGCGACCGCGGGACGAAACCCCCGGCGCCGACGGTGCCGTGCGCGGCATCGACAGGAAACGCAAGACAGGAGATCAGGACATGTTGGAGATCGGAGTCTTCCACAACGGCGCATCGAGCCTGCCCGTCGTCACGACCAAGGACGGCGTGGCCGTGAATGACGGTTCGCTCGAGGAAGTTCATCGCGCGGCGCAGGAGACGCTGGTGAACCAGGTCCGCCAGGGCATCCTGGCCGAAAAGCTGGGCTTCCAGTCCTTCTGGCTGACCGAGCATCATTTCCAGCCGGAAGGCGCGGAGATGAGCCCCAACCCGCTGCTGGTGCAGATGGCCATTGCCACGCAGACGAAGAAGATCCGTCTCGGCCAGTGCGCCAATATCGTGGTCTGGCATCACCCGGTGCGGCTGGCCGAGCAGATTGCCTTGCTCGACGTGATCAGCGGCGGAAGGGTCGAGTGCGGCATCGGCCGTGGCTACCAGCCGCGCGAGAACGAGACGCTGGGCCGGCCCTACGGCTCGACCATCCAGGACCAGGAACGCAACCGCAAGGCGTTCGAGGAAGTCGTCACTTTGATGAAGAAGTGCTGGACCGAGACCTCGTTCTCGCACCACGGCGAGAACTTCTCGGTGCCGCCGACCTATACCAAGTGGAACCACAAGCAGACGCTGGCCTATTTCGGCATGGAGAAGGCCGGACGCGCGCTCGATGACGTGGTGGCGATCGGCGAGCCCGACATGTACTCGGCCGGCAATCCCGTGCAGGCGACGACGACGACGCTGAAGGAGCTGCAGGTCTTCCCGCAGCCGCTGCAGAAGCCGCATCCGCAGCTCTGGGAGCCGGTGACCAGCTCGCGCTCGATTAAGTGGGCGGCGCAGAAGGGATTGAATGGCGTGATGATCGTCGAGCCCAACGACCGCCTGCGCAAGAACATCGACATCTACTACGAGGAAGCCGAGAAAGCCGGCTGGCCCGACATGCACGGGCGCGGTCGCTTCAAGTATGGCTGGGACGCTGCCAAGCGGCGCGGCATCATGACCAGCCGCTACATCCACATCACCACGCCCGGCAAGGAGAAGCAGGCGCTCGAGCGGGCGGCGCGGGCCATGGAGCTGCAGTTCGACTATTACGGCCCGTTCGGCTTCGGCGCCGTGGTGGCGCGGCTGAACGAGCCGATGTTCGACCTCAACCGGCGCGTCACCGCCGAAATGCTGCGCGAGCGCGAGATTGCCATCCAGGGCTCCAAGCAGTTCGTGATCGACAAGATCATGAAGATGAAGACCGAGTGCGGCTACGACGACTTCTCGTTCCTGGCCTGGTTCGAGCTGGGTGGCTTCGAGGGCCGAGAGATCGAGGACCAGATGCAGCTCTTCGCCGAAGAGGTGATGCCGGTCATCGCCCGCGAGTGCGGCGGCAAGGTGGAGCTGCCCAGCGTCGGGCTCGACTATGTCGGCGCGCCGGTGCAGCGCGCCGCCGCGGCCGAGTGAGGGGAGCGCGAGATGCCCAGCACACAGTCTGAGGACCTCAAGGCGCTCTACAAGGGCTGGGTGGCGGCGATGGCCGCCAACCCGACCATGGAGCTCGACGCGCTGCGCCGCATGTTCGAGCACTGGGGCGACGTCACCGCAGAACCCGGCGGCGTCGACTACGTCGAAGTGACGGCCGGCACCGTGCCGGCTCTGTGGGCGACGCCGAAAGGCTGTGCGCAGGACCGCGTGCTCCTGTGCACCCATGGTGGCGGCTATGTCACCGGCTCGATGTACACGCATCGCAAGGTGTACGGCCATTTCGCCAAGGCGATCGGCTGCCGCGCGCTGATCGTCCACTACCGCCGCGCCCCGGAGAACGTCCATCCGGGGCCGGTCGACGACGTCGTCGCCTGCTATCGCTGGCTGCTCGACCAGGGGATCGAGCCGCAGCACATCGCGTTGACCGGCGATTCGGCCGGCGGGGGCCTCGCGATCACGACGTTGCTGCGGGCGCGCGAGCAAGGTCTGCCGATGCCGGCCGCGACCATGCCGCTGTCGCCATGGGTCGACATGGAGGCCAGCGGCGAGAGCTTCGCCAGCAACGGCGAGAAGGACGTGCTGGTGTCGCGCGACATCATCAAGGTGATGGCCGGCACGTTCCTGGGCGAAGCCGGCAACCCGAAGGACCCGCTGGCGAGCCCCATTTACGCTGACCTGAAGGGGCTGCCGCCGGTCCACATCCAAGTCGGTGGCGACGAGACGCTGCTCGACGACAGCAGGCGGCTGGCAGACAACGCCCGCAAGGCGGGAGTCGATGTCACGGTCGACGTCTATCCCGGCATGCAGCACGTCTTCCACTTCCTGGCCGGCGTAGCGCCGGAGGCCGACGACGCGATCAAGAAGCTGGCTCATTGGGTGCGGCCGAAGCTCGGTCTCGGCCGATAGCGTGCTCTCTCCCTGCTTGCTCCGGAAAAGAATCGAATCTTTTCAGGTCTTGTAGAATGATCCGCGTGCCTCGAGGGACTATGCCATGATCGTCTTTCGGACGATCATGGACTGACGGAGTCATGCACTGATGCTTGGACGTATCGCGCTGGTGATCAGCTCGATGCTGTTGACACTGCTTATCCTGGAACTCGGCGCGCGATTGATGCACGGGCCGGAAGGGGCGTGGAAATGGCAGAATCTTGTGCTCTTGGAGCGCGACCCGATGGCTGGCACTCGCCAGGGTCGCTTCGTCTACGATGCGCAACTCGGGTTCATTTCGACGCCCAATTTCAAATCGACCGATGTCAACTACGACGCGCGTGGCTATCGGATGGGACCGCTGCTCCCCGAAGACGTAGCGAACAAGCGGCCCGTCGTGGCTTTGGGCGATTCCTACACCCATGGCGACGAGGTGACCGACGCCGAAACTTGGCCTGCACAACTGCAAGGCATCCTGCACTGGCCGGTCGTCAATGCCGGTGTCACAGCCTATGGCATCGACCAGACGATTCTGCGCGCCGAGCGGACCGTGGCCGAGCTGAAACCCGCGGCGATCGTCATCGGGTTCATTCCTGACGACCTGCGGCGGGCCGAGATGCGGCGAGTTTGGGGGACGGAGAAGCCCTACTTTACGCTCGAAGGCAATGAGTTGAAGCTCCACGACGTGCCGGTGCCGCCTTCGCCAGCGCCGCGTGACACGCTCGACTGGACGCAGTGGATCTTCGGCTACTCGGTGGCGGTCGATACCTTTCTCCAGCACAAGGGCTGGCAATACGAATGGGCGGTCGACCATGAGCGCGTCCTGCCACGCGGCGAAGGCGAGCGCATTGCTTGCGCGCTGATGCAGCGCCTGGCGGGACTGGCGCGCGACTCCCAGGCGCCTGCTTTGATCGTGGCCCAATACGATCCCTATTCGTGGCAGGATGCCGAGTTCCCGAANGAGCAGCGCCGCATCGCGGCCGGCCTTCTGAAATGCGCGACCGATGCCGGCCTGGCNACAGTCGACACCTTCGGGGCCTTCGACAAGGCCATTGCCGCNATGGGGCTTCATTCNATCTACTTGAAGCACCATCCCAGCCCGATCGGCGCCAGGTTGATCGCCGAGCAGGTTGCCGCGGGGCTGGCCCCCCTGCTTTACAAGCAAAGCGATCGACGGGGCGACCACAGTGACGTTCACCGCGATCGCTGAGAAGGCCATGCGTTATGCCATCTCACGCGCTACGGACTCGAACATCGTGCGAATCCACCGGTGAGCGGGACGGGCGTCGTACCGGCGATGCCAGTAAAGCCGCCACGAGAACTCGGCGCCGCCCACGGGAAGCGGGCGGACGGCAAAGCGGCCGTCGCTGTTCAGGCGGTGGACCATGCTCTCCGACAGCGCCGCAACCAGGTCGCTGCGTTCGATGAGATAGGACGCGGCGAGCCAATGCGGCGTCGTTGCCATGACTCTCCGCCGCAGCCCTCTTTTCAAGAGCGCCTCCTCGACGAACCGCATGTCTCCCGCCGACTGCACGATGCGAAGGTGCCGTAGGGCGAGGAAGTCGCGCGTCGTGAGCGGGCCCGTGGCGGCCGGATGGTCCTTGCGCATGACGCAGACCATCCGGTCCTTCGCGAGTTCCAGGGAATGGACCGACTTCGAATGCTTGATGAGCGCACTGACGGCGAAGTCGATGGCGCTCGCTTCAAGGGCGCGAACGGTCTCGGACGGCGGAAGATGTTGGACCGTGAGCACAATATTGGGGGCGCGCTCCTGAAGCCTGCGCAGGAGTTCCGGAAGGAAGAGGACTTCGTTCATGTCGCCCATGCGCACAGTGAACGCGTCGGAGGAAGTAAGGGGGACGAAAGTCGAGCCCTCGGTGAACAGGCGGTTCACCTGACGGATAGCCTCGCGCACCGGATCGATCAGTTCCAGCGCCTTGGGCGTGGGCTCGAAGCCGGTCGACGTGCGCGCCAGCAGCGGATCGTCGAACTGCTGTCGAAGCTTCGCCAGCGCATGGCTCATGGCCGGCTGACTGAGGCCGACCGCCACGGCAGCGCGGCTCACGTGGCGCTCGGCGATCAGCGCGTCGAATGCAAGGAGCAGACGGAAGTCCACCGAGCGCAGCTTCTGTGGAATGCGACCCGGAAAGACCCTGCCGTAATCGTGTCGGGAAATGGCCAAGGGCGTTTTGATCATTCGTGGCGAGAATATTTGTATGCAGTGAATTCATTGTACAGACGGTCGCCCTCGGCGCCAACTCACCGGAAAGATGGGCAACAGTCCCGGAGGAAGCTCTCATGGCGATGGAAGTACACGCGCTCGCGGGCGGCTTCGCCGCCGAGATCAGAGGTGTCAAGCTGTGGGAGCCACTCGCCTCCGCTGACCTGGAACGCTTGCGTCGTCTTTATGCCGAGCACGGGGTGCTCGTGTTCCGCCGGCAGTGTCTCTCAGAGCACGAGTATGCGGATTTCTGCGCATCGTTCGGCTCGCTCGAGCGCACCGTCCGCACCGACTGGGCGTCGCGCGTCAGGCCCGAGGTGGGACTTATCACCAACCTCAAGGACGGCAGCGGGAATGCGCTCGGCGGTCTGGGCGACGGCGAGCTCAAATGGCATTCCGACCAATCCTACATGGCGAACCCCGCGACCGGCGCGGGCCTCTATGCCGTGGAGATCGCGAACCAGGGCGGCCGCACCTACTGGGCAAACCTCATCGACGCATACGCTGCGTTGCCCGAGAGGCTAAAGCAGGCGGTGGAGGGCAAAAACGCGGTGTTCCGCTACCAGAAGCGCCTCAACTTGTACAAGGGCGACGACCAGAAGTTGCCGGAAGAGGGCAGGAAGCGGACACCTGATGTAATTCATCCGCTCGTGCACACGCATCCGCTGACCGGCCAGAAGGCCCTCTACCTGGATCCGACCACCAGCATCGGGATTGTCGGCATGCCGGACCTCGAAGCCAACCAGCTGCTCGACGAGCTGGCCGAGCTCGCCACCCGTCCCGAGTTCGTCTACGCACACGACTGGCAGGTCGGCGACACGCTGCTGTGGAGCAACGGCTTTCTTCTGCACCGGCGCGATCCCTTCCCGCCGACCGAGCGACGCCTCATGAAGCGTACGACGATCCACCTGCCGGCGGATCAGCACATCGTCCCCAAGACGATCCTTCCTGCCGAGTTGGCCGCCTGACTCGCCGGGAGGGTCGGCGATGTCCTTCTTCACCACTCCCTCGAGGCTCCTCGCGGGTGCGACGCTCGCGCTCGCCTTGCAAGTGAGCGCTCAGGCGCAGGCACCGTATCCCGACAAGCCAATCCGCCTGGTCGTGCCCTTTCCTCCGGGATCCGGCACGGACATCGTCGGACGCTTGCTGGCGCAGGAAATGTCGAATGCCTGGAGCCAGCCGGTCATCGTCGACAATCGCCCGGGCGCCAGCACGATTGTCGGGACTGAGATCGTGGCGAACTCTCCGCCGGACGGCTACACGATGGTCATGGCGTCCAACAACCACGCCATGAACCCGTCTTTGTTCGCCAAGAAGTTGCCCTTCGACCCGCAAAAGGACTTCGCGGCGGTCGCCCAGGTCGCCATCTTGCCGTTCATTCTCGTTGTGAACCCGGAACTGCCCGTCAAGAATTTCGAGGAGTTGCTCGCGCTGGCGCGTCGCAAGCCTCATGAAATTACCTACGCCTCAACCGGCAACGGAACGCCGCCGCACGTGGCTGGCGAGATGTTGAAACGCGCCGCGAACGTGGATCTCATCCATATTCCCTACAAAGGCAGCGCGGCGGCAGTGGCCGACGTTGTCTCGGGTCAGGTCTCGATGATGTTCATCAATGTACCCTCCGCCATAAGCCTCGTGCGAGCCGGCAAGCTTCGCGCATTGGCAGTTGGGACATCGAAGCGGATCGACAGGATGCCGGAGCTACCGACCATATCCGAGCTGGGCTTTCCTGGATTTGACGTGAGCCTGTGGATGGGACTGCTCGTTCCGGCTCGCACACCCGCCGACATCGTCGACAAGCTCGCGCAGGAGATCGCCCGCATTCTCAATGAGCCGACGATGCGGGCGAAGCTGGAGGAACAGGGAGCCGAGCCCGCCTATCGCTCCCCGGCCGCGTTTTCCGCCTTCATTGCCGACGAGACGAAGCGCTTCAGCCAGATTGTCGACGACATCAAGCTACGAGTGGATTGATGACTGCGTCTCTGCGGAAGCCTCACACTCGAACTGCGATCAGTTAGCTGTCGTGTGTCCGTCTTGCTGATCTTAATCGAAGGAGTGCCAAATGCTGTATGCCGTTCAATGTACCGATGCCAAGGGTGTCGAAAGCATACGCAATCAGTATCTGACTCCCCACAAGGATTATCTGATCAGTCAGGCGCATATCCTGGTTGTTGGCGGTGCACTATTGGCAGAAGGGACCGAGGCGCTGGTTGGCAGCCTTTACATCGTGAATGTTGCGAACCGAGAAGCCGCGGAGGCTTTCTCAGGGAGTGACCCCTTCACGCAAGCAGGAGTCTTTGGGACAGTGACGATCACGGCGATGCGGAAGAGCCACTGGAATCCGGCCTCTGCATAGGCGCCAATATCTCAGGCATCACCGCGCTTGGCGGGCCCGTGATCGCCTGTCTCGCTCGATAGTAGGAAGGCGAGGAGCGCCTCGCCAACTGGCTCGGGTGCCTCCACAAGGATGGAGTGCTTCAAGCCCGGTAGAATTTTTAGCTCGGAGCACGGCAGCGCTTCCGCCATTTGGGCGTTGAGGGCCGGCCCGCAACCAGCATCGAATTCTCCGGTCATCACCAGCGCCGGCACCCCGATTTCGCTCAGCCAGGGGCCGGTCTCGGCGGTGGCGAACACGTTGTAGGTTTCCCGATAGACACGCGAATCAAGCTTCAGGACCTGTTCTTTCCGGGCAGCGACGATGTCGGGTCGGTCTTGGCGAAACCGATCGGTGAACCAACGGTCGAGCAGCGTATCGACGACGGCCGCCGGGCCCCCGGCATCGATCCGCCTCACGAAGTTCGCGAGGTTCGCCCTTGCTTCAGGACTACGAAAGGCCGCCGTCGAGATGAGGCCGATCGATTTGACGCGGTCGGGATGTGCATGCGCGTAGGCTGGAGCGATCATGCCACCCAGCGAATGGCCGACGAAATGCGCGCGTTCGATGCCGAGCTGGGCGCGCAAGGCTTCGAGGTCGGCGACAAACTCATCGAGCCCGAAGGGCTGGTCGGCGCCTTCGGAACCGCCATGGCCGCGCAGATCGTAGGTGATGCAGCGGAAATGCGGAGCTAGCTGCTCGACAATCCCGTCCCAAACATGACGGCGTGCGCCGACGCCGTGGGTGAGGAACACTGCCGGCCCGTGGCCGACGATCGCGTATTCGGAGCGAACTGGCTGAGGCATCTCGGTATCAAAGAACCCTGGTGAGGAATTCGCGCGTCCGCTCATGGCGGGGATTGCGCAGGATTTCGGAAGGCGCGCCGCGCTCGGCAATGACGCCACCGTCCATGAAGACGACCTCGTCGGCCACTTCGCGGGCAAAGCCGATCTCGTGGGTGACAACGATCATGGTCATGCCCTCCCGCGCGAGCGAGCGCATCACTTCGAGGACTTCGCCCACGAGTTCGGGATCAAGCGCCGACGTCGCCTCGTCAAACAGCATGAGCCGCGGCTCCATGGCGAGCGCGCGGGCGATGGCGACGCGCTGCTGCTCACCGCCGGAGAGCTGACGGGGATAGCGTTCCTTCTTTTGGGCGAGGCCGACCCGTTGCAGCAGGGCAAGGGCGCGGTCGTGCGCCGCCTTGCGGCTCACCTTCCTGACCAGGGTCGGAGCGAGCGTGACGTTCTCGAGCACGGTCATGTGCTGGAACAGGTTGAAGCGCTGGAACACCATGCCGATCCCGGCGCGGGCGGCGCAGAGCTGGCGCTCTTTCGTCTCGTGCAAGCGGCGACCGATCTTCTCCAGGCCAACGAGCTGGCCGTCGACCAGGACGTATCCCTGGTCAGGTCGCTCGAGACGGTTGATGCAGCGCAGGAATGTCGACTTTCCGGCGCCGGAGGCGCCGATGATGCAGACGACCTTTCCTGTATCGACCTCGAGGTCGATGCCCTTCAGGACTTCGATCTCCCCGTAGCGCTTGTGAACGTTGCGCGCGACGACCATCGGTTCCATGGCGCTCCCCTCAGCCCGCCCGCGGGGCGGGGCGGCGGATGCCGAAAACACCCTGCAACAGGGCGTCACCGAACGACGACGCGGGCTTGGTCCGGGAGTCGCTGTGGCTCCGGCCGACGCGCCGCTCGATCAGGCGCTGCACGGCAGTAAGGATCGTGGTGAGGAGGACATACCAGAGCGAGGCGACGATCAGCAGCGGAATGGTCTCGAAGGTCCGCGTGTAGACGAGCTCGGCCGACGCGAGCAGCTCGGTCACGGAAATCACGCTCGCAAGCGAGGTGTATTTCAGCATGCCGATGACCTGGTTGCCCGTGGGCGGGATGATCACCCGCAGCGCCTGCGGCAGGATGACTTTCCGCATCGCCTGCGCCCGGGTCATGCCAATGGCGACGGCCGCTTCCTGCTGTCCCGCATCGACACTCAGGATGCCGCTGCGCACGATCTCCGCCATGTACGCGCCTTCGCACAGGCCGAGGCCGAGATTGGCGGCAATGAACGGGGTGATCAGCGCATTGGCGTTCACCGTCATGAAGTCGGGCCCGAAGTAGGGGATGCCGAGCGTGATGACGGGAAAGAGCGCCGAAAGGTTGAACCAGAAGATCAGCTGGACGAGGGCGGGGGTGCCGCGGAAGAAAGTGATGTAGAGCGTTGCCGCGCCTGACAGCAGGCCGTTGCTCGACAGGCGCATCAGGGCAATCACGATGCCTAGGATGATGCCGATCAGCATCGCGGTGATCGTCAGCTCGACGGTAATCGCCACGCCGCGAAGGATGTCGGGGCTGAAGAGATATTTCCCGACGACCGCCCATTGAAAATTCGGATTGGTGACGACGATATGGCCGAACCACAAGAGCAGGAGGGCGACGAGGCCACAGGCCACCCATCGGCCGGGATGGCGAAGCGGGACCGGCGGCCCGGGCAGAAGATCGTTCAAATCTTCCGCCGCGACCCTGGTCCGCGCCGACCGACGACTCGCTTTGCCGTTATCGTGCATCACTTTCCCGACGATGTGCCGAGCGTCTTACTTCACGACGGCCGGCGGAGCGCGCTCTTCGCTCAATTCCCATTTGGCGAAGAGCTTGTCATAGGTCCCGTTGGCGACAAGCACGTCAAGGGCGGCCTTCATCGCATCGCCAAGCTGGCTGCGATCCTTGGCGAAGGCGATGCCGCACTCCACGGTGCCGCCCGGAACCGGACCGCCCGGCGCCGCCTGCAGCTTGCCGTCGGAGTGCTTGGCCGCGACGATCGCGGTCGCATAGCCCACGGCCGCCGCGTCGGCGCGGCCCGATTCGACCGCGAGGACCTGCGGGCCCTTGCCGTCGAAGATGGTGATCTCGGGCTTCGGCTTGCCGTCGGCGGCGCACTTGTCGGCGATCTTCTGCCAGAGGAAGAGGGGCTGCGTGCCCTTCTCGGCGGCGATCTTGGCGCCGCAGCCCTGGTCGTTGCGCACGTTGGCCGGGTTGCCCTTCTTCACGATCAGGCCGTTGCTGAAATGGCCGTAGCGCACGAACGAGACGAGTGGCAGGCGCGCCTCGAGAATGCCCATCGCCGACATCCCCACATCGACGCGCCCACCCTTCACGGCCGGGACGATCGAGGCGAAGCCCATGCGCTGGATCTCCGTCTTGACACCGAGAACGTCGCCAATCGCGTTGAAGAGATCGACGTCGAGGCCCATCTGCGCGTTCTGGGCATCGAGGTAGTTGAAGGGCTCGAAGTCGAGCGGCATGGCTGCGATCAGCAGGCCCTTCTGCTTGATGTCGTCCGGCAGAAGCTTGCGGGCGGCTTCATCGGGTGCCGCCATTGCGCCAGCGGTAAAGACCATCGCTGCGCCGGCGGCAAGAATGCCCATGACGTGCCGGCGGTCGAGCCAGCTCCGAGACTTCCCATTCCTCATCCTTGCCCCCTCTGTTTAAGCGGTCGCGACGGCCTAATCCGTCAACTCTTCGACCGAAACCCCCGTTGTGTAGTTGGCGGACGCCCGGCCGCGCGGTCCCATGACCAGGTTGGCGCGCTGCGTGTAGTTGGCGGACGATGCGTTCCTGGAGCGGAGCTTCGTGAGGTCGTTACGGCGCGTGGGCGCGGCTTCGAGGTAGCGCACGATCTCCCGGCAGAAGTCGGGCAGGTCGCTCGGCAGGCGCGAGGTGATGATGTTGCCGTCGCGCACGACCGGCACGTCGCTGTAGCGGCCGCCCGCGTTGATGACGTCGTCCTTGATGATCGAGACGCAGGTGACGTTGCGATCCTTGGCGATGCCGGCCGAGGCCAGCATCCAGCCGGCATGGCAGATCGCGGCGACCATCGATCCCTGATCGTGGACGGCGCGGACGAGGTCGACCATCGGCTTGTGGCGGCGCATGCCCTCGGGCGCGAAGCCGCCGGGAATGACGATGCCGTCCAAGGTCGCGGGATCGACCTCCTCGGCGCCGAGATCGGCGGCGACCGGATAGCCGAGTTTGCTGGCATAGACCTGGTCGGCGCTCGGCGCGACCACGACGACGTTCGCGCCGGCTTCCCGCAATCTCAGGATCGGGTACCAGAGTTCGAGCTCCTGGTACTGGTTCTCCGCCAACACGGCGATCTGGGCGTCGCTGAGGTTCATGGCTGTTGCCTTTCGTTGGGAGCTCGACTTAGAAGGCGAGCAGGCGCCGGGGATTGTCGACCAGGACCTTCTGGAGCTCGGCCTTGCCGAAGCCCTTCTTCTCGAGCCGGGGCGCAAACTCATCGTGGAGATAGCCCCAGTAGACGAGTTCGTTCAGCTGCTCGGGTTCTTCTTCCGACACGGGCCCGCGCGCGTGGCTGAAGAACCGGTCGTAGGAAAATAGTAGCCGGTCGATGTAGCCGAGGTTGGTGAGTTCGACGACTGCGGTGGCGATCAACTCGTCGAGCTGCTCGGCGCTTTCGTTCTGCCAGGGAATGCCGATGTGATCGATCTGCAGGTTCACACCGCGCTGGCAGAGCTCCTTGAGCTGGCTGAGGGTCGGATGGACGAAGGCGTGTCCGATCACGACCTTGCCCGGATCGGCGCCGGCTTCTTCCAGGAGATCGAGCAGCTCGATGCCGGGATTGGTGAACGAGTAGTCCATCGGCTGGGTGTGGGTGTTGATGGCGCAGCCGACCTTGCGCTGTGCGCCGGCAACGGCCTTGATGACCTTGCGCTCGTACATGCCGATGTGACGGCCGTCGTCGCCGATCGGCGTCGGTTGCAGCTTGCCGAGGCCGCCGGTCGAGACCTTCAGCACGCCCGCTTTGTGGGGCGTGATACGGTTGTCGTAGACCATGCCTTCCGTGAGGTCGCGGACAAGCATTTCCTCGATGTACTCGACCTTCTGGCGCCGCCAATGGAAGGGAATACCCATCGCGCTGCTTTCCGGGAAGAAGCCCGTGGTCGCCACGATGTGCGCGCCGCTGCGCCGCGAGGCCTCGGCCATCAGCTCGGGATGGCGGCCGATCTCGGCCGGTGTGAGGTCGACGACGGTCTTGATGCCGTAGTCCTTCACGCCGAGTTCGAGGATCTTGCCGACCTCGTCGGCGACGGTATCGAAGTCCCAGACGTTGCGATGATCATGCTCGCAGCCCGGATAAGCGTAGCGAATGTGCTCGTGCGTGAGGGTGACGCCCGCGTCTTCTGGGGCGATGTCGCCGAGAACGGTACGGATCTTCGCCATTACTGAACCTTTCGCTGAAGAGCGGCGTCAAGCGCGCGGAAAAAAGCCGGCAGGTCGTCGGCGGAACGCGCCGTGATGACCGAGCCGTCTACGGACACGCCTTCGCTTGATGCTGTTTGTCCCTGCAAGATGCCTGCCTCGGCAAGCGCGCGCGGTCCCTCGGAAGTGGCCGCCACGATAGCGCCTCGGGCATGGGCGCGCTTCAGGAACTGGCGTGTGTCGGCATCGACAGCATCACGCGCCGAGGCGCCAGGCACGACGATCGCGTCGAGCTGATCGGAAGCGGAGGCGAGCGTGATGTCAGGAATGACCGGATAGCCGAGCCTGCTGTGATAGGTGCGATCGCCTGCGCCGATCACGGTCACATCTGCGCCTTCTTCGCGCAGTCGGAGCAGGGGATACCAGAACTCCAGCTCCTGATAGCCGTCCCGTACCAAAACGCCGACGCGTGCCACCGCCCCCATAGTCTCTCCCCAACCTGTCTGACAGCCTGACTATGGCGCAGCGGTTTTCCTTCGCGCAATACCTATTTATCTGGGTATTTTGCATGAACCGTATCGACGGGCGGCATAGCTACCTGTAAGACAGGTTGATAGGTCAGCCTGGAGAGTCAGAGCGAAGATGTCGTCAGCGAACCTCTTCTCGACGATCGCGAAAGTGGCCCGGCGTAGCGCCGCCGACGATGTGCGGGACCAGCTGATCGCGCTGATTGACAACGGTCAGTTGAAGGTCGACGAGCGTCTGCCCTCCGAGCTTGAGTTGGCGCGAAATTTTGGCGTTAGCCGGCCAGTTGTTCGAGAGGCATTGGTCAGCTTGCAGGCACTCGGCCTGATCACATCACAAAGCGGCCGGGGATCCTTCGTCGCGTCGCGCCGCGTGCGCGCACCGCTCCTCCTGGGCCGTTTCTCGCCGCGACATCTCAACGAAGTGCGCAGCTATCTCGAAATCCCGGCGGCGCGCCTCGCCGCGGAGCGTCGAACCGACGAACAGCTCGGTCGGCTGGCCGGCCTTCTCGCGCGCATGGAAGATTGCGACGATGCCGAGGAGCGCAACAAATACGACGCCGAGTTCCACATTTCCGTCGCCGAGGCGTCCGGCAATCCCATCCTCGTCAAGCTGGTCGAGGATTTGAGGAAGATCCTCGAGGAACATGGCCGCGCCGCCGCGGCCGCCCCCAATCGACGGCCGCGCGCGGCGGCGGAGCACCGCAAGATCTATGATGCGATCGTGCGTGGCGAGGGCGAGAATGCCGCCGCCGCGATGGCCAGCCATCTGGACGCCGCGGACAAGTCGTTCGCTCAAGTCGAGCGCTAGCCGAGGTCAATTTCTAGCAGCGACCCGTCTCCTTCGAGGGCAAAAACCTGGCGGCTGGGTTGTGCGAGGGCGACACCAAGCGCGATCGGCACCGCGAGCCCCATACTCCCCAGCATGTAGAAGTTCTCCGGACGCTGGCCCGCACACCAGAGGGTCGGTCTGGTCCCCGGCAGCGCTCAGTTCGAGACGCCCGCCGGTATCGACCTTGAAGCCCGCGACCACGCGATAAGTCGCTGGAGTATGCATTTGGGATCACGCACGGCGGATCATTGATAGTCTTATATCAAGTACATGAGACGCTCAGAAGGAGGATGGCACGTGCGTATCAACAGCGGACTGGTCGGGGGCGAAGCATAGGCTGCCCGACCCAAAATCAGGTTTCCTCACGGAAGTGCTGGTTCGATTCCGACTGGCCGCACCATCGCCGACGCGCATACGCATGTCATGATTTCCGGCCCCGGAGCGCCGTCATGTGGCAACGACGTCAGGGCCGAGCTCTGCCCGGGCGAACTCTCGCACGTGAGAGACGAATGACTTCAGCAACAACGGGGCCGGCCGTCGCGAAGGTGTAAGGAACGCAAAGTCGGTGGCGAGCGATGGCTCGAAGGGCTTGAAGACGACACCCGCACCCCGATAGCCCCAGGCGCTGATCGCATCTATCAATGAGACGCCCGCTCCCGCCTCGACGAACGAGCAGATCGCGTGAGACAGCTGGCTTTCCATCTGCAGCTTCAGCTCGACGCCATGGGCTGCAAACAACGTATCGATCTGCAGGCGGGACTCCACGCTGCGCGGGTGTGCGACGAAACGCTCTCCCGCAAGATCGGCCGGCTTGATCGTATCGAGCGCACAGAGGCGGTGCCCCGCTGGCAATGCGCAGACCATCCGCGTGGAGATCAGCCGCTCGCCATGCGCACTCTTGCGATTCATCGGAAGAATCGCGAAGCCGACGTCGCAGCGTTGACCGATCACCATGTCAATGACCGAGTGGGACGAATGCACGGCCAGCGAGATGTGTGTTTCCGGGCGCGTCTTCAGATAGTCCGCGATCGCGTGCGGCAGGAAGGAGAGTGCAATCGCCGGCGCTGCCGCGATCTGCAGCGTGCCGCGCCGCAGATTCCCGATTTCATCCGCCGCCCGGGAGATACGATCGATGCCGGCCAGGGAGCGTTGCACTTCCTCGTAGAGCGCTTGCGCTTCCACCGTCGGATGGAGGCGTCCCTTGACCCGATCGAACAGCTTGAATTTTAGGGAGCTCTCGAGATCGGCGAGAAGGCGTGTCGTCGCCGGCTGCGAGATATGAAGCATCTCGCTGGCGAGCGTGACGGTCTGGCAGAGCATGACCGCCCGGAAAGCCTCTAATTGGCGCAGTTTCACGTAAAATCCCCATAACAAAATATTATGGTATTCCCAAAAGAAAGCATTTCCCCAACTAATTTCCGGCTTCCTATTCTCATGGAATGCTTGGGTTGCCGATCATCATGCTTAAGGGCGTGCCGTAGTTGGGCGCTTTGCGCTTCATCCTGCGCCGCCTGGCGTTCTCCGTCGCCCTGATCCTGGGCGTAAGTTTCATACTGTTCGCGCTGATCAACGCCATCGGCAACCCGATCCAGATCCTGCTCGCCGAAACGCCCGGCGTTTCAGAGGACATGATCGCCGCCCTCAGCAAGTTCTACGGCGTCGATGGCAACTTCATCGACCGATACCTGTCGTGGCTGTGGGCCGTCGTGCGCTTCGATTTCGGCACCAGCATCGTCTACAACCAGCCGGTCGGCGATCTGCTCTGGGTATATGGGCTGGAGACGTTCAAGATCCAGCTGCCCGCGATCCTGCTGTCGACCTTGGTCGCCACCGCCGCGGGCGTGATCGCGGCGATGCGGCAGCACGGCTGGGCGGATTTCAGCATCGTCTCGTCGGCCATGCTCGGCCATTCGCTGCCGGGGTTCCTGGTCGGCATTCTCTTGATCCTGATCTTTTCCTACTGGCTCGGAATACTTCCGTCCTACGGCGCCTATTCCACCCGCAACCTGCTGATGGGCAGCGTCGTCGTCGACGGGCTATGGCACATGGTGCTGCCGGTGGCGATGCTCACCGTGTTCAACACCGCAACGCTCACGCTGCTGATGCGATCCTCGCTGGTGGATGTGCTGCGGCAGGACTACATCACCGCCGCCTGGGCCTCCGGCCTGCCGGCCCGGCGCGTCGTGTTGCACCACGCGCTCCGCAACGCCTTCATCCCGCAACTGACCTATCTCGGCACGCTGTTCGGCCTGATGCTCGGCACCGCCCCGGTGACCGAGACGGTGTTCACCTGGCCCGGCCTGGGCGCACTCTACATCGCGGCCATCCAGCAGCTGGATTATCCCGTGATCATGGGAGCGACCATGATC
>JGI12053J15887_10000134_pt1 | contig 24688 bp, 22 predicted proteins | sample MedBloCAOM1_O3_FD_15887 | JGI IMG/M metagenome (IMG submission 15887)
GGGCTCTCTCGCCCCCTACGGCGTGATGGCGTTCGAGAAAATGTTCGGTACGCGCGACGTGGACGGCATGTTGATTGCCACGATAATCAGCGCATGGGGCTCGGCCCAGCCGTGAGTTTTCTTTTCGAGCGGCGAATGACGGGACAGCGCCCAGACGACGTGAAGGGCCTGGGCGTCCGACCAAGATCTCGAACTGGGTGATGGATTGCGTTTCATTGATCGTTACCCTTACGGCTTCTCGGCGGTAGCTTTGTCCGTCTGCTCCGAGCCATGGAAATTGGGTGCGCTTCAACTATCCGTCGGAGAGCTGACGCCGGACTTGCAAAATGACAGATTATGGAACGGGAGGGGCAGCGCACCACATGTGGCTTGAACCAACAAGCAGACATTGCAATGCCATCGTCGCATGTCGCAGAAGTGTGCCCAGAGGCTGACATCCGGCGACCGGCGCAGAGCTTACCCGATGAAACGCACGCGTTAGCGGCTGAAATTTCGGCGCATGGTGATGTCCGCCTTTGGGAAGAATCATCAGGACCGAAAAATGCTCTAGTATCCACCGATCGCCAGGCCACCGCCAAACTTGTGACTTAGAGGCTGGAGAACAAATGTTGCGCATCCGGCGACCCCTTCCCCTCGAAATATCCGACAAGCCAATGCCATTTGCGAAACGTCTGCAACGGAATGGATCATGATCGGAGACGATCGCAGGGCACGTCTCATCGGGGTGATGGCGGAAGCCGGCCTCGATATGCTGCTCGTCTATGGCAATGCTTGGCAGTGCGATTATCTGCGTTACGCCACGGACTTCGGTATACTCGAAGGACAAGCGCTGGCNCTAGTTCGCAATGACGGCCATATCACCCTCTACCTCGACAGCCCTCTNGAGGTTGACCGTGCTGAATTGGATTGCCCCACCGCCGAAGTGATCNACGCAACCGATCTGATCGCGGAGGTCGATGCCGTACTGGACCGGTTGCGCAATTATCGGATCGGGGCCGCGCCGCAACGCCTTCTCCCGCGCCGGATCGCTGCTCGCGCCAAGGTGCTCAATATCAGCGACCAGACCGCCTTCGTTGATCGCTTGCTGATGGGCAAGATGGAGTCCGAAATCGCCGCAATCCGCTGCGCGGCAAGGGTTGCCGACGAAGGGTATCGGGTCTTCATGAACGCTGCGCGCTCCGGCCGGGCGGACTACGAACTGATCGCTGAATCGGAAGCCTTCTTCCGCGCCAACGGCGTTGATGACAATTTCCAGATCATTGGCGTTGGCGGCGTCGAAGTACGCGGCATGACGCCTCCGAGCGGCAAGCGGCTCAAGCGTGGAGATCTGGTCACAACCGAACTGACGCCCTGCGTTGATGGCTATTATGCTCAGATCTGCCGCACACTAGTCGTCGGCGAACCCTGCGTAGAGCAGCGCAGTGCTCACGCGGTCTTTCGCGAGTCGATGGAAGCGGGAATCGCTGTTGTGCGCGACGGCATCGTCGCCGCTGATATTGCCCGCGCAGAGAATAACGTCTTCCGCAAACACGGACTGGGTGAATACACGACCAACAAATACACACGAGTGCGGGGGCACGGCATGGGACTGTTTGCCGACAGCAAGCCGCATCTGCTGGAAGACGTCACGACGCGGATCGATGCGGGCATGACGCTGATCGTGCATCCTAACACCTACCACCCTGCAGTGGGCTATCTCGTCCTCGGCGACGCAGTCATCGTCACTCGGGACGGGTGCGAGGTCCTGACCAAAACCCCGCGCGAGCTTTTCAGCGTTCCGGGCTGATCGGGTCAAATCGTGCGCCGCGGCTTGATGGAATGGAACCCGCAGGAGCTGCCGCTCGAGGTGCTCGATGCGAGAATCGCCCGACTGCGCGTCCGGATGAAAAGTGCCGGCCTTGACGCCTTCATCATCTACACCAATCTCGTACGACCGAGCGCCGTAACTTATCTTACCGGCTTCACCCCCTACTGGTCAGAAGGGTTGCTGCTCCTGCCGATGACGGGTCGATTGGCTTTCGCTACGGCGTTGTCGAACCGTGTGGCCGACTGGATCCGCTCGACCAATCCGGTCAGCGATGTCATCAGCACACCCCGGCCGGGGGTGCTGCTGGGCGAACGGTTGGCCAAAGACGATTCGGTAAAGCGGGTCGGTATTCTGGAACTAGATGCCCTGCCGTCGGAACTCTCCGACGATCTTTGGGCTGCCGCGCCGGCGATCCGATTGGTTGACGGAAGCGCCCAGTTCGCAGTGGTTCGTTGCGACATCGATCCTGCCGAACAGCAGATCCTGGTGTGCAGCGATGCAATTGCTGTCGCAGCGCTTGATCAAGTGAACACGACGACGACCTCCGACGCGGGCACGCTGGCCGGACTGATTGAAAAGCATGCACGCCTTGCCGGCGCCGAGGAGGTCTATATCGCCGTCGCGCCCAATCTAGCCACCGACCGAAGGCTAACCCGCGTATCGAAGCCGATACAACTGGCGGATCGCTTCGCCGTGCGGGCATCCATCGCCTACAAAGGAGCTTGGCTCCGGCGCACGCGCACCTTCCCAAGGGACCATACGGTTGCCCGTGCTGATGCCTGGTTCGAGGGCGTAATCCGCGGGATCGAAGCGGGGAAGCCGATCTCCGGCCAACTCGCGGCCTACGCCGAAGCGTTATCGGACGCTACGCTCGAGTTCTGGATGGTCGAGAGCTGCGTCGGCAGCTATCCGCTTTCGGTGATAGCCTCTTCGCGCATGCCTGGACGCGATGCGCCGATCGAGAGCGGATTCTTCGTGCTGACAATCGGACTATTGCTCCACGGCGGTCACTGGATCGGTACCACCCCGCTGATCGTGAACAATCGCTCCTCGTAGACTCGACCCGATTTGCTGGTGCCTGCCGCTACATGCCAGTCTTTACCGGCACGAACTGCGTGGTGAACATGACCTTGTCGTCGGGAATTTCCTTCAGCAGGCCCATCTCGATGAATGATTGCTTAAGCGCCGCTACCGCCTTTGGGTCAAAGGTGCCGTCCGTGCTAAAGATGCCGATCTGCTCGTCATAGGCGCGGCTGATAACCGCCGGGCTGAGGTTGAGCACCTTTGAAGTGATCTCGACGGTCTTGTCCTTGTTTGCCTTCATGAAGGCTATGGTCTCGAACCAGCCCTTGAGGAAGGTACGCACCGCCTCCGGACGCTTTGCGATCACATCCTCCCGCACGAAGAAGACGTGGGTGATGAAGTGGTCGACGAACGGCGTGGCCGTCGTGATGACGCGCCATTCCTTGGCCTCCTCCAGTGCGTAGCCTGTTTCGAGCGCGCCGATGTAGCCGTCGATCTGGCCGGTCTTGATCGCCGCTCGCGCGGGCGGCATGCCCCCAATCGGAACCGTGGTGATGCCCTCTACGCCCCAGCCCTTCAGCGCGTTGATGCGTTTGCCGATCCAGTCGGTCAAGGAGCCCACGGTCGTGACGCCGAGCTTCCTACCCTTGAGATCATCGACGGCTTTGGCCGTCGAATTGTAGCCGACCATGACCGCCATGTTCCGCGGCACGCCTGCCATCGCAGCGACCGCCTTCGCCGGCACACCCTTCGCCATGAAAGCCATGCCGGGGCCGCTGCCTATGCCCACGTCGAGGCTGTCGGCCGTCAACGCCTGCTGCAGCTTGGCATCGCCGGTGGCGTCCGAGGCTTCTATCTCCAGGCCGTGCTTGGCGAAGATGCCGGTCTGGATACCGATGTCCAACGGGGTGAAGGTCCAAGCAAAGGCCACCGCCTTGCCAACGCGGAGCTTTTCCGTGGCATTTGCTGGCGCGACCAGGAGCATGACAAGCAAGCAAAGGAACGCACGGGAAAATTTGGGCACGGCATCCTCCCTTGACCAACGCGTACGCGGCCTTGGCTGAAATCATTACAGAATTCGACAATTTGCGCTATGGCACCGCGGGTGCGTCGCGTTGACCAGAAATGAGGCTCTAACTAGAGTCCTCAAGTTGGCAGGCAACAGGGCAGCTTTCTATGCAAATCATTGACTCGCATTTTCACTGGTGGCCCCGCTCGATTTTCGAAAAGCTCTGCAAGCGCGGAAGTTTTCCCAAAGCCCGAGTGAATACGCACGGCGGTTACGACTACATGCGCCGCGCCGACAGTGGTCAGCATCTCAACAGCTGGGCGGAGTGGTTCGATCTCGACAAGCAGTTCGAGTATCTGGAACGTCTTGGCCACCAATTTGAAGTGATCCTGTCGATCGGCCCCTTTTCGGTCGCCTTCTCCGACATGCCGGTGGAGGAGGGACGCGACTACGCCCTCATGTGGAACGAAGCGATGGCGGACGCGCAGAAGAAATATCCCGGTCGGGTCTGGGCCAGCGCAGCGGTGCCGCTACAGGACACGCGCACGGCGATCGAAACGGTAGACGATGCGGTCAATCGGCTCGGTCTGATGGGAGTGAACCTTCCCGGCAGCGTCGGCGCGGATGCACGCATCGACGCGGAGCGGCTTGAACCGTTCTACGCGCACATGGAGAAGCTCGGCCTGCCGCTGTTCCTGCATCCGACGGACGTGATCTTCCAGGACATGCTCGATGGCTATGACGGCGCACTACATCTCAGCCTTGGCCGCGTCATCGAGGTGAGTGTAGCGGCCATGCGGCTCATCCTCTCTGGCGTGATGGAGCGCCATCCCGAGCTTAAGATCGTGATGTCGCACACCGGCGGATCGCTGCCTTACCAGGCCGGCCGCATGGACAAGAATTCCAAGGCCGCCAAGCTGCGTCGTCCGGTCCAGGACTACATGAAGCGCATGTATACGGACACGGTGTCTCCGCACTCTGCCGGCATGAGGTTCGCGATCGATTATTACGGCATCGACCACGTTATGTACGGCACTGACTATCCATGCTGGGATCCGGCGGCATGCCTAAAGCTGCTCGAAGACGTCACTCTGACGGCTGCCGAAAAGCAGAAGCTGTTCTACGAAAACGCCCGCCGCATCTTCGGCCTCAAGGACCTGCCGACGACAAAAACGCGCGAGCCTGCGTTGGTGTGACCTACCGAACGCACGAAGCGATATTCGTCACGGCCGCGCTTGTTCATCGCGTTCCGGGTTAAAGAGGAACTCCCCAAAATGCGTACGCGCGACAAGCGCAGGCACGACAAAGAGCAGTGCCGTTACTGCGGCGGCGTAAACTGATCTTCCAAGTTCTCCCATCGGTCGTATCCGACGACCCTTTTGTATTCTTCGAAGTCCATGCCGTCGTTGCGACGCGCGAATTTGCCCGATTTCATGTCAAGCAGCACGGCCTCGATCGCCTTCGCAGCGTGCATCAGCGTGTCAAGGCCGAGCACGGCGCAGTTGAAACCGAGTTCGCCGAGCTCGCGCATCGTCAGAATTGGCGTATGGCCACCCATCAGCGGGTTGCAAACCTGCGGCACGTCGAAGGCGCGGCCGATCCGCTCCAGCTCTTGTACGCTGCGCGGTGCCTCGATGAAGATGCCGTCGGCCCCGGCTCGGATGTAGCGCTCGCTGCGGCGTATGGCCTCATCGAGATCGTAGACTTGGCGCGCGTCGGTGCGCGCCAGAATCCATGTTTCCGCGCTAAGCCGCTCAGAGCAAGCTGCACGGAGTTTTGCCTCCGCCAGTTCCACCGGCACCACCTTCTTACCGTCCATGTGGCCGCAGCGCTTGGGCCATTGCTGATCCTCGATCAGGATCGCGCTCACGCCCATGCGCTCGTAGCTTTGCACCGTGTGCACCACGTTCTTGACATCGCCATATCCGTCGTCGCCGTCCACGAACACCGGCAGGTCGCAAGCCGCCATTATGTCGCGCACAGCGGCGGAGATCTCGCCAAAGCCCTTCAAGCCAATGTCCGGCACCCCGTATCGCGCGCCGACCGCCGGGAAGCCGCCGATGAAATAGGTCTCGAACCCGATCTTCTGGATCAGTCGCGCGCTCAGCGCATCGTGGGCGCCCGGGACAACCAAAAGCCGCCTTTCTTTCACGGCCTTGTTGATGATCTGCCGAAAACTGGGCTGCATTGAGCGGCTCCGGAATTGTCGATATGTTCGGCGGGGCAAATCCCAACCTTACCGAATTCAAGCGCAGTTCGTCCGTCAAGACTAGCGTCCGGCGAGCTGATCATCGAGGTCGGAGGCAGACGATGAAGCTCGATGCCGTCACGCTCGAGGTGCTCCGCAACGCGTTGCCGGCCGTCGCCAACGAGATGGCTGCCGATCTGCAGCGGACCTCCTATAACATGATGATCTACGAGGTCCGCGACTATTGCACCGCGCTGCTCGACACGAACGGCGAGCTGATTTCGCAGAATGTCGGCGGCGTCTCCCACTTCGTTGCCGATCTCGGCGTCCTCGTCGTCGACGGCATGAAGCGCTACGGCAGCGACGGATTCAAGCCGGGCGACGTCGTTATCACCAATCATCAGGCGGTGGCCGGACAGCATCTCAACAACGTTGTCATCTACATGCCCTATTTCTACAAGGGAGAGCTCCTGATGTTCTGCATGGTGCGGGCGCACTGGATCGACGTCGGCGGACAGAGCACTGGATTTGGGGCCGGCGCGACGGTAGCGGATCCCTGGCTCGAAGGGCTCCAGCTCGACCAGCTCAAGATCTACGAGGAAGGCAAGCTCAACGAGACGCTCTACCGCGTGATCAAGGACAACATTCGGTTTCCGGAGTCTTCGCTCGGCGATATGAAATCGCAAATGGCCGCCTGTCGCCTTGCCGCGCGCCGCATGGACGAGCTGTTCGACAAGTACGGCAAGGACACGATCCTCGCCGCCATTTCGAAAATCTTCGACGAGACCGAGCAGAAGTGCCGTAACGTGGTGGTGCAACTTCCCGACGGCATCTACGAGGCCGAGGCTTCGATCGATGACGACGGCCTGATCCGCGACGAGGAAGTCCCGATCCGCGTCAAGATCACGATCAAGGGCAGCGACATGACAATCGACCTGTCCGGCTGCTCGGCCGAGCGCAAGGCCGCTATCAATTCGCGTACCTATGCCGGGGCGCGTGTCGCCTACAAGGCGCTCACGGGTCCGCTCGATCCGGTCAACGAGGGTTCGTTCCGCGCGCTCAAGGTCATCATTCCGGAAGGCAACATCATGATGGCCAGATTTCCGGCACCCATGTCGGGCTGGAGCGCCATCGTGCCGACCGTCGTGGACACGATCGTGGTGGCGCTCGCCAAGGCGATGCCGGACCGTGTTCCGGCTGGCCATCATGGCCTGCTCGGCGGATCTGTCGTGTTCTTCGGGCTGCATCCCAAGACCAAGCGCCGCTTTATCGTGCAGAGTATCGAAGGCGGCGGGTGGGGCGGCCGGCCGTTCGAGGACGGCGAGTCCGCGACCGTCTCGGTATGCCAGGGCGACGTGCGCAACGGCTCGATCGAGGGTATCGAGCTCAAGTGCCCGGTGCTGGTCGAAAGCCGGGCATTGCGGCGGGATTCCTGCGGCGCCGGGAGGTACCGGGGCGGGCTCGGGCTCGACATGAAAGTGCGCAACTTGGTTGAGGGCAAGTGGAATTTCGAGCGAAGTAGGCGCAGCAAGTGCCCGCCCTGGGGGATCGCGGGAGGCACGGCCGGCGAGCCGGGCGGCAATTTGCTCAAGCTGCCGGGCGAAAAGGCGTTCAAGTGGATTACGGGCGCCAATATCCCGGTCCCGCTCAACTCCCAGGCGATCGTGCGCACCGGCGGCGGAGGCGGGTGGGGCGATCCGCTGGAACGGGACGCCGCGCTCGTCGTCGCGGATGCCGCGGAGGGGCTGATTTCCCGACGGGCAGCGCGTGAGCTCTACGGCGTCGTGCTCCGAGGCCGCATGTCGCTCGACGAAAGCGCAACCCAACGGCTGCGAGACCGGCTAAGGTCGAGGCGTAAGGCCCGGCCCGCGAAACGAGCCAAGCAGCAAAAGCGACCGAGCCTGACCAAGGGGCGGAAGCGGCGTTGATCCGGACATTGGCGTTGACGCCTACCGCCAGGACGCCCCTCGTGGCGCCGATCAACGAATCGTTCCTACCGAAATAACAGCAGCGACGCCGCGGTAACTCGCGCAGCCTTAAGGGTCGTCGAGCGTGGCATAGTGCACGCGCTTTTCACCGCACGGAGATGCTCGACATGGAACCGCTACCGAAAGGCGCAAACTTCGTTCGCGCCAAGACGCTCTGGGAGATCGGCCTCCACCTCGCCGGCAATCCTGCGACGCCTTATGGCGGCAATCGCGATATGATCATCACAATCGGCACCGGCTCCGGCGCGACCTTCCGGCCCTGGCTGAGGCTCGCCACCGGCTCCGCCGTCCTCGCTGAGCAGGTCGCGAAGGGCGAGGGTGTCGACTTGGCTTTCGTCAATCCTTCGGCGCTGCTCACGCAAGCCTATCGTGGGGTCGGTTTGTTCAGCGCGCCGCTTCCCGTGCGCATCGTCGCGGTCTATCCCAGCTGGGACCGCTTCGTGTTCATGATCCACCCGCGGACGGGGATCCGCTCGCTCGCAGACATCAAGGCGAAACGATATCCGCTGCGCGTCTCGGTTCGCGAGGATCCCACCCACTCGACGCTTGTCTTGATCGATCAGGCGTTCGCGCTCCACGGCTTTGCGCTTAAGGACATCGAATCATGGGGCGGGCGCCTCGTCCTCTGCGGCGGGCCGTCTGATATTCGCCGCCTGGGGCCGCTTAGCCGCGGCGAGATCGACGCGGTGTTCGACGAGGGCATCAAGGTCTGGCTCGATGAGGCGCTGGCGGCTGGTCTAACGCCGATCGCGCTTGAGCCAACCGAGTTCGATGCTATGGGGCGGCTCGGATGGCGGAAAGTTTCTCTTCCGAAGGCCCGCTTCCCGCGCCTAGCTCGGGATGCCGACACATTCGATTTCAGCGGGTGGCCGATTTACGCGAACGTGTCGCTTCCGGAGCAGGTCGCCTACGACATCTGCGACGCCCCCGCCGCCCGCGAAGCGGAGATTCCTTGGGAGAAGGGAACCGATGGGACCGCTTCGCAAATGGGGTGCGAGAGCGACAGCACGCCGATGGACGTCCCGCTTCACCCAGGCGCGGAGCGTTGGTATCGCGAGCGCGGGCAAAAGGATTGAGCCCCGCGGCCGAAAACACCCATCCCCGATGGACCAAAGCTACCCGATCGCGGGCACACTGGCGCGAGGGGTTGGGGCGTGGCGCTTATTCCGCTGCCTGCCGTGACGGCGAACGGACAGTGTCGAGCCCGTCCGACTGAGTCGCGGAGATCGTCGTGCGCACCATAAGCCGCGCCTCGTGCGCGGGCCAGGGTCGACCGCGATGCATGGTCGCGCGGTTGTCCCACATGACGACGTCACCATTACGCCAGATGTGCACGTAGCTAAGCCCCGGCGCGGTCGCGGCGTCGATCAGGTCCGCGAGGAGCTTTTGCGCCGACGCCTGCTCCATGCCCTCGACCGCATAGGCGTGCGAGGCAATGTAGAGCGCGGTGCGGCCATTCGCCGGGTTCTTCCACGCCATGCGCCAGCATTGCGGCGGCAGCGCTGCGCGTTCCTCGGGGCTCGCTAGGTCGGACGCGATCTTGCCGCGCGAATGGCCGTAGTCGTGCCAGGCGAAGGAATTTTCAAGCCGCTTGCGCAGCACCGGGTCGAGCCGCTCCCAGGCGAGGCGGGTCGAAACGTATTCAGTCTCGCCGCCTCGCGCGGGGATGACACGCGCTGACAGCACCGAGGCCAGCGCTGGCACGCGCTTGAACGTGCTGTCAGTATGCCAGAGCTGGTTCGCTTTGTTGCGCAGGGCCAGCCGGTGATCCGCCGGCACGACCTTGCCGTTCTCGTCAATCGTACTGAGGATCACGAGGTTGGTGCCCGTGCCTTGCGAGCCGACTTTGGTCACCTCGAGCGGCCCGAAGCGGCGCGAGAAGGCGAGCTGCGCCTCGTCGGTCACGTCCTGGCCGCGAAAGACAAGGACAGAATGCTCCTCAAGCGCCGCGCGTGTCCCCTTGTATGCTGCATCATCCGCTGCGATCTCGGCAAGCGTCACACCGCGCAGCTCGGCGGCGAAGCCCGGACCGAGCGGGATAATCTCCACGGCGAGCCTCCATTACTTTTGTGTTTACCCGACTTTCCACCAAAATCTGCCAGCTGGCAAGGAAGCCCGGCCAGCCGTCACAGGGCGAAGATGGTTTTCTGCGATTCGCGGTTGTCGGGGCTCGCCCCCCATGACACCATATATACAGTCCTAGCCCCTCTAAGGTTTCGAGATTCCATGGCGAGAAAGCAATTTGCCTGGGCCTCTCTGCCAGACGAGCAACTGCTCCAATTGCGCCTCCGGGATCTCAAGGTCAAAGTTGAAGGCACTTGGCTCGAGGAGTGCCTCAATACTCTCCATGAGGAGTTGAAGCAGCGAGAGCTCCGGGTCCGCCCACACGCCTGGATTTCAAGTGAATGGTTCAGCCCGGACAGCACGCCTGGCATCGCATTCCCCTTTTTTTTGGCGCATCCGCGGTTGATGCAGCTGGAGAAGAAAAAGATCCTCGACGTCGAAGGCGGGACTTGGTCGGAGTGCATGGGTATTCTCCGCCACGAAGCCGGGCATGTGGTACAGCACTCTTATCAGCTTCATCGCCGCCGCCGTTGGCAGCAGCTGTTCGGCCCCTCATCGAAGCGCTATCCGAGATATTACCGGCCGAACCCGGCCAGCCGGAATTTCGTCCAGCATCTGCGGCTCTGGTACGCACAGAGCCACCCGGACGAGGATTTCGCCGAAACGTTTGCGGTCTGGCTCCGGCCCCGCTCGAACTGGCGTGCGCGCTACGCCGGCTGGCCGGTATTGAAGAAACTTGAATTCGTTGATGATCTGATGGCCGAAATCGCCACGCAAAGACCGTTGCTCACCCGCAGAGAACGGGTCGAACCGCTGAGCCAACTGACCGACACGCTTGCCGAACACTACAGGAAGAAGTTGGCTCACTACGCCTTCGATACGCCGAAAACCTACGATCGCGATCTGCGGCGGCTGTTCTCCGCTGATCCAAGGCACCACCGGTCGCAGGCGGCATCGGCTTTCATCCGGCACAACCGCGCGAGGATCAGAGAGCTGGTTTCGAGGTGGACGGGTGAATACCAGCTCACGCTGGACGCAATCCTTGATGACATGATGGTTCGGTGCCGCGAGCTGGACCTGCGCGCGGTCGGTTCGGAGCGGAAACTGATGATGGAGTTCACCGTGCTGCTAACCGCCAAGACGGTGCATGCGCTCTTCGGCCCATTGCGGCGGAAGTGGATCGCGCTATGAAGCGCTTGCGTGTCCTTGTGCTTTTACATCCGGACCTGATACCCCCGGAATCGAGCAACGGGTACAGCGAACAAGAAATCAATGTCTGGAAAACCGAGTATGACGTCGTAAGTACGCTGCGTGCGGCTGGGCACGAGGTTCGCCCGCTCGGCGTGCACGACGAGCTCAAGCCCATCCGCGACGAAATCGACAGCTGGAAGCCGGATGTGGCATTCAGCCTGCTGGAGCAGTTCCACGGCGAAGTCATCTACGACCAGAACGTAGCAAGCTATCTTGAGCTGATGCGCATTCCCTATACTGGGTGCAATCCACGTGGCCTGATGCTGGCGCGCGGCAAGGACCTATCCAAGACGCTCGTGCACTACCATCGGATTCCGGTGCCGGCCTTCGCTGTGTTCCCGATGCACCGCAAGGTTCGCCGCCCAATGCGTCTTGGCCTGCCGCTGATCGTCAAGAGCCTGAGCGAGGATTCGTCCTACGGCATCTCGCAAGCCTCGGTCGTCGACACCGACGAGAAGCTCGAGGAGCGCGTCACATTCATTCACGAGCGGATCGGGACGGCCGCCATCGCGGAGCAATATGTCGAGGGGCGCGAACTCTATGTCGGCGTGCTCGGCAACGACCGGTTACGGGTGCTACCGGTCTGGGAGCTGGAATTCGGCGACATGGTGCAGGGCGCATGGCCGATTGCGACGGAGAAGGTCAAGCACGATCCTGACTACCAGGAACGCCGCGGTATCAGGCACGGGCCGGCCAAAGATCTCGCTCCAGAAGTGCGCGCCCGTATACAACGATCGGCCAAGCGGATCTTCCGGACGTTGGGTCTCGACGGATACGCTCGCATCGATTTTCGCCTATCCGCAGAAGGCGTCCCATACTTTCTCGAAGCGAATCCCAATCCCGAGATCGCCGAGAGTCAGGAATTTTCCGCGGCGGCTCTTCATGATGGCCTCGCGTATCGCGAGCTCCTGCAACGTATCCTTGGACTGGGCATAAGACGGGCAATGCCGGCGGCGTCTGCGAGCTGAGAATGAATTTGGCCGCCGGCCGATGGTTTTCATGAATATCGGCTGAAACCGTGCGGCAGATCGCAGATGCATCCGAGGCGAACGGCGTTTTGAATCGACGGACTGCGCCGCCCGTAAGTTCTGCTTTTCAAGTCCTGCGGCTTGGTGACCCGCTGATATAATTCATTGTCGTTTCGGATGCCTTCGACGAACTCGGCGGCCGTGCTCCCTACTGCCGTAGCGGCCCGAACCGCAGCCTTCGCGTGCATTGTGCAACTGCCGAGAGAAAGACGTTGGGCGAGGGGGCACGGCCGCTCGGCGTGCAATGGTGTTCGGCGACGAAATAGGCGTGGAATCCATGCCGATCCAGGGCCTCGATCATCTGCAATCGATCTTCGTACTGGTCGGTGAGGTTGCCGCGGCCCCCAGTCCAAGTGATCGAATACGCCGAACTTCATATCGTCTCCCTTCCCATCACGGTGTATGGACAGCAGGCGCAGGACTTGCTGGGGACCCGGAGATTACAAAGTCCATGCACAGGTGTCGTGAGCTTCTCGCGCCGGCGTCAGCGTCCTTCATTGAGGAATGATAATGGAATTCGGCATCTTCTCGAACGGCTTTCGCCCGCACACCAGCGCGTCCCAGACTTACGAGGAAGACCTCAGCGAGATCGTCCTCGCCGATCAACTCGGCTTTCGTGACGCCTACATCAGCGAGCATCACGGCGAACCGGTCTATATCGACAAGGTGGACACCTTGCCGGTCCCCGAACTTCTGATGTGCAAGGTAGCGGGACTGACCAAGCAGATCCGCATGGGTGCAGCGGTGAAGCTCATCCATCTCGCACATCCCGTCGATACGGCCATCCAGGCGGCGGTCACCGATCATGTGGTAGGCAGAGGCCGCTTCATCTTCGGTTTCGGCTCGGGATTTCCCAATCCGCTTTTCGCCAACGAACGCGGACTCTCTCACGAAGACCGCCACCCGCGCCTGTGCGAAGCCCTCGACCTCATCTTGAAGTGCTGGACCGCGGAGGAGCCATTCGACTGGGATGGAAAATATTGGCACGGAAAGAGCATCGTCGCCACTCCGCGTCCATTGAACGCGCCGCACATGCCGATGGCGACCGCAACCGACACCGAGGCGATGATCGAGCTCGCCGGCAGCCGCGGCTATACGCTCCTAGCGGCGCAGCTCGAACCTGCATCATTCATACGGAGAAAGGCTGACCGCTATGCGCGCGCCGCCAAAGCCGCGGGCCGAAGCAGCCCGCTCAAGAACATCACCGTGGCCCGCTACGTCTACTTGGCGGACTCCGGGCAGGAAGCGATGGACGACCTGCGTCCCGCGATCACCTACGAGCTTGGTTTTCAGGTCAAGCGCGGTCTGATCAGGATGCTCAAGTCCAACTATAACTGGCAATTCACGAGTGAGGATGTTTCCTTCGACCAGCTCGCCGAGGCCGGCGTCTATTTCCTGGGCGATCCGGATTCAGTCGCGCGCCAGTTGAGAGAATTCTATGACGCGTCGGGCGGCTTCGGCACACTGCTAATGGTCACGGGCAAGGATTGGGCAACCCGCGAGAAGCGCGCGCGCTCGATGAGGCTTTTCATGGAACACGTGGCGCCGAAGCTCCGAGACCTGGAGCCGGTACGCGAGCCCGGCATAGCTGCGGCCTGACGACCCTCATTTTGGTCTGCTCAAGCGATGTTTCGCGGATCTTCGAGGTTAACGATCGGGGTCCAGACAGCGCACACGCTCACATTGATGGCTCGGCGAGCCTTGGGCCATTGCAGCGCGGCGGCCTTCCGACGGACAGGGATAAGACTTTACACACCATAATTGACAGAGCCGCCCGTCATGGGGCGGCTTTGGCGCTATAAGCTCTCCCCTTCGGGAGGCCATTATGGTCAAACACGGCGCGCTTTCGAAATCACACGTGCATCAAATGCTCGCCTCGAAAGATGCGCGTGTGCGCCGCGCCGCGTACACGCTCCTGGAGGCAAGCAATCCCGCGCTCAGGAGAAACAGTGAGCTGTTTCTAGAGATCATACGCTTCATCTGGGAAGCCAATCCGAGCTACGATGTCTATCGAGAGTTCAACAAGCGCCATTTGATCGTCCCGTATAAGGTCCACGAGCTTATCAGCGCCCGTCTCAAGGTAGAAAAACAGGAGCAACAGCGTGCCGCTGCCGATCAGCGCACCGACGAAACATGCCGGGATGAGGGTGGATTTTTGCAACGACTTTTTCGACGCCGTGCACCTGTCTTTCAAAGCGCGAGATCCGGAAATCGTCACGCCCGCACACATGTCTCGCGAAACTTCTGAATAAGACCGATGTATCGCTTCGTTCGTCGAAGCGGATCGGTTCCTTGCCCCCTTGGCGTAATGATGGCCGGCTTCACGTCGAACCGCGACGCGCTGGAACATTTCGCTCGATCGGTTGACAGCTCCGGACCAAGCCAGTTTTCTTACCGCGTTTTCTTCATGTGCTCGTCAAAGAACATGATGGCGTCCCTCACCGCCTTGATTTGTATTGGATCGGGATCGTAAACGCCGTTGTCATCACGGCGGACATAGATGAATCCGTGCTCGTCATGATCGTAGGATTCCCACCTAGAATCCTTGCCGGCTTCCTTCAGCAGATCGTAGGAGACGCGGAAAATTCCCTGGAGCTCATCGGTGTCGCGGCCCTGGACCAAGATCGGCGTCTCGATAGCGCTGATCCGCTGCAGGGCGACATCTTCCGTGATCCTGGCACGCACCTTTTCCGGCTCGCGCATCAACATCTTCTCGACGTTGAGCAGGCCGGTTGTAGGATCAACCTGCGCGCTCGTATCGGGCTTGAGCCTGAGGAACTCGTGCGACGCCGGTTCGCTCGCCACCATGGCACGCACACCCGGGTACTCCGCCGCGATCTTGAGGGCCATTTCACCCCCGTGACTCATGCCCATGTATCCGATTCTGTCCTGATCGATGCAAGACAGCGTCTTGACGTATTTGATGATTGAAATGACGTCCTCGTATTCCAGCGGGCCGCGATTGAGAAGCTGCCGCCGCTGGCGCCGATCCTCAATCAGCTTGCCGATCTTGTCGTAGGCATAGTCGACCTCGGCACGATAGCGCATCCACGCCACGGCGTAGCCGGCTGCCAGGAACTGTTCCTGTGTCCAGCTACGGTTCTGGGTAAAGTCGCGCACAACCGCCATGCCGCCGCCGCCGTTACCCGCGGCAAACAGGATCAGCGGAAACGGGCCGTCGGAATGCGGTTTGCGGAGCCCGATGGGAGCATAGAGGCCATCGACCGTTTCCACATACATCAGCTGGACCGGTATGTCCGAGCCCCTGACCTGCTCGATGATCGCGACGTGTTCCGGATCGAGCTTCGCGTGGCGTGCATTGGTGCTGGCGTTCATGTTCATCGGATCTCCGTAGGCCGTCGCTTTTTAAGACTGTATCCGCCGAAGTGGCGGCTGTTTCACCGAATCAGGAATTGACGTCCTTTTCGTCCTCGTGGCTTATATATCATGGAGGTAAGAACTTACATTTTCGCTCGCCCGGCACCGGGCAAAATGAGTTGAGGCGCCAAGCACGGCGCGGGCTTTCCGCGCAACGTCGGCGACTTGAGCGGGTGCCTGTCGCTCGTGCGTTGCCGGCGTACCAGGCCCGCTCGGTCATCGGCGAGCACGCGAGGGCATCTTCAACCTTCAGCAGGTTGCGGTGACGGCTGCGATGTCGCCCTCGACGCTGGCATGGATACTGCATGAGTATGCATCTTCAGATCGCATGGCGGCCATAGTGCCGAAAACGTCCGTCTTGATCATTGCCGCGGCTTTGTTCACCGTGTCGCCGGCGTTCGCCCAGAAGCGCAGCATTCATTAAAGCGATCGACGCGGAGATCAAGCTGTGGACCGACGTTGCTCGGCAGTCGGACGTGAAGTTCGAGCAATAACCTCCCTTGTCGAAGATTTCATTCCTTCGGTCAGCGACCCGCTTCCGCGAAGCGTAGCGGTCGGCGGGTCCGGGGGAGTTCACGACGACGGAAAACAAATGGTCCGCTGTCTTGATTTTGGCTCAAGCACAGGGGCCAAGGGGCATCAAGAATTAATGGACGAAGCGCCAATTTAACGAAGTGCTAACCAGGGTTTGCAAGGTTGCCACGTTGCTCATCCGAGCAGGCACCTCGGATAGCCCGATCCGATGTTGGTCGGCTGCGTGGTTCACAACCGTGACTGCTGGAGAGCATGAGATGAAACTCATGGCGTTTAGCCTGGTCGTCGGCTGCATTTGCTCCCCTTCGGTGGGACGCGCGCAAGCAGCGCCTTGGACGTCAGCCAAATTTCCAGGCGAACAAAATCGAGCCGTTCAGGGATGTGCCAATGATCCGCAGAAGGCGGGCGATTGGCTGTGCATATTTGTCCGCTGCGACCAACCCGGATCGCCAGTCAGCCTGCATTTCTCGGCGCTGGGATCAGATATTCAAGGCAAGATCGACTTGGTCGTCGATGAAGATACCTTCGCCGTTTCGGTGCCCGCATCGCTCAAATCAGCGCTCCCGCTGTCGACGCGTGCCGAAGCCGTGCCTGATGGCCTTCTCGATGCAATGAAGTCCGGACGGACGATCTTGATTCAGGGCTCGCACCTGCAGCCCCCACACAATCAAATTTCATTGGAGAACTCGCGCAAGGCGATCGAGAGAGTCGAGCGGGCATGCGCGCGCCCGTATCCAAGCGCCGCGAACTTCTGGAGACGTATAACGAGGAGCGTAGGCTTCTTCTGATTGCTCGCAGGTGTTCTAGGTTCCTGTGGTCGTGCTGCACCGCACAGCTCGGCTTCCCCACATCTGCGAGGCCATCGAATTTGCAATCATCGGAGCGGGGGCAGGGCGTGGCCGGATGCCCTATCTGGTCTGCGCTTCGCGATTGCTGAGTTGCGCCAATGCGCGAGAAAGGCCGGCGAGGTCGATCTGATACTGCCGGCTAGCAACGTTGATTGTTAGCGAATCGGGGCTGAGCTGTGCGTTCAGCGCCTTCGCCTGCGGACCGGGTGGGATCGATGGAAGTCCAGGCCGGACCAGCGACCTGCACTTTGAGCGCACCGAGCGTCTTGCCCGACTGAACGAAGGTCATGTCGCCGCCGCTCGTGTCAGTCGGCGGTTGCCGCTCGTCGACCAGGAGGACCACGTGCTCCGAATCGCTGCGAACGAAGTCGAGCGCAGTTCGATGAGCGGCGCATCAACCGTGGCCGCCGGGATAGGCGTCAGATCGAACTTGGCGAATTTCTCGACGCTGCGCCCGGACGCGTTGCCAATCCCCGCCACCTTCGAGCCGAGATCGACGGTGGGAATATTGATCACGCACGCCTTGCTTCTGCGGATCAACTCGAAGCTGTGGTTCTTGCTCCAAATGTAGCAACCGATAAGCGAGGGATCGAACTCCCATGACCATGTGCCAGCCCATGGTCATGACATTTGCCTGTCCCCTTCCACGCCGAACTCACGAACACGCCGGGGTCGAGAAATCGTCGTATCTTGTCGACGGCAAAATCGTTCTTTTCATAAGTCGTCGTGACAGCCGGTAGCGGCAGACAACGTCGCGGCGCGCGTGTGGGTTCATGCGCGCGGGGTAGAATCCGGACCGGTCACCTGTGCCGCCGCCCGGCACGCCGAGCCGGACCTTCGCCCATCATGCTGGTGATATTTTCCATGCCCGGCATGCTTCCGCCCGGCGCCATCATGCTCAGCATCATCGGCGCAGCCATTTGCATCATTTGGCCCATGCGCTTCTTGCCAATCTTGCCCGTCATCCGCTGCATCATCGGGGCAACTTGTTCCATCATGGGGGCAAATTGTTCCATCATCGGGGCAAATTGAGCCATCTGGTCGCCGGCGCCTTCGAACTGGGCATGCGCCGGGGCAGGCGCTATGGCGAATGCCGCCAAGATCGCCAAGGGATAGGACAGTTTGGTAAGAGCGCTCATCGTGTCGCCTCCGGTTGAGGGCCATCTTGATTGGTTGCACGCTGGTGGTTTAGGCGACATCGTTCGCGCCGGGCTGTGATGGCCATCACAGTTTTCGCGTTGCGCCCGCCGAAAACTCAGAAAGCCGATAAATCCTGCAAGTTTTCTGGCATTTGGGATTCTTCAGTACAGCCCTGCTCAGCCCGCCCGCGGCGTGCCACGCACCCACCGATTGGAGTCGTCCGCGCGGATCTGAGTTCGTCTGGTGGAATGTCGTCGCAATGCACAGAGCCGCGGTGGCATTCGGCGGCTCCCGGGCTATACTGCCGGCGCTGATCGCAGGAGCGCTAACACGCCTGACACATCTCCCTCCGAAGACTCGCGGCAATTGCGACCGACGTTTCGCGCAGGCACGTCGTGGCTGGTGCGGTCAAGCTGTCCGTTGCGGGCGCGATCTCGCCTGCCTTCGCGCAGTCAACCGACAGGAGTCCAAACATGCCGGACAACATCCGTTTTTCGAATCCCGACACCATGCAGAAGCCACCGGGCTACAGCCATGTGGTGGAAGTGACCGGACCCGGCCGCACGGTCTATTTCGCCGGCCAACTCGGCATCGACAAGTCCGGCAAGATGGGAGCCAATGCTCGCGAACAGGTGGAGATCGCGTTCGAGAACGTAAAGGCGGCGCTGGCGTCGGTCGGCGCGAGCTTCGATCACGTCGTCAAGCTCAACAACTATATCGTCGAGATCGGCACGAACATCGCGCACTATCGCGAGGTGCGCGACAAGTACGTAAACAAATCAGCGCCGCCGGCCAGCACCACGATCGGCGTGCCGCAACTGGCGCGCCCTGGCGCGTTGTTCGAGGTCGAGGCGATCGCGGTGCTACCGCCGAAGTGACTTCACCTCTGCCGCTTGCGGCAGAGGTCGACCGCGCGGGGTGGACGGGTGAGGGCCGGGGGGATACCAGGCGGGCAAAAAGCCCGCTTAGGAAGCGGCGTAAGTACCGCGGAAAAAATTCAAGCACCTGGTTGCTCGACGATTGGCCTTCTTCAATTCGATCAGCCCGTCTTTGGCAAGCCAACCGGCAAGTTGTTTCAAATAGACAACCCATTCTCCGATCCCGAGAAATGAGCGTCCTTGCAGTTCCAGCTGATCCAATCCTGGCGGCAGGGGCGGCTGCATTCCAGGATCTGCGGGACTATATAGCGATGGGTCAGGAGGAGCTCATGCCCGATGTCGTGGATCGCAATGGAATGAATGGCTGGGTGGTAGAGAAGAAACGCAGCCACTACTCTCTCGGTTATTGGGTATCGTTCGTACTGGGAATGCTCGGCCAGACCGTGCCCTCGCCGCCGCGGATCACCTACACGCTGCGCAATAGCGGGTCGGGCGAGACCCGCACCATCACTCTCGACGGGGACCATCAACCGTCGGAACTTGCCGGAGCCACCTCACGCGCACGAACCGATCGGGTGGAGCCGGCCCGGGATGAACACCAGCGTAAATAAGCGAGAAGTTGATGGGGCAGGACGAAATCGATGTTGTCCGCGCACTGCTGACGTCCAAGCCGCGACCCGTCGGATGGACAGAGCGTCGTCAGCGCCTCGACGAGGTCGGCTCGTTCTGGCCGGTGGCCAGTGACGCGAAGCTCGATCCCGTCGATCTCGACGGCGTGCCGGGGGAATGGTCGGCCGTGCCCGGCAGCGACACCTCCCGCGTTCTGATGTTCTTCCATGGCGGGGGTTACTGCTCCGGCTCCCTCCGCAGCCATCGTCGCATGGTGAGCGAGGCCGGTCGGTCCACGGGGATAAGAACACTGGCGGTGGGATATCGGCTGGCGCCCGAGCATCCGTTCCCTGCGGCAATGGAGGATGCCCTGACCGCCTGGCGTTTTCTGCGGAAGCAAGGCATTGCGTCCAGGAATATCGCGGTTGGCGGAGACAGTGCCGGCGGCGGGCTCGCGGTGGTGCTGACCAATCAATTGCGCGACGCCAAGGAGGAGCTTCCGGGCTGCGCGTGGCTGGTGTCGCCCTGGACGGACCTGACGATGTCGGGATCGACGCTCACCACCAAGGACAATGTGGATCCGATCATTCACCAGGGCTATCTCGGCGAACTGGCCGATGCCTACCTTCCCCCGGGGATGGGTAGGAAAGACCCTCGAGTATCGCCGCTCTATGCCGAATTGAATGGTCTCCCGCCGATGTTGATACAGGTCGGCTCCGCCGAGACGCTGCTCGAAGACGCCACGCGTTTCGCCGCTGCGGCTGGAGCTGCCGACGTGTCCGTCACCTTGGAGATTTGGCCGCACATGATCCATGCGTGGCCCATGTGGAACGCGCATCTGAAGCCCGGCCGCTCCGCGCTCGCTCACGCCGGCGCGTTCATGCGTGCCCACTTGCGACACCCGCAGGTCTGAAGGCGATCGCTTTGTCCACGGCGAGGGTAATTCCTACGCGCGTGCCAGCCGGCCAGAGTGACATGCCTTCGCGTCCGGGCACACGTATCAGCACGCGTCCCGAAGCAGCTTCCGGCACGTCGACGTAGAGGTCGACGTGGCCGCCTTGATAGATTTGCGCCGCCACGATGCCGTGTACCGCGACCGGCGCGCCTTCCTCGGCCACGCGCAGCTCCTCGGGCCGCACGAATAGGTCGACCATTGCGCCGGGTGCTGCGCCTTGCAGCGTCAGCGCCGGGACCAGCACCCGCACCGGGCCAAGCACGAGCGCAGCCGTTGCTCCATGAGTGTGCTCGAGGCATGCGTGCAACACGTTGACATCGCCGACGAACGACGCGACGAAGCGGTCGACCGGACGGCAATAGATTTCATCCGGAGTGCCCAACTGGCGGATGCGGCCCTCCGCAAGCACGGCGATCCGGTCGGACAGGCTGAGCGCCTCGCTCTGGTCGTGGGTGACGAAGATAGTCGTCACGCCGAGCTTGCGTTGGATCTCCTTGATCTCGACCTGCATTGACGCCCGCAGGTTCCTGTCGAGCGCCGAGAACGGCTCGTCGAGCAGCAGCACCTTGGGCCGAATGACGAGCGCGCGCGCCAGCGCGACGCGCTGCTGCTGCCCGCCGGAGAGTTGGCGAGGCTTGCGATCCTCCAGGCCCTCGAGCTTAATGAGCGCGAGCGCCTCGGCGACCCGGCGCGCGATCTCGGGCTTGGGGATCCGGCGCATCTTGAGGCCGTAGCCGACATTGGCCGCCACGCTCATGTGCGGGAACAGCGCGTATTGCTGAAACATGATCCCGCTCTCGCGCCGATGGGGCGGAACGTCCGTGACCCGTCGGCCATCAATTGCGATCTCGCCGCCGTCCGGCACCAGGAAGCCGGCAACGAGGTTAAGCAGCGTGGTCTTGCCGCAGCCCGAGGGGCCGAGCAGCGTCATCAGCTCGCCGCGACGGACGAGCAACGATACGGCGTCGAGGGCCGTCGTCTTGCCGAAGCGTTTGGTAACGCCGTCGAGTTGCACGGCGATGTCTTCGCCGTTCGACCGGCTTGTCGCCGTTGCGACCGACGCCGAAGGTGGACATTCAGCGGGATTGCTCAACGTTCAATACCTTTGCGAGACCAAGGAAAACGTTGGCAAACGTCAGCAGCGTCGCGGTGGCAACGATGTACATGACCGATATCGCGGCCATCGAGGGGTCGGCGTACTCGCGTACATAGTTGTAAAGGGCGACCGGCAGCGTTTGAGTGCTTTGCGCAGTGACAAACAGCGAAGCGGTGAATTCGTTGAACGACAGAATCGCGGCGAACAGCCAGCCGCTGACCAAGCCCGGAACCAGCAGCGGCAAGGTCACCGTAGTAAGGACGCGGAGCGGCGAGGCACCGAGGCTCGCAGCGGCGAGTTCCAGCCGCGGATCGAGGTTACGCAGCGAGATATAAACGCTGCGCAGCACGAACGGCAGCACAAGCACGACGTGGCAAGCGACGATGACGGTATACCCGCGCGCCCAGCCGATCTGGGCAGCCAGGATCAGAAAGCCTAGGCCGACTGTGAAGTGCGGCACCACGAGCGGCGAGAGCAGCACCGTCTCGAGTGTCCGCTTGAAGCAGAAGTCGTAGCGCTCAAGCGCAAGCGCGAACGCCGCCCCTACCACCAGCGCGATGGACGACGCCCAGGCGGTCACGATCAACCCGTTGCGGAAGCCGACTTGAAAGTCTTGATACTCGATCGCCTTGACGAACCAACGCCATGACCAAGTCTCGGGCGGGAAGGACAGAATTGCCCTGCCGTTGAAGGCAGCAAGCGTGACCACCAATGCCGGCAACAGCAGGAAGCCGAGAATGGCGGTCACGGTGACGCCGCCCAGCAGGCGCAAGAGCTTCTGCGATAGCAAGCGCGGCATCTCAGTGCGGTCCGAACCGTTCGAGCGGACGGGCGGCCGCACGCATCAGCGCCAGCACCGCGAAGGTGAGCGCGAGGCCGGCAACCGACAGGCTGGCAGCGAAGGGGAAGTTGAAGCTTGCGAATCCGAGCTGATAGACGAGGTTCGAGACCATGTTGACCCGGCCGCCGCCGATCAGTTGCGGGGTCGCGAATGCGCTGAAGGTCCAGGCGAAGGCGGTGGTGACGCCGGCGATCATTCCGGGCGTGGAGAGCGGGAGCGTCACCGTGAGAAAGGCGCGGATCGGACCGGCACCAAGGCTCGCGGCCGCCCGCTCGTAGTCGCGATCGATGTGCGAGAGCGCCGCCGCCAGCATGATCACCATCACCGGCAAGGTGACGTGGACGAGGGCGGTGACCACACCGAACCTGGTGAACATGAGTTGCAGCGGCTGTTCGATCAGGCCGGACCTGAGCAGTATCGAGTTCAGGAACCCGTTATTGCCGAGCACGACGATCCACGAATAGGTGCGGACCACCTCGCCGAGGAACAGCGGGGTGATAGTGATCACCAGAATCGCGGATTTGAGAGCAACGTTCCTGGCGTGCACGAGGGCATACGCGAGCGGATATCCGACGACGAGTGTGAAGAATGCCGTGAGGAAGCAGATCCAAACCGTATCGAGGAAGACCCGCGCGTAGAGCGGCTTCATGAGCGCCGCGAAGTTTGCAAGCGTGAAGCCGCCCGGCTCGAGCGAGCCCGGCACATAGGCGCGCAGGCTATATTGCATCACCGCGGCCAGCGCGGCCACGAAGCCGAGCGCACACAAAGCGGCCGGCGACACCAGGACGCGCAAGAACGGCCTGGAGGTCATGACGCCTCGCCCAGATGGGACGGTGCGCACGCGCCGGTGCGCGGTCAGGCCGTCAGTTGATGATGTTCTCTGTGAACCATTTGCGCCACTCCGCGGTCTTCTCCGCGCGCAGCTTGTGGTCGATGATGATCGCCTGCTTGTTCCACTGGTCGGCCGTGGTGAACACGCCCGGCAGCTTGGCGACGTCCGGATCGACTTTCGCGTCGAGGACCACCGGGCTGCCCTTCTTGAACTTGGCGACTTCGGCCTGTACCTGCGGATCGAGGGCGATGTTGATGAATTTATAGGCGAGATCCGCCTTCTTGGAGCCTTTCATGATGGCGACGGTGTCGATGCCGAGGACTGCGCCTTCCTTCGGAATCACCAGCTGGATAGGCACGCCCTCACCAGCCATATAGTGCGCGTTCATCGACAAGATTACCTGGACCGGCGTCTCGCCGTTGGCGATGAGTTGCTGGCTGTTAGCGTCGTTGGTGTAATACGCCTTGAAGCTCGGCTTCAGTTCCTTGAGCTTGGCTTGCCCTTTTTCCCAGGTGGCGGCGTCCCCGCCCGACAGCATCGCGGCGACCGCGATGAGATGGCTCGGATCGAAGTCGGGCGCAGCGAGCTTGCCCTTGATCTCGGGCCTCCAAAGATCCGCCCAGCTTTCGAAAGCCACGCCCTTAAGTGAGTCGGGCCGGTAGCCGATAGTGTATACATAGGCCCAGGTGCCGATGTGATAAGGGCTGATCTTGGCCTGTTCGACCAAGTTCTTGGCGTTCGGCACCTTGGCGAGATCGAGCTGCTCGTAGAGACCATCGTTCGCGTAGAGCCAGCCGACGTGCGACGTCGTGAACGTGATGTCGCTCTCGGGGCTACCCTTGGCGAGCTTCTCTTTGTTCAGCCGATCGATTGTGCCGCCCGTGATGTACTCGACCTGCACGCCGGTCGCGGCGGTAAACTTCTTGCCGATGATATTGGCGACCATGTCGCGCCAGCTGCCGCCCCATACGCTGACGACGAGCTTGTCCTGAGCCGTGGCCGGCATCGGCGCCAACAACAGAGCCAACGCGCCGAGTGCCATCGAAAGCCGCTTCATGCTCCTACCTCTCCGTTTTCCTCGATGAGCCGCTCGACGCCCGGAGATCTGCAGCAAGCCGAGCAACGCCCGTCGATATCCGGCTTGCCATTATTCGGTCAGACCACGGAGCTTGTCCAGCGTTGGGGCGCCGAGCCTGCATGTCTGGTGGCGGGCCCGCCT
>JGI12053J15887_10000135_pt1 | contig 24641 bp, 22 predicted proteins | sample MedBloCAOM1_O3_FD_15887 | JGI IMG/M metagenome (IMG submission 15887)
GTACCCTTTGTCGCCCGGTGGGAATGTAGACAGCACGATACGGGGGGGACGATAATGAGGGTGACGTAACCCCGCCTAGCTAGCCGAAGATCGCCGCGTGCAGCCCGAAGCCGATCGTCGCGCTCAATACCGCCTGAATGGCGTCGAACTGCAGGCTGCTGACGGCGGTGTCGACGAATGGGAAGATCATGCGCCCGATCGGCAGCATGAATGCGGCGACCAACGCGACGCACAGGATCTTGGTCAGAACCGGATGACTTGCCACGTCTTTTCCTCCCCCTGGACTGGGCCGGCGCAAGATTAGCGTCGACGGCGCCGGCTTCAAAGTGGCAAATCGTCGTGGTTCAGCGTGAAGCGTCGCGCACGATTCCCTCGCCTGTGGTCACTTCTACGGCTGCGCCGGCGCTCCGATCGCGACCGGCCGCACCGGCGAGCCGGCGGCGCCTTGCGTCATCAACGGCAGGATCATGGTGCAGGAGAGCCACACCTTATCACGGGCCAGGGCGCCGAGATTGGCGTTCTGGATGTTGTGGATGCCGGCCTGCGTCAAGTTGTGATGGTGGATCGCAAACGGCAGTCCGTCCGGCACGCCCGCGGGCGGCGGCCCCTTCCCTTGCAGGAAGCCCTCCGACACTGGATCGGTGAACGGATTGTCGAGCGCGACCAGCACGAGGGCCTTCTGCTCGATATATTTTGCCGCGTCGTACGAGAGCCCCGGCCCCTTAGTGTAGTAGAACTTCTCGGTGTCGGGATCTTTCCAGTTATCGCCCCAGCCGGTGTAGATGTAGAGCACGTCGCCGGCGACGAGGCCGCGGCTCTCGAGGCCCTGCGCTTTGAGCATCGCCTCGATGTCGGCTGCCGTCACCAGCTGCCCGGGCTGCATGGCGCTGCCGCGGCCGAGATGCGCCTTGGCGTCGAGCAGCACCGCGGTCGTGACGATCGGCGGCACCTTGTCGATGCCAAGCTTCTTGAGCGGAGAGTCCGGCGCGGGCTTCACCTCGCTCTGCTTGTAGCCGCCGTAATAGGTGGCGCCGCCGGACGGAAACTCGCCCTTGCCGTCCCATGCTTCGGGCAGCACGGCGAAATGCCCGAGCGCATCCATTTGCGTTCCCTGCTGGTTGGGGTCACCGCTCGCGATCTCGTCGGTATTGAACGCATGCTTGGTGCCCTGGATGCCGACGGTCGGCTTGGCGTTCTCGCGCAGCGGCGCCGCGAACGGCGACTGCGGCATGCTGTTCGAGCGCAGGAACGACAGCTCATAGGATTTCGCATTCGGATTGGCGAGATGGGTCGCGCAGCGCTGCCAGGTGGCGGGGCCAAGCGTGTTCGCCATCCCCTTCTCGTCGCCGGCGGGCCAGGGCGGGCGGTTTTGCGACGCGACAGGAAGCGAACTGGCAAGGAGCAAACAGGCAGCCCCGAGCGTGGGAGCGAGCTCAAACGCGCGAAAGACTTGAAACACGCGAGAGACTTGGGTGTGGCCCATGATGTCCTCCTGGAGGGGCTTCGTGCGCGATGTCTGCATTCAAACATTATGCCAGTTACCGTTGCGGCTCCGGGAACTTTTTCGTTCCCTCTGAATTTTCTCGGCGACGGACCACGCCAAACTCGGGGGCAGACATGCCTTACACGCGGCGCATCCGGCGCTTCTATCTGACGCCGCCCAGCGTTCCTTTTTTTTGGTGTCAGTTGTTCTGGCCGTGTTGGCGGTTCTAGCGGCCTACGGACACATGTCGATCTTCAATGCGTCCTACGCCTTTGTCTCTCTTCTGATCGCCTACGTCGTATTGCTAGCCGGTATCCTGTTTCGAGGCGTTTGAGCCCACTCATAACGGCAAATTGTCGTGCTTCCGAGCCGGCATCTCGACACGCTTTTCCCGCAGCATCGCGAGCGCACGGGCGATGCGCGCGCGCGTCGCGTGCGGCATGACCACGTCGTCGATATAGCCGCGCTCGGCGGCCACGAAGGGTGACAGAAACCGATCCTCGTATTCCTTGGTGCGCGCGGCGATCTTCCCAGCATCGCCGATATCGGCGCGGAAGATGATCTCGACCGCACCCTTGGCGCCCATGACCGCGATCTGCGCCGTCGGCCAAGCATAGTTGACATCGCCGCCGATGTGCTTCGAGGCCATCACGTCATAGGCGCCGCCGAACGCCTTGCGGGTGATCACGGTCACGAGCGGCACGCTGCACTGACTATAGGCGAACAAGAGCTTCGCACCGTGCTTGATCAACGCGCCGTATTCTTGATTGGTACCCGGCAGAAATCCCGGCACGTCGACGAAGGTGACGATGGGAATGCCGAACGCGTCGCAGAAGCGCACGAAGCGCGCGGCCTTGCGCGAGGCATCGATGTCGAGCACGCCGGCCAGCACCATCGGCTGGTTGGCGACGAAGCCGACCGTGCGGCCGGCGATGCGGCCGAAGCCGGTGACGATGTTCTTGGCGAACGCATCTTGCAGCTCGAAGAAGTCGCCCTCGTCCACGACTTTGAGGATAAGCTCCTTGATGTCGTAGGGCTTGTTGGGGTTGTCGGGGACAATGGTATCGAGCGACTTCTCCGTGCGCTCGATGTCGTCATACGACGGCCACTCCGGCACGCCGGCCTCGCTGTTGGCCGGCAGGAAGTCGATGAGCCGGCGCATCTGCAAGAGGCACTCGACATCGTTGTCGTAAGAGCCGTCGGCGATGCCCGATTTCGCCGTGTGCACCGACGCACCGCCGAGCTCTTCCGCCGTCACGACCTCGTTGGTTACGGTCTTCACGACGTCGGGGCCGGTGACGAACATGTAGCTGGTGTCACGCACCATGAACACGAAGTCGGTCATGGCCGGGGAATAGACGTCGCCGCCCGCGCATGGGCCCATGATGACGGAAATCTGCGGGATGACGCCCGAGGAAATCACATTACGCTTGAACACCTCGCCATAACCGCCGAGCGCGGCAACGCCTTCCTGGATACGCGCGCCGCCGGCGTCGAACAGGCCGATGATCGGGGCGCGCGCTTTCATCGCCATGTCCTGGATCTTGACGATCTTTTGCGCGTGCGCCTCCGAGAGCGAGCCGCCGAACACGGTGAAATCCTTGGCGAAGGCGAACACGGTCCGGCCGTTGACCGTGCCCCAGCCGGTGACGACGCCGTCACCGGGGATTCTGCTCTTCTCCATGCCGAACTCGGCCGAGCGGTGCTCGACGAACATGTCGAACTCCTCGAACGAACCCTTGTCCATCAAGAGCTCGAGGCGTTCGCGCGCAGTCAATTTGCCGCGCTTGTGCTGTGCGTCGATGCGCGCGTCGCCGCCGCCTTTGCGCGCCCGCCCGCGCCGCTCTTCGAGCTTTTCGAGGATATCTTTCATGATAGTACCACCCGTGATCCCAGCGCAAAATCCATAGCATGGCTCGATATTTGAGGGTAAGCTTTCGTCTGGACTCTTTCCTCCGTGCAAGAGTGGTTCGAGGGGACCGAAGCATGCCCACAGAAGTGCCAAAGGGATCGCTTTACACGATGATGCGTGCCTGTGGGGCCGCACTCGTCGTTGCAATGGTCGTGGCAATCGTGCCAGCGATCGCGCAATTTCCTCCGACGCCGGACGACCAACAGGACAACTCGCCGGCCGGGGGGAAAAACAAGAAGGGGGCGCCAGTCGCGGGCCCGACCATCACTGGCAATTGGACCGGCCAACTCAACCAGGTCGGCAGCCAGACGCCCTACAAATTCGAGCTCTCGGTCACGGCCAAAGGCGCCGAGACGAAATATCCGGACCTCGACTGCACCGGCAAGCTCACCCGCGTCGGGCAATCGAAGTCCTACGTCTTCTTCGTCGAAGTCATCACCAAGGGCCAAGCCGACAAAGGCGGACGGTGCCCCGATGGCACCGTTACCGTCGCGCGGCAAGGCGACGATCTCGCGCTCGGATGGTTCGGCAGCATCCAAGGGAGCACCGTCATTGCCTACGGCACGCTCAAGAAGAAGTAGCCCCGCATAGAGCATCTTCCGCAGAAAATGCGACCGCTAGAAAAATGCTCACTTAGACGCTCTGCAACACGGTCGCAGCCGCCCGCATCTCGGCAAGGCGAAAGGCGCGGCGCTCGAGTGCAAGCTCGTCGCGGCCCCAAAAGTCCATGTTCCAATCCTCGTCGACATGGGCCGCCGTCCAGGCTTCATCGACCGACAGCGCGCCGCCGGCGAGCGCCAACGCGATCAAGGCCGAGCCGGTCAGCGTGGTGATCGCGTTGAGTGCGCCCAGCCGCCAGGGATCGCGCGGGATGGCGGCACTTGCCGCCGCCAGCGCCTCGGCGGGCTGCCTGACGAAGACGATCCCCTCCGCCAGCAGGAAGCGGGCGCCCAAGGTCTCGCGCGCCCAGGCGATCACCGGGTCCCAAGCCTTGCTTTGGCGCGTGACCAGTCCCGCCGGGCCGCCCGCGCGATAGCAGACGAGATCGCAACCGAGATACCTTTCCACCTCCGCCGTCACCGCCGAGGCCGCGTCCGCGACCCCGTCGATGATGGTGTTGGCGAGCCGGGTCAGCGGCATGTTGGCAGGATCGATGCTGTCGCGCTGAGCCCCCCATTCAGCGGCGATCGCCTGGGCCAGGACGGCCGTGGGCGCCGCCAACGTGCGGCGGCCCGGCGTCTTCACCGGACGGCCGTCGAGAACGATACGAAACTCCCCGCCCTCGCCTTCGATGCCGGCATGCTCATAGAACCGTCGGCGCAATTGCGGCCGCATGGCACGGCGCGCCGCCTCCGTCGGATCGAGCGGCCCGGTCGAAAAAATGTCCTCGAAGAGATCGCGCATGGGGTCAAGATGGGCGGCGATCAGGCGTCACGCAATGTCTTCCATGAGCGCCCACAACCCCACCGATCTTGTCGCGGCACGCCCCCTCGCAGATGATGAACGCAACGCTCTCGGAAAAATGAAAGCAGCAGCGAATGAAATTCGGCATCTTTGATCATCTTGACCGCAATGACCTGCCCATGGACGAATTCTACGAGCAACGGCTGCAAATCGTCGAGGCCTACGACCGCGGCGGCTTCTACTCGTATCACACTGCCGAGCACCACGCGACGCCGCTCGGCCTCGCCGCTTCGCCGAGCGTCTTTCTCGCCGCCGTCGCNGAGCGCACGCAAAGGCTTCGCTTCGGCCCACTCGTCTATACGCTACCGCTCCATCATCCGCTGCGCGTGGTCGAGGAAATCTGCATGCTCGATCAGCTCAGCCGCGGACGCTTCGATCTCGGCGTCGGACGAGGGATTTCGCCGATCGAGACTGCCTATTTCGGGGTCGACCCCGATCATCGGCAGAAGATGTATGTCGAGGCGCTGCAGATCCTGCGGCAGGCGTTGACGGAGCGGACACTGACGTTTCATGGCCGGTTCTACGACTATGCCGACGTGCCGATGGAGCTTGAGCCGTTCCAGAAGCCGCATCCGCCGTTCTGGGCCGGCGCCGGCACGCCCGAGGGCGGCGAGACCGCGGGCCGCAACGGCTTCAACCTGGTGGCCAATGCACTCACGATGCAGGTGCGCGCGATCACCGACCGCTATCGGGCGGCGCGCGAGGCGGCGCATCATGGCGGAACGCCCCTCATCGGGCTGGCCCGCTTCGTCATCATGGGCGAAACCGACGAGGCCGCGCTCACGATTGCGCGCCGCGCCTATCCGCTCTGGCATCGCCACTTCCATCATCTCTTCCGCATGCACGGCACGGTCCCCAATATGGGAGAACGGCCGCCGCATTTCGACCAGATCAAGGATGGGGGTCGCGGCATCGCGGGCTCGCCCGCCACCGTCACGCGCATGATCAAGTCGCAGATGGACGAGGCTGGCACCAACTACTTCGTCGCCCAATTCGCTTTTGGCGATCTCACGTTGTCGGAGGTGCTGCGCACGGTCGATCTGTTCGTGCGCGAGGTCATGCCGGCGCTCGAAAATACTTGAGCATTGTGGGCCGCGGTGGCGCGCGACGAACGTCGGAACCGGGACCCCTGGAGCCCATATTCCGCCCCAATGATTGCGAGGCGACAGCAGGGCGGCAGTGCACCATATTTGCGCCGAATTCATGCGGGGCCGGCGGTCTTGCACCGCAACATGAGCTATTGCCAAAGAGATAAACAATTCCAATAACTTAAGCCCGCAACCAAAGCGCGTTGTGCAGCGTCTATACGTACCGGTAGCCCCCTGCGTTCGCGGGTAACGCTGCGCGTCGTAAATCGCTGTTATGACGAATGAACCGGTGGAATTTCGGGGGGGCCTCCACTAGTATCCGGCCGGATTCGGCGGACCATAAGCCGGGCCGTGGAAGGAAGACCGGCCGACGCTCGTTCGCGCATGGTTCTCAGGGGGCGCGCGGCAAGCGTGCGTGCAGAGGAGTAGATGAGACCCACCGACATTTCGGCGCCGGACTATTTCCACAAGGTCGTGGATTGTCAGTGGGCTTGTCCGGCACACACGCCCGTCCCCGAATACATCCGGTTGATCGCGGCGGGTCGCTACAGCGACGCCTACATGGTCAACTGGAAGTCCAATGTGTTTCCCGGAATCCTCGGGCGCACCTGCGATCGGCCGTGCGAGCCGGCCTGCCGGCGCGGCCGCGTGGAGAAAGAGCCGGTCGCGATCTGCCGCTTGAAGCGCGTTGCGGCCGACTTCAAGGACGATATCCGCGACCGCCTGCCCAAGCCCGCTGCGTCGAGGAACGGCAAGCGCATTGCACTCGTTGGCGGCGGCCCCGCTTCACTGGCGGTCGCGCGCGATCTGGCGCCGCTCGGTTATCGCTGCGTGGTGCTCGATCAGGATCCCAAGGCCGGCGGCATGATCCGCACCCAGATCCCGCGCTTCCGCCTGCCCGAATCCGTCATCGACGAGGAATGCGACTACATCCTCAATCTCGGCATCGAGTTTCATGGCGGCAGGCGGATCGATAGCCTCAAGGCGCTGCTGGCCGAAGGCTGGGACGCGGTGTTCGTCGGCTCAGGCGCCCCGCGCGGGCGCGACCTCGATATTCCCGGCCGCAAGGAAGCGGCGGCCAATATCCATATCGGCATCGATTGGCTTTCCTCGGTCTCCTTCGGCCACATCACCAAGATCGGCAAGCGCGTCATCGTGCTCGGCGGCGGCAACACCGCCATGGACTGCTGCCGATCTTCTCGTCGCCTTGGCGGCGACGAAGTGAAAGTTGTGGTCCGCTCCGGCTTCGAAGAGATGAAGGCGTCCCCCTGGGAAAAAGAGGACGCCATGCACGAGGACATCCCGATCCTCAATTTCCTCGTGCCGAAAGAGTTCACCCACGAGAACGGCAGCCTCACCGGTATCGTCTTCGAGAAGGTGAAGGCCGAATTCGACGCCAAGGGCCGGCGCAATCTCGTTCCGACCGGGGAACCCGACCAGCACATCCCCTGCGACGACGTCCTGGTCGCGGTCGGCCAGGAAAACGCGTTCCCCTGGATCGAGCGCGACATCGGCATCGAGTTCGACAAGTGGGACATGCCCAAGGTCGATCCCAAGACCATGGCGTCGACCCACCCGAAAGTGTTCTTCGGCGGCGACGCGGCCTTCGGGCCGAAGAACATCATCTGGGCGGTCGCCCACGGCCACGACGCCGCGCTGTCGATCCACAACATGTGCTCGGGCGCCGACATCAACGACCGTCCGCTGCCGATGGTCGAGATCGTCAGCCAGAAGATGGGCATCCACGAATGGAGCTACGATAACGACATCGCGCCTGACAAACGCTATCGGGTGCCGTTGCGCGACAAAGTGGTGGCGTTGCGCGACATCAGGGCCGAGGTCGAGCTCGGCTACGACGTCGAGCTTGCGCTCAAGGAGGCGGACCGCTGCCTCAATTGCGACGTACAGACCGTCTTCACCTCCTCGCTCTGCATCGAATGCGATGCCTGCGTCGACATCTGCCCGATGGACTGCATCTCGTTCACGCAGAATGGCGAGGAGGCCGACCTGCGCACGCGCCTCAAGGCGCCCGCCCCGAACGTCACCCAGGACCTCTACGTGGCTAACGACCTCAAGACCGGTCGCGTCATGGTGAAGGACGAGGACGTCTGCCTGCACTGCGGGCTGTGCGCCGAGCGCTGTCCGACCGGCGCCTGGGACATGAAGAAGTACCTGATCGATATGACGCATGCGGATGATCTATGTCGAACAAAGCACCAATCAGCAGCGTAAACGACTTCGTCGTCCGGTTTGCCAACGTCAACGGCTCGGGTTCTGCGAGCGCCAACGAGCTGTTCGCGCGCTCGGTGCTGCGCATGGGCATCCCCTGTGCGCCGCGCAACATCTTTCCGTCGAATATCCAGGGCTTGCCGACCTGGTACGAGGTGCGCATCTCGGAAGCCGGCCACCTCGGCGCGCGCGGCGGCACCGATCTCATGGTCGCGATGAACCCGCAAACCTGGGACAAGGACGTCGCCGGGATCGAGGCCGGAGGATACCTGTTCTACGACTCCACCAAGCCGATGCCGAAGTCGAAGTTCCGCGAGGACATCACCGTCGTCGGCGTCCCGCTCACCGCGATCTGCAATCGCGAATACACCGATCCGCGCCAGCGCCAGCTGTTCAAGAACATCATCTATGTCGGCGCGCTCTCCGCGCTGCTCGACATGGACATCAAGGCGATCGAGCAGCTTATCGGCGAGCAGTTCAAGTCGAAGGAGAAGCTGATCGGCGCCAACATGCACGCGCTGCATCTCGGCCGCGACTGGGCGCTGATGAACCTGCAATGCCCGATTGGGCTCAAGTTGCAGCGCTCCGACAAGGTCGGCGACCGGATTTTCGTCGAAGGCAACTCGGCGGCAGCCTTGGGTGCCGTCTACGGCGGTGCGACCGTCTGCGCCTGGTACCCGATCACGCCGTCTTCGTCGCTGGCCGATGCCTTCACCGGCCATTGCCGGCGGCTGCGGATCGATCCCGTGACCAAGCAGAGCAAGGTCGCGATCGTGCAGGCCGAGGACGAGCTCGCCTCAATCGGCATGGTGATCGGCGCCGCGTGGAACGGGGCGCGGGCGTTTACCGCCACATCGGGTCCCGGCATCTCGCTGATGCAGGAGTTCCTGGGGCTCGCCTATTTCGCCGAGATTCCCGCGGTCGTGTTCGACGTGCAGCGCGCCGGACCTTCGACCGGCATGCCGACGCGCACCCAGCAATGCGACCTGATCTCCTGCGCCTATGCCTCCCACGGCGACACCAAGCACGTGTTGCTGTTCCCGGAGGATCCGGCCGAGGCCTTCGATTTCGGCGCGACCGCCTTCGATCTGGCGGACCGGCTGCAGACCCCGATCTTCGTCATGCTCGATCTCGACATCGGCATGAACCACCGTCTGTGCCGCCCCTTCACCTGGGACGACAGCCGCAAGTACGACCGCGGCAAGGTGATGACCGCAGCCGATCTCGACGCCGGCAAGGACTTCGGCCGTTATCTCGACGTCGATGGCGACGGCATCCCCTATCGCACCTATCCCGGCACGCATCCGAGCAAGGGCTCGTTCTTCACCCGCGGCACCTCGCGCGACCGCTACGCGCGCTACACCGAGGAAGGCGCCCCCTACGCCGACAACATGCAGCGGCTCATTCGCAAGTTCGAGACCGCCAAGGACCTTGTTCCGCGCCCGCTGCAGGCCAATGCGGCCAAAGCTACGAAATATGGCGTCATCTATTACGGCTCGACCTCACCGGCGATGGACGAGGCGATCCACATGATCGAGGCGCGCGGCCAGTCGCTCGACCGGCTGCGGGTACGCGCCTTCCCCTTCCATTCAAGCGTGACCAGCTTCGTCGCCGAACATGACTTCGTGTTCGTGGTCGAGCAGAACCGCGACGCGCAGCTGCGGTCGCTCATCGTCAACGAATGCAGCATCGACCCGATCCGCCTGGTGCCGATCCTGCACTATGACGGCACGCCGATCACCGCACGCTTCATCGCGCATGCCATCGGCGAAAATCTCGATGCGCTGAAAGTCACGCCGCTGCGCAAGGTAGTCTCATGACCTACATCGCCAAGCCGAAATTCCACCACCCTTCGCTGCCGAAGAACGCGCTCGGCTACACCCACCGCGACTACGAAGGATCGGTCTCGACCCTGTGCGCCGGCTGCGGCCACGATTCGATCTCCGGTGCCCTCATCGAGGCCTGCTTCGAGCTCGACATTGAGCCGCATCGGGTCGCCAAGCTCTCCGGCATCGGCTGCTCGTCCAAGACCCCGACTTATTTCCTCGGCAATTCGCACGGATTCAATTCTGTGCATGGGCGCATGCCGTCGGTGCTCACCGGCGCCAATCTCGCCAACCGGGAGCTGATTTATCTCGGCGTGTCCGGCGACGGCGATTCCGCCTCGATCGGGCTCGGTCAATTCGCGCATGCGCTCCGGCGCGGCGTCAACATGGTCTACATCGTCGAGAACAACGGCGTCTACGGCCTCACCAAGGGCCAGTTCTCCGCCACCGCCGACCGCGGCTCGAAGTCGAAGCGCGGCCTGACCAACAACGACAATGCGATCGATCTCGTGGCGATGGCGCTGCAGCTCGGCGCCACCTTCGTCGCGCGCTCGTTCTCCGGCGACAAAGAGCAACTCACCCCGCTGATCAAGGCGGCGATCGAGCATGAGGGGGCCGCCTTCATCGACGTGGTCTCGCCCTGCGTCGCCTTTAACAATCACGCCGGCTCGACCAAGAGTTTCGATTACGTGCGCGAGCACAACGAGGCGGTGAACCGGCTCGATTTCATCACCGGCCGTGCGCCGATCACGGTGGCCTACAAGCCGGGAGCGGTGGAGATGGTCGAGCAGCACGACGGCACGAAACTCGTGCTCAAGAAGGTCGCCGCCGACTACGACGCCCACGACCGGCTCGGCGCCATGAGCTTCCTGCAGCGACACGCCGCCATGGGCCAGGTCGTTACCGGCCTTCTGTTCGTCGACCGCGAGCCGGAGGACCTGCACCGGCATTTCAACACGGTCGAGGTGCCGCTCAATTCTCTCACCGAGAAGGAACTCTGCCCGGGCTCGGCGGCGTTGGAGAAGATCAACACCAGCTTGCGGTAGCCTTACGTCCGTCGTGCCTCCGCACTGCGCCACGGCTTCGTCGCCACCGCTTGCTTGACCGCCTCGATCATCTCTTTCGGCGGACCGACTTTCACGTTGATCTCGATCGGCTTTCCCGTCTCCAGCACGCTCTTGAGGCTCGACAGGATCAGCGGCCAGCCTTGGCGGCCGCCGGCGAGGATGGCGTCGGGGACATCCCACCGGTGCGCTTCGGTCATCGTCAGCTTCACGCTTCCGCCCATCGGCTCGATGTCGTAGGTCACCAGCGATTCCGGCAGCTCCCGGAACTCCTCGAAATCGACTTCCCAGGTGACGGACAGCCGGCGCGGCGGGTCCCATTCGATCACCTTCCCCTTGATGTCGTATCTGCCGTCCGGCATCCGCATGGCGAAGCTGCCGCCGACTTTTGGCTCGACCTCGACGGCGCGGCCGAAGAAAAAGCGCTTGGTGAATTCCGCGCTGGTCAGCGCCTCCCAGACTTTCTCCGGCGTGCTGGCGATGTAGGTGACGTAGACGGTCTTTGGGAGGAATTTTTCCGACGAGAAGCTCAGCTGGGTCATGGCGGTCATCCCTTCAGATCGATTTCACGCTGCGGCGCCCCGCGCCGCTGCGAGCGCCCGCTCCTCGGCCTCCTTCAAGGCTTCAACACTCGCCGATGTCAGCCCGCCACCGGTCTCCAGGAAGCTCTTAAGGCTCGCCAGGACCAACGACCAGCCGCCACTGATCGCACGGAAGACCTTGCTGCCGGCGTCGAAATCGTCATGGATGACGGTGAGCTTCACCTCGGACCTCCTGCCGCCCATGCGTGGCGCCATGGGCTCGATCTCGAAGGTGACGCGCGATGGGCGCTCGTGGCGGAACTCCTCGTGGAACTCCACGCGCCAGCTGTACGACAGGCGCCGTGGTGGCTCGCATTCCAACACGACACCGTAATCCGACACGGTGTCGTCGCGCAAAAACCTCACGCGGGCGCCCAGCGTCCAGTCCGACTCGATCCGCGTGCCGAACCAGTACCGCTCGGTGAATGCCCCATCTGTGAGCGCCTGCCACAGCTTCTCCGGCGTCGTCGCGATATAGGTGACGTAGACGAATTTCGGCTCATTCATTTTTCGCCTCCAAACCTTTCTTGAGTTCCGCGAGCGCGCTCAGTCGATGGCGCTCGTATTTGCCGATCCAGCGCTCCGCGATCTCGTGGATCGGAACCGGATTGAGGTAGTGCAGCTTCTCGCGGCCGCGCTTGACGGTCGCGACCAGGTTCGCGCCCTCCAGGATCGCCAGGTGCTTGCTCACCGCCTGCCGCGTCATCGACGCCCCCGACTTGGCAAGCGAGTTGGCAAGCCGCGCGCAGAGCTCGTTCAAGGTCTGGCCATTCTCGGCAAAGAGCCGATCGAGCAGCTCCCTGCGGCTTGCATCGGCCAGCGCCTTGAACACGTCATCCATGCCGACAATATGCAACCTTTTAGTTGCCTGTCAAGCCGGGAGTTAATGATCAGGCATGGGTGTTGATCGCCATCCCCAATCGCCCTGCGATTGGCATGATTGATGCACTTCCGGCGGCGTGGCCCACGGATGTAAATTCGCGAAGACCTCGCAAACGGAGGAACGCTGCTCCAACAGGAGGTGCAAAATGAGCGACACGATCGTGCCGGTCATCGACATCGGGCCATTTCTGGCCGGCGATCCGGCCGCCCGCCAGTCTGTCCCCCAGGCGGTGGCCGGAGCCTGTGAGGAGATCGGATTCTTCACTATCGTCGGACATGGCATCGATTCGAAGCTGATCGGCGCCGCGACCGGCGCTGCGCGCCAGTTCTTCGACCTGCCATTAGCGGAGAAGATGCGCGCCCGGTCGGCCGATGCCAACATATCCCGGGGCTACCGCGGCATCGGCAACGAGGGGCTCGCAGGCACACGGGCGGACGAAACGCCGCCCGACCTGAAGGAGGTTTTTCACCTCGGGCCGCCGGACTTCCCGCATGATGCGTATCACCGCGCGCCAGAGGCGCAATCGCATTTCGTCGACGACGTGTGGCCGGAATCGCCCGCCAACTTTCGAGGGGCGATGACCGCCTACTACCGCGCCACCGAAAAGCTGGGCGCCGACCTGATGCGGATCTTTGCGCTCGCCTTGAAGCTCCCCGAGACTTTTTTCGCCGACAAGATCGACCGCCACATCAGCGCCCTGCGGATCATCTTGTATCCGGAGCAGACGACCGCGCCCTTGCCGGGCCAGCTGCGTGCCGGCGCACACAGCGACTATGGCACCCTCACGATCCTGCTCGGCGAGAACCAACCGGGAAGCCTCGAGGTCCATACTCGGAACGGCGGTTGGACCCCCGTGCATATTCCACCGGAATCCTTCGTCATCAATATCGGCGACCTGATGATGCGCTGGACCAACGATCGCTGGGTGTCGACGCTCCATCGGGTCGTCAACCCGCCCGAGGCGATGGGGGCGCAGGCACGGCGGCTGTCGCTCGTGTTCTTCCATCATCCGAACTACGACGCGGAGGTCGCCTGCATTCCGACCTGCAGCGACGCGGCCAACCCGCCGCGTTATCCGCCGGTCAAGGCGGGGCCCTATCGCAGTGAAAAGTATTCGCAGGCCGCCCGAGTCAAGCCGGCGGCCGCTTGATGCCGACAGCCACGTTCGTTCTGGTTCACGGCGCCTGGCAGGGTGCCTGGGCATGGGAGACCGTCGTGCCTCGCCTCAAGGCCGCCGGCCACCGTGCGATCGCCGTCGACCTTCCCGGCAATGGCCACGACCGGACGCCGCCAGCGTCCGTCGATCTCGCCCTCTATGCGCGGCACGTCGCCGCGGTCGTGGACAGGATCAATGGGCCGGTCGTGCTGGTGGGGCACAGCATGGGAGGCACCGCCGTCGCGCAGACCTGCGAGCTGCGGCCGGAACGGATCGCGCTTGCCATTTATCTCGCCGCTTTCCTGCTTCCCGACGGGATGTCGGTCATGCAGTTTTATGAGCGCTATCTCGAGCCCTGGATGCGCGGCGCGCAACGGCGAGTGACGTTCAGCGCCGACGGGCTGCTCTCCTCGATCGACCCGGCAGCGGCGATCGAGGTGTTCTACCACCAGGCCGATGACACTCTCGCTCAAGCGGCGGCACGCCGGTTGACGCCCCAGCCCGAAGGCGGGCGCCGGTCGCAGGTGCATCTCTCCCCGGAGCGTTTCGGGCAGGTGCCGCGTGTCTATATCGAAGCGCTGCAGGATCGATCCGTTCACCTGCCGCTGCAACGGCGCATGCAAACGCTCACGCCTTGCCTTGCCGTCTACAGCCTCGATACCGATCACGCGCCGCAGCTGTCGGCGCCGGACGCGTTGACGAGGCTGCTGATCGGCGCCGCTGCGGCGCACGCACGAACATGCTGATGGGGGCGTAAAACGCTTAGTGGCCGGCTTGTTCGAGCGCCTCGCTGATCATGCTCGGCGTGAGCGGGACGTGGCGGAATTTCGCTGCACAGAGGGGGCGCAACGCGTCCTCGACCCCGGATGCCAGCACCGCCCCGACTGCGATGCAGCCGGCCTCGCCGACGCCTTTGACACCCAGCGGATTGAGCGGCGACGGCGTCTCCAGATGGATGACCTCCACGTTCGGTATTTCGGTCGCGTAGGGGATGAGGAAGTCGGCGAAATTTGCGTTCAGCAGATTGCCGTTCGGCTCGAATTCGAGACGCTCATACAACGCGCCGCCGATTCCCTGCGCAATGCCGCCCAACACCTGCCCGTCCACGATGGTCGGGTTGATCATATTGCCGCAATCGTGGATGCAGACGTATCTGCGGATCTTGACCGAGCACAGATCCGGATCGACCTCGACGATCGCCGCATGAACGCCGTAAGCCCATGTCGATTGCGGCGGACTGTAGTATTCGGTGGCCTCGAGGCCCGGCGCCTGGCCCTCCGCAAGCGGAGGGCCATCGTGCCGGCTTGCAGGCGCAAACTGGGTAGCGGCCTGCGCCGCCTTGTTGAAGGCGTATCGCAGTGGGTTGCTCGCGGTCGCGATCGCCGCGAGCGGCACGAAACGATTTGAGCCTTTGACCCAGGCAGCGGAATCGCGCAGCTCGATATCGTCGACATCGGCCTCGAGCATGTTGGCTGCAGCCTGCAGCGTCTTCGCTCGCACGGCAACTGCCGTCTTGTGAATGGCGTTACCGCTCACCACCGCGGCGCGGCTGGCAAAGGTCGCGACCCCCCAGTCGAATGCCTTGGTGTCACCCTCGACGACGATGACATCCTCGGGTTTGACGCCGAGCTGATCGGCGACGATCTGGGCGAAGACGGTGTCGTGTCCCTGCCCTTGCGAGGTCAAACCGGTATTCACATAGACCTTGCCCGTGATCGGATGGATGCGGACACGTCCGCCCTCATAAGGGCCGAGCCCGGTGCCCTCGACATAGCACGCCAAGCCGAGGCCCAAATACCTGCCTGCGGCGCGCGCCTTCGCCTGCTCGGCAGCGAAATTCGCTGCATCAAGCTTGGCGGCCGCCATGCCGAGCGCCTTGAAATATTGTCCGCTGTCGAGCGTGACCTTGAGCCCATCCGCAAACAGCAATCCCTCCCGCGCATACGGAAATTCGTGCTCGCCGATGAGATTGCGCCGGCGGATCTCGAAGCGATCGATCCCGAGCTCCTCGGCCAGCTGGTCCATCGCCCGCTCGATCGCAAAGCAGGCCTGTGGCCGTCCGCACCCGCGATAAGGCGTCACCTGGACCGTGGGCGTGTAGACGGCCTTGAACTCCACCCAGATGTTGGGAATGCGGTATGGCCCGGCGATCGAGGTGGAGGCGACCTGCGCAACCGCGATACCGTAGGGGATGAAGGCGCCGGTGTCGTGCAGGAAGCTGTCGCGCAGGCCGATCACCTCGCCCGACTTCAACGCTGCGAGCTCAATGTAGTGAATCTGCGTGCGTTCCTGCGACGAGCCGACGAAATTCTCCCGGCGGTCTTCGATATACTTGACCGGCCGGCCGAGCCGCATGGCGGCCATCGGGACGAGCAGCTCATCCGGGTAGAACAGCAGCACCTTCTGGCCGAATCCCCCGCCTACGTCGGGCGCGATGACTCGCACCTTGTCCTCGTCGAGCTCGAGGATCGACGCGAGGCCGCCGCGCACTGAGATCGGCGCCTGGGTGCCGTCCCAGACCGTGAGCTCGCCCGAGACCGCATCCCAGGTCGCCGCGACCGCTCGGCATTCCATCGGGGCTGCCGTCGAGCGGTCGACCTGAACCCGGATCTTGGTCACATGCTCTGCCCGCACGAAGGCGTCATCCGGATCGCCCGAAACCTGGATGAAGTGAGCGGCGATGTTGTTCGGCACCTCCGCGTGAACCAGCGGGGCACCGTCGAGCACGGCCTTCTCAAGGTCGATCTCGACCGCGAGCGGCTCATAGTCCACCTCGATCAGCGCCGCGGCATCCTCGGCCGCATAGCGATCGACCGCGACCACCATCGCGACCGTCTGCCCGACGCAGTAGACCTGATCGCGGGCCAACGGGCGTTGCGTCTGCGGATACTTCATCGAAGGATGGGGAATGAGCAGCGGCATCTCGATATCGAGATCGCCGATGTCCTCGCAGGTGTATATGGAGACGATTCCCGGGCGTGTCTTGGCTGCGCGCGCGTCGATCGAGCGGATACGGGCGCGCGCGAAGGGGCTACGGGCAAAGGCGACGTGAAGCGCATTGGGAAGAGGAATATCGTCGACAAAGGCGCCCTCCCCTCTGAGCAGCTTCGGATCGACGTTGCGTTCGATGCGGGCGCCGAACATACGGGTCGACATTTCTTGTTGCCTCCAGTCAGGCCCGGCCGAGGAGCCCAGCCGCCCGGCGGACCGCAGTGACGATGTTGACGTAGCCGGTGCAGCGACAGAGGTTGCCGGACAGGATGTAGCGAATTCCGTCATCGGAGAGATCAAGGGGCGTCGGCTCCTCGAAGCGCGCCAGGATGTTCATCACCATCCCCGGCGTGCAGTAGCCGCACTGCAGCGCGTGGCATTCCTTGAACGCCTGCTGGATCGGGTGCAGCGTGCCATCCTCCGCCGCGACGGACTCGATCGTCCTGACGCTTCCGCCGTTGACCTGCACAGCCAAGGTCAGGCACGAACGGGCGGAGCGTCCGTCGATATGCACGGTGCAGCAGCCACAGACGCCGTGCTCGCATCCGACATGGGTTCCGGTCAATCCGAGCTCATGACGCAGGAAGTCGGAGAGCAGCATGCGCACGCTGACCCGGCGCACGACTTTCTCACCGTTGACGATGACTTCGACGTCGATCTTCGGATCGCCGGAATCCTCCGGCGATGCCGGCTTGATTCGTCCGTGCGTCATCGTGCGATCCTTTCCCGTGCCCGGGCGGCAGCCTTTGCCACCATCCGCCGCACCAAGGTCGCGGTCACTCGGCGGCGATGAGCACTCGACGCGTGCATGTCGTCCGGCACCGCGACGACCTCCGCGGCCGCTGCGGCCGCTGCGGCGAGGTCGGAAGCGCCGAGCGTGGTTCCCACGAGGAGATTTTCGGCATCGGTCAGACGAACCGGACAGGCGGCAATGCCGCACGCCGCAAGCCGAACCTCGATGGCCTTGCCCGCAGCGTCGAGGCGCACCACCGCTCCCACGCCGACGATGGCGAAGTCGCCATGCCGCCGGGTCATCTCGTCGAAGGCCCAGCCGGCATCGGACGCGAGTACGGGGAAACGGGCCTCGACGACGATCTCGTCGCGTCGCCGACTCGTGGTTAGATGAAACTGAAAGAAATCGGCAGCCAAAATTTCGCGCCGGCCGGTCAGGCTCTGGGCAACGACGCTGCCGCCAAGCAGCATGAGCAGCATCGGCATCTCGGCGGCCGCATCGGCGTGACAAAGGCTTCCCACCACGGTGCCGCGATTTCGAATGGGAATATGGGCGACATGTTCCATAACCTCGGCGATCAATGGATTGGCATGCCGTACGGCCTCGTCGAGCTCGAACTCGCGATGGCGCGTCATCGCCTTGACGACGATCAGACCATCCTCGATGCGGATACCCTTGAGCCCCATCACATGCTGAATGTCGACGAGCAAGGACGGCGCAGCGAGACGGAAGTTCATGGCCGGAAGCAGGCTTTGGCCGCCGGCAAGAACGACCGCATCGTCGTCGCTCGCAAGCGCGCCGACCGCCTCGTCAAGCGTTCTCGGCGCTCGATAGACAAAGAGCGGCGGCTTCATGATGCGATCGCACGCGCAGGCGCGCGCCTCTTCCATTCGGCGAGGAGGTCAGCGGAATCGACCACCAAGCCAACGTGCAGCGAGATCATCGCCAGTGCCGCGGCTTCCAACGAATCATCGGTCCCACGCACGAGGTCGCGCGCGACGATGACGCGATAGTTGTGGTTGCTGGCATCGAATGCGGTATTGAGCACGCAACAGTCGGTAAAGCCGCCGTTGAGCACGACCGTGTCGACGCGCATGTTACGCAGGAGGAAATCGAGGTCGGTCGGATAGAAGGCAGAGAGCCGCTTCTTGGTCTCGACCAGCAAATCCTCCGGCGCGACACGGGTCACGAACTCGGTCCACGGAGTTCCCTCGATGGCATGGGCGTCGCTGTTGGGGATCGTCCCCACGTAAAGCGGGAACGTGCGCCGCCAAGCCGCGCTGATACCATTGACGTCATCGACGCCGCCGCGGCGCAGCACCGAACGGACATGGACGATCGGGACGCCGAGGGTACGCGCACGATCATGGAAGGCGTCGATCGGCGCGACGATGTCGCGCGCCCGCGGTGCCGGGCAAGGACAGTCGGGAGACGGGTCGAGGTGGCCACGATGCATGTCGATCGACACGATCGCGGTCTTCGCCGGATCGAGATAGTCATCGAACCCGGCATCGATGTCACGCGCAGCGCCGTAAACATGGACACGCATGTCAGGCCCCTGTCGCCATCTCGATCATCGCCGCTCCTCCCGTACATGCGGTTGGCCGAGCGCCCCGGGCTCGCCGCTGGCACCGAGCTGGCGCGCTCCGACCCATACCATCACCATGATGGTGGCTAGATAGGGCGTCATCAGGACAATGTACTGCGGCACGCGAATGCCCGCTGCTGCGATGCGCGGGATCACCGCCTCGATGCAGCCGAACAGCAGCGCGCCGGCGAGTGCCGGCCAGGGCGCCCAGCGGGCAAAGACCACCAGCGCAACGGCGATCCATCCGCGCCCGCCGACCATTCCCGTGACCCACAGCTTCACTCCCACGACCGACATGTAGCCGCCGGCAAGCCCAACCAGCGCGGAGCCCGCAATGATCGCCCCGAAGCGGTACTTCGAGACGCTGATACCGGCGGCGTCCGCCGCCGCCGGGTTCTCGCCGACCGCGCGCAGCTTCAAGCCGACCATCGAGGTGCGGAGCACCAGGCTCGCCGCCAGGAAGATCAGGACCGAAACGTAGACGATCGGATCCTGGACGAACAGGATGCGGCCGATCACCGGGATCTCGGAGAGCGGCCAGATGGTAATCTTGGCGAGGCCGTCGATTGGTCGGTTTTGCCAATGGGCGACCACTCCGAGCAGACCCGTGAGCCCTTGACAGAAGAATACGATGGCGAGGCCCGCGATCACCTGGTTCACGCGCAACGCGACCACAAGGCCCGCGAACAGGAGCGACACGGTGCTCGCCGCAAGCATCGAAACCAGCAGAGCGACAAGCGGGTGGCCCCCGAGTGTGAGACAGGCTGCCACTCCGGCGAGCGCGCCGACCAGCATCAGCCCCTCGGCGGTGAGGTTGAGCACTCCTGATCGCTCGGAGATGATCAAGCCAAGTGCCGCGAGTGCGTAGGGCGCCGCCGTCACCGGCACATTCGTGATCCAATTGACCAGAAAGTCGATCATGGCGCCTCAACGCGTCCAATGAATGCGATGGCGGATCAGGAACTCGGATGAGGCGACGGCAATGACGATGATGGCTTCGATCAGCTGCACCATGGTGAACGGGATCTGGTAAAAGACCTGCAGCGTCTGGCCGGTCACGAACAGGACCGCGGTGAGGAAGCCGACCACCGCCACGATGACCGGGTCGTTGCGCGACAGGAAGGCGATCAGCACCCCCGCGAACAGATAGCCGTCGAAGAAGGACTGGGTGAGCCTGCTCTCTTGGGCCGACACGTTGACGAAGCCCGCAAGCCCAGCAGCCGCTCCCGACGTTGCAACGACCCCGAGCGTGATGGCACGGGTCGATATGCCGACGACTCTGGCCATGCCGGGATTGGTACTGATGAATCGCATGTAGAATCCGGCGCGGCTGAGATGCACGAGCCAGCCGGCGAGCGCGACGCAGGCGACCGCGATCGCGAGTGCGCTGTTGATCCCGAAGCCGAGGTCGGGCAATCGCTCGAACGGTCGGAACTGCGTCGACTGCGGAAAGGCGGTCTTGGAATCCTGCCAGGCGCCGTAGAGCAGGTGAAAAAGGAAGTAGACAGCCACGTAGTTGAGAAGGAGCGTGGCGATGATCTCGTTCACCCGAAATCGCATCTTCAGCCAGGCGGCCAACAGCACCCACAGCAGCCCGGCTGCGGCCGCGGCAATGCCCATGAGAACAAGCCGCGTCGATTCTGGCCCGATCCCGTAGATCGACACGCCGGCCGCGGCAATGCCGCCGAAGATCATCTGGCCTTCGAGACCCAGATTCCAGAAGCCGACGCGGAAAGCGAGGCCGGCGGCCAGTCCCACCAGAATCAGGGGCGCAGCCCGAACGAGCACGGCCCGTAAGCTGTCCGCATTGAAAGCGGTCGCGATTTCCTCGAACAACGTGCCGGGCGCAATACCCGCGATGGCTAAAATCCCCACCGCGATCGCCAATCCGATCGCGAGCGAGACCGTGAGGAAAGCCGCCTGCTTCCAGGGCGACAGGTGCTGGCGGATATCGAGGGTCAGTCGGCCGAACCGACGGCCGGCGCGCGCGGGCTCCGGAGCCGCGCGATCCGAGATCGCCGTCGTACGAACGTCATGCATGGCCCACCATCGCGCGGCCGATGGCTTGACGGTCAGCCGGTCGCTCGAACTCGGCGGCGATGCGCCCACGCGTCATCACCCCGATGCGGTCGGACAAGGCGAGAACCTCGTCGAGATCCTCGCTGATCAGGACCACCGCCGCTCCGCGATCGCGCGCCGCCAGCAGCTGTTCATGCACCGCGGCGCAGGCGCGAGCGTCCAGGCCACGGCTCGGGCTTTGCGCAACGATCACTGACGGCTGCCGGCTGAATTCGCGGGCGATCACCAGCTTCTGGGCATTTCCGCCGGACAATAACGCAGCCTTTTGCCGCACGCTGCGGACGCCTTGCACGTCATACGCCGCCACGGCGTCCGAGGCGTCGCGCCGCATGGTGGCGAAATCGACCAAGCCCGCGGAGCCATAGTGACCGGAATGCACATCCGCCACTGCGAAGTTATCGGCGATCGAGAGCGCACCGGCCAGCGCGTAGGCGTAACGGTCAGCCGGAATCGCCGCCAGACCGGCCGCTTGGCGCTTGGCGGGGGGCGCACTGCTGATACTGCCGGTACCCTTGATCCAGATTTCGCCGGCGAGCGGCGCTCGGGCGCCGATCAATGCTTCGGCGAGCTCGGCCTGGCCGTTGCCGCTCACGCCTGCAATGCCATAGATTTCCCCATCGCGGACGAAGAAGTTGGTATCTGCGACCGTCACCTGCCCGTCGCCGCGGGCACAAGACAGCCCGCCGACATTGAGCCGGGTCGAGCCATACCCGCTCTCTACCCGGCTGGGCAGCGGAACCGTCTGGCCAACCGTCAACTCGGTCAATTCGGCCGCGGTGGCCGCGCGCGGGTCGAGGGTGGCAACCGTGCGCCCGCCGCGCATGATCGTGACCGCATCGGCGTAGCGCTTGACCTCGTGCAGCTTGTGCGTCACGAGCACCACTGCGGCACCGGTGCCGGCGAATTGGCGGACCGTCTCCAGCAATCGATCCGCCTCGGCGTCGGTCAGGACTGCGGTGGGCTCATCGAGGATCAGGATCCTCGCTCCGCCGACCAGCACTTTCACGATCTCGACCTGCTGCTGCTCCGCGACCGCGAGCGTGTCGATCCGCCGCTCGGGGTCGATATCAAAACCGAGCTCGCCCGCCTTCTGCCGGATCGCGGCACGAATCTCTTGAATTCCCGAACGAAAGTGCGGGCGGGGATTGGCGAGCAGAATGTTCTCGGCGATCGTAAACGGCTTTACCAATTTGAAGTGCTGGTGGACCATTCCGATGCCGTGGCGTCGTGCATCGGCCGGCCCGGCAAGAGCGACAGTGTGTCCGCCAATGGCAATGCGGCCGGCGTCCGGAGCGTAGAGCCCGGCTGCCACATTCATCAGCGACGATTTGCCGGCCCCGTTCTCGCCCAGGAGCGCATGGACCTCACCCGCGCGAGCAGCGAAGACGGCGCCATCGAGCGCGATGGCGCCGTCGAACGATTTTCGGATGCCGGTCAACTCCAATGCCAGAGTCATGACCGGGAGAGCTTACGCTATTTCTGGGTAATCACACCGGGGACGAACCAATCCATCTTCCAGAGGCCGGCATCGTCGAGCGTGGCGCCCGCCGCGACCCGCTCCTTGCCGGTCGTGTCCTTCAGCGGCCCGGCATAGACGTGCTTGCCGGCGACGATGGCCGCTCGCTCGGCAATCACCTTGTCGACCACGTCCTTCGGCACGGCCGTATTGCAGCAAGCGATATCGGTGCCGCCGTCCTTGATGCCGGGGAAGGCGCCATAGGGGCTCGGCTGCCAGTTCCCAGCGAAGACCTTCTTGAGCGTCGGCGTCAGATGCTTATCCCAGGTCCAGGCGGAGGAGCACAGCGTCGCCTTGGGCGCAAACTCGCGCAGGTCGCGATGGTGTCCGGTGCCGTAGATGCCGCGCTCCTGCGCGACGATCTGCGGCGTCGGGGTATCGACGTGCTGGCCGATGACGTCGATGCCTTGGTCGACGAGCGCCTGCGCGGCGGCGCGCTCCTTCACGGGATCGTTCCAGGAGCCGGTGAAGATCACCGTCACCGTCGCATTGGGGTTCAGTTGCTTTGCGCCGAGCTCGTAGGCGTTGATCGTCCAATTCACCGGCCCGATCGGATGCGCGGCGACGAAGCCGAGCTTTCCGGACTTGGACATGCCGCCGGCGGCCATGCCGCATAGATACTGGCTCTCATAAGTGCGACCGTAGAAGGATTCGAGATTGGGCCCGTTGGTCGTTCCGGACCCGTTCAGGAAGGCAACCTTGGGATACTTCTCCGAAAGCTCCTTGAAGGTATCGGAGTAGCCGAAGGCGGTGCCGATGATAACGTTGAACCCGCGCTGGATGAACCGCTCGGCCGCGGGCCGGATTTGCCCAGCCACCTCGGGCACGTTCTCGACGAAGGGGATCTTCATATCGAGCGCCGGTTCCATCTTGAGACGCGCCTCTTCGAAGGCCTGCGTCCAGCCGCCGTCGGTCTTCTCCGCGAAGTAAAGGAAGGCAACCTTTGGGGGCTCACTGAGAGTAAAGCCGGTGGCGGCTTCAATCGCGGCAGCGCAGGCAATCGCCACGCCCAGCGAAGTGAACACGAATTTTCCTCGCATGATCCTAATCCGTTCTCTTGCTCGGTTGCAGGTACTCCTTCGCAAGCGAAACACATGCCAAGGGCTCTGAAGGATGTCGGGAGCCGAGATGGAATTCTAGCGGCTTCGTTGGGTAGAAAGTTGGCGCCGTGATCAAAAAAAGGGCTGTCCCGCACCGATCGTGCTAGAAGCGGAGTGAGATAGTGAGACGCCCCCAACCGGCCTATCTCATTCCTCAGGTGCGTCGACGATCGGATCGTAGCGATTGGCATCGAAGCCGATCAGGCTCCAGGATTGCTGCATATGCGGCGGCAGCGGCGCGGTGATGTCAATGGTCCCGCCGCGCGGATGCGGCACCACGATCCGGCGTGCGAGGAGATGCATCCGGTTCTGCATGCCGCCCGGCAGCTCCCAGTTCTCCTTGGCGAAGTATTTCGGATCGCCCACGATGGGATGGCCGATATGGGCCATGTGCGCGCGCAACTGATGGGTGCGACCGGTCACGGGCTTGAGCGAAAGCCAAGCCAGCTGCCGCGCCGCGGTGTCGACGACAGCGTAATAGGTGACCGCGTGGCTCGCCCCCTCCTCGCCATGGCGGGCAATGCGCATGAAGGAATCGTCCTCACGCTCCTCCTTGGCCAGAAAAGTCGAGATGCGCCCTTGTCGCGGCTTGGGCACGCCCGCGACCAGTGCCCAGTAGATTTTTCGCGCCGAACGCGAACGGAAGGTCTTCGCAAGCGCGGAGGCCGCGAAGCGGGTCTTTGCCACCAGCAAACAGCCGGCGGTGTCCTTGTCCAGCCGGTGCACCAGACGGGGGCGCTGGCCTTGCGCGTCGCGCAGCACGTCGAGCATGCCGTCGAGATGGCGCGTGGTGCCGGAGCCGCCTTGCACCGCCAGCCCCATGGGCTTGTTGAGCACCAGCACGTCGGCGTCCTCGTGCAGCGTGATCGATTTGAGGAAATCGCGAGTCTTGACGTCGGCCTCGCTTCCCGGCGCCCGCGGCTTCGGCTCGTCCAATCGCAGCGGCGG
>JGI12053J15887_10000136_pt1 | contig 24630 bp, 22 predicted proteins | sample MedBloCAOM1_O3_FD_15887 | JGI IMG/M metagenome (IMG submission 15887)
GCGGCGAGCCACTCGATCTATTCGCTATACCTGAACACGCAGGGCGTAGCCGGGGGGTGAGCGCAACCCGCCTGCGGAGACGGAGGGCCGGCTGATGTCTGAGTCTGATACGAGTCGGAACCGCACGCGGAGACGGCAATGCTGAGGGACGACAGCGGCAATGGAGGCGGACGGCCGAATATGCCCCGCAACGTGCTCGGCGGCCGGCTGGAAATCTGTTCAATAAACCCCATGACGGGGTTCTTTCGAGACGGCTGCTGCGACACCGGGCGCGAGGACATCGGGAGCCACACGGTTTGTGCCGTCATGACCGCCGCGTTTCTCGAGTTTTCCAAATCCAGTGGCAACGATCTTTCGACACCGTTGCCGGAATTTGGCTTTCGCGGACTGAAACCCGGCGACCGTTGGTGCCTGTGCGCACCGCGTTGGCAAGAAGCGCTCGAGGCCGGCCAAGCCCCCCGCGTGGTCCTGCGCGCCACTCACGAAGGTGCGCTGAGTCACTGCTCGCTTGCTGATCTCAAACGATTCGCATTGGACTTGGCCTGACCCCCGGTTGCCGTGTCCTAGGTCGGCTTCTGGCACTTCTGCGACCTTCGGCGATGACGTGAAGAGGTCCGCTTACGGACTAGGAGCGGTCCTGCAGCGGATGTTGTTGCAGGACCGAGTCTGACCCGAAGCGGTCCTCGGATCGGAAGCGGGAGCAAACTGGTGCGCGCCGCATCTTGGGCCCAGGTCGAGCGGGTCGCTAGGATTCGATGCGGCAGCCTTTGTAAGCAAAACTGAGCCAATGACGGCAACGGAGGACAAGTCACCGTATACCGAATGCATTATGCACGAGAGCAGCGCGTTTCCTGGCTTCCCGATGGCGAGCGATGCGCGTGCCTACCCAATCATGTGAAGCCGGAAAATGGATACCCCTATCAAAGAAAAGCCAGTGGCTGACTTGCGGGATTATCTCGCGGAAGAGCGGACATTTCTCGCCTGGATTCGCACGGGCATCGCGTTCATGGGGTTCGGGTTTGTGGTGGCGCGTTTTGGGATTTTCGGGGACGAGCCCCACATCACGCAACAGACCCTCTCCGGTCAGCCGCATGAGTTCTCACTCTGGTTTGGCGTCGCGCTTATCGCGATCGGTATAGCCGTGAATCTTTTTTCCGCACGACGTTTTATGCGCCTGGCTGGCGAATTGAACCGCGACCAGTTCGGGCACCGCTCCCTCTCCAAGCAAGGCGCGATGGTGGCCCTGTTTCTGGCGCTGCTCGGCATCGCCCTGACGATCTACCTGACCTTGTTCCTGGCGCAGCCGCCGGACGCGTTGCATGCGTCGCTCGCCGGTATGGCGACCGGCCAATAGGAGAAAAGATGATGGAAGGGTCAAAGAAACATTACGTCGACCATTACGTCGACAATGCTGCTCAATTCTCTTCGGCGGGTCTGATCATCCGACAAAAGGAGCCAAAGAATCTGGAGGCTCCCTTCGATCGGATCGATTCCTACCTCACTCCGACGGAGCTGTTCTACATACGCAGTCATTTTCCGACGCCGAACTTGGACCGCGCCTCTTATCAACTGCGCATCGATGGTGCGGTCAGGCGTCCATTGACACTGAGCTACGAGGAGTTGCGAAGCATGCGATCCGAGACCCGGGTCGCGACTTTAGAGTGCGCGGGCAATAGCCGGGTCTTCCTCGTTCCGCAGGTGCAAGGAGCACAGTGGGAGCTCGGAGCGGTCAGCAATGCGGAATGGACCGGTGTGCCCCTGAGAGCATTGCTGGAACGTGCCGAGCTGCAGGAGGATGCCTGCGAGCTCGTGCTCGACGGAGCGGATCGCGGAACACCCAAGGAAGAGCCCGTTCCTCCCGAACCGATCTCGTATGCTTGGAGTCTGTCCCGAGCCAAGGCCCTTTCGCAGGAAGTCTTGGTCGCCTATCAGATGAATGGGCGTGATCTTCCGCGGGATCACGGATTTCCGGTCCGCGCAATTGTGCCTGGACACTATGGAATGGCTTCCGTCAAATGGCTGACGGGTATCCGGGCCGTATGTGAGCCGTTTCACGGTTACTGGCAGACATCGGATTATGCCTACTGGGCTTCGATGGATGGAAAGCCCGTGCGGCGCGCATTGGGAGAAATGAATCTCAAGTCCGAAATCGCGCGACCACGTGTTTACGAAACCCTTGCCCCGAACCGGATCTATACGGTTTCCGGCGCTGCATGGGCCGGCGATACCGACGTGGCCGAGATTGCGGTGAGCACCGACGGTGGTCAGACCTGGGCCGGCGCAGAATTCCTGGATCCTGTGCGACGGCATGCGTGGCGACGTTGGAAATTCGATTGGCTTACACCGAAAAAGCCCGGGCAGTACACGCTGCTGGCCCGCGCCAAGGACACGAGCGGCGCCATCCAACCTGACAAGCACGATCAGAACTACGGCGTCTACGTGATCAACCACTCTCTCCCAATTGAAGTATTCGTAGACGATTCTGGAGGCCCGCAACGATGACGCCCGGGGGACGCGCTCACCCGAACGCGGCAAGTACATTTTATCCAACAGAGGTCACGTCCGCGGTTGGCACGAAGCTGCCTATGCGCCATGTCGGTTCAAGTGTCGCTAACGGGGGTAAAGCGGACGAGATATGCTCGGGTTGAGTTCTTCTCAGTTTAACCCCAGAGCTGACATGATGGGCAATGAGATCCCGCGTTGCAGCGGTCACCCTGCAGCCCTCGTCTGCGGCAGCCGAGCGGCCTCGCCCCAGCTTGAGCCTATCTCTCCACGGAGCTGCTGATTTTGTCTTAGCCGAACGCGGGGGCTGCTCTCCTTCGGGGCTCTATTGAGGCGTCGCGCTGAGTTCATGTGATGGGATGCGCAAGAAGGAAGGAGTCAGAGCAATCCGGCGCTAGTTATTCCAAGCGGCGATACCTAATTTCGTCATAGCCGCCCGCAGGTTGCACCTTTGCACAGATGGCCTTGAACGCGCATTTCGTCGCTGAAATTCCAACACGGCTACGATCTAATTGCGAGCACCACAATGAGCCTCATACAAGCTCAGAAACAGCGGGACCTGAAATACCAGGCATCGACACTGCTCAACTCGTCCCGTGACTTGGGGTGGTCCACCATGTTCGCCGAGCTCCGTTCCCATGGCCCGTACGAACAGCCTGGGACTGCCGGGCCGCACCTTGAGATCGCACTTGCGGTGCGTGGCTCCGACGAAGGACTCGTGGCGACCAAATTCGCCGGGAGTTGGCGACGTGTACGGCCGACAACGGGCACGATCTGGTTAAGGCCCTTCGCAACCAAGGCCGACGAGTGCCGCATGGCCCCGTCGGCATGGGAGGCCATACACTTATACATGTCCAGCGTCGTCTTTGAGCGGCTCAAGGACGACTACAATCTGCCAGCGGGACCGGAAAGTTCGATCCGCTATTCTTGTGGCGTGCAGGACGAAGTCATCAACCAGGTTGGCCTGTCAGTGCTGTCGGAGATGATGAGTCCGACCGCCGCGGGCCGCATGCTCGTGGAAACGTCGTCGCTGCTGCTCGCGGCGCGGCTGGCGTATGCGCACGCCGAAACGGAGCTCATTCGGCTGCCGACACTGACACCACATCGGCTGGATGACGGAAGGTTGAGGCGTGTTCTCGCATATATCGAAGAGCATCTCGCTGAAGACATCACCGTCGCCGACCTCGCCAATGTCGCATGTCTCAGCATCTTTCATTTCACCCGCGCGTTTGCCGCCAGCATGGGCGTGCCCCCGCATCGCTACGTCAGCCAACGCCGGCTGGAGAGCGCCAAGGCAACGATCGCGACGGGGCGCGCGTCGCTCTCCGAGATTGCTCTTGATTCCCGGTTTTCCTCGCAATCGAGCTTCACCCGCGCGTTCCGGCGGGCCACCGGTATGACGCCGGCCGAGTACCGACGAAGTTTGCGATAGGTCCTCGGCCGAGGGGCATCGCAACCACCTTCATGACCCTGCGGACCGGTGCTGGATTCCAGCGTCGCCGGCTCGGACTGATTTTGCGCCGCTCGCTTGATCGGGTGTCGTCGGAAGCCGGGCCAGCAAGAACGGTCAAAACAGGCTTTTGCTGCGACGCGCTAGGTCGCGATTGGCACGGAGCTGCCGATTTAGGAGGTCCGCTCTCGGTCGCTAACGGGGGGTAAGCAGACGTGCCGCGGACATGCCAAAATCGACGCGAATGACCATCGCGGATGCCAGAAAATCCGCACGGTTCCTGTTCACGCTCCGGTCAACGAGTGCTGGCGATCGGCAATTCGAAGGGGCCGAACCTTGGGCCCCTCTGTTTCTAGCCGGCTGTCTCCATTCTCCTCACACCTTGCCGTCTCGTGAATGAACGCCTGAAGAAAATTCATGCCCCCACCTGCACGGCGGGCAAGGTGAACTGAAATATGGCGCCGCGAGGTTCATTCGCCTCTGCCCACAGCCGGCCCTCATGGGCCTCGATGATAGACCGGCAAATCGACAGCCCCATCCCCATGCCGCTGGACTTCGTGGTGTAGAATGCATCGAACACGCGCTCGAGATGCGACGGATCGAGACCCGGCCCGGAATCGCGCACTGCCACAAGGACGCCTCTGTGGTCTTGTTCGGTGCTGATCAATAGGTCTCGCGGCTTTGCCTCAACCGAGCCCATTGCTTCGACCGCGTTCAGGAGCAGGTTCAGGACCACCTGCTGCAATTGAACGCGATCGCCGTGAACGGGAAATAATCCCTCAGAAAGCCGGGTCTGGACCCAGACGCCATTTTTGATGATTGCGCTTCGGCCCAATACAATAACCTCGTTGATCGCCTCATTAAGATCAAATTGCCCCTTTCGCGGAGGCGCATTCTTCATGTGATCACGGATCCGGTCGATCATGTCTCCGGCGCGATCGGTATCGCCCACAACGCAGCTGAGGGCCTCCCTGACCTCGCCCAAATCCGGCGGCTGCATGTCCAGAAAATTCTGGGCCGCACGGGCGTTATTGCGGGCGCTGGCGATCGGTTGCGTGATTTCGTGAGACAGCGAGGCGGCCAATTCTCCCATCATGCTCACGCGGTTCATGTGGGCGAAATCCGATTGCATCTGCTCCAATTGCGCCAGCGCTCGTGTGCGATCCTCAATGTCCGTCAGTAGGATGTACCAGCGGGCGATGCGCCCGGAGTCATCGCGAATTGGGACGCCGCGGTTGTCAAACCACCGGTATTCGCCGTCGAAGCGCCGCATGCGTAGTTCGTGCTGGAAGGGAATCCCGTCGGCCATCGCTCTCTTAAAAAGTTCAGCAATACGGGGAAGGTCTTCAGGATGCACCGCATCGTTTGTTCCCCAGTTCTTTATCCATTCCAGCGATCGGCCAAAATACTCGAGGAGTTGGCGATTGGCGGTTTCGAGTTCACCGTTCGGGGCCAAGACCGAAACCAGACCGGCTATCCCGTCAATTGCTGAACGTGAACTTCGTTCGCTTTCACGCAGCGCCTCCTGCGCGCGCATGAGTGCTGTTACATCGGTGCCGGTGCCTCGATAGCCACGGAATTCTCCGTTGGCATCGAACACCGGCTTGCCGCTCGCCCTCACATACATCGGAGAACCATTACCGCCCGTGGTGCAATATATGAAATCGCGGAACGGTTTATGTGAATCGAGAGTTGCCTGAACAACCCGCCACTTCTCCGGTTCCGTTTCAAGGTCGAGAGCGTGATCCCAGCACGCCGTGCCGATTCGATCGGCCGGATCCGAACCAAACGCATTCTCGCTCAACAGCGTGAATTTGTAGTCCGGACCGGTTTCCCAAAACCAATCGGACGCTGTCTCTGCGTAGTCTCGGAACTTTTCTTCGCTCTCGCGCAATGCTCTCTCGGCGCGCTTGCCTTCGGTCACATCGACGTTGGTACGGAGAATCTCGACAACCTCTCCGCGCGCGGAGAACCGATGATGGGCGGTTACGTCGAGATATTTGATTGTTCCATCCGGCAGTACGATTCTGAACTCGCCCGCGTAGTCTCTTTTCTGGCGCACTGCCTCTTGGACCCCTTCCCATACCCTGCCTCGATCGTCTGGGTGGATCCGTTGCCACATAGCATCGCGGCTCGGAAGGCCCTGCAGCGGATCAACCCCCCAGATGCGGTAGTTTTCCTCCGAATTATAGACAGTCGTCAGTGTCCCATCGGAGACCCAGGTGCCAGTGTGGCTCAGCCTTTGTGCTTCCGCCAGATAGGCCTCGCTGCGGCGCAGAGCTTCCGTGCTCTGGCGGAGCGCCTCTTCCGCTCGCTTCCGCTCGGTCAAATCGACCACGAACGCTACGCCCCGATCTGGTCGTTCGTCCAACGCCGCTCCGCCGATCAGCACAGGAACGCGGCTGCCGTCTCTCCGGAAGAACTCCTTCTCCCGTGGTTGGGCGGCTCCGGTGGACATCACTTCGGCTACCCNCCGTGCGGTGCAGTCCTGCCACTCTTCAGGTGTCAGGTCCGCCCAGCGCACGCGACCCGAGACGAGATCTTCACGATTGTATTGTACCAAGTCGAGAAACGAGTCATTGGCCTCGATGATCCGGCCGTCGACATCCCAGATGAAGATGCCGATGATGGCGGCCTCGACCAAGCGCCGAATCTTCGCTTCGCGTTCTGCGAGATCGCGATTGGCGTGCACAAGCGCGAGCGTGCGTTCCCTCTCGGCTTCGAACAGGCGCACGTTTTCGATCGCGATCACCGCTTGGCCGGCGAAGGTCTCGAGAAGCGCGATCTGTTTGTCGTTGAACGGTCGGACCTCCCATCGCCGGATTAGAATTACTCCTATGGGGGCACCCTCGCGCAGCAACGGCGTCGCAAGCGTGGTACGATGGCCCTCGCGTTTTGCGTCCCTGCTGCCCACCGGGTATTCGCTGTTCTCTGCGGCGAGATCATGGACATGAATCGTCCGACGATCGCATGCGGCTCGTCCCATCACCCTGTCTCGGTTTGCCGGAAGGCCATCGCGGGCATGGATAGCCACCGGAATTTCCCCGTATGAGGCTACCAACCGAAGAAGGCTGTCCTCCAGGCGGAAGATTTCCGCATTGTTCGATTCGCACAGGTGTGCGGCATTTTCGGCCACCGCGTCCAGCACCGACTGAATCGGTGAGTTCGAGATGATGCGCAGCATCTCAGAGGTGGCAGTTTGCTGCTTCATCGCCTCGACCAGGCGCTCCTGCGCGTGGGCGGTCTCCCGTCTGTATTCTTTGAGCTGTTGTTCGAGATCGGCGCGGGTCTGGCGAGTTCGACCAACACGCGCCTTCGTTCCCGTCAAGCGAAGCCTGCGACCTCGCGGTCGGCCCTTCGCCCCTGCGCGAGACAAGGTTACCTCCATCGTCGGAGTAGCCCCCAATGCTGGTCGTCACAGCCGGGGACTGGGTCTGCGCTGAGAATAGCACGCAGCCCAGAGCCCGTGTCAGCATGTTGACCGCTTTGGACCCCTCCTCAAAGTGATCCTCGTGACGGCCTACCCCGATTCTCGCCCCGGGGTTCGGCCGGCGGTGCCCTCGGTGCTGCCGGCCGTCGATGTTCAGTTCGCCCTTCCCGAAGGGATTCATCCGAGCGTCGGACGAGATGCTCGGGGCTGTGAACTGCTTCAGGTGGTCGGGGTGGTGAGCTTCTGCACGTAGCGGGCGAGCCTGCGCTTCGAGGCGATCAGGCTCGCGCTCTTAGCGGTGCCGCTCTTGCCGATCGGCCACGGCGCTTTTTCAAGTAGGACGGGTCGACCTTCTCGGGCATGCCGAGGTCGATCAAGAACTTGCGGATGTTCTTTCTGCCGACGAGTAGATCGCCAGCGAGTTCGTCATCCTTGTCGATTTGATTGGTAGTGGCGTCCATGGGAAAACCTCTGGGGCTAGCACACGCCCTAGCTCCCCGCGGCGGGAGGCGGAGCGACGGCGTCCTTTGCGGGCGCGATCTTGTCCACCTGGACCCATCGCCGCAGCCAGCTGTTTGCCAACAGCACGCCCAACGCGAGCAGCAGCGCCGCCATCAGCCCGCGCATGACGCTCGCCAGGAATGCCGCGTCGATCCGGGGAAATGGAAATTTGGCGAGCTGCTCGCCGCGCTCGATCATCCAGTGCCAGGCGACATGGGCGATCAGCGCCGACAGGATGATCACGCCCAGCCGTTCCGCCAGCACGTATTTGAACAGCAGGTCGAGCGCGGGGATCAGTAACAGCAGGACCGCGATCTGGCCGATCTCGACCCCGAGATTGAAGCCGAACAGCGCCGTGACCAGGTGGTCGCCGGCGAACTGCAGCGACTCGCGCAGCGCGAACGAAAAGCCGAAACCGTGCACGATCCCGAACGCGAAGGCGATGATCCAGCGCCGCGACAGGTCGGTCGCGAGCGTGCCCATCGCCGCATAGACGATGTTTTCCAGTGCCATGTAGAGGATGGTGACCGCGATCAGCGTCTCGATCAGCGGCGGAAACCACAGCGCGTCCGGCACGAATCCGAGGGCGGAGGCGATCAGCGAGATCGAATGCCCGACGGTGAACGACGTGACGATGACGATGAGCGGCCGCAGCCGCCGGAACGGGACCACCAGGCAGAGCAGGAACAGCAGGTGGTCGGTGCCCGCGAGAATGTGCCAGAAGCCCGACTCGACGAAGCGCCGCGCCGCCTGGTGCCAGCTCGGATCGAGCGGCACGAGGCCGGGGTCGCCGTGGAATTCGAACGCCCGCGCCGCTCCTCCGGGCGGCAGGAAGCGCAACGCGGTGGAGACGTTCTGCCCGAATCGGTCGACGCGCGGGCGGATCGAAAACGCGGAACGGTCGGAGCGGATTTCATATTCCAGCAGCACATCGAGCAGCTGCTGGTTCCAGTACAGGTCCATGCTGTCGGCCAGCGGCGGCGCCTCCACATGCGCGCGCGCCTGCTCGTAGGAGGTGAACGAGCGGTCCGATGCCAGCGACACGCGCGCGTAGACGATCCGGGGCGGGGGCAGCGGAGCGCCGTCCTCGTAGAGGGTGATGTTGTCGATGAGATAAAGCTTGGCGGCGTTGCGCAGCGCGTCGTCGGCGCGCGATATGTCGAGGTAGCCGGGAACGCGGGTGGGAAAATCCACCTCGATCATGGCGGCCAGCGGCACGCGGATCAGCAGTTCGAGCCGGTGGCCTTCGGGCTTGAGGAACGCGTTGATCTTGACGTCGGTCGGAATGTCGTGCGCCGCCGCGCCCCAGGTGGCGGCCCATGTGACGCCCCATATGGCGGTGCAGGCGAGAATCGCGGCGAACATGCCCAGTCGTCGCCGTGCGCGCTCGATCAGCTCATGACAAGCCACAAATTGTCTCCCCACGGCGTCACGGTAAGGGAACTTGAATTGCCCTTACAAGTCCGATCCGTTCGCCTATAATCGCCATAACCAAAGAGCGCACGCCACCCGGGTTCTGCACATCTTCTCCGGGGCGATGCGTCTTGTTGCGGCCGGGAGGCGACGATGATCAAGCGCGAGCAAAAGCGTAGAGTCGTGCTCGGTGCGATGCTCGTGACGGGCATCATCGCTCTCGCCGCCGGCCAGGCGGTTTTGCAGCACAAGGCCGAGGCGCAGGGCGCAAGCGTCACCGCCCCCATCTTCGAGGTCGACCCGCTGTGGCCGCGGCCGCTGCCCAATAACTGGCTGCTGGGCTGGACCATCGGAGCGTGGGTCGACGAGCAGGAGTACGTCTGGATCATTCATCGCGGCGCCGGCGGACTTCACAACAACGAGCGCGGCGCCGAGCTCAATCCGCCGATCGCCGAGTGTTGCCGAACCGCGCCGCCGATCCTGGTTTTCGATCCGGACGGCAACCTGGTGAGGTCGTGGGGCGGTCCCGGCCCGGGTTACGAGTGGCCGCAGTCCAACCATGGCATCCATGTCGACTACAAGGGCAACGTCTGGATCGGCGGTAACGGCGAGAAGGATGCGCATCTCCTCAAGTTCACCAAGGATGGCAAATTCCTGATGCAGGTCGGCGGCCTCGGCAAGAATGCGGGCAGCAACGATCTCGAGAATTTCGGCCGCGTGGCCAAGATCTGGGTCGATCCGAAAACCAACGAGGCCTACGTCGCGGACGGCTATCTCAACAAGCGCGTCGCGGTGATCGATGCCGATACCGGCAAGATGAAACGCTACTGGGGCGCCTACGGCAACCGGCCCGACGACACCGCCCTCGGTCCTTACGATCCGTCAGCGCCGCCCGCGCAACAGTTTCGCAACCCCGTGCATTGCGTGGAGCGCTCGAACGACGGGCTCGTCTATGTGTGCGATCGCGGCAATGACCGGCTGCAGGTGTTCCGGCCGGATGGCACGTTCGTGAAGGAGGCGTTCTACGCCAGGAACACGCGCGGTGCCGGCTCGGTCTGGGACATCGTGTTTTCCAAGGATCCCGAGCAGCGGTACCTGATGCTGGCGGATGGTCAGAACGAGCGTATCCGCGTCATCGTGCGCGACACGCTCGAGGAGATCACGTCATTCGGCGACGGCGGACGCCAGCCTGGCCAGTTCTATGGCGTGCACAGCATTGCGTCCGATTCCAAGGGCAACTTCTACACCACCGAGACCTACGAGGGTAAGCGCGTGCAGAAGTTCGTCTACAAGGGCATCGGCTCGGTGCCGCGCGGCTATCAGGGCGTCCCCTGGCCGAAGCGGAGCTAGCTCATCTCTTACTCGGCGCGGATGCCGGCCTTGGCCACGACGCCGCGCCATTTCTCGATGTCGCTGCGGGTGCGCTCGGTCACCGCTTCCGGCGGGCCCGGCTCGGGCGCCATGCCTTGCGCGATCATGGCCTCTTTGCCCTCGGCCGTATCGAGGATCTCGTTCACCTCGCGATTGAGCCGCGCGATGATGGCCGGCGGCGTGGCCGGCGGGGCGACAAGCGCGACCCAAAGCGCGGCTTCGTAGCCGGCGAGCCCGGACTCCGCCACGGTCGGGACCTCCGCCAGCGCGGCGACGCGCGTCTTGCCGCTGGTCACCAGCGCGCGCAATTGCCCGGCGCGGATATTGGGAAGCGACGGCGCGATGGTCGCAAACTGCATGTCCAGCCGGCCGGTGATCATGTCGGTCATGGATTGCGCCGAGCTCTTGTAGGGCACGTGGGTGATGTTCACGCCTGCCATGCTCGCAAACAGCGCGGTGGCGAGGTGGGCCAGCGATGCGACGCCGGCGGAGCCGTAGTTGAGCGCGCCGGGTTTCGCCTTGGCGAGCGCGATCAGCTGCGCCATATCCTGCGCGGGCAAGCCCGGATAGAGCACGAGCACATAGGGCTGGCTTCCGATCATGGCCACCGGCGCGAAGTCCTTGATCGGATCGTAGGGCAGGTTGGTGCCGAGGCTGACGGCGACCGCTTGCGTGCTCGCGGTGGCAATGCCGATCGTGTAGCCGTCGGGGGCGGCCTTGGCGACCGCGTCGACGCCGATATTGCCGCTTGCGCCGGCGCGGTTCTCGACCACGATCTGCTGGCCGAGCCGTTGGCCGAGCTTCTGCGCGATGATGCGCGCGACGATGTCGGTGCTGCTGCCGGCGGGGAAGGGCACCACCAGACGGATCGGCCGGTCCGGCCATCCGGCATCGCCGGCCTGGGCGATGGCGGCGCCCGCGAGCATCAGCGTTGCCAGCGCGATCGACAGCAGCCGCGTCATCCACAGCCTCCCGGCGTTTTCGCTCGCGCCTGAAACGCAAGCGGCATTTCTTGCGTGCCATGCTTCGATGGTCCTGGCCGCGAGGTCAAGGGTACCGCCATGGACGCTGCAGGCGATTCAGGCAAGATTGCCGTCACGTCTACGGGCGGCCATGCCGCAGCGAGGTCATCCCATGCAACAGGTCGTGCGACGGATCGTCATCTTTCTGCTCGGTGTTCTGGTTGGTGGCGGCCTGATGGCGTCGGTTCCGTCCGGCAAGGCGCACGACGACCTGACAGGCGCCCTGGCCGCACCGGAGAACCATCCGCTGCTGGTTCACATGACCACGGCCGACAGCTGGCGCGGCGCCATGGGGCTCGAATTCGCCCAGGCGATGTTGAAGATCGGGCATCCGGTCGCCGTCTTTCTCAATCTCGACGCGGTCAAGCTTGCATTGCGCTCGGGCGAGCAGGAGAAGAAACGGTCCATGCAGCAGATCCCGCGCGACCTCGTTACCGACCTGGTCCGCGGCGGCGCCGTCGTGCTGATCTGCCAGCCTTGCCTCGAGGAATTCGGGTTGCGGCTCGACGACGTCGTGCCGGGCGTGCAGCTCGGCCGGCCCGGCTATCTCGAGAATTTTGTCTTTGCGGACAATGTTCGCACGCTGACGTGGTAGCGGCGCGGTTGGCGGAGTGCGCAGATACGTCGCGCGCGCAGGCCGCAGGGCGGCCCCGCCCGCTACTTCGTTCCCATGACCGCGTCGGCGAGCCACGTCGCGATGCCGGGGAAAATACACAGCACTACGACGGCGACCATCATCAGCACGACAAATGGCATCACGCCCCACACGACGTCGCGCAGGGGAATATCCGGCGCGATGTTCTTGATCACGAAAATGTTCAAGCCCACCGGCGGATGAATCAGTCCCATCTCCATCACGATGGTCATGACCACGCCGAACCAGACCAGATCGAAGCCGGCCGCCTTGAGCGGAGGAAGGATGATCGGCGCCGTCATCAGGATGATCGAGACCGGCGGCAGAAAGAAGCCGAGGACGACGACCATGAGCAGGATCGCCGCGAGCAGCACCCAGCGCGACAGTTGCAGCGACACGATCCACTGTGCCGTCGATTGGCTGATGTGCAGGTAGCTCATCACATAGGAATAAAGCAGGGACATGCCGATGATGAGCATCAGCATGGTGGATTCGCGCAGCGTTGCGATCAGGATCGGTTGCAGGTCGTGCGGCGTCCACACGCTGTAGATCGATGCGATGAGCGCAAGCGCCAGAACGGCGCCCAGCCCGGCCGTCTCCGACGGCGTTGCATAGCCGCCGTAGAGCGCGATCATCACGCCGGTCAGCAGGATGATGAAGGGCAGCACCCGTGGCAGCAGTGCGAACTTGTCGTGCACCGTGAGCGTGTCGACCCGCAGCAGCTCCGAATTTGCGCCGCTGCGCTTGTACTCCGCCACCGCGGCCTGGTATTCGCGCCGGAATTTCGACATCGCGTAGCCGGCGAACAGCCCGACCAGCAACAGTGCCGGCCCGATGGCGGCGAGGAAAAGCCGGCCGAGCGATTGCTCGGCGGCGACCGCGTAGAGGATCATTGTGATCGAGGGCGGCAATAGGATGCCGAGCGTGCCGCCGGCGGCGATGATCCCGGCGGCGAATCCCGGCGAGTAGCCGTGCTTTCGCATTTCCGGAATGCCCGCCGAGCCGATCGCGGAGCAGGTCGCCGGTGATGAACCCGCCATCGCCGCGAACAGGGCGCAGGCGAACACATTGGCAATGCCGAGCCCGCCCGGAATCCAATGCATCCACGCGTGGAGCGCGCCGTAGAGGTCGCGCCCTGCCGGCGACCGGCCGATGGCCGAACCCTTTAAAATGAATAGCGGAATAGACAGGAGCGTGATCGACGCCATTTCTTCGTAGACATTCTGGGTAATCGTATCGACGGAGCCCTTCGGCATGAAAAAGATCATGAACAAGGTCGCTACCGCGCCGAGCGCGAATGCGATCGGCATCCCGATGAACATCACGACGAGGGTTGCGCCGCCGTACAGCAACCCGATCGACAGGATGCTCATGGGGTGCGGCTCCGGTGCCGCACGCCGTGGATCACCTGGAGAAGGATCTGGATCGAGAGCAGCGTCATGCCGACCGCCATGAGCGAATAGGGAATCCACAACGGCGGTCCCCAGGTCGACCCGGAGTGAAAGCCCTCTTCCACGGCTTCATGCAGGAGTGTCCAGGATTTCCATGCGAAGAAGGCGCAAAAGGTAAGGCTGCCCACGTCGACCAGAATCTGCCGGACCATGTTCACGCGCGGCGGCAACAGCCCGACGATCGTCTCGATCGCCACGTGGCCGCGAAACGCCTGCACCGCCGCCGACGACATGAACACCGCGCCGACGATCAGGAAGACCGACAACTCGTCTTGCCAGTCGGTAGAGAACTTCAGGAAATAGCGGACCACGACGCTGTACGTGAGCACGAAGCTCGCCGCCACCAGCGCGACCGATGACAGGATCACGACCACGTTGTTGATCGTCGCGAGAACACGATCAGCGGCGGCGCTGGGCGCTGCCACTGCGTGCGCGGTCTCGACATCGTCGAGGCCGTGAGCCATCGCAAAGCCTCGGCGACGTCAGGAGAGCTGGATGCCCTCCGCGAGCTTGAGGAGTTCCGCCGACAGCGGCGTCTTCCCGGCGTAGTCCTTCCACGCGGACTCGCGCGCGATGGCGCGCCATTTGTCGACGGTCGCTTCGTCGAGATCGAAAACCTTGGCGCCCTTCTTGGCATAGACGTCGGCGACTTTCTGATCGTCGGCCATCGCCTGCGTGGTTCCGAACTGCTCCATTTCGGCGCCGATCGCCATGATCGCGTCCTGCTGGTCCTTCGGCAGAGCGTCGAAGATCTGCTTCGACATGATCAACGGCTCCAGCATGAACCAGTAGGACTTGCCGCGCCCGGTGGTGAGACTCTTGGCGACCTCTTCGAGCCGGAACGAGATCAGGCTGGTGGAGGATGTGATGGCGGCATCGCACGCGCCGGTCTGCATCGCGGCATAGAGTTCGTTCGACGGCGTCGACAGTGTGGTCGCGCCGGCCGCCTGCAGCACCATGTCCATTTCGCGGCTGCCGCCGCGCACCTTCATGCCCTTCGCGTCCGGGGGATTGACGATGGGCGTGGCACGGCTCACCACACCGCCTGCCTGCCAGACCCAGGACACGATGATGACGCCCTTGCTGTTGAGGAACTGGCTGAACTTCTGGCCGACCGGCGCCTGCTTCCACGCGGCGCCCTGCTTGTAGGAACTGACCAGTCCAGGCATCAGGCCGATATTGAGCTCCGCGAACTCGCCGCCCGCATAGGAGATCGGATAGAGGCTGAGATCGAGGACGCCTTTGCGCACCGCGGAAAACTGCGCCACGGTCTTCATCAGAGACGAATTGGGATAGACCTGCGCGGCCAGCGCGCCGTTCGTGCGCTTCTCGAGGTCGGCCGCGAACATCCGGCACAAGCGGTCGCGGAAGTCGCCCTCGTCGATGGTGCCGCCGGGGAACTGGTGGGAGATTTTCAGGGTCTGCGCCGGCGCGGCCGAGCCCAAGCGTGTCGAAGCGACGATCGCGGGCGCGGCCAGCGCGCCAGCAAGAATCCGGCGTCGGCTGATGGTCATGGTGACCTCCCTTTCGGTCGCCTCTTCTGGGACTTGGCGGGCGACCGCTGTTGGATCTTGGCGGAAATCGTTTCGTCGTCGCAATATACGTGCAACGAAAATAAGCGCAATTCAAGTGACGGCGCCGCTTTCGGTATGAGGGCCGCTCCACCGCCGCCGGATGCCCGTCGATCATGATCGCCGCTCTCCCTGCCGGCTTTGGCCGCCGCGCTCGGCCGGTAGACGCATGCCGCGATGGACAACCTGCGGGTCGGGACGCTGCCTCGGCGATCTTCACCCAGCACCTTGCAGAGCTTGGCGCTGGTTATCGTTATCGGTCGCGATGACGACGTGACCATCGCACACACGAAAGCCTATTGGGGGACGATGTTGGGATAGGCATGCCGACGCGTTTGGGGATTTGGCCGGAGACGAGATGGTTGAGCGGCTAGTTGGCGAGCGCGCTCGATTTGGCCGTCGACCGGGGCGGTGTCCACCCGACAGCCGCGGCCGGGAAGTTCGCATTCGTGGTGCGCGACGCCCGACGTGCCGTGACGCCAGTGATGTGGGGAACGTGCCCCTACGTGGCCTGCATGATGCTGGCGATCGTTGGCTTGATGTGCGGGCCGAACGGCCGTTAAGGTCGGAAATTCCACCACGTCTATCGGTCACCTGCCGGCCGCCCGTAGCAAGATTATCGACCCGAATGAGCCTCGACTTCGAAGAACTAGACTATCGCCCAACACCGATTGGCGCGTTGAGTTTGCGCAGGCGTCGCGAGTTGAAGCTCGGCGTGGATGTGTTTGAGATCAAACTTGGTGATGAATTTCTGATGTCGAGTCTGTTCACGGCATCTGAAATCGCTTTGGCCCGGCTGGGGCTGGCCGGACTCCCCGAACCTGGACTTGACGTCGTCGTTGGGGGGCTGGGGCTCGGCTACACGGCCAAGGCAGTGTTGGAGCAGCAGAAGGTCGCCTCGCTTATCGTCGTCGAGGCGCTGGAGGCTGTGATCGACTGGCACGCGGAAGGGCTGGTGCCTCTCGGCCCCGAGCTGACCCGCGACCCCCGGTGCCGCTTCGTTCAAGGCAACTTCTTCGCGCTCGCGGCTTCCGAAGCGGGCTTTGATCTGACCGCCCCCGCCCGCACATTTGACGCGGTGCTCGTGGACATCGATCATTCCCCCGACTTTCTGCTCGATCCGCAGAACGCCGCTTTCTACCGCGACGAGGGGCTTTCCCGGCTTGCCGCACATCTGCGCCCCGGCGGTATCTTCGCTCTCTGGTCCAATGACCNTCCAGACGACGCCTTCACCGCGCGCCTCGGCCGCATTTTCGCTGATGCGCGCGCCGAGGAGGTGACGTTTCACAACCCCCTTCAAGAGAAGCCCTTCACGCAAACGATTTATCTTGCGAAAAAACAGGCGATTTCCGCGAAGCCCCCTGGCTTTCGCTGACGATGAAGTCCGGGGCGATCTTGCGTTAGCGCCTATCTCTATCCCTCGCCGATCTCGCGCAACACCTCCGCCGTGTGCTCGCCGAGCCGCGGGGCAGGGCGCTCCGCCGCCGCCGGATTGCCGTCGATCATGATCGGCGTACGCACGCCCGGGATGCTGCCGGCCTTCGCGGCCGCGCTCGGCCGGTCGATACGCATGCCGCGATGGACCACCTGCGGATCGGAAAAAACCGCGTCCAGCGGGTTGATCGGTCCGGCCGGGACCTGCACCGATTCGAGCTTGGCCAGCAGGTCGGCGTGCGACCAGCGCTTGGTCAATACGGACAGGCGCGCGATCAATTCCTCGCGGTGCTTCAGCCGGTCGGAGTTCGCGCGATAATTTGCCTCCTCGGGGATCCCGGGTTCACCCAGTACCGCGCAGAGCTTGGCAAACTGGTTGTCGTTGCCGGTCGCGATGATGATGTGACCGTCCGCCACCGGAAACACCTGGTACGGCACGATGTTGGGATGGGCATTGCCGATGCGCTTGGGAACCTGGCCGGAGACGAGATAATTGAGCGCCTGATTGGCGAGCACGCCGACTTGGCTATCCACCAGGGCGGTGTCCACCAGGCAGCCGCGGCCGGTGCGCGCGCGCTCGTGGAGGGCGGCGAGGATGCCCACGACCGAATAGATGCCGGTGAAGATGTCGGCGACCGGAACCCCGGCGCGCTGGGGCTCGCCATCGGGAGCGCCGGTCAGGTCCATGATCCCGCCCATGCCCTGGGCCATCAGGTCATAGCCGGCGCGGGCGGCGTATGGCCCGGTCTGGCCGAAGCCGGTGACCGAGCAATAGATCAGGCGGGGGCATTCCTCGCGCAGGCCGGCATAGTCGAGGCCGAATTTGGCGAGCCCGCCGACCTTGAAATTCTCGATCAGCACGTCCGAGCGCGCGGCGAGCTTCCTGACGATGCGCCGCCCATCCTCGCTCTCGAAATCGAGCTCGATCGAGCGCTTGCCGCGATTGGTGGCGTGGAAATAGGCGGCCCCGAGATGGCCGCCGTCGGTGGCCTCCACGAAGGGCGGCCCCCAGCCCCGCGTGTCGTCACCGGTGCCTTTGCGCTCGACCTTGACGACGTCGGCGCCGAGATCGGCGAGAATCTGCCCGGCCCAAGGTCCCGCCAGGATGCGGGCAAGTTCCAGCACGCGTACTCCGGCCAAGGGACCCGGCATCGAGTTTCCTCCTCCGCTTCAGAGCGGGCTTCTACGGCAAAAACAGCCGCTTCTGTGGCCTGCCGGCGCCCCTCTTGTCCAGAGCGCGGGGGGAGGCGGGTCTTGGCACGATTTGTGAATTTGTCACTCCGACACTATCTAATCAGCCGATGCGGCGACAGAGTCGGACCACCCGGTGAATACCTCCTTTTTCGGCGAAATGCTGCAGTCGATCGCGGAGCGCGGGCGCTCCCTGATCGACCGTACGCGCGATCGGCGCGGGGTCGCCGAGCAGCGCTCGGCCAACCTGGTCCAGCTGTGCGAGGATCTGCTCTCCGGCCGCGGCGAGGCCTCGGGCGTTGCGCTCGCCCGCGAGATTCTTTCCCGCTACGGCGAGCTGAAAACGGGTCCGCGCATCGCCTTCTTCGAGGCGCTGGCGAGCCGGTTCGGGCCCGACCGTGCCCGGCTCAGTGCCGCCGCCACCGCCTGGATGAACGCGTCCTCGGATGCCGCCGCATCCAAGCTCCACCGCGCGTCCGAGCCGCGGCGGCTCGAGCTCTTCCGGCGCCTCAATCTTGCGCCCGGGGGCACGGCGGCTCTGGTGCGCATGCGCGCCCAGCTGATCGAGGCGATGGATCATCGCGACGATCTCGCCGCCATCGACGACGACTTTCTCCACCTGTTCTCGTCCTGGTTCAATCGCGGCTTCCTCGTGCTGCGGACCATCGATTGGTCGACGCCGGCGAATCTGCTGGAGAAGATCATCCGCTACGAGGCGGTGCATGCGATCCGCGACTGGAACGATCTGCGCGCCCGCATCGATTCACCCGACCGGCGCTGCTATGCGTTCTTCCATCCGGCGCTGATCGACGAGCCGCTGATCTTCGTCGAGGTGGCGCTCACCCGCGGCATCCCCGCGGGGATCGATCCGATCCTCTCTGCCAACCGCGAGCGGATCGACCCCGAACGGGCGACGACGGCGGTATTCTATTCGATCTCCAACTGCCAGCGCGGGCTGGCCGGGGTATCGTTCGGCCATTTCCTCATCAAGCAGGTGGTCGAGGAGGTCGGTCGCCAGATCCCGCGGCTCTCGACTTTCATCACGTTGTCGCCGGCCCCCAACTTTGCGGAATGGCTCAGGCGTGAGCGAGCCACCGAGGCGTCGGTGGCTCTCAGCGAGGAGGACCGCGCCGCGCTCGAAACGCTCGACCGCGCCGACTGGTGGCGGGACGAGGCCGCCGCCGAGACGGTGCGTGAGCCGCTGCTGCGCGCGGCGGCGTGGTATTATCTGCGCGCCCGCACGCCGCGCGGCACCCCGCTCGATTCGGTTGCGCGCTTCCATCTCGGCAACGGCGCGCGGCTCGAGCGACTCAACTTCGCCGCCGATACGTCGGAGCGGGCGTTGCGGCAATCGCACGGCTTGATGGTGAACTACCTCTACGATCTCGAGCACATCGAGAGGAACCACGAGGCCTATGTCCAGCAGCACGCGGTCGTTGCCGCCAGCGCGGTGACGCGCCTCGTCAAGGCGCCGGCGCGCGATGTCGTTCCGGTCGGTGACTGATGGCAGCGACCGTTGCGTACTGCTGTCCCCGCGCTGCGCCCGTTCGCTCGAAACCCTTTCGTGCCGACGTTTAAGTCGAGCAAGGTGAAGCTCCAATTCAGTCGAGAACGAACTTGAGGCCAACCACACTCTCCAAGGTGGCGCTCGCGGCATGCAGCGAGACTGCCCAGGTCTGGTCTCCAACCACTCCGTCCGAGGCAACGCCACCCCAGGTCTGAAAGGCCTGCACGGAAGCCTTGGTATGGGGACCGAAATTGCCGTCGATTCCCTGCGGGGTGGTGGTCCAAGCACCGGAAGCGCCATTGGTGAGGAGCGTCTGCAGTGCCCGAACGACCTCACCGGAGGAGCCCTCCCGGAGAACCGGCATGGGACCGCCGCCGGGCAACGCATTCCAGGTCAGCGGGCCGACAATGCCGTCGACGACGAGCCCCGCGCCTTCCTGGAAGTCCTTCACAACCGTCTCCAGCCCGGGCCCGAATATGCCATCGACTTTGAGCCCGGGATTTGGAGTGCGACGCAATGCTCGCTGGAGACGCCGGACCACGTTGCCGTTGGCGCCAAGCCGGATCGTTGGCTGACCTGGATTCGGCATCATCTCCTCCTATCGGGGTCTACAGGCCGTTGGCGCCAAGCGGGTGCTGGCGGACATCCGCGCCCCGCAGCGAATTGCGGATCGCCACATAGAGGGCGCAGAGGACATAGAGCGCGATCACCCCACCGACCGCCCATTCCGGATGGCCTCCCTTGGTCAGGGCGGCGACAAACAACACGCCGGCGACTGCGACCGGCGCCGGGACGTTGAGACTGACTTGGACATTCCTCAGATATTGAAACATCTTGGTCCTTTGTCGCGATGCCGATCTTGCCGCTCGGGCCATTCCTGCGTAGCGGCACGGCAACGTGGTCGCGCAACCAGATCGGTAGCATCCGATCGAACCAGCGAGCGTGAACCGTCTCACATCCAAGGATTCCAATTCCGCACCGGCGCCCGCTTGTGATCGAAGCGGTCGAAGGTTTACGGAGCGCGCTGCCGAAGCCCAAGTCACTGCTGGACCGGGAGACCGTACCCAATGGATGGCCTATCACTCTTCGGCCTGTTCGCTGTGACAGCCATGTTGGTCTGCTACGCGCTGGAGGATCGCAGTCCCTGGTTTATCCTGGCGTTTGCAGGAGCATGCGGGCTTGGGTCTCTCTACGGCTTTCTGCAGGGCGCGTGGCCTTTCGGCTTGATCGAAGCCATATGGGCGGCCGTTGCCTTCGGCCGATGGCGGCGAAATTCAAACCGGCCCTTGCCCCACACGAGCTGACCCGCGGCCGGCGAAAGTAAGGCGCAGCCTTTCTTTTGGCTCGACATGTTACGGCGAATCTCGTACAAAAGCGCATCATCCAAAAGCATGCATGAAGATCGGTGCGCGGCTCTCGCACCGGAGCCGGCAAGCCTTTGCGGCGGGCGCGGGACGCGCATCGCTTTTGCTTGTAAATCTTTGTGCCGAAGCGTCCGCGCCGGCATGGTCCCGCGGACCTCGGCATGTTTCGATCGCCTCTGGTTCCTTTCGTAGGGGCCTTTGGCGCGGCTTTACCGTCGGCGGTGTCGCTCATCTCGTTGGCGATCGCTCCAAACAGTCTCAATCGTGAACAAGCGTCGTGGCGCACCACGTTTGTCGATCCAGACGGGTCAATTAGGATGATGCGCGATGGCTCTTGGGTAAAGGAGGAGGGCAAGTGAGGAAGCGCGTGTATTTCGATATTTTTGATGGACCTGGGTGGCCGTCGCCTAGCCAGCTGCGACGCTACTTCTTGGCGCCTCAGGGCCAGCGCTGGATCTTCGATAGTTGCAACGACTGCTGGGGCCTGTCGGCGGAGGGAGTTGATGGGACTGAGCATCTGCCGGCGAACGAAGGGCGCATCGATATTCGCCTGACGATGCTAGGCAACCCGGATCACGGCGTGCTCTTGCATTATCAAAAATCGGGTCGTGACTACAGAGAGGCTTATTACTCGAGGGAAGACTTGAGGCGATTGCGGGAATGGATCGAGACCGTGCATGGCGACCTCATGCCGATTGGACTGTACGTTCCCTTCGAGAGCGCTTGGGCTGCGGTCAAGGAGTTCATAGAGATGGATGGCGCGCTTCCCAAGAGCATCGCTTGGATTGGCGAAGACGATATTCCGGATGACGCGTTTCCGGATCCGTACCTGCATCGCCTTTCGCAGAGTTGATGTCCCGGTGCTCCTATGCAGACCGGGGGGTATTACGCTCGCGGTGCCATGATCGGAGGGGCGGGATGGTCACAGGGGCAGATTCAGGTCTTGGCATGAGGTGATTGGTGGTCGCCGGTCCTGTATTTTTCCTGTTTTTTACAGGGGCGGGCCCGCGCCGCGTCAGCTTCGCCCGTACACCGGCACGATGCCGCCGCGGGTGACGCGGTTCTCCGGCGAGGCCAGAAACAGGATCGTCGCTGCCACGTCCTCGACCTTGGTCCACGCGGAGAAATCGGCCTTGGGCATCGCCTTGCGGTTCGCGGGGGTATCCATGGTCGACGGCGCGATCGCGTTGACCAGAATGTCGGCCTTCACCACCTCCTCGGCGAGCGCGACGGTGAGCGCGGCGACCGCGGCCTTGCTTGCGGTATAGGCGACCATGCCCGCGCCGGCGCGCCATTCGAGCGCGGGACGGGTCGCGACATTGACGATCCGCCCGCCGGCGCCGGTCGGACGCATGGCGTTCACCGCGGCCCGGCAGCACAGGAATGCCGTGACGAAGTTCATCTCGACCTGCTTCATCAGATCGGATTTCGTCGTCTCGCCGATCGGCGCCATGGCGAAGCCGCCGGCGATATGAATTGACGCCCACAGTTTCGGCACGCCGGCGTAAAGCCTGGCGACCGCATCCTCCTGGGTCAGTTCGATATTGGCGACGAGCCTGACCTTCGCGTTGTCGCGGAACGCAAAGCGATCAGCTTCCGCCTGGTTGATGTAGGGCACGTGACAGACGGCACCGGCTTCGATCAGCGCGCCGACCATGGCGGTGCCGAGCGCGCCGGTACCGCCGGTGACGACGACATGGCGGTCGTGATAGTCCATCGGCCTCTCCCGTTGGCTGCACGTGTGCTGGCATCATCGCCCATGGCCCGGGCGATGCAAGGCCGCATCTCGATCCCGGCGGCTTGAGCCGGTATGCCCAAAGCATTTTCCGGAAAAGTGGACTTCCGGTTTTCCGCAGAAAATGCGACCAGGCAGAGAATCTAGAGCGCGTCTCAGCACGCGAATGGGTCAACGTAAACTGAGCGCGCTCTAGTGTGGCGCATTTGACGTTCCTATCAGTATTGGCCGCGAATCCTTCATAGGAACGTCAAATGCAAAGCCACACTATGATCATGACTTGCTAGTGTCCCTTTGTTTCCGACGTTCGTAAAAGCGGGTGCTGCGAGATGATACGAACGTCGGAAACGGGACACTAGCCGCGTCATGCTGCGCGGAAAGGAATCACAGGGAATGGCCGACTTCGATCTCGCCATTGTCGGCGGCGGCATCAATGGCGCGGGGATTGCCCGCGACGCCGCCGGCCGCGGGCTGCGCGTGCTGCTGGTCGAGCAGAACGACCTTGCCTCCGGCACGTCGTCCGCCTCCACCAAGCTCATCCACGGCGGGCTGCGCTATCTCGAGCAGGGTTGGTTCCGCCTGGTGCGCGAGGCGCTGATCGAGCGCGAGGTGATGCTGCGGATGGCGCCGCACCTGATCCGGCCGATGCGCTTCGTGCTGCCGCCCGAGCCGGGCCTGCGCCCGGCCTGGATGCTGCGCCTGGGGCTGTTCGTCTACGATCATCTCGGCGGGCGGAAAATCCTGCCGCCGACCCGCACCATCGCCCTTGCCGACGATCCGCTCGGCATGCCGCTCAAGCAGCGCTACGAACGTGGGTTCGAATATTCCGACTGCTGGGCGGACGATTCGCGGCTGGTGGTGGTGAGCGCAGTCGATGCCGCCGAACGTGGAGCGATGATTCGCACCCGCACGCGCTGCATCCGGGCGGAACGGGGGGCCGAGTGGCGCCTCGTGCTCGACGTGCGCGGCCGGCGCGATCTCACGACCGCACGCGTCCTGGTCAACGCGACCGGACCCTGGCTCAAGCTGTTCGCGGAGAACGTGCTGCGCGACGCGACCCCGTTGCCCGCACGGCTCGACAAGGGCAGCCACATCGTGGTGCGGCGCCTGTTCGAGCATGATCGCGGCTACATCGTGCAGACCCGCGATGGCCGGTTCGTCTTCGCGTTGCCGTTCGAGCGGGATTTCACGCTGATCGGAACCACCGACCAAAGCTTTGCCGGTGATCCCGGCGGTGTGCAGCCGGGCGCCGACGAGATCGGCTACCTCTGCGAGGTGGCGAACGAGCATTTCCGCGCGACTGTCAGCCCCGCCGACGTGGTCTGGTCGTTCGCCGGGGTCCGTTCGCTCCATGACGATGGCTCGCGCGAGGCGCAGGATGTCACCCGCGACTATCTCCTGACCCTCGACGAAGGCAACGGCGGGGCGCCGCTCCTCACCGTCTATGGCGGCAAGATCACGACCTATCGGCGGCTGGCGGAGCATGCGCTCGACCGCCTGGCGCATGTTGTGGGCGGCGGGCCGGCCTGGACGCGGGAGTCGCACCTGCCGGGCGGCGAATTCCCCCACAATGGCTTCGAGGCGCTCGTCGCCAAGACCCGCAAGTCGCGGCCGTTTCTGAGCGAGGAGCATGCGCGGCGGCTGGTGCGCACGTATGGCACCAGGGTCGAGCGCGTCCTTGGGCCGGCGCGACGGCTGGAGGATCTCGGACCCTGCTTCGGTGCCGGCCTTACCGGCGCCGAGGTGCGCTATCTGATGGATCGGGAATGGGCGCAGACCGAGGACGACGTGCTGTGGCGGCGCACCAAGCTGGGCTTGCGCTTTTCGCTCGAAGAGCGGGAGCGATTGGCAAAGTTCATGGCGGCCATGGTCGGCGCCGGCGCATGAGACAAGACAGCGTTTTGGCCAAACGAACCCATGATCACCCTGCGCAGGCTTGATTGCTGATCCAAAACCGATGTCCACTTCCGCTGAATATGCCGTGACCGCGGAGAGCGAGCGTGCCGGATTACCTTCTTGCGATCGATCAGGGGACGACCTCGACCCGCGCGATC
>JGI12053J15887_10000138_pt1 | contig 24605 bp, 20 predicted proteins | sample MedBloCAOM1_O3_FD_15887 | JGI IMG/M metagenome (IMG submission 15887)
GCGAAGCGCCGCGCGCGCCGCGTCATGTCGTGCTCGCTACCGTCCATCGCGAGCGGCAGGCCGACGACCAGCAGTTCGGGGCGCCATTCGCGCATGAGCGTTTCGACCTCCGCCATGCACCGGCTAGCGCCTGACGCCTCGAACATTCCCAGGGGATTGGCGAGTCGCGTTTCGGTGTCACCCACCGCAACGCCGATCCAGCGCGCGCCGAAATCGAAAGCAAGTACGGTGTGGCCGGAGACCTTTGACGGGGCCACGGCCGTCTCGCTCACGCGTGCCCTGCCTCCTCGGACAATCTGGCGAAGTCGATGCCGAGCAGCTTCATCGCCGCAGGCAGGCGTTCCTCTGTCGGCGTATCGAAAATGATCCCATCCTTGGCCTCGACCGTGAGCCAGGCGTTTTGCTTGATTTCGTTCTCGAGCTGTCCCGCCGCCCAGCCCGCGTAGCCGAGCGTGACGAGGAGCTTGTGCGGGCCGCCGCCCTGACCGACCGCTTCCAGAATGTCCTTGGAGGTGGTGAGCCCCATTCTGCCGCGCACCGCAAGGGTGGATTGCCACTCGCCAAGGGGCTGGTGCAGGACGAAGCCGCGGTCGGTCTGCACCGGCCCGCCGAAATACACCGGCTCATTCACCAGAATCTGAGAAGTCAGCCGCAGGCTCAGGCGGTCGAACAGGGCGCCCAAGGTCATCTCGATCGGGCGGTTGACTACCACGCCTAGCGCCCCTTGGTCATTGTGCTCGCAGATGAATGTCAGGGTGCGGGCAAAATACGGATCGACCATGTTGGGCATGGCGATCAAGAAATGGTTGGTGAGATTGACCTGGGCCATGGAGGCGAGTCCGTATTGTAATCCCTCGGCAGGGTCGCGCACAATTTTGCCCCGCGCGCCGGCGTCGCGCGGGGTGCGGGATTATCAGGCCGCGGCCCGCCGCTCCTTGAGAAAGCCGGAGATTTTCTCGATGAGATCGTCTTCCCGGTAGGGCTTGCCGAGGAAGTGGCTGACGCCGATCTCCTTCGCGTAGTTCTGGTGCTTGTCGGCGGTGCGCGAGGTGATCATGATGATCGGCACCCGGGCGAGGCGCTTGTCGGCCCTGACGTTCCGCGTGAGATCGAACCCGTCCATGCGCGGCATCTCGATGTCGACGAGCATCACGTCGGGGACGACCTCCAGCAGCTTCTCCATCGCCTCGACACCGTCGCGCGCGGTGACCACGAGGTAGCCATGGCGCTCGAGCAGCCGCCCCGTGACTTTGCGCACCGTGAGCGAATCGTCGACCACCATGATCGTGGGCTGAGTGGCCGCGGCCTGCGGTTTGGGCGCTTCGTAGACGATCGCCGGGCGAGCAGCCACTTCCTTCATTGCGAGCAGCACCGGATTCAGGATGAGCACGATCTCGCCTGTGCCGAGCACCGTGGCGCCGGTGATGCCCGTGACCCGCTGCAGCTGCGGACCGATCGACTTCACGACGATTTCCTGGTTGCTGCCCACCATTTCGTCCACATGCAGCGCAATGGCGTTGGTGCCGCTGCGCAGGTACAGCGTCGGAGAGAAGCGTTTCTGTTCCGCGACCGCGTCGGAGATCCCGAGAAGATGCGGGAGATAATGGAACGGGTAGCGCCGATCCTGCCATTCGGTCTGGCGCGACGCATAGGCGGAGACCAGTTGCTCCTGCCTCAGTTGCAGCACCTGTTCGACCATCACGGAGGGAATCGCGTAGATCTTCGCGCCCGCGCGCACCAGCACCGTCTGGGTCACGGCAAGGGTAAGCGGCAGGTAGATGGTGAAGCGGGTGCCCTGCCCCCGCGTGAAGCGCATCTCCACGCGTCCGCCAAGCGCGGCGACTTCGCTGCGCACCACGTCCATGCCGACGCCGCGCCCGGCCACCTGCGAGACCACGGTGGCGGTGGAGAATCCCGCTTGGAAAATGAAATCGGCGATCTCCGCCTCGGAGAGTGTCGCACCGGGCGCAATGAGGCCTTTTTCGATCGCTTTCTCGCGGATCCGGTCGATCGCGAGGCCCGCGCCGTCATCGGACAGTGAGAGCTGTACTTCGTTGCCTTCCTGTTTCAGGTCGAGGCGAATTTCGCCGATTTCCGGCTTGGCCGCATCCCGGCGTTTGTCCGGCGCCTCGATACCGTGGGTGACGGCGTTGCGCAGCAGGTGCTCGAACGGTCCGGTGATGCGCTCGAGAACCGAGCGGTCGAGCTCGACCTGGGTGCCNTTGATGTCCAGATTGGCGCGCTTTCCGACTTCCTTCGCAGTCTGGCGCACGACGCGGTAGAGGCGTTCCTGGAGGCTGCCGAAGGGGACCATGCGCACGCGCATCAGGTCCTGCTGCAGGTCGCGGTTCAATCGCGCCTGCGCGAGCAGCGCCTTCTCGGTTTCGTCCACGGCGTTGACGAGGTTTCCATGCACGGTCGAGACGTCGCTGACGCTCTCGGCCATCAGCCGCGTCACTTCCTGGAAGCGCGTGAAGCGATCGAACTCGAGCGGGTCGAACTCACGCATGGACTCCTTGGCGAGTTCCAGGCGCGATTGCATCTGCGACTCCGCCTGGATTTCGATCTCGCGCAGCTGCGCGCGCAATCGTAGGACGTTGTCGGTGAGTTCCTGCATGGCCGCCTTGACCGCGCGCATTTCGCCCTCGATCCGGCTGCGCGCGATGGCGACTTCGCCCGCCTCGTTGACCAGCCGGTCGACGATGTCCGCGCGCACCCGCAACAGCGCCTTCGGCTGTAATTCGCGCTCGGCAAGCGGTACCACCTTCGTCGCGACCGCAGCCCCCTGGGGCACCGCCTCGGACGTCGCCGTGGACGCCTCGATGGCGACGTCTGCCGGCTTCGAGGCCACCGCAATGGAGAGGCTTCCTTCCGGCACGCGGGGCTTCTGCAGCTGCTCGAACAGGACACCCATGCGGTCCCACGACGTCTCCAACTCTTCAAACAGCCCCGCCGGCAGCACCTTTACCGACATGGCGTTCTCGACGCGCGTCTCCATGTGGTGCGTCAGCTCGCCCAGCGCCATGGCCCCCGCCATGCGCGCGCTCCCCTTCAGGGTGTGCAGCACGCGTTGCAGGGCTTGGCCGAGCGCTGGATTNTCTCGATTGTCGCGCCAGTCGCGCATCGCCGCGCCTACCGCGGGAACCAGCTCCTGGCCTTCGTCGATGAAAATCTGCAGGAGCTCGGGATCGATGTCGTCGTCGAGCCGCCGCTGGCGGCGCTCGAGCGTGATGTCCAGATCGAGGTCATCCAGAGAACTGTCGCCCGCCTCGGTTTCCGCGAGCTCCTCGGCCGCAGCGCTGTCCGTTTGGCGGGACGGCGGAGACAGAGGAGCCGGTTCGCTTTCCTCGGGNGTCGTCGATTCCTGAGAGACGCCCCCTTGCTCTCCGATGTGCTCCAGGCGCGCGACGAGCGCCGGGACGGCTCGCGGCACGCGCAATTCGACCACACTCTCAACCATTGCCTCGATCGTGTCGATCGCCTCTCCGACCAGGGACTGTTCGTCCTCGGAAAGCTCGCTGGTCGCGAGTTTTTGCAGCGCCTTCTCCAGCGCGTAGCCAAGATCCGAGAGGGCCGAGATCTTCACCGTCCCCGAGGTGCCCGCGAGCGTGTGTACCGCGCGCAGTAAGCCGTCGCTGACCACGCCGTGTTGGCGCAGGGTCTCGTGCTCCTCCCTGATCGCGATAACGTGCGCGCGCGCCTCCCCGCTGAAAATGGCGAAGAGCGTCGTCGAGACCCGGTGTTCGCCGAGTTGGACGAACTCCTCGGGTTCCGCCGGCGCGGCCGGGGCGGGGGCTGCCGTCGCGGGCGCGAACACGGCGCGTGCCGAAACGGCAGGTTCGGCCGCCGGGGCCAAGGCCGCTCCGCGCGCCTCGCGAGATGCCTCCTCGGTGGCTTCGCCCCGACGCACGCGTTCCGCGGCCGCGACGAGCGAGCGCTCATCGCTCGAGACTCCGCCCGCCTTGAGGCGCTTGACGTTGTCGGAAAAATATCCGTGCGCCAGCCCGATCAGCTGCAGCAGTGCCGGCGTTGCGGCACGTTCTTCCTGCACCCACGCGTTCATGGNCTGCTCGACNGCCCAGGCNGCCTCNCCGAGNCGCATGAGGCCCACCATGCGTCCGCTGCCTTTCAAGGTGTGGAACCCACGGCGGATCGTCGTGAGCGCTTCCTTGTTGGCGTGCTGTTCGCGCACCGTATCGAGGCGCTCTCGGATCATTGCGAGCACCTCGTCGGACTCCTCCAGATAGACCCCTAGGAGCTCGGCGTCGATCGCCTCGGCGCTCGCGTCGATGAGCTTGGCGGCTTCAGGAGATGGGGAGGGCGCCGCTGCCGTGATTTTCTCGATGGCTTCCTTGAGGAATGGCGTAAGCGGCATGGTGCTCGTCTTGTCCAGGGCTTTGAGCGCCTTCCCCGCGGAATCCTCCAGCTTCTGGTCGGCAATGAGTCCTGCGTCTTTCTGGAGCGCGGCGAGGCTTTTCTTCAGTTCGGCGCGAAGCACTCCGTCTTCGGGTTTGGCCTTCCATTCCTCGTACAAACTCGCCGTCTCGCGCTGCTGCTCGGCGACCTGCGCTTCGACGGTGGCGACTGGCTGGGCGGCGTCGGCTTCCTCTTTTCTTGCCGCCGCGATCGGCTGCATCGCGGCTTCGAAGTCGATTTTGCCGTGGGCCAGGCTCTCGATGTAGAAACCCAGGCCCGAGAGAATCTGGGCGATGCGCTCGAAATCCTGCGGGCCCGCACTGTCGGCCGCGCCGGAGAAACGGCGGATCTCCTCCGCGACCGTAGCCAGGGATTCGCGCGCGCGCTGCTCGCCCAGCATCTCGAGCGCTCCGAGCAGCTGGTGCGCGGGCTTCTCGAGCGACGCGAGCTCATCGCGCTTGGACGGATCACGGAAGAAGGCGTCCAGAACCTGCTCGATGGTGCGCAGATTGGCGCGCATTTCCGAGACAACCTGGTTCATCAGCAGCCGTTCCTGTGCCTTGCGCGACATCTCGTCGAGCAAGGGAATCTCCGGTGCGCTGCGCCGGAGCTTGCCGAGCATGCAATCCTCCAGGCGCGAGCGCAGGAGTTGCGCCTGCTGGGCAAACTCGCCGGAGAGGTGCGAGAAACCGGCAAGCGCATTTTCGAGCAGCAGGAGCGCCGTTGCCACTTCGAGTGCGACCCCCTCGCTCATGTTTTCGCGGTTCGCGGTGAGCCACGCGGCGACCTCGGCGACTTCCCCGGCGAGCGCGGCGAGATCTGGGTTGCCCAGTCGGTCGGCGTCATCCTTGAGTCCGGCCGCAGTGTCGCGGAATGCGAGCAGCGACGGAGGATTGCCTGATGCGAACTTATTCCAGGCATCCTTCGCCTGAGTGAGGTGTTCGCGCGCCGACTTCAGCGCCGGATTTTCATCGATCGTGCCGCCGTCGCTCTCGGGCGCCGGGATGGTCTGGCCCAGATGGTAGGCTTCCTGCACTTCGCGCACGCGCGCGGTCGCCGGTTTGGCGCGAGCCACGTAATAGAGGACTTCGCGCATCAGCCGCTCGGCAACGCTCGGCGTGCCTTCAAGCAGCCGCTTGATCTGCTGCTCGATGCGGTTGCACAGCTGTTTGGCGTCGACATCCTGGGGCAGCGCCTTGTGCGCGAGAGCGTCGAAGAGGGCGAGCGACACCCACCAGAAGGCGCGCTGCGAGCTTGGACCCTGCGCCGCCTCGATCGCCTCGATCGCGGCGAGCATGTCCTCGGCGCCGCTCGTGTCGTTCTTGAGCCACTTGAGCAATCCGCGCTGGTAGCGGCCGCGCTGCTCGCGCAGGTATTTGTCCGAATCGCCCGCTCTCAATGCGCCTGCAAGCTTGTCGCGCTTGGGCGGGCGGAAAGTGAGATTCGGATAATAGAGATCGGTCGGGTCCGCACGCCCGCCGCGCGCTGTAACGACGTCGCGGTACAGGGCATAGAGCCTGAGGGGCTGATTGGGGCTGCCCGTCATAAGCTGGTCGAGGTAGGTGCGGATTCCGTTGAGGGCGCGCTCGACAAGCTGGAAGATCTCGCTCTTCCTAAGGGAAGCCTCCTTTTCGATGCCCGCGAGCAGGCCTTCAAGCTCTTCGGATACGCGAGTGATGCCTTCCAGACCGACGATCGAAAGCGCCCCGTGGGCCTGGTGCAGGTGCGATTGGCTAGACTTTAGCTGTACGGCGTCCGCGCTGTTCGTCGCGAACGCGCGCAGCGCTTCCTGCGATCGCTGGATAGCGTGGTCTATCTCGCCCTTGACCCAGGAAAGCGGCCCGACGTCGAAATCGGCGCGTGCAGTCATTGCTCGCGACCTGGCTCTCCTGCCTCAAACAATCTTGAAGCCCGACACCGAACCTTTCAGCTCCTTGGCGAGCTCGGCAAGCTGGCCGATCGACACTGCAGTGCGCTTGGTGCCCTCGGTGGTCTGCTGGGTGATGCTCAGAATGTCCTGCATGCTCGTTGCCACCGTGTTCGCGGATCTCGCCTGCTGTTCGGTGGTCATCGTGATGCCTTCAATCAGCTGGGCGAGCTGCTGCGACACCGATCCGATCTCCGAAAGCGCCCGGCCCGCGGCGTCCGAGAGCTTCGCACCCTCGACCACGCCTTGCGTGCTTTTCTCCATGGCGGAGACCGCGTCCTGCGTGTCCGTCTGAATGGTCTTGACGATCGCACCGATCTGCTTGGTCGCCTCGGCTGAGCGCTCAGCAAGCCGCTGCACTTCTTCGGCCACCACCGTGAAACCGCGTCCGGCTTCACCCGCCGAAGCCGCCTGGATGGCGGCGTTCAGCGCGAGAACGTTCGTCTGCTCAGTAATGTCCGAAATCAGCTCCACGATCTCGCCGATCTCCTGAGAGGATTCGCCCAGTCGCTTGATGCGCTTGGAGGTCTCCTGGATCTGCTCGCGGATTTCGTTCATGCCCGAGATCGAGTTCTGCACAGCCTGCGTGCCTTTCTGCGCGGCGGCGAGCGATTGACGCGCCACGCTGGCCGACTGCGAAGCGCTCTCCGACATTGCGTTCATGGCCTTTGCCATGCTGAGAACGGAAGCGCTCGTCTGGCGAATCTCGACGGACTGTTTCTCCGCGGCGGCGAGGAGCTGCGCCGATGTCTGCTGCGCGGATTCCGTGGCGCTCGTCACCTGCGCGGCCGCTGCGTTGATCCGGGTGATGAGGGTTCTCAGCTCGTCGATGGTGAAGTTCACCGAGTCGGCAATGGCGCCGGTAATCTCCTCGGTCACCGTCGCCTTCACGGTAAGGTCACCTTCCGCGAGATTCCCCATTTCGTTCATCAGCCGGAGAATTGCGTCCTGGTTCGACTGATTGGTTCGCTCGGTGTCCGCGCGCTGGCGCTCCGCCTCTTCGGCGCGCCGGCGCGTGTCGCGCAAGTACACCAAGACGATCAGCGAGATCACCGCGATCCCCGCGAGGATCAGGGACCCGAGCACGAGGAAGTTCGTGGTGCGCCCGCCAAGTTCCTGCTCGTAGGCGTCAGCCAGTTTTTGCGACGCAGCGAGCAGCGGCTCGGAATCGTCCACCACCCTTCGACCGGCCTGCTTTGCATTCACCAGCGACTGCAGATTGCCGAGAATCGAGGCCACCGCCCCCTGGAATTCCTGGTAGGCCTTGTCGAGTTCTGCAAGCTTTGCTTGCTGCTCGGGGTCTTTCGCTGCGGTGACGCGAAGCACGTCGCTGCCCTTCGACAGGCCCTGCAGCAACTCGCGGAAGGTGGTGGTGTCCTTGCCCATCAGAAACGCCACTTCCGGGTCGATCACGTCGGCACCGAGCATGGCATTCGCGTTCCGCGCGAGCCGCTGCGTCAACATCACAAGCTGCCCTGAAAGGGAGACCTCGCGCGCGGGCGCCTGGGACTGCAACTTGAGCGCCTGAACCTGCTCGGCAAGATCGAGCAGCAAGGGATTATTGGTGTTGATGAGTCGTACCGCCGTAGCGAGTCCGATGAGGTTCTTGCTTTGCGCGAGCACGAGCTGCGCGCTCTTGTCGGTCTTTTCCCACTCCTTGGTCAACGCATCGAGCAGCGGTTTGACCGTGTCCGATGTCGGCGGCAGGGATACGTCACCCGCCTGCCCGCCCTGCGTGAGCAGCTTTAGCGCCGCGATGAATTCATCGCGCGACTGCTGCAACTGTTTGAACGCCTCGGGGCTGCCGATGAGCCCCGTTTGCGCCGCCTTGGCGATGCGCTGAGACAGCATGCGCATCTGCGCGGCAGTGGAAACATAGATCGTGCCGTAGGTCGCCTCGCGGTTGTCCTTGAACACGATGAATGCGGCCGCGACAAAGAGCACCGCAAACACCGCGCCCAGAATCGTGTACTGCCGGCCGACGCGGGCCGTTCCGAGACCGGCCACCCGGCGCTTCGGCCCTTCGACGACGGTTGTCGGGCCGGCCGGCTTGGCCACCGGTTTAGGCACGGCCCGAGGGATTGCTCTCGGTGCCTGCGTAGTGGGTGTCGCACCCTTGGTTCCCGCCTTGGCTGGAAATCTGAGAAATGCCATTGGACCCTCCTGTGTTCGGGTTACCGGGGGCGCTAGGCGCCCACCTGAAGAAAATCGTCGTGCGTCACGAGTGCGCTCATGTCCAGCTCCTGCCACAGGCGGCCATCCTCGTCGCGGTAGGCCGCTCCTATCCAGGATTTTTCAGCCGCCTTTTCTGCCGCCTGCATGGCTTGCACGTTTTTCAGCCCGAGCATGCGGCTGATCAGTAGTCCACTGAACGAATTGAAGCGTTCGGCGATCAGCAACAANCGGCAATCGGGCGTGCGCACCGTCTGCTCCCCTCCCATAAAGGCGGCGAAATCCACGANGCTCGCGAGCACCCCCCGGATGTTTGCCAGGCCCAAATACCAGGACTTGGTGAGAGGAACGGNGGAAAATTCGGGCAGGGGCAGCATCTCCCCGGCATCGTCCAGCTTGAGCAGCCAGTTGGCTCTCCCGGCTTGCACCCCCAACCGCGAGGTGGGCTCGGCTTCGGCCTGAGCCTCCCGCAATCTCTGGGCGAGTCCCTGCTGGAACTCGCGCAGGCTGATCTGTTTTGCCACGGCCTGGGCCTATTTGATCGCCGCGACCTTCGCGAGCAGATCCTTGGCGTCGATCGGTTTCATCAGGTAATCCTTCGCGCCCTGGCGCATCCCCCAGACGCGATCGGTTTCCTGGTTCTTGCTCGTGACAACGATGACGGGGATGTGCTTGGTCGCCTCGTCGCGCGTGATGGCACGCGTCGCCTGGAAGCCATTGGTACCCGGCATGACCACGTCCATCAGGATGAGATCGGGCCGCTCCGACTTTGACTTGGTGATTGCCTCGTCGCCGTTCTCCGCCGTCACGACCTGGTACCCCTGCTTGGACAGCGTTTCCATGAAAAATTGCCGGTCGGTCGGCGAGTCATCCACGATCAAGATCTTCTTTATGGCCATGGCCATCTCCTCAGGTACGAACGGGCGCGTGCGCCCCTATGGTTTTCAAAAGACTATCCTTCGTGAAGGGCTTGGTCAGGTATTCGTCCGAGCCCACCATTCGGCCACGCGCCCGGTCAAACAGGCCGTCCTTGGAAGACAGCATGACCACGGGCGTGGTGGCGAAGTGTGTGTTTTTCTTGATCAGCGCGCAGGTCTGATACCCGTCCAGGCGGGGCATCATGATGTCCACGAAGATGATGTCGGGCTGGTGGTCGGTGATCTTGGCGAGCGCGTCGAAACCGTCTTCGGCGAGGATCACCTTGCAACCGGCTTGAACCAGGAAGATTTCCGCGCTGCGGCGAATAGTGTTCGAATCGTCGATCACCATCACCTTGACGCCGGCAAGATTCGCGGTTTCGCTCACGACCTTCACCCCCGCAAACGTCCTGTGTTCCTTTATTCCGACAGTTTCGTCGGCCCTCTTGGGCGGTGGCCTGACTCCACCTGGTACAGCTTTTGACACTATACAACCAAATCCAGTCAAAACAAAGCCTTGTGCGGCGTATTTCAGAAGCGCTATCAGGATCGCCTGCTCGCACGATCGCTACTCACGGGACGTTCCAACGGGTGTAGCACGGGCCGTGCCCGAACTCAAAGCTCGATCATCTCGAAGTCCTCCTTGCGCGCGCCGCATTCGGGACAAGTCCAGTTCATCGGGATATCCTCCCAACGCGTCCCGGGCGGGACTCCTTCCTCGGGAAGCCCCTCCTCTTCGTCATAGACGAAGCCGCATATCAAGCACATCCAGGTCTTGAAATCTTGCTTTTCCGTCATCGAGTTGGGATGGGTTACAATGAATGGGCCCGCATCATAACCTAAAGCGACGAGCCGCCTGACAGCCTCCGCCGGTTCTTCGCTGCCCATGTCCTCCACTACCCTCCCTCCTATCGTGCTTGCGTTTTCCGCAGCAGATCCGACCGGTGGCGCCGGAGTGCAAGCGGATTTGCTGACGCTAGCCGCGATGGGTTGTCACCCGCTCTCCGTAATTACGGCAATCACTGTCCAGGACACGGCGGGCGTCGAGAATTTGCAAGCCGTCGATCCGGAGTGGGTGGTGGACCAGGCGCGCCTCGTGCTCGAGGATATGCCGGTCCTCGCGTTCAAGGTCGGGATGGTCGGGAGCATCGAGAACATCGCGGCGATCGCGGAGGTCGTGTCCGACTATCCTGATGTCCCGCTTGTCTTCGATCCGGTACTTGCCTCCGGGCGCGGCGACGAACTTGCGACCGAGGACATGATTTCGGCTATGTGCGAGCTGCTTCTTCCCCAGACCACAATTCTCACGCCCAACAGCCGCGAGGCTCGTCGCCTCGTTCAGGGCGACGGCGAGGACGACGATGAGCTTGCCCTTTCCGGCGCTGCGGAGAAACTGCTCGGTCTGGGCTGCGAGTATGTGCTCATTACCGGCACGCACGAGAACACACCGCAGGTCGTGAACACGCTCTATGGCCCGGAAGGCGTGGTGCGCTCGGACAGCTGGGAAAGGCTGCCGGGAAGTTATCACGGTTCGGGGTGCACGCTCGCCGCAGCGATCGCGGCGACGCTCGCCAACGGCCTCGAGTTGCCCGAGGCGGTGCGCGAGGCCCAGGAATACACGTGGCAAACGCTCAACGCGGGGTTTCGTCCGGGCATGGGTCAATACATACCGGACCGGTTTTTCTGGGCACGGGAAATGGATGAGCCAGGCACAGGCAAAGCCTGAGCACCGGGTGGCTTTACATGCGGGATTTCGCGGTCTGTACGCCGTGACACCCGATGAACCCGATATCAGGTCGCTGATTCGCAAAGTAAGCAGGGCGCTTGCCGGCGGGGCACGCATCGTGCAGTACCGCAATAAATCCGCGAGTGCCGAGCTGCGCCGCGAGCAGGGTGCGGCGCTCCTTGCGCTCTGTCGCGAAGCGCACATTCCCCTCGTCATCAACGACGACCTCGATCTCGCCAGGGGGATCGGCGCAGACGGCCTGCACGTCGGCCGCGAGGACATCTCGATCGCAGCTGCGCGCGCACAACTCGGTAAAGACAAGCTGCTCGGTGTTTCCTGCTACGACAGACTTGAACTGGCTCTCTCCGCGCGGGAAGCCGGTGCAGACTATGTCGCCTTCGGCAGCGCGTTCCCTTCCGCGACGAAGCCGGGAGCGGCGCGTGCGCCGCTTTGGCTTTATCGCGAAGCGAAAGGGTGCCTCGGCTCGCCCGTTGTAGCGATCGGAGGCATTACGACCGAGAACGCCCGTTCCGTCATCGAGGCGGGCGCTGACGCCGTTGCCGTGATCAGCGCGCTGTTCGACGCGNCCGACATCGAGGCGACCGCGCGCAGCTTCAGTCGCCTTTTCGAGCGGAAGCCCCCATGAGCAAGAACGAATCGTTGTTTGCNCGCGCACAGAGAACCATCCCCGGCGGGGTCAACTCCCCGGTGCGCGCGTTTCGCGCGGTCGGCGGCACGCCCCGCTTCATCGTGCGCGGCAAAGGCAGCCGCATTTGGGACGCCGACGGTCGAGAATACCTCGATTACGTCGGCTCTTGGGGACCGCTCGTTCTCGGGCATGCAGACCGCGAGGTGGTCGCCGCAGTGCGTACGGCTGCGGGACGCGGACTTTCCTTCGGCGCCCCGACCGAGCTCGAGATCGAGATGGCCGAGGAACTCGCGCGACTCGTCCCGGGGCTTGAAATGGTGCGACTGGTCAACTCCGGAACGGAGGCAACCATGTCGGCGCTTCGGCTCGCGCGCGGAGCCACTGGCCGTAGCCGCATCGTGAAGTTCGAGGGCTGCTACCACGGGCATGCGGACAGCCTGCTCGTCAAGGCCGGTTCGGGCGCGCTCACTCTGGGCAATCCGAGTTCGGCCGGGGTCACGGCCGAGACCGCAGCGCAGACGCTCGTTCTTGACTACAACGATGCGGCTGGCCTTGACGCCGCGTTTCACGAGTTCGGCGATTCGATCGCCTGCGTGATCGTCGAGCCGGTCGCCGGCAACATGAACCTGATTGCGCCGCGGCCCGGGTTTCTCCAGAGAATGCGGGACCTGTGCACACGCCACGGAGCCGTTTTGATTTTTGATGAAGTGATGACGGGCTTTCGCGTCGGGCTGCAAGGCGCCCAGCAGCTCTACGGAGTGCAAGCGGACCTCATCACGCTGGGGAAGATAATCGGCGGGGGGATGCCCCTGGGAGCATTCGGCGGTCGCCGCGACATCATGGGCAAAATCGCGCCGCTGGGGCCCGTGTACCAGGCCGGTACGCTTTCGGGTAATCCGCTCGCCGTAGCCGCGGGACTTGCGACCCTCAAGAAACTCGAGGCGCCTGGTTTCTATGAGCGCCTTGCCGGGACGGCGCGCGCGCTCTGCGAGGGCCTGGCATCGGCCGCGCGCAAGCGCGGCATCGCATTTTCGGCGCAATCTGCGGGAGGCATGTTCGGTCTGTATTTCCGTGGCGCGCCGCCTTCGACCTACGCCGAGGTCATGCAGTGCGACAAGGAGGCGTTCAAGCGCTTTTTCCACGCGATGCTCGAGCGCAGCGTGTACTTGGCGCCGTCCGCATACGAGGCGGGCTTCGTCTCTGCCGCGCACTCCGANGCGGATATAGAGACTACGATTTCCGCGGCCGACGCCGCGTTCCGTTCTATGCGCTAGTGCGGGCTCTCGCTGCCTCCGGGCGCTTCGCACACGCGCCGCTCACACCAGAAAAAGTGTCGCCAAGCCGAGAAAGATAAAAAACCCGCCGCTGTCGGTAATTGCCGTGATCATGACCGAAGAGCCGAGCGCAGGATCGCGCCCGAAGCGCATCATGGTGAGCGGAATCAGCACTCCTGCGGTCGCGGAAAGAGCGAGGTTCAACGTCATCGCCGCGGTCATCACAAGACCGAGCGACACCTTCTGGTAGAGCCAGTAGGCGATCAGGCCGAGCGCGGTGCCCCAGATGAGGCCGTTCAGAAGCGCGACGCCCAGTTCTTTTGCGAGCAGCTTCTTCAAATGCTCCCTTTGCACCTGCCCGAGCGCGATGGAACGCACGATCAAGGTAGTGGTCTGGTTGCCCGAATTTCCGCCGATGCCCGCCACGATAGGCATGAGCGCAGCAAGCGCGACCAGCTTCTCGATCGAGTGCTCGAAGGCGCCGATCACGCGCGAGGCGAAAATAGCGGTGACGAGATTGACCGCCAGCCACGCCCAGCGGTTCTTCACGCTCGCCCAGACGGAGGAAAAAACGTCCTCCTCCTCTTGCAGCCCGGCCTGCGTGAGGAGCTCGCTCTCGCTCTTGCTNCGGATGAAGTCGACGACCTTGTCCACCGTCACCCTGCCGACGAGCTTGCCCTGCTCGTCCACGACCGGCGCCGAAACCAGGTCGTACCGCTCGAAGGCTTTGGCGGCGTCCTGCGCCTTGTCGCCAGACTGGAGCGTGACGACGTCGCTCACCATGACCTTTCCGACGTTGTGCTCGAGCTCGGAGACGATCAGTTTGGATAGAGGCAGCACACCCCTCAGGCGCTCGTCCCGGTCGACGACGAAGAGCTGGTCGGTATGGTGCGGCAGTGCGTCGAAGCGCCGCAGATATCGCGTGACGGTCTCGATCGCGGTGTCCTCGTGAACGCTTACCACTTCGAAATCCATGAGGGCTCCTACGGCATCCTCGGGGTACGACATCGCCGAGCGCAACTGTTCGCGTTCCTCGACCGGGAGGGCTTGGAAGACGTCGTGGATGACTCCTACGGGCAGGTCCGGCGCGAGGTCGGCGATTTGGTCGGCCTCCAGCTGCTCGGTTGCAGCGACCAGCTCCTGCAAATCCATGCTGCGGATGAGCGTCTCCCGCACCGCATCCGAGGCTTGAAGCAGAATTTCTCCGTCGCGCTCCGCCTTGACGAGGTTCCAGACGACGAGCCGCTCCTCCAGCGGCAGCGATTCGAGCACGTACGCGATGTCGGCCGGATGCATGGAGTCGAGCTTCGCACGAAGTTCTGCGACGTTCTGCCGATGCACGAGAGATTCCACCAGTTCGTGCTTTGGCATTTCCTGGCGCTCCACCAGGTGCTCGACGAGGCGGTGCCGCCGCAGGAGTTCTTGAACCTCATGCAAGTCGGCCTTGAGGTCTTCGAGCTCCTTCTTCGGGCTGTGGGTTTCGATCATGCGATCCTGCCCTTCGCCGTGAATTGGCTCCCGGGGTTTGCCGCGGACAACGCCCGACGCGCCGCGCGCGGCTCAGGCGATTCTAGCAGTCGGCTGTATGATGAGCGATAGAAAGATCTCGCCAGATGGCACCCCACCGCGCAGGTAGTTGACGCACGTTCTGGCTGACGTGACGAATCCAAGTCGCTTTGCAGACGACGTGCGCCCCAGGGAGGTTCTCGCCTGGGCGATGTACGATTTTGCGAACTCGGGCTACACCACGGTCGTGATCACCGCCGTGTTCAACGCCTATTTCGTCTCGGTAGTCGCGGGCAACGCTCCTTGGGCGACTTTTGCCTGGACGGCGGCGTTGTCGGCCTCGTACGCTCTAATCCTGCTGACTGGCCCCGTCATAGGGGCTTACGCCGATCTGCGTGCGGCAAAGAAGCGCTTGCTCATTCTCACCACGGTAGGTTGCGTGATCGGGACCGCCCTGCTCGCGTTCACTGGGCCCGGTACGCTCGCGNTTGCGGTGGTGCTGCTGGTGTTTTCCAACTTCTGCTTCGGCTCCGGGGAAAACCTCGTCGCCGCGTTCCTGCCCGAGCTCGCCCGGGGTGAATCGCTGGGGCGGGTATCCGGTTGGGGCTGGAGTCTGGGCTATCTGGGCGGACTTCTGACTCTCGGTCTTTGCCTGGGCTATGTCACCTGGGCCCAGGCTCACGACCAGGAACCGCAACAGTTTGTTCCCGTCACGATGCTGATCACTGCTGCGATCTTCGCTCTGGCGAGCCTGCCGACTTTCCTCTTGCTCAGGGAGCGGGCACGTCCGACACCGGTCACCCCCGGCGAAAATCTGGCGCGGGCGGCCTTTGCACGGCTCGTGCAAACCCTACGCCAGGCCGCGCGCTATCGGGACCTCGCGCGGTTCCTCATATGCATCGTGTTCTATCAAGCGGGAATCCAGACGGTCATTGCGCTCGCCGCGATTTACGCCGAGCAGGCGCTTGGTTTCACGACGAAGGATACGATCGCTCTGATCCTGGTGGTCAACGTGACAGCCGCGGCCGGTGCGTTCGCCTTCGGCAGCATCCAGGACCGACTCGGGCATGTGCGGACCATTGCCCTCACTCTCGGGCTGTGGATCGCAACGACCTTGATAGCCTGGTCCGCGTCAGGGTCCGGACTTTTCTGGGTGGCCGCCAACCTTGCGGGACTGTGCCTGGGCTCCTCGCAGTCGGCCGGCCGGGCACTGGTCGGCTACCTGAGCCCCGCCGACAGGCACGCCGAGTTTTTCGGGCTCTGGGGACTTGCGGTAAAGCTGTCTTCGATCCTGGGGCCGATTACCTACGGCACGGTGACCTGGCTGACCGATGGCAATCATCGTCTCGCCATGCTGGCGACCGGTGGATTCTTCGTGGCCGGCCTTCTCCTGCTGGGAGGGATCGACGTCCCTCGCGGTCGTCGCGCGGCAGAACGGCCCTAGCAACCCTAGTCACGGAAGCTAGGGGACCTGTGCGGCGGACATCTGCGCCAAGATGCTCTCGCTATAGCTCGTCAAATAGGGTGAGCCTCGGTTGCGGTCGTAGTAGCGCGGGCGCGGAAGCATCGCAGCGAGGCGCGCAGCTTGCTCGGGTTCGAGCCTGGCTGCATCGACGCCGAAGTAGTGGCGCGCCGCCGCTTCGGCTCCGAAGACGTTTTCGCCCCATTCGGCGACGTTCAGATAGATTTCGAAAATGCGGCGCTTGTCCATGGCGGCTTCCAGCATCGCGGCAAGAATCGCTTCCTGCCCCTTCCGCAGCAGACTGCGCTCACCCGAAAGAAACAGGTTCTTTGCGAGCTGCTGAGTAATGGTCGAGCCCCCGGCGACGAACTTCCCGCGGCGCTGGTTCCTGTCCATTGCGCGCTGAATGCCTTCCCAATCGAAGCCTTCGTGATCGACGAACTTTGCGTCTTCCGCGATGATGATGGCGCGCTTCAGGTGGATCGAAATTCCTTCGTATTCCGTCCATTTCTGCTCGAGCACCTTAGGCTGGTTCGGTCGCAAGGCCTCCAAGCGCGCATCCATGACTCGCGTCGTCGCAGGATTGTGCTCGACCCAGTACAGGATCTGCGCGAGGAACCAGAACTCGTAGACGGCAAGGCCGATGAACGCAGTTCCGGCGGTGTAGCAGAACATCTTCCACAATGAAACGAGCAGCCTCATTCTGCACGCGCGTTGCGCTACCCGGGCCGCTCAGCTCGCGCTGCAGCAGAAAGGGCGCATCCTTTCCTACTCACTGAAAACCTTATCACCGCGCGCGAAATGCCAGGTGCGCGTGATCACCAGGATGTCGGTTTCCTTGCGAATGTCGCTGGGGAATTTGGCGTAGGGCGCCGCCAGTTGAACGATGCGCTGTGCGGCAGCGTCGAGGATTTTGTATCCGGAGGATCGCTCGAGATCCATCGCCGCCAGCGTCCCGTCCGAGTTGATCGACACGGTGAGCCTGAGGCTGCCGTAGATTCTGCCGCGGGCACTCTCGGGATAGTTGAGATTCCCGATACGCTCGATCTTCTGGCGCCAGTCCTCGACATAGAGTGCGTAGCGAACCTCGGCCGCACGCGCGCCCACGAAGGTTTTGCGCGGACGCTTGTTGTACTCCTCGATCTGACGCGCGATTTGCGCTTCCATCCGAGCAACGATCAAAGCGCTTTCGGCGAGATCCGCCCCGGAGACCTGAGACTTCATCTCGGTCTGTGGTTCGGGCTCTGCCGATGCGATCTCCCTGCGAGATTGCGCTTGCGCGAGCAGTTGCCTCTGTCGCACTTCCAGCTCCTGCACGCGGCGGGTCGCCTCTTTCAAGTCCGAGCCGCGCTCGGTCGGCTGCGTTACGGGAAGGGGGGTTTTCGCCCGACGATCTAGATCGGTATCGCCGCCCCCGTCAAGGTTGGACTGGGCGTGGACCTCGGGGCGGGCCGGACTCGAGCGGGTTTTCGAATTCACCAACACGACTTCGAGCTGCGATGGGCTGAGCCTGCGTAGGGCGTCGGGCAGCCTAAAGTGGATCGAGAGCACGATCGCGTGGAGAACGATCGAGATGGACAGTGCCATCGCCAGCACGCGCGAATCGGGATCCAGCCTGGCAAGCGGCTGCGGCCACGACCACTCAATGGCGTTAGAAACGCTCAACTTTCCAGCCCCTAAAAGCTTGGAGAATCATGTAATTCTAGGCTCTCTTTCGAGTTTTGTCTCATGTAAGCTGCCTGCCGCGCCCGGAGCGTCTTTGCGGCGACGGAACGCACACTTGAGATCGGCCCCGACCAGGTCGATTTCCGCCACCGCGATTTCGACGCCCGTACCCGGCGCGAGTTCGGGCAGCGACGGCACTCTGGTGTAAAGCGGTAGGCCGTCGAACTTGACCAGATTTTCGCGCACCACTTCAGCTCCTGCAATATCGATTGCCTCCTGAAGCAGCCACCTGAGGCACCAGTAATGCTCCATGCGCCGCTGGAATTCGTCGTAGGCCGCGTAGGTCGTTTCGAAATCATGCACCGCAGCGAGCATGATGTCCGCATTCCGCGAAAACGGTGGTGCTTCCCCGTCGAGGAGCGCGAGGAGCTGCCACTGGTTCACCAGATCCACGTACCGGCGCAAGGGCGAGCTCGCCCAAGCATAGTGGCTGATTCCCAGGCCCTGGTGTGCCATGGCCGACGTGGTCATCCTGACCTTGCCGGCGGATTGCACGCGGTAGATCGCCGCGACATCGTGATCGTCGAGCAGTTTGCCCCAGGTGCCGTTAACCGCGATCATCAGCTCGGCCACCAACTTATCGAGCGGCGTACCGCGACTACGCTCGACGATGTCTATGCGCGCATTCTCCCCGTCACCCTCGACACGGAAGGTGTAGTCAGGACGTTCAGGCCCCGAAGAGGATTTGCCACGCCCCCGCTCGAGGACCCCTGCAAACCTCCAGAGCGTGTTCAGTTCACGCGAATAGGGAATGTCCTCCCGTGACGTTCCGCCAAGAAAGGCCGCATCAAGCTCCTCGACGGCCTGATGGCGCAGGTTCGCCGCAATGCGCACCCGCTCGACACGGGTGTGGTGGGTCTCGATCGCAAAATCGCCNGCGCGTATATCNAAATAGAGGGAACACGCCGGGCGCTCGGCGCCTTGGGTGAGGGAGAACCGTTGGATCGCTTCAGGCGGCAGCATCGTGATCTTGCGGCCCGGCATGTACACGGTCGAGAGCCGCTCGCGCGCCACGGCGTCGAGCGGCGACCCGGGCGCGAACCCTAGAGCCGGGGCGGCAATGTGAATGCCGACGCGAAAGCGGCCGTCCGCAAGAGGGGTGAGCGAGAACGCATCGTCGATTTCCGTTGTATCCGAGTCATCCAGGCTGAATGCATCGGCCTGAGCGACTGGCAAGCCGGAAGGCTCGGCAATGTCAAGGTTCAAAGGGAAATCCGTTCCCTTGGGAAAGTATTCGTAGAAAAATCGGTTGAGGTGGTAATCGTGGCTGGAGGGCAGCGCGCCGCAACGTTCGATCAGCTTTGCCGGCGACAAGCCGGTTTTGGCGCAGGCCTCCTCAAGCGCCCGGGTCTCCGCACGGTTGCGATCGGGTTTGTACAGGAGCTGTTCCCGGAGCTGCCGGAACTCTTCCGGGAACGCGCCATGCTCGAGCTGCTCAGCCCAAGCCGAAACCTGGACTTGCTGTTGTTTCTTCCTTTCGATGCCGACTAGAGCGGCGCGCAAGGTCTCGGGCGGCGCGGCCCGATAGCGCCCCCTGCCTCTCCGGTAAAAGTACATCGGCGCCGAGTGCAGCTTTACCAGAATACCAGCTGCCTCAACGGCTGAAGGCTCTCGGCCGCAGTATTCGTGCGCAAGATCCGCGAACCCGAATTCCTCTGTCCCACAGCATTGCCACAGAAAATCCGCGTCGATTCCGCCGGCGAGCGCCTCGGCTTGTGCGAGCAGATCTGCCGCGCTGGGCTCCGGAAAACGCAAGAGCACGTCCTTCGACTTGATCTTGGCTCGCTTCCCATGCGGCGCTTCGACCTGAAGCGCGTTGTCGCTATCGGCGAGCACCGTGGCGACCTTGAACGCACCGCTGTCTTCGTAGAGAACGTTCACGAGATGGAGCCAAACGGGAAAGAGCCGCGTCGCGCCGGCCCGATGAGTGCGATAATTATACCGCAGCATTGCTCCGCTCACGCCGACGAACACGCCAAATCGCTGACCAATGGCAAAGATCGAATCGATAGCCGTAGCAACCGTCCGGGTTCCGCTGGACAACGCAACGAGCTTCGCCACGCGCACGGTTACGGCGCGCGATTACGGGCTCGTACGAGTGAGCGCAGGGGGTGTCGAGGGCATCGGATTCTGCTACGCGGGCTCGTCCGGGGGAACGCTCGTCGCGCAGGCCGTGGAGCAGCTGCTTGCGCCGGGCCTCCTCCACCGCGAAAGCCTGCTCGTTGAAGGCCTGTGGCAGCGGATGTTCGAGGAAACGTTGCTGCACGGACGCGCCGGCAGCGTCATGCGTGCGATCTCGATCCTAGACTGTGCGCTATGGGACCTGAATTCGCGCGCGTCGAAGCTTCCGCTTTACAAATATCTTGGCGCTGTGGTGGATGAAGCGGTGCCCGCGTACGCAAGCGGCGGTTACTATCTTCCCGGCAAGACGCCGAGAAAGCTCGGCGAGGAAATGGCGGGCTACGCAAAAGCCGGTTTTCGTGCCGTGAAGATGAAAGTAGGACGGCTTTCGCCCAAGGAGGAGGAAGCGCGCGTAAAAGCGGCGCGCGACGCGATCGGACCCGATGTCGAACTGATGCTGGATGCGAACAATGCCTGGCACGATTTGCCTACGGCCATGCGCTACATGGAGCGCTTCCAACTCTACGACCCATATTGGATCGAGGAGCCGTTTTTCCCCGATGACATCGATAACCACGCGCGCCTCGCGAAACTCACACGCGTCACGGTTGCCACGGGCGAGATCGGCAGCGGGCGCTGGCATTTCAAGGAAATCCTCGACAAGGGCGCGGCGCAGATCTTGCAGACGGACGCTTTGGTATGCGGAGGGGTTACTGAGTGGAGAAAAATTGCCGCTACTGCGTCGAGCTACGGCGTCACGGTGTGCCCCCACTGGTTTCACGACTTGCACGCGCAGCTTGTAGCGGCAACGCCCAACGCGCGCTACGTGGAGTTCTTCCCCGACGACCAGGTGCTCAATTTTCGGCGTCTCATCGATGCGCAGCTCGCGGTCAAAGACGGCATGCTCATTCTCCCCAAGACCCCGGGCCTTGGGTTCGGCTTCGATGAAGGAGCCGTCGCCCGCTACGCGCTCAAGGACGGAAAATCGGTCTGGAAGGTGATGAGGTGAACTAATCAGTCCATTCCGGCGAATTCCAGTATGAGCGGGATTTGTTCTGGAAAGGTCACAAGGGTGTGGTCACCACCCTGCACCACGAGCTGTTTGGCGCCTCTGTATTTTCTCACCGCTGCTCGGTAGTCGAGCACTTCGTCCCCGGTTTCGACGAGCAACAGATAGCGCTCGGGGCGCACTCGGCTCACGATGAGTTCCTTCCATTGGCGCAGGTGCTCNTCGGTGAGTTCGTAGGCCTCGCCGCCGTGAAAGCCCAGNTGCGGGCCAAGGTAGGCGCGCAGGCCCACGTGCGGNTCGATCGCCGGATTGATTAGCACCGCGCGCACGTCGTGCTTCTCCGCAAGCCAGGTCGCATAGAATCCGCCGAGCGAGCTTCCGACTAGCGTGATTTTCTCCTTGGGCCGTTGCACCATTTCGGCCTCAACGACCCCCAATGCGAGATCGGGTCGGTGAGGCAGCTGCGGGCAGACGAACTCCACTCCCTTGCCCCGCTCATTAAGGTATCGCTTCAAATACTGTGCTTTGGCCGACTGCGCCGAACTGTTGAATCCGTGCAGGTAGACGATCATGCCCCGGTCGCCGGGGCCGCCCGCGTGGAGAGCGAAGCGAGCAAGCGCTCATGGATACCCCCGAATCCCCCGTTCGACATGACAAGCACCTGATCGCCGGGCCGTGCCTCGGCAACGATCGCCCCGACAAGCCGCTCCAGATCGCTCTCGATGGTCGCGCGACGGCCGAGCGGCGCGAGCGCAACTGCGACATCCCAGCCGAGGTTCGCGCTAAAGCAAAAAATCCTGTCCGCCTGCTCGAGACTGGCAGGCAGGCGGTCTTTCATTAGACCGGCCCTCATGGTGCTGGATCGGGGCTCGAGGACCGCCAAGATGCGCGCCTTCCCCACGCGGTCCCGCAGGCCTGAAACCGTCGTAGCGATGGCCGTCGGGTGATGGGCGAAGTCATCCCAAACGGCGACCCCCGCGACCGTACCCCGCAGCTCCATGCGGCGCCGGACGCCCTTGAAGCCCGCGAGGGATTCGACGGCCCGTGCCGGATCGACGCCGGCAGCCTGCGCCGCGGCGATCGCGGCGATCGCGTTCTGGAGGTTGTGCTCGCCCTGAAGGTCCGAGCGCAGGAGTCCAATGAGTCTGCCTTGATTGAATATTTCGAAGCGGCCGGCGCCGACTGCGCTTGCGTTCCAGCCACCCGCGACGCCAAACCGTTCCACTGAGCTCCAGCAGCCGCGGGCCAAGACCCGGTCAATTGTCGGGTCGGCGCCATTGACGATCAGTTTGCCCGATCTTGGGATCGTTCGCACGAAGTGGTGAAATTGAGTCTCAATCGCCGCAAGATCGGCGAAGATGTCGGCATGATCAAACTCAATGTTATTTACAACGGCAGACCTGGGGCGGTAATGGACCATCTTCGAGCGCTTATCGAAGAAGGCTGTATCGTATTCGTCGGCCTCGATTACGAAATGGCTTTTTGTTCCAAGCCTTGCCGATACCCCAAAATTGATCGGAACACCCCCGATGAGAAAGCCGGGCTCCAGTCCGGCGTCCTCCAAAATCCAGGCCAACATCGAGGACGTCGTTGTTTTTCCGTGTGTCCCCGCAACTCCCAGGACCTGCCTGCCGAACAGGGTGTTTTCAGCGAGCCACTGAGGACCCGAAGCATAGCGCTCGCCTCGGTCCAAAATAACCTCCATGAGCGGGTTGCCTCGGGTCACGACATTCCCGATCACCCATAGGTCCGGGTTCAACGCCGCCTGATCGGCGCCATACCCTACGGTCAATTCAATACCCTCCGCCTCAAGCTGCGTGCTCATCGGCGGATAGACATTGGCATCGCATCCGGTGACGCGGTGGCCCGCGGCCTTAGCGATCGCGGCTATGCCACCCATGAAGGTGCCACAGATGCCCAGTATGTGGATGTGCACGGGACGGGCAGGCACGCTAGGAACTAAGTTTGAAGGCGCGCGGGCCGAAAAAAGGGAACAATTCTAGCCTACTTCGCTGCGTTTTCCGGCTGCGGTATCATGGCCCAGCTCCCCCCTGTTTCTCCATGCCGAAAGAAAGCAAGGTCAAGCAGCAGCAGATGCGCGCCCGCATTGCTGCGGCCGCTGCCCGCATGATGGCAGAGGATGGCCTTGAGGATTTTGCCCTTGCCAAGCGCAAGGCCGCCCGCCAGCTAGGAGCTGAGGACACGCAGGCGCTTCCGAAAAACGAGGAGATCGAGGCAGAGCTGCGTGCTTACCAGTCGCTCTATCAAGGCGAGGAACAGCGTGAGCGCATCCACTACCTGCGCGAGCGGGCGCTCGAGGCAATGCGTTTGCTCGAGCAGTTCCGCCCTTACCTCGCCGGTGCTGTGCTAAAGGGCACAGCCGGGCGATATAGCGACATCGACCTGCAGCTATTCACCGACGACGGCAAGGCCGTGGAGTTTTTCCTCCTGAGTCGCAATATTGCCTACGATATCTCCGACGAGCGCCACTTCGCTGGCGACCAGGCGCGGGCTGTGTCGGTGCTGAAGCTCGATTGGCAGGGCGTGCCGCTCAATCTGGCGATCTACAGCCTAAAGGAAGAGCGCGGTACCTTGAAGGCGACGTGGGCTGGGCGTCCGATCGAGCGCGCCGGCATTCAAGCCGTCACACAACTGCTCTCCCACGAAGGCAACTAAGGGGTCCGCCCGGGTCCGGCCGCAAGAAAGACCGAGAGACTGCGCCGCTTCCGGCGAAATACGAGCTTTTCCGCGACCGAAACGTGCCTCGAAATGCATCTAACTGTCGCTATTATTACGGCATACTCAGATAACTGCATTGATTGTGCATTGCCCGATCGGAGGTTGGCTTGATGTCCCCGCATCGCGCTTGAGCCGACAAATCTCTCGCTGCTGATCCATAGCTTTCAAGCCGCTTGGGCTTCTCATTTGAGTCGAACAGCGCTGAATACTGGACAATTTCAGACATCGGCCCCAAACTTCGTGTATGTCCAAGCCAAAACGCGCATTGGGCCCAAGTTCGCGGACGGCAAGAAGAATCCTGGTCATTCACGGCCCCAATCTCGACATGCTGGGTACGCGCGAGCCCGGGATCTACGGAAAGGAATCCCTTGCGAGTATCGACGAGCGGCTTGCTCGCATCGCGAAGCGCGAGGGGGCTGCCTTGGAGACATTCCAGAGCAACCATGAGGGAGCCTTGATAGAGCGCGTCCACGGGGCCAAGAAGGGGCGAATTTCCTGGATCATCGTGAATCCCGGGGGGCTGACTCATACGAGCGTTGCTTTGCGCGACGCTCTGGCAGCGGTCGCGATTCCCTTTCTCGAGGTGCATTTGTCGAACATCTACTCCAGGGAACCATTCCGGCGCCATTCGTACTTTTCCGACCTCGCGGTGGGTACGATCTGCGGACTGGGCAGCCGGTCGTACGAGCTCGCGCTGCAGTTCGCCTTGCACTCAAACTGAGAGCTCGTTTCGGAGTCGTTTCCGAGAGCTCCGAAACCTCGCGGAAACGGGCGCCCGTGTCCGGACCGGAAGGAGGGCAGCATGGATTTGCGCAAATTAAAAAAACTGATAGACCTCGTCGAAGAGTCGGGAATCGCTGAACTGGAGATTACCGAGGGCGAGGAGAAGGTCAAGATCGTGAAAGGCGGCTCAGGCGGAAAGGAGGGCGTTGTCCTCCTTTCCGCGCCGGCCCCGGCGGCAA
>JGI12053J15887_10000140_pt1 | contig 24426 bp, 21 predicted proteins | sample MedBloCAOM1_O3_FD_15887 | JGI IMG/M metagenome (IMG submission 15887)
CGCGCGAGCCGGTGNGAGGGGTGGGCGATCAGCGCCATCTCGGCTTGCGTCAGCCGCTCGCTCACGATCCCGCCCGGCACGCGCTCGGGGTCGGATTCGATGGCGATGCCGGCATCGACCCGCTCCTCGTGCAGGTCGTTGAAGATATTCTTGGTTGGCGCGGTTAGAATTTCCAGCCGTACTGCGGGCAGCTTTCCAGCCAGATCGCGAAACAGCCTCGGCATGAAGATTTGCGCCATCCCCGATCCCATGCCGAGAGTCAGCGTATCGGACGGCGCCCCGCGCAGCCGCCGCGCGGTATCCGAGAGGCTGAGCACGTCGCCGATGACGCGTTCGGCGTCATAGAGAAACGTGCGTCCGCGCTCGGTGAGTTCGATCCCGCGGGACGTGCGGCGAAACAGCGGAAAACCGATCTCGCGCTCTAAGAGGCTCACCTGCTCGCTGACGGCGGATTGCGAGACGTTGAGTCGCGTGGCGGCGCGCGTGAAGCTGCGCTCCTTGGCCACCGACAGGGCGTAGCGAAGTTGACGGAGCTCCAAAGGTCATTCCCGGACCGACCGCGGGCGATACTTATAACGCCTATCGCCGCAGAGGTCTGCGCCGCAGCCGCCGCCGGAACAACTCTTGCCCGGTCCCGGCGACCGAAGCTATCCGAGCCGATCAGGACCGCTTGATCGAGAAGCCCTGCACATAATCGTCGGGCTTGGAGGGGTCGATTCGGGTCGAAGGACGGCTTGGTCGAAGCGGTGATCGAGAGCGAGGGCCGGACCTACGCGAGCGTGTTGTCGAATGCCAGAGGTTGACGTTAGGCACGGAGCGCGCGCCTCGATCCTTCCTCATGACGGAGCATGCTTGCGGGTTGCGCCCTCATGCGCAGCGCCCGGCAGAACATCGCCCGCGACCTGCCGACCGCCTTTAAACACGATCCGGCAGCCGGGGCGTCGCGCCAGGGCATCGTCGAAGGACGACGCAGGCACCAGGACGATATCCGCAGCGTCGCCCTCCTCGATCGCGGCGCGGCCGTCACAGATCGTGCGAATGATCGCGGCCTGATCGTCGAGATGCGCCGCCACCGCCGCGAACAGCGCGGTCTCCAGCATGTCGCCGTCGCCGAATGGAAAGAACCAATCCCTGACATTGTCGGTTCCACAGCGGACCGGCACGCCGGCGGCGATAAGCTCACGTGCGAGCGTAACGCCCCGCCGGATCGGGCTCCCCTCGCCGCGGTCCTGCAGGAAGAGATTGGCCGCCGGCAGCGCCACGACCGTGACTTGAGCACGGGCGAATTTTTCAATCAGCGCACCCGCGGCGGCCGCGCCGAGCGTCGCCAGCACGCAGACATGGCTCAGCGTGACGCGGCCTTGCAGGCCGCGCATGATGACCGCATCGGCCACCATGCCCGCGAGCATGCCGTTCGGTTCGAGATGCTCGTCGAGGTGGATATCGACCGGCAGCCCGGACTGCTCAGCCAGATCGAACAGCGCCGCCAGCGCGCGCCGCGGATCGGCGCTGGCATTGAGGCTTGCGCCGATCAGGCCGGCGCCCATCGCGAGGGAACGTTTGAGGCGGTCGAGCGCGCGCGACTCTGCCAGATCGTTCTTCGAGGTCGAGAACGCGATGACATCGACGTCGAGCCTGTCCGCCACACGCTCCCTCGCCGTCAGCACGCCTTCGATCGATCGCAGTTCGACGACGGGATCGACGTCGGTGTGGGTCCTGATCCGCGTGACACCGTGCTCGACCGACCGTTCGAACAGGCGCATGGCTCGCGCCGCGACATCAGCCGCGGTGAACAGCGCACGCGCCGAGGCGGCGGCCGCCACCGCGTCGGCAAGCGAGCGCGGCCGGAACGATTGCACCGTGTAGGCGCGATCGGCATGGGCGTGCAGGTTGACGAGGCCGGGGAGCGCCAGCCAGGCAGCCTCGCCGGTCTGTTCGACCGGCCGAATGGCCGCGATCAAGCCGTCGCGCAACGTCACCCTGAACGCACCGCTGCGCCCAGGCAGCAAGACGGAAGGTATCGTGACTTCATCCGGCATCGGCTGCGGAACCGTTTACGGCCGTCGGGGTCCATGTCTCTCGGACATGCTCAATATCCCTGCGGTCCGAACACCTCGATCCCGAACCGCCGTTCGAGCGCGCGGCCGAAGCGATATTTCATCTCCGGCCCCTCATAGGTCATCGGCGGGGTGCGCAGGAAACCGGCCTCCGGCTCCACGCGCAGCACCGTGAACGAGGGGCCATCCTCGGCCGCGATCGCGGGCAATTGCCGCTCCAGCTCGTCCAGCGCTTCGATCGTGCGTGCGCGCGGAAATCCCGCCGCGCGCGCGATGGCGGCATAGTCAGTGCGGCCGTCGTTCACCATCGGCAGACCGCCGACGGTCTGGTAGACGCCGTTGGCGACGACGAAGTGCTTAAGGTTGCTCGCCGCCTGGGAGGCTTCCGTCAGCAGGCAGCCGAGATTCATGCACAGCGAGCCGTCCGCATTGATGAGCCACACCGGGACGCGCGGCAGTGACAGCGCCAGCCCGAGCGCGAAGCTCGCGGCGAAGCCCATAGCGCCGTGCATGTAGAAGCTTTCCTCGCTCTTGGTCGCGGCCCACCATTCATTGGCCGCCATGCCGAGCGCGCAAACGGCGACCGCATCGCCACGATGGCGGGCGAGAACGTCGATCGCGTCGCGCGCCTTCATGCCGTGCCCTCCCCTTTCACCAGCCGCCGGGTCAGAAACAACACGAATGGCCGCTTCTGCATGCGGCAGGTCTCGAAGGCGTCGGGAATCGAGTTCACCTCGTCCGGCCGATCGACGATGTGATAGGGAAAGTCCAAAGCCTGCAGCAGCGGCAGGGTGCGCCGGCCCTGGACCTCCTGATAGATACGGTGGTCGTCGATCGAGCCGCGCTGGCTGACGATCAGGAACACCGGAATCTGGTGACGCAGATTGAGCGTCGCGAGCTCGCCGGTGCATGTCAGCAGCCCGGTCGCGCCCATCAGCGCGGCCGAGCGCACGCCGCCGAAGAACGCTCCACTGCAGATCGCGATTGCTTCGGCCTCGCGCGCCACCCGGACATGGCGGATCTGATTGTCGGCCGCGATGCGCTCGATCAGCGGAGCAACCCAGTCATCGGGCAACGAGGCTGCGATCTTGATGCCGCATTTCGTCAGCTGCTGGTGAATTCGCGCGCTCACATCCATGATCGACCCGGCTATTCAACTCGATCGCGGCCCCAGCTCAAGGCGCCGCGGCGATGACCTCGACCTCGACCAGAAACTCGGGCCGCGAAAAACCTGACACGATCATCAGCGTGGAGGCCGGCGCCGGATCGCTGATGTAAAGGTCTCGGACGCTCATATACCCCTTCAAATGCTCGCGCGAGACCACAAAGGAATTGATGCGCACGATATCGCCGAACGCGAACGAGGCCTGCTCTAGCACGGCGCCGATATTGCGAAAGCAAAGATGCGTCTGCTCCTCGATGGTCGGTGGCACCTGATCGTCGGGCGCGACGCCGAGCTGGCCGGAGCACACCAGAATGCGATGATCGGCCGGGATTTCCACGCCGTAGCTGTAGCGTGCGAACGGCGGGCGGATGCCCGGCGGAGTGATGTGCCTCATGGCGACCAGTGTCCCGATTCTGAAGTTCGCAAACCCTCGCGGCACCCTGATGCGAACTTCTGAATCAAAGTAGACGTCTGGGTGGCGATTTGTGATTGAGGCGTATGGTTGAAGGCTCTTGAAGGCTGCCTGAACGCTTGCCGGTCGAACGGATGACAGGCAGCGCTTTTGCTATACCATGCCCTCGGCTTGGAACGTGAGTCCGCTCGATGACCATCCCCGCTACATTCCGTCAAGACTTGAGCGACATTCCGATTCTGGAAGACCCGGGATCGCTGCGGATGAAAAGCCGCGATTTCTTCTGGTTCTCGCCGATTCTGAAGGAGACATTGGACGACAAGCGCGCCGACATCGTCGTGGTGCCGCGCGACAAGGCCGACGTGATGCGCCTCGCCGCGGCATGCGCCAAGAACCGGATGCCGCTCACGGTGCGCGGCGGCGGAACCGGAAATTACGGGCAGGCGGTGCCGCTCGCGGGCGGGGTCGTGCTCGACATGACCAAGCTCGATCAGGTGATCTGGCACCGGCCGGGCGCCGGACGTTTCGGCGCCGGCGCGCGCATGCTCGACATCGATCGCGCGCTCGCCCCCGCCGCTCACGAATTGCGCTTCTACCCGTCCACGCGCCAGCACGCGACCATCGGCGGATTCATCGCCGGCGGCGCGGCCGGTGCCGGCTCCTGCACCTGGGGACAGATCTCCGATCCCGGCGCCGTGCTCGCGGTCGAAGTCGTCACCATCGAAGAACATCCCCGGGTCGTCGAACTGCGCGGGCGCGACGTTCTCAAGGTGATGCACGCCTACGGCGTCAACGGCATCATCACCGAAGTCGAGGTGCCGCTCGCCCCGAGCCATCCCTGGTGCGAACGGATCGCGGCATTCCCGTCGCTCTCGGCGGCGGCACGTTTCGCGCACGCCTTCACCGAGTGCGATGGCATCGCCAAGAAGCTCGTGACCGTACACGACCCGCAGGTCGTTCCCTATCTCCGGCGTCTAGCGCCCTATGCCGGACCCGGCCAGGCCATGGTGATCGTCATGGTCTCGGAGCCCCAGGCCGAGGCGCTAGAATTGCTGGTGGCCGATCATGCGGGCGAGATCACCTTCCGCCGCTCAGCCGAGGACGCGCGCAAGATCGCGTTCGCCGAGTTATCCGGCCTGCAGCCGCTCTACGAGTTCACCTGGAACCACACCACGCTGCACGCCATCCGGATCGATCCCTCGATCACCTATCTACAGCTTCGCTTTCCGCCGGCCAACAATCTCGAACTGGTGGGCTGGGCGGCCGAGCGCTTCCGTGACGAAGTGCTGCTGCATCTCGAATTCCAGCGCCGCTTCGGCAAGGTGACCTGTTCGAGCCTGCCGCTGGTCCGTTACAGCAGCGCGGAGCGGCTCAACGCCATCATGGCCGAGCTTGACAGCCGAGGCGTGGCCGTCTCCAACCCGCACACTTTCGTCCTCGACAATGCCGGCTGGAAGCGGGTCGACGCGCCGCAGGCGGAATTCAAGCGCATGGCCGATCCCTACGGCCTGATGAATCCGGGCAAGCTCAAGCATTGGCAGCCGCAGGACGTCGAGGCGATCGCATAATGCCGGCCAAGCGCTTCTGGGCGGAGCTCAAGTCGAGTGAGTTCGCCGCTCTCGATCCGAATTCCACGCTTGCGGTGTTGCCGGTTGCCGCCACCGAGCAGCATGGCCCACATCTTCCGGTCATGACCGACACCGCGATCGCCGAAGGCATGATCAAGACCGTCCTCGCCCGCCTCCCCGACGATCTCCGGCCGTTGTTCTTGGCCGTCCAGACGATCGGAAAATCCAACGAGCATCTGCGCTCGGCGGGCACGATTACCTACTCGGCGGACAACCTCACCCGGATCTGGTGCGAGATCGGCGAGGGCGTGCATCGCGCCGGCTTACGCAAGATGGTCATCGTCAATTCGCATGGCGGCAACAACGATGTGATCGGCATCGTCGGGCGCGAGTTGCGCGTGCGGCTCGGCATGCTGGTCGCCACGACCCAGTGGCGCCGGTTCGGCCTGCCGTCGGAACTCTATTCGCCCTTCGACACCAGCCATGGCATTCACGCCGGCGACATTGAGACTTCGCTCATGCTCCATTTCCGGCCCGATCTCGTCGACATGACCAAGGCCAAACTGTTCACCTCCAAGGCCGCCGAGATGGAGAAGAACTACACGCATCTGCGGCCGGCGGGCCAGCACGGCTTCGGATGGATCGCGCAAGACATCAACCGCGATGGGGCGGTCGGCGACGCCTCCGCGGCCACGGCAGAAAAAGGCCGCCTGACCGCGGAACATCAGGCCGATGGGTTCATCGCATTGCTGCGCGATGTGGCGCGGTTTCCGCTGAACGAGTTGGCGTAGGCTCGCAGCTCGTAGCGTGGCTTGAGCTGCGGCACCGGTCAGACGCCGATGCCGCCATTCGATTGAGCTGAAACGATCACGCCGACTTGCGCCAAGGCACCAGCATCGACACACGGTCCTTATAGCGACGATAGTCGTCGCCGAAGAGATCGACCAGGTCGCGCTCTTCCAATAGGATGCCGACGAGGATGTAAGCCGTGGTCACCGCCGCGAACAGCAGGTGCCCAACCGTCATTGTCGACGCCGCCCAAAACGCGATGATGAAGCCGAGATAGATCGGATGCCGCACGAACTTGTAGTAAAGCGGCGTGCGGAAACGCGGCGCCGGCATCTCGCGGCCGGCAAGATTGCTGGCGACCTGATGCAATCCGAACAGCTCGAAATGGTTGATCAGGAATGTGCTGGTGAACACAATCACCCAGCCGGCGAACGACAACCCGATCACCGCCAAGGCGACCTGCGGATTGTCGATCTGCCAGACCACCGCAGGTATCGGGCGCCACTGCCAGAACAGCAGCATAAGCGCGAGGCTCGAGAACAGCACGAAGGTACTGCGTTCGACCGATTTCGGCACGAATTGCGTCCACCATTGCTTGAACTGCTTGCGCGCCATCACACTGTGCTGAACGGCGAAGATGGACATCAGGAGAAGGTTGACGATGAACGCCTCGGCCATCGGCACGACCGTTCCGCTGTCGATGGTCTTTGGCACCACGAGGCCAGAGACGAAGCCGATGGCATAGAGGATGGTGACGAAAAATGCGACGTAGGATGCGAGTCCGTACAGAAGGGCGACGAAGCGGCCCACGGGACTTCCTACGTCCTGGCCGATCGCTTGGATCTGAGTCATGGTCTTCTCCGGTCCGTTGCGATCACGAGGGATCGCGATCTAGACCCGCAGAATGCCGAGAGCGCGACCCCAAGACTTTGCCCGGCGCTGGATTTGTCCTTGAGATTGTCTTGATTTTTCCTTGAGGCGGGTTCGCAGTCCGGATTGAGGCACCAACGTGCAATTTCTCTTTGATAATCATATACTTGATACCGACCGGCACGAGCTGCGCCGCGGCTCCGAGCCCATTGCCGTGGAACCGCAGGTGTTCGATCTGCTGGTGTACCTTTTGCAGAACCGCCATCGCGTCGTCAGCAAGGACGATCTCATCGCTTCAGTCTGGGGCGGCAGGATCGTGTCGGCTTCGACGCTGACCAGTCGCATCAACGCCGCGCGAAAGGCGGTCGGCGACAGCGGCGGGGACCAGAAACTGATCCGCACGATCGCGCGCAAAGGCTTCCGCTTCGTCGGCGACGTGAGCACGCAACCAAACGGCGCCGAACCGGCATCTGCCACCAGTCAGCCGCCGTATAAAATCCAAGAGCAGGCGCGCCCGGCCTTGCCGCTGCCCGACCGACCTGCCATCGCCGTGCTCCCCTTCATCAACATGAGCGGCGATCCAGAGCAGGCGTATTTCTCCGACGGCATCAGCGAGGACATCATCACCGCGCTGTCCAAGCTACGCTGGTTCTTCGTGATCGCGCGCAACTCTTCGTTCATCTACAAGGGCAAAGCCGTCCACATGAAGCAGGTCGCCGAGGACCTCGGCGTCGGCTATGTGGTCGAGGGCAGCGTGCGCAAAGGCGGCGACCGCGTGCGCATCACGGCGCAGCTCAGCGACATCGCCACCGGCGGCCAGATCTGGGCGGAGCGCTACGACCGGGGCCTCGTCGACGTGTTCGCGGTGCAGGACGAGATCACCGAGGCCATCGTCGCCGCGATCGAACCACAACTCTATGCGGCGGAAAATTTTCGAGCCAAGCGCAAGCCGCCGGATAGCATGGACGCATGGGATCTGGTGATGCGGGCGCTGTCCCACTACTGGCGAGTGACGCGACAAGACAATGTAGTCTCGCAGGCCCTGCTCGAGAAGGCGATCGCCATCGATCCGAACTACGGCCAGGCGCTCGGGGTGCTCGCCGCCAGCCATACGTTCAGCGCCCATATGGGTTGGGCGGACATGGCGACGGCGGCGCCGATCGCTGAACGGGCAGCACTGGCCGCGATCCTGGCCGACAGCGAGGACCCTTGGGCGCACCACGCGTTGGGCTGCGCCTATTTGTTCACGCGGCGCTTCGACGACTCGCTGGCCGAGTTCGAGTTGGCGCTGCTGCTCAATCCGAACTTCTCGCTGGCCCAGGGTTATTACGGCCTGGCGCTGTCCTATTGCGGGCGTTGGGAAGAGGCCAACCTGGCCGCGCGCCGTGCGCTGCGGCTGAGTCCGCGCGATCCGTTCTCGGCGGTCTATTACGGCATCGCCGCCTATGCCCAGTTCGTCGGGTGCGACTACGACGAGGCTATGCGTCTTTCGCGCGAGGGCATCCGACAACGCGGCGATTTCGTCGGCGCCCACCGGGTACTGACGGCCGCTGCGGGCATGGCCGGACAGGACGATGTCGCCAAGGTCGCATTGCAGGAGCTTCGCCGCGCGCAGCCCAATGTTTCGCTCGCCTGGATCGCAAACCAAATGCCGATCAAGCGGGACGCCGACCGGGAGCACTATTTGGAAGCCTTCCGCCGCGCGGGCTTGGACTAGCCAAGAACCGCTGCTGCCGCTCGCGCGCCGCGCGCCCTACAGCATGCAAGCGCGACAATGATCAGACAGAGCCGAGAGCTTGATCCCGAAAAGCTGCAGAGCGAAATCGTAATTCGATCTGAAGCGATTTCGCTCCTAGGACTCCGACAGCTTCCATGTCCGGGATCCAGACGGCTTGAACGTACAAGTCGGCGACAGGGCGCTCGGATTGTCGCCAGGGATCGTCGAGAATAGTTTCAAGATGAGGTAAGGCCACCACCCGACGCCTCGTCGAGGGACAAGATCAATGCGTGGCCCGCGCTACCCTACCCGCCCCATCCGGTAGGGCTTGAGGATCGCGTACACCGCCTCCTGCGCGGGCGTTGAGATGTCGTGCTTGCGGCCGAGAGCGACCACCTTGCCCGCGAGCCAGTCCAGTTCGAGGCGCTTGCCCGCGTCGAGGTCGTTCGCCATCGAGGCTTTCATCGTCGGCGGAAAGCTCGCCACCGAACGCTCCAGCTCTGCTGGATAGTCCGGCGAGAACGCGACGCCGACCGCACGGCCTACGGCCATCGTCTCGTGCATCAGCTTGAAGAAGAAAGCCCGCATGTCCGTGTCGTCGCGGATGACACCGAGGGGCTGGCGCGTGCTTGCCGTGATGCCGGACGTGCCCGAGAGCACCACGAACTTTTTCCACAGGTCTTGAAGCATATTATCCGCCAGCGTGATGTCGATGCCCGCAGCCTTCATCTGCTCCACGTAGCCGGCGAGGACGGCATCAGGACGCCGGTCGAGGCGGCCACAACGGACGATGGCCATCGCCCCGGTGTGGCGGATCACGCCAGGCCCCGCGATCTTCGTCACAACATAGGTCGCGCCGGCAATCGTGACGTCGTCTCCAAGGATCGGGGCCAGTCGCTCGACGCTGTCGACGCCGTTCTGAAGCGTAATCACGCGCGTGCTGGAGCCTACGAGCGGGCGCGTCTGCTCGCCTGCCGTCTCGGTATCCCAGAGCTTTACGGCGAACAGCACCAGGTCGACTGGCCCGACTTGCTTCGGGTCATCGGTGACATTGACGTCCTTCAGATCAAGGTCGCCGAGGGTGCTCTCGATCTTGAGGCCGTTCCGGCGAATGGCATCGCGGTGCGCGCCGCGTGCAATGAATGTCACATCGTGTCCGGCCGCAGCCATCCGCCCGCCGAAATAGCCTCCCACGGCGCCCGCAGCCATGACCGCAATCCGCATCCTGCAGCCTCCGTTAGAAGGCCCCGCCCCAGGAACTATGCGGCGCAGCCTCGATGATCCGCCCTCGCCTACCCCTTCACCGCATCGCGCCAGTTCGAGGGGCCGGTGCCCGCGAGCAGCGATGCCACATCGACTGCCTCCTCCCCGGGAACGCGGATTCGCTTGAACACCATCTCGTCCGCCGCCAGCGGTTTGGTTGCGTCGAGCCCCATCTTGGCGCCGACGCCGTTGCGCGTCGAGGGATCGAGCTTCGACCCCTGGCTTTCGGAGACGACAACCAGGTCGCGGTCGGCTTGGAACCGGGTAGCGACCGCCCATTCGACCTCGGTGGAATTGTGAATGTCGACATCCTCATCCACGACGATGACGTGCTTCACGTCGTAATGACCGGCGAAGGCGCCGAGCATGATGTTCTTGGCCTCTCCCTCCTGGCGCTTGCGGATCTGCACATAGAGGTGATAGCGGCAAGCCCCGCCCTGGGGGAGATGCACGTTGCGCACGTTCGGGAACGATCGCTGCAGATGCGCCAGCAAGGTCGCCTCGCGCGGTATCGCCCCCAACAGCAGATGCTCCAGGCCGCCGCCGACGATGGTATGGAAGATGGCATCCTTGCGGTGCGTGACTGCATCGATCTCCATCACGTGCCGCTCGGCACGCTCGCCGTAATATTGCGGAAATTCGCCGAACGGTCCTTCGGCCTCGCGCACGCCCGGCAGAAAACGGCCCTCGATCACGATCTCCGCATCGGCGGGCACCCGCAATTCGCTGCTAAGGCACTTGACCACGGACAGCGGCCGCCGGTGCAGCGCCCCGGCAATCTCCAGTTCGTCGACATCGATCGAAGCGATGGCTTGGGAGGCGAGCAATGTGAGCGGGTCGATCCCGACGACAATGGCGGCTTCGAGCACTTTGCCCCCCTCCTCCGCCATCTCGAAGAACATGTGAGCGTGGCGCGGGAGAAGCAAAACGCCGAGACGGCTGGGCCCGCTCAACTGGCAGCGATGGATGGAGACGTTCTGCTTACCCGTGCGCGGATTGCGCGTGATCATCAGACCGGCGGTAATATAGGGGCCGCTGTCGTGCTCGTTGTGGGTTGGAAGCGGAAGCAAACGCTCGAGATCCACCTGACGATGGACGACCTCCTGCGCCGGCGCCGATGCCGTCTCCCGCCACGGGATCGGATTGAGTGCAGCATCTTGAAAGCGCGCCAGCACCTCCTTCGGCTCGACTCCCATCGCCTCGGCCATCCAGTCGCGATTGGAAACGAGGCCGGAGACGACCGGAATGGAATGTCCACTCGGACGTGGAAACAGGGTTGCGCGCAGCCCGTCGAGGCGCTTGGCGACGGCTGCCAGTTCGAAGCGAAGGCCGGTGCCTGGCTTGACCACCACCAGGCGATCGCGCGCCGCGAGATGATCGAGCCAGTCCCGGAGCGATCGGATCGGCTGCGGCGTGTTGTCGCCGCGCGTTCGCACGGCCGCAACTTCTCCACCCGGTTGAAGCGCTTTGCGCATGGGGGCAAACGACCTACTTGTCTCGACACCAACAGCCTTGCAGAACATGTATCATTGCGGCGAGGCGGGGCCAACTCGCCGCGGCCGGACGCCCGCGGTCGGCGCTGATAGGAATGCCGTGACATGACAGGTGCGCGGACTAACCGCATCGGCCGATCGATCGGACGGGGAGCCGTGCCCCATGCTTGATCTCGGCACGAGCTTCCTTGCGAGCGTCGCCCGCGATCCCGACGTGTTGGCGATCGTCGACGGCAAGTTACGCCTGACCTATAGCGCCTGGTACCGGAAGATTTCGGCGCTGGTCGCAGGCTTCGACGACCTTGGGCTCCGCCCGGGCGACCATCTCGTCACGCTGCTGCAGAATCGCTGGGAAGCAGCGACGATCCACTGGGCTTGTCAATTCGCCGGCATCATTATCACCCCGCTCAATTGGCGCTCCAGCGCGAGCGAACTGGATTTCTGCCTCGAAGACGCCGAGGTGAAGGCGATCGTATACGAGGAGGTCTCGGCCGAGGCGGTGGCGTCGTCGAGCGGACCGGGCCCTTGCCCGCACATCGCCGTGGGTGACCCGCGCTCGCACCATTTGACGTTCGACTCTCTCGCTGGGGGGAGCGCAAGCGGCGTCCAGCCGCGCGTCGACGCCGATGCATGGTCGATGATGCTCTATACGTCGGGCACGACCGCGCGGCCGAAGGGTGTGCCGCGCCGTCAGCGCGCCGAGCGCGCCGCGGCGCTTGCGCATGTCGCGCAGAACCTCTACGGCCAGCACGAACGCACGCTCGGGGCCATGCCGCTCTATCATACCATGGGCGTGCGCTCGCTGCTTGCCATGTCGCTGATCGGCGGCGCCTTCGTCTGCCTGCGACGCTTCGACGTCGCACGTGCGCTCGAACTGATCGCGGCCGAGCAGTTGACAAACCTCTATCTGGTGCCGACGCTCTATCACGACCTCTTGCATCACGAGCGATTCAAGGCCACCGACGTGAGTTCCGTGCGCAAGCTCGGCTTCGCCGGCGCGCCGATGACGGACGGCCTGCTGCAAGGCCTCAAGGCTGCGTTCAATCCGGACCTGTTCGTCAATCACTACGGCTCATCCGAAATCTACACCTTCACCATCGATCAGAATGCGGCGGCGAAGCCGGGCTCCGCCGGGCGCGCCGGCATCAACCAGATGGTGCGCGTCGCGCGGCTCGGCGCGACCTCACCCGAAGACGTCGCCGCGCCGGGCGAGGAAGGCGAGATCATCGCGCTGCTCGCGGGCGATGAATCCTTCGAAGGCTATTGGCGGCGGCCGGACGCGGACGCGAAGGCGTTGCGCGACGGCTGGTATTTCACCGGCGACACCGGAAATTTCGACCGCGATGGCGATCTTTTCGTCACCGGCCGCGTCGACGACATGATCATCACCGGCGGAGAGAACGTCTCGCCGGTCGAGATCGAAAGCTGCCTGTCGCTGCATCCGGCGGTGTTGGAGGTGGCCGTGGTCGGGCTGGCGGACGAGCGCTGGGGAAAGATCGTCTCCGCCTTCGTCAAGCGCCGCGTCGTTGTCGAGGCCCCGGAGCTCGATCAATTCTGCCGCGACTCCGGGCTCGCCAATTTCAAGCGGCCGCGTCGCTACGTCTTCGTCGATGCGATCCCGAAATCGCCCGTCGGCAAGCTCTTGCGCCGCAAGCTGCTGGCGGGCGAGTACGAGCCGGAGCGCACCACCCCTCAACCAGGAACCGCACGATGAGTTCGACCTTCTCCGATCCTCGCCTCGCCACGCTCGACGGCTTTCGCGTGGACATCGAGCCCGCGCGCGAGCGCGCGGACGTGATCCTGGAACGCCCGCCCCTCAACGTCATTTCGATGCCGCAACGCGACCAGCTGCGGCTGTTGTTCGAGGCCCTGGAGGAGGATGAGCGGGTCCGGGTGATCGTGTTGCGCGCCGTCGGCGAGCATTTCTCCAGTGGTGGCAATATCAAAGGTTTCCTGGAAGCAACGCCCGAACTGGTCTCCCGGCTCGCCTGGAACATCGCCGCGCCGGCTCGCTGCGCAAAACCGGTGATCGCGGCCAACCGCGGCTATTGTTTCGGAGTCGGGTTCGAGCTTTCGCTCGCCTGCGACTTCCGCATCGTCTCCGAAACCTGCTTCTACGCACTGCCGGAGCAGCGGCTCGGCCAAATTCCGGGCTCCGGCGGCTCGGCGCGGCTGCAGAAGATCATCGGCATCACCCGTACCAAGGATATTGTGATGCGCTCCCGGCGCATTCCGGCCAAGCAGGCCTACGACTGGGGCATCGCGACCGAGTGCGTGCCGGACGACAAGCTGGAAGCGACAACCGATGCGCTGGTCGACGAGTTGCGCGCGTTTTCGCCGCTGGCGCAACGCACGGCAAAGAAGCTGCTCAACGACACCGAAGACGCGACCCTGTCGCTTGCGATCGAGCTCGAAGGTCACTGCTACAGCCGGCTGCGGCAGTCCGACGACTTCCGTGAGGGCGTGGAGGCGTTTCACGCCAAACGGCCGGCCCGGTTCAAGGGAACGTAAAGCAAGTTCTTTCAACAGCGCCGGAAGCCGGATACAGATCCAAGCGAAGGGAAAACCATGAAGATACAACCGACAAACCGTTTCGCGCTGGTCGCGCTCACTGCCTTGGCCACGATCGCCTGCAGCACCGTGGCCGGTGCGCAGGGCTATCCGGCCAGGCCGATCCAGGTCATCGTTCCGTTTGCCGGCGGCAGCGCGAGCGACGTGGTCACCCGGATTCTGCTCGACCGCACCAGCAAGGCGCTCGGGCAGCCCTTCGTCGTCGACAATCGTCCGGGCGCCGGCGGGAATACCGGCACGCTCGCAGCGGCCAGGGCCACCCCCGACGGCTACACCCTGGTCGCCACCGGCTCGGGTCCGGCCGCGATCAACAAGGCGCTCTATAAAGACCTCGGTTACGAAACCGAGAAGGATTTCGAGCCGATCTCGCTCGTCGCGGTCTTTCCCATCGTCATCGTCGCAAGTTCGAAACTGCCGGTGAAGACGCTGAACGAATTGGTCGCCTATGCCCTGGAGCGGCCCAACCAGCTCAACTACGGATCGGTCGGCATCGGCAGCTCGCAGCACCTGGGCGGGGTATATTTCGAGCAGATCACCGGCGCCAAGCTCACCCACGTGCCCTATCGCAACATCGCGCAATACACTCCCGACCTCATGGCAGGGACGGTGCCGCTCGGCTTCCAGTGGCTTCCGAATGTGCTCGCCGCGCTCCAGAGCGGAGGAGCCAAGGCGATCGCGGTGGCGAATGACAAGCGCATGGCGGCGCTGCCCGACGTTCCCACGACCGCCGAGTCCGGGGTGCAGAACTACATCAACTCCGGCTGGTTCGTGCTGCTGGCGCCGAAAGGAACTCCGAAGCCGATCGTCACCAAACTGAACGAGGAGTTCACCGCCGCGCTCAAAGACCCGGCGATGCGGGAAAAATTCACCGAGCAGGGCGCGGAGCCGGTGGTCATGAGTCCGGAGGAACTGGCAAAATTCATGTCCTCCGAAGCCGTCAAGTGGCGCGACATCATCACCAAGGCCGGGATACAGCCAATTCAGTAAGCGCTTGTGGCTGCTTTCTGAACGGCCCGGAGGAAGAGAAACGCGCGCGCGATTTCCCTCATGGTAGGCCCGCGGCGCGAAGCGTTTAGTTCCACCGCGCGGCAAGCCTCTCCGAAGTGAGATCGTTGCGTCGCGTTGCTGATCGCCGGCGAGCCCCCTGCCGCGCAGCCATCGAGGTTGTGGAGGCATGAACATGATCGATAAAGAGCTGCACGACCGGGCTCAAGGTCCGATTTTTCAGCGTCAGAATTGCTACCGGCCACGGCCGAACCGGCAAATCGACCGGCAGCACTTTCAGAGAGAACCGCTCGGCGTAGAAGCGCGCGACCGAATTCGGAAACGTCGCGATGAAATGGCCAGAAGCGACCATATTGGTTCGAAGGTGGGTAGAAAAAGTCCTCAGGCTTATCTTTGGCATACTCAATCCACGCGCTCGGAATGCCTCCGCCATAATCCTATGATTCCAGCTATCGGGGGCAGCGAGGATCCAAGGCTCGTCGACCAGCTCAGCGAGATCGATCTTACGACGACGAGCCCATCGGCTCTGTATCCCTGCCGCAATGACCAATTCGTCGTCGAAAAGAATTTCCACATTCAAGTCATCGAAATAGTGGTCGTCCACGAGCGGCCGCCCTCGCAGTCGCTGCACCACGAAATCGAGGCTGCGGTCGCGCAGCTTCGTTGCTGACCTATCAAATTCCTCGTCCTGCACGTCAAGAATTACGTCGGGATATCGTCGAGAAAAACTTTCGATGATCGGTGGGAGTATCGCCGCGATCGCCTCAGGGCAGCCAATTTTGAGTTCGCCAGCCGTCGGATCGGACAAGAACTCGATATCCCTTATTCCCTGCTTTAGTTCATCGAATGCCGCTCGGCCGCGAGCAAGCAGGGCGCGGCCGTAAATCGTCGGTACTACACCGCGCGAACTGCGATCGAACAGCCTCGCACCCAGAGAATGCTCCAGGTCGGCGATTAGCTGCGACACGGCGGGCTGGGAAACTCGGAGGTGCGCAGCGGCCCTGGCCAAGCTGCCCCACTGCACGACTGTAAAAAATACATGGAGGTCTCGCAGCCTCAAACGCCGGCCGATGTGATTGTCCCAGTCGACTATTCTGGCCATAAGCATGCGCTTTCATCAATCAAGGAAATTGAGGAGTTCCACCTTTATCGACATGCGCGTAGTGTTGCAATCAAACCGCGTATTAGAGCTGTTGTACCTGAATAATCATCGTTTCCGGCTGAGGAACACGGTCATGCATACGCTGAGGCAATTTCTGGCATCGCTCGCCTTCACCGTCGCGTTGGGAGCCGTCGGGAGCGCGACGGCGCAAGTCTATCCGACGCGCCCGATCACATTGATCGTGCCGCTGGCCGCGGGTGGCCCGACAGATACGCTCGCGCGCATCATCGCCGAGCGCATGCGAGTGTCGCTCGGTCAACCCCTCGTGATTGAGAATGTGACCGGCGCGGCCGCCACTATCGGGGTTGGCAAAGCCGCACGCGCGACGCCCGATGGCTACACGGTCAATATCGGCAACTGGTTCACGCACGTTTTAAATGGCGCTATCCATTCGCTTCAATATGACGTGCTGAACGATTTCGAGCCGATCACACTCCTCGCAAGTAATCCTCTGTTGATCGTCGCAAAGAACGCCATGCCGGCCAAAGACTTGAAGGAATTGATTGCTTGGCTCAGGGCGAATCCGGACAAGGCCTCGGAGGGGACTTCTGGCGTGGGTAGCGTATCGCACGTCAGCGGCGTTTTCTTCCAGAACGCCACTGGCACGCGCTTTCAGTTCGTGCCTTATCGCGGCGCCGGCCCGGCGATGCAGGACTTGGTGGCGGGGCAGATCGACATGATGTTCGACCAAGTGTCGAGTTCCCTGCCCTATGTGCGTAGCGGCAAAATCAAGGCGTACGCTGTGACGGCCAGGACGCGCTCAGCCTCTGCATCCGATATCCCAACGGTTGACGAGGCGGGATTACCGGGGTTCTACGTCTCCGTGTGGCACGCGCTTTGGGTGCCGAAGGGCACATCTAGGGATGTCATCGACAAGCTCAATGCCGCCGTGGTCGAGACCCTGGCCGATCCGGCGGTGCGTCAGCGGCTCGGCGATCTCGGGCAAGAGATTCCCCCGCGCGAGCAGCAGACGCCGGAGGCGCTTGGCGCCTACCAAAGGACAGAGATCGAAAAGTGGTCGCCAATCATCAAGGGCGCTAACATCAAGGCAGAGTGAATCGGTCCGCATCGCCTAAATCATCATGGCAATTGAACAACGCGTTTTTATCGCCGGTGCCGGGCCGGTCGGTCTGGTGGCGGCGGCCAATCTCGTGCGCAACGGCGTGCCGGTGACCGTGTTCGAGGCCGGCCGCGATCTCAGCGAAGAGTCGCGCGCGTCGACTTTTCATCCTCCGACCCTGGACATGCTCGACCGGCTCGGCGCCGCGAAGCCGCTGATCTCGCAGGGATTGGTGGCGCCGGCGTTCCAGTATCGCAGCAAGCAGGGCGGAGTGCTGGCCCAGTTCGATTTCGGCACGATCGCAGATGTCACCACTCATCCCTACCGGGTGCAGAGCGAACAGTCCAAGCTGACCCGCATATTGTACGAGCAGCTGCGTAACGAACCGGATTTCGAGTTGCTCTTCGGTGCCCCCGTACAGCACGTCACCCAGCAAGAATCGGGCGTGGAGATTGCCATCCGACGCAATGGACGGTCCGAGACCCGATGCGGTCGCTGGCTCATCGGCGCCGACGGCGCCCGCAGCGATGTCCGGCGGTCGCTTGGGATCGAGTTCGACGGCTTCACCTGGCCGGAGCGCTTTCTGGTGGTGAGCACGCCATTCGATTTCCATGCCGTCATTCCCGACCTCGTGACCGTGAGCTACGTAACCGATCCGGAGCGCTGGCATTTCCTGCTGCAAATTCCCGATCTCTGCCGCGTTATGTTCCCCGTGGCGCCGCATGAGAGCGACGAACTGGCGTTGAGCCGCGAATTCGCGCAGTCGCTGATGGCCGCGGTGGTGCCTGGCATCTCCCACTACGAGATCGCGCACGTCACGCTCTACAAGGTGCATCAGCGGGTGGCAAAGACGTTCCAGCACGGCCGCGCGTTCCTCGTGGGCGATGCCGCGCATATCAACAACCCGCTCGGCGGCATGGGCATGAACGGCGGCATCCATGATGCGATCAATCTGACCTCGCGCCTGGTCGACGTCTGGCATGGTACCAAGGCCGACACGGAGCTCGAGCGCTACGACAAGCAGCGCCGCCTGGTGACGCTCGAATACATCGAGAAACAGTCGATTCAGAACAAGCGCAACCTCGAGTCCGACGGCAGCGAATTCAGACGCAGCCTTTCGGACATCGCAGGCGACAAGGCCCGCACCTACGACTACCTGCTGCGCGTCTCCATGATCGCAAGCCTGCGCCGCGCACAGCAGCTGGGGTGAAATAGGGCCGTGGACTATAAGCGCGCAGCCAAATGCGGATGACGGGAGCTTGACGAAGGCGAAGTAGTTGGGCCCGAGCTTGTCGAGATCCCCCCAACCGTAGCGGCGCACGGTGTGCTATGTCCTTCAAACGAAGTTGGGAGGACACTGCCATGACGATTGAGAAAAAATGCGTCGCTTGAACGCCGCAAGTTCCTAGGGGCGCTGGGCGCGGGCGCCGGCGTCGCGGCATTGGCGGCCGGCTCGCTGGACGCACAGACGCCGGCTGCCGCGCAAAAGGTCGATGACAAGAATGCCGCGCCCTTGAAGATCGCGGATTTGATTTGACTGCTTAGTAAAATACCAGCGCGTCGCGAAAAGAGGGCTCGATCACGACTGCGATGCCGAGAGCGCCGCGATTGCCGCCGCCGATGCGGACACCGAGCCGAAAATGCCGCCCTGGGCCTTGATCATCTTCAGCCCCATGTCGTGGAATTCCGGAAAATACGACGCACAGCAATCGGAGAGCACGACGCAGCGAAAGCCGCGGTCATTGGCTTCCTGCACTGTCGTGTTGACGCAGACCTCGGTGGTGACCCCGCAAACGAGGAGCGTTTCGATGCCGCGGTTCTTGAGCATCAGCTCCAGATCGGTTTGGTAGAAGGCGCCCTTGCCCGGCTTGTCGATCACCGGTTCGCCCGCGGCCGGATAAAGCTCGGGGATGATGTCGTGCCCCGGCTCGCCGCGGATGAGGATGCGGCCCATCGGGCCCAGCGCGCCGATGCGCATGGCCGGATCGCCGCGCCCGACCTTCATCGGAGGAGCATCGGTCAAGTCGGGCCGGTGACCCTCGCGGGTATGGATGATGAGAATGCCGGCGCTCCGCGCGGCGGCCAGGACTTCCGTGCACGGGCCCGCCGCTGTCTTGAGACGCGAGATATCGTTGCCGAGCGCCGCACCGAAGCCGCCCGGCTCCAGAAAATCCCGCTGCATATCGATGATGACGAGTGCCATCCGGCCGATATCGACGGCGAGCGGCTCCGGGTCCGCCGCTATGGTCCTCACTGGCAAGGTGGCCTCCCGTTGTTGTTGGTCCCACGCGTCACCGGCGCATATAAAGAGCAAGATCGGGGCCATTTCCGACCGGCAGGGCTGACTTGTGCTATTTTGTATGCCGCTTGCGCGCGAGCGGCTCACTCGCTCGCGAGAATGACGTTCTTCACCAGCGGATAGATCTGATTGGTCCAGCGGTTGCCGCTGAACACGCCGTAGTGCCCGACCCCGGCCTGCATATGGTGCCGCTTGAGATAGGGGCGCAGTCCGGTGCAGAGGTCGTGCGCGGCCGCGGTCTGACCGACCGCGCAGATGTCGTCGCGCTCGCCCTCGACCGTGAGCAGCATCGTGCGCTTGATCGCCCTCGGCTCGACCGGTTCGCCCTGCCATTGGAGCTTGCCGAGCGGCAACGCGCATTCCTGAAAGACGAGGCGAACGGTCTCCAGATAGAATTCCGCCGTCAGGTCGAGCACGGCGAAATATTCGTCGTAGAACGCCTTCGTGATCTGCGCCTTCTCGTGCTCACCTTTGGCGAGATTGTCGTAGAGATCACGATGTGCCTTCACATGGCGCTCGACATTCATGCTCATGAATGCGGCGAGCTGCACGAAGCCGGGATAGACCCGGCGGAACGCACCCGGGTAACGCAACGGCACCGAGGCAATCAGATTGCGCTCGAACCACTCCATCGGCTTCGAATTGGCGAGCTCGTTCACCTTGGTCGGATTGACGCGGGTGTCGATCGGACCCGCCATCAAGGTCATGCTGCGCGGCTGCGCGGGATTGCCGGCTTGCGCCATCACGGCTGCGGCGACGAGCACCGCAACACAAGGCTGGCACACCGCCACGACATGCGCGCCCGGCCCAATTGCCTCGAGGAAGCTGATCAGGTGACCGATATATTCGTCGAAACCGAAGCGGCCATGGATCAGTGGCACATCGCGCACATTGTGCCAGTCGGTGATGTAGACATCGTGCTCGGGCAGCATGGTGCGCACGGTGCCGCGCAAGAGCGTGGCGAAATGGCCCGACAGTGGCGCGACCACGAGTACGCGCGGCTGCGGGGTATCGATGTCCTTCTTGAAGTGCAGAAGCGTCCCGAACGGAGTCGTCAGCGCGGCATGCTCGTGCACCGCCACCTCGCGATTGCCGACCGTGACGTTGTCAATCCCGAAGGCCGGCCGCGCGTGCGTGAGCGCAGTCCGGGCGATAAGTTCGTAGGCAGCGGACAGATTGCGCAAGACCGCGTTATCGGCGACGCCCGCCAGCGGCTGACCGAACGCGCGTAGCGCCGCGGTCGCCCAAGAGCGGACCGGCACCATGATGTCGGAATGGGCTTGATAGGCCTGGTAGAGCATTCCCCCACCCCCGCCCGCCGCCGTGGCCAGCAAGCGTCTTCCCGCGGTCACAAAAGGCTAGTGCATTTTATGCTGCGGTGCGAGATAATTTCGCAGGCGGCCGCGCAGGCGCGGATCGTGACGTGGGAGGCCGGAGCCGGGCCGACCGTTCCCACAGACCCGGTAACGCGGGCGCCGAAGGGGGACACTCATGGCTACGCTCACCATCGCCAGCAAGAACTACGGCTCCTGGTCCTTGCGCGGTTGGCTGCTTTGCAAAATGGCCGGCCTCGAATTCGACGAACAACAGGCCAACAGCGACGATCCCTCGACCCGGGCCGAGCTCCTTCTCCTGTCACCGTCGTTTCTCGTGCCCTGCCTCACCCATGACGGCGTCAAGATATGGGACACGCTGGCGATCGCGGAATATCTCAATGAATTGAAGCCGGACGCCAAGCTGATGCCGGCGGACCGCGCCGCCCGCGCGCATTGCCGCGCGATCGCCGGCGAGATGCATTCCGGCTTCAGCAACCTGCGCTCCGCGTTGCCGATGAACCTCAAGGCGCACTATCCCGGCTTCAAGGTGTGGGCAGGGGCGCAGGCCGATATCGAGCGCGTCGCCGCGATCTGGCGCGAATGCCTCGCCGCCTCCAAGGGACCTTACCTGTTCGGAAAGCAACCCTGCATGGCGGATGCCATGTATGCGCCTGTGGCCACCCGGTTTCTCACCTACGACGTCAAGCTCGACCCCAAGTGCGCCGCCTATTGCAAGGCCGTCATGGCGATGCCGTACATGGAGGAGTGGATCGCCGCCGCCAAATCCGAACCGGATGAATTGGAAGAGCTCGACGTCGAGTTCTGAGCCGACGCAAAGTTGTCGCGCGCCCCGGCCCGGACGGATGCAGTTTGCACGCGCGGGACCGGCGTGCCACTTTCACGGCGTCGAACTTAACCGTGCTCGGCGCATCGCCGGGCTATCCGCGGCCGCCCTCGTGCCGAAATCAGCGCGCCCAGCCTCCAACAGCAGCACCGATCGCGTTGGCGCCATCTATCGCGCCTTGCGCCACGCCATCATCGAGCAAGCGTTGTCGCCGGGCGCCAAGCTTCCCGAGGATGCGATCGGCGAGCGCTTCGGCGCGAGCCGCACGATCGTCCGCCATGTGCTCGGGCAGCTCGCCGCCGAAGGCCTCGTCGAGCTTCGACGCAACCGAGGCGCGGCGGTCGCGACGCCGAGTTGGGACGAGGCACGCGACGTGTTCGACGTCCGGCTCGGGCTCGAGCGATTGATCGTGTCGCGGCTCGCCGGCCGGCTGAGTGCCGAGCAGATCAAGCGGCTCCAATCCCATGTCGACGACGAGGAGCAGGCGCGCGGCGCCAACGAACCGCTTTCCATTCGGCTTGCGACCGAGTTTCACATTGTCCTCGCCGAGATGACGGGAAGCCCGGTCTTGACGCGGTATGTCAGCGAAGTCGCGTCGCGTTGCGGCCTTATCCTCGCGCTTTACAGCCGGCCACATTCCGCGGAATGCGCGGTGAGCGAGCATCGCGCGATCATCGCCGCGCTCGCCGCCGGCGACACCGACCGGGCGACCGCAGTGATGGACCAGCACCTGGAAGCCGTCGCAGGACGCGCCCTGATCGTGTCGCGTCCGCCGCGGGAATATGACATCAAGACCATTCTGGCGCGTTACGCCGACGATGCTCCCGCGAGCCGGCGCCGGCAAGCGCGCGCACACGGCAAGCGGTGACTTAATCAACCATCGATGCCGGCGCGTAGTAAAAGCCGTTCGGCGCTGTCGTTCCACACGTCCATTTGCACGATCTTGCCGTCGCGTACCACGAAGCGGTCGACGTAGCGATTACCGTCAAATGGGGTTCCGTCCGGCCACTCGCCGTAAAGCGTGCCGAGATTGTAGACGATGGTTTCACCCTCCCCCGCGACCACGTCGGTGCGCTCCATCTTTTTCTTCACCCACTTGTAGCGCTTGGCGTTGAACGCCGCGGTTTCGCGCGGATGGCGATATTTGCGGCCGCCGGTGAAGGTGATCGCGAGATCATCCGCGATATAGCGCGCGGCGGTCTGCGGATCTGGCACCATCGACGCATGCAGGAAGGCCTCAACGACGCCGGCCGCGTCACGGGTTTCGTCGATCGTCGCGACAACACTCGCGCGGGCATTTGGCATGGTACGTTCTCCGTGAGGATGATCGCCGGCCACTATGCACAATCCGGACCAGAAAAAGCATGCGATCTCGGACAATATCGTATACAATACTGCATACAATAATAGCGAGCGGCATCCGGTATTGCCTGCTGGATGAGCGTTCCACGCCGACAAATCAGCGATTTTCTCGCAGATTCAGTGGATACGCTTTGGCACGCGGCTTGCCTGTTTAAGGGCATCGCTCATTGACGCAGAGGTTTCCCATGCCCCTCAAAATGCCATTCGCGCGATCGCTGACAGCGCTCGGCCTGATGGCGCTGTTCGCCGCCGCTCCGGTCCAGGCCCAGGAAACGGTCAAGCTCGGCCTTGTCGCCGCCATGTCCGGCCAGTCCGCCAAATCGGGCGAAGCGATCGTGCGCGGGCTCTCACTGGCCATCGATGAGATCAACGCCCAGGGCGGTGTCCTCGGCAAGAAGGTCGAGTTGCTCGTGCGCGATGACGAGAGCAATCCCGCCAAGGGCGTGCTCGCCGCGCGCGAACTCGTGCAGCGGGAGAAGGTCGCGGCATTGTTCGGCGGCCTCGACACCCCCGTCTCGATCGCGATCGTGCCGTTCGCCAACCAGTCCAAGGTACCCTTCATGGGGGTATGGGCGGCCGGCACGCCGATCACCCAGAACGGCGCGGCTGAGAACTACGTGTTCCGGGTATCGGCGGTCGATGACCTCGTCGACGTCGCGCTGGTCGACTATGCGATCAAGAAATACGGCGCCAAGAAGCCGGGATTGATCCTGATCAACAATCCATGGGGCGAATCCAACGAGAAGGGCCTCAAGGCCGCGCTCGCGGCCAAGAACCTGCCTTACGTCGGGATCGAAAAGTTCGAGACCAACGACGTCGACGTCGTGCCGCAGTTGAGCCGGCTCAAGCAGGCCGGAAGCGACGTGCTTTTGCTGGTGGCCAACGTAGCGCCGTCGGCGCAGGTGGTGAAGTCGCTCGACCGCATGGGCTGGGACGTTCCGATCGTCTCCCATTGGGGTCCGTCGGGCGGGCGTTTCACCGAGCTCGCGGGACCGAGCGCTGCCAAGGTGCATTTCATCCAGACCTTCAGCTTCTCCGGCAACTCCAGCCCCAAGGCGACCGCGGTGCTGGACGCGCTGAAGAAAAAATATCCCGAGATCAAGTCGCTGGCCGACGTCACCCCGGCGGTCGGCATCGCCAACGCTTACGATGCGATGCATCTGACCGCGCGCGCGATCGCCAAGGCCGGCTCGACCGAAGGCTCCAAGGTCCGCGAGGGCTTTTATGGGATCGACAAGTATGAAGGGCTGATCAAGACCTACCAGAAACCCTTCACGCCCACGAACCAGGATGCGCTCGCAGCGTCGGATTATCTCTTCACTTACTTCAAGGGCGATGAAATCCTGCCGCTGACGAACTGACGCACTTGCGTCACCCCCGGGCTTGACCCTACGACATTCACACATCTCAAGAAGTCTTGCCTTGAGCAACGCAGCCTGACTCCCTTTACCGGCTGATTCGGTTGGAGGAGGA
>JGI12053J15887_10000141_pt1 | contig 24383 bp, 19 predicted proteins | sample MedBloCAOM1_O3_FD_15887 | JGI IMG/M metagenome (IMG submission 15887)
CCCCCCGCCTGTGGCTCGATCCCAAATATCCATGAATGCGGCCGGCTCGTAACTGGCTCGCAGCAGGTTAGTCCCGTCAGCCAGGCAAATGCGAACCTGCAGGCCCCAGACTTCCGACACCATTTGCTGTTCAGAATCCAGATCGACAATCTTTGCCGGGGCCGATCGGTCGGAATCCCCAACAAGACAATGTTCGATAAGATCGCTTGCGCGAGCTGGTTCGTCATAGCCGATCCAGGCCGACGTTACCTTGCATCCGATAAGACGCCAGGCCGCATCGCCGCCGGGATTCCACCAGCCGTTGTTCGTTCCTCGACCGAAGTCCTGATAGTTATCTTTGAATGCGGCGTTGTCGAAGTGAAGGGGATCGTTATTGACCGTCGACGGTGCGGCCTGGAACTTGCCGGCAAAATGCAGGCGAGGCAGATTGAGATAGGTCATGAAATCCTCGACTTGGCCATCAGTGTTTGCATATTTGGGTTCACCTACGCGAAGCGGCGCATCGCCCCGCAATGCCTTTCGCGATTCGTCTCACAACGACGCCAGAAACGCCGGGCTCGGTGCGAAGAAATATTCGCCGCCGAGCATGTTGATGAAGTTTGACATCAGGAATGCCTTCGCGGCCGGAGTCCCGTTGAGCGGCCACTGTTGGGCAAGTCGCGTCGTGTTACGGCCGAGCACCGCGTCAGCGCCGACCCCGGTCATGACGAAATCGTTTCCATCGGCGCCATCCTGCTGAATTGCGAACTGGATCAGGCGCTGCGCGTAGCACATAAACAGCAGCCCAACGCCCGTTTCCGGTGGCGGGAGTGTCGAGCCGGGCACAAGGTCCGGACGTTCGCCGAACGTGATGCCGCGCCGCAGAATACGCAATTTTCGCTCTCCATCGTCGGTCTGCCCCGGAACGAACGCCGCAAGGTCGCCGCGTGGATTGGTTTTGCGGATATGCGCCTGATAGGGACACACCGCCGCATTTGGATCGGACTTGAAGCTGAAATCGTTGGGATCGGCGCCAGGTTGCACGACGGTCGTCGGCAGCACCGGCCGTCCGTCGCGGTACCGGCCTACAGCGAGCGCGGCCGCGTCGTCGGCACCGACGCCCAGCATGACCGCCAATGCATCCCGCGCCTGGCGGAATGCCTTCACATTCTGTCCGAGCTTGCGGAACACGAGGTAGCTACCGAACTGATCCTGCTGTCCCGGCTCCGGCAAAAACGCCAGTTCGAGCGGAGCGCCCGGGTTCCAGTGGGTGCCGCCGCGCGCGGCGATTTCGTCATCAATGTCCTTTTTGACCATGCGCGGCTGGCTGATGCCGTCCTGGTGGCCGAAATGCTCGATCTCCACCTTGTTGCGGTTGCCGCCAAAATCGAAAGTGAGTTGATCGCCGCGCTCGACGAAAAGGTGCTCGCTGATCGGCGCAAGCTCCTGGGTCAACGCCGCAATCATCTGGTCGAGACGGCCCCTATCGTCATCCGCGATCAGGATCATGGCGTCGATGCGGGAGCGAAAATTCGCTTCCCATTGCGAAACCGGCGGATCGGCCACAACCGTCTGAGCACCGGCCGGCGCGGATTTCATTCCGGCGCGGAAATAGCTGTCGCGCGGCGTCGCAGCCTCCGGGACGCCCAGGCGGACGTAGCCATCGTAAGACAGGAAGAACGCAAAGAATGGCTCGCCATTGTCGCGCATTGCCTTCCATGTTTTGGTTTGTTCGTGCTGCTTCTTTGCCGTGGTGAGCCGGCGCGACATCGGTCCCGCGATCCAGGCGCGCGCGGCGTGCGAGTCGATACTGAATCCGACGAATATCTGCGCGGCATGAAAGCGATCGTGCCCTTTGAGGATGTTGCCCTGAACGCGCTCAATGAAGAGCTGCGCGTCCGCCTGGCTAAGATCAATCGGGTTTTTCAAAAGGTCCTGGAGTGCCACTTCAATACCTCCACAATACAAATAGTCGAATTCACCTTTCGAAAAGAAAGGTCAGGCAATTCTGATATCGCTCATCGACCGCTGCGGCGCCTCGATGCGCGGCGTCTGTCCGCCGCGCAACACGCTGTTGCCCTGAAACAGCGTGCTCTGATCGATCGGTTCGGGGTCCGTCCAGTCCGATTGTTTCATCGCCCCCGACAGCCCGTAGACGGCGAGGGCGTTATCATACGTCACCTTGCGAATGACCGGTGCGGCGATGCCCCGCTCCGCCATCAGGGCGGCGGTCTTCGGCACCGCGAGCGGATCCGACACGCCCCAGTCGCAGGCCGAATCGACGATGATGCGCTCGGGCCCGTAGCGCCGGACGATCTCGGTCATGCGCTCGTTGCCCATCTTGGTATGGGGATAGATCGAGAAGGCGGCGAAGTATCCGCGATCCAGCACGTCGCGCACGGTTTCTTCGGTATTGTGGTCGATCACGCAGCGCCCGGGATCGAAACGATGCTCGGCCAGCACCTCCATGGTCCGCAAGGTGCCGCGATGCTTGTCGCGATGCGGCGTATGGACCATGATCGGAAGATCAAGCTCAATGGCCAGATCGATCTGGACACGAAGGCATTTGTCTTCCTGCGCCGTCTGCTCGTCGTAACCGAGTTCGCCGAGGGCGACCACGCCCTCCTTGACGGCGAAGGTCGGCAACGCCTCGAGCACCGCCTCGGCGAGCGCCTGATGGTTGGCTTCCTTCGGATTGAGTCCGATACAGCAGTAATGGCGAATGCCGAACTGGCCGGCGCGAAACTTTTCGAACCCGAGAATGGTCGACAGATAGTCCAGATAGCTGCCGAGATTTGTGCGGGGCTGACCGAGCCAGAACGAAGGTTCGACGACCGCGACCACGCCGGCCCGCGCCATCGCCTGATAGTCGTCCGTCGTGCGCGAAATCATGTGCGCATGGGGATCGATGAACATCGTCCCGGCGGCCTCCGGAAGGGGATGTCCAGTGGCCTCTAGTTCCAGGCCGGCCGAACCGTCGGATTTCTTCCACTTCAGACGGGAGCCGCAACACGGACAGTCCAGTCCATTAGCCGCTGTCCGAATGGGGATCTCGCCGGGGCTGCGCTCGTTAGCCATCACCCTTGCTCCCCATGATTGCCAAGGTGCGTAGAAAATTGCACCTGATTATCGGCCCAAACTTCAATACAGACCATGATACAGCGCTATTGACGACAGCGCAATCTTGAGTAGAAATCATTCTTCTGGCCTGCGACGATTAATCACGCGCCGCTCGCGATTGGCGCGCGTGTCCGCGGTGGTTAGCGAGGCGCTTCGCAGAGTTGACGAAATTGTCGGGAGCCCGATTCAATCCGGAGGATTCATGAAAGCGGGAATCGTCATCTATCGGCGCGGCGCCGGAATGCTGCTCGGCCAATGGGCCCACGAGGACACCGGTGGGGTACTGGCCAGAGAGACCGTACACGGGGTACCGGCCGGCGAGTGGCAAGGAGACTGGGCCGTTGATATCTTTTTGGGCGAAGAGATTTTCTTCAAGGGCCGCCTGAATTCAGCCGAATTTGGAGACTGCCTCAAGCTGACATGGCAAGGACAACTCGTAAAAGACGGTAGCGCCTGCACATTTCAAGGCATCGGACGTGCAATCGACAATGAGGTCGCAGCCGCGAGTTTTGAGCGTATCGATTGAACGGAAACATCAGTCCATGAAACGAGGCAGGTACTCTCGTAACTCTGGTTCGATCAGAACCTCGGCGCGGTAACGAAAAGGGCGATCTGCTCGCCTGTTTGCGTGCCGGCCCACGAAGTGGCGCCGTGTCGAAAACCAGCGAGACAACGGCAGGCTCGACTGCCGCTTGCCTCGGATCGGCGCGACCGCCGCCTCCGATCACCAACCGGTATTGATCGAAATCGCCGATTGACGCCCGTTGTGGTTGCATTCTGGCAGCAATGGCTGCCCCGCGGCAGGTAGCAGGGCGCAAAAACCTATCAACAAAGCTGTGCAGATCGAGGTTTTTGCGGTCTTTTGGGCCAGATTCAAAATACTGTCCGGGGGGCGAATCAACCTTCAGGAGACCAAATGGCAGTACAGATGACCAAGTCGCAGCTGATCGAGAAGATCTCTGCAGAAACCGAAGTGGCGAAGAAGGACGTAAAGGGCGTCATGGAAACGCTGGCGAGTGTTGGCTACAAGGAACTCAAGAAGAACGGTGTCTTCCTGGTTCCGGGCTTTGCCAAGTTCGTCGTGATCAAGAAGCCCGCCACCAAGGCGCGCAAGGGTACCAATCCCTTCAACGGGGAGCCGATGGTGTTCAAGGCCAAACCGGCCCGGAAGATCGTCCGGGCCCGCCCGGTCAAAGCGGCGAAAGACGCCGTGTGAGTATCAAAAGGCCCTTCGGGGCCTTTTGCATGTCTGGAGCAGCGCCGGTGCAAACGCGGCGCGCGCCGAACGCCTAATTCGTGGCGCGCGCGATATGCCGGCCGGCGATATAGCCAAAGGTCAGCGCGGGGCCAAGCGTGATGCCGGCGCCCGGATAGTTGCCGCCCATGATACTCGCCATGTCGTTGCCGGCGGCATAGAGCCCATCGATCGCATGGCCATTGCCGTCGAGCGCGCGGGCCTGTGCGTCGGTCCTGATCCCGGCATAGGTGCCGAGGTCGCCGATCACCATCTTGATCGCATAAAAAGGGCCATGCACGATCGGGGCGATGCAGGGGTTCGGCCCATGCAGCGCATCGCCCTGAAAGCGGTTGTAGGCGCGTGAGCCCTTGCCGAAGGCGGCATCGTGTCCGCTCGCCGCCGACGAATTGAACTGCGTCACCGTCGCGGCGAGTCCGCCGGCGTCGATGCCGGTCTGGCCGGCCAGCGCCGCCAGCGTATCGCCGCGCATCAGGTAGCCTGTGCCGAGATGGCGGCCGATCGGCATTGGAAACGGTGGCACGCATCCGAGGCCATACTTGCGCAGGGTCTTGTGGTCGCAAATCAGGAAGGCGGCGATCTCGTCGCCCGGCTTCGCGGCCTTCATCATCTCCTGGACGAAGTCGTGATAGGAATTGCCTTCGTTCGCAAAGCGCGCGCCGTCGCGCATGACGGCAATCACGCCGGGTTTTGCCCTGTCGATGAAATGCGGCATCACGCCGCGCGTGCCGTCCTTACGTTTGGTGACGGACACCGGCACCCATGCCGCGGCATTCGGAAGCGTGTCCTCGACGCGCCCGCCGACCGCCTCGGCCAGGCGCAGACCGTCGCCGGTGTTGCCGGTTGGACCGGGCGAACAATGCCCGGTGCCATCTGGGGCATGCGGGAACATCGCCTTGCGTCTTGCGACGTCGTGCGGAAAGCCGCCGCAGGCCAGGATGACGCCGCGCCTGGCATGGACCCGAACGAGGCGTCCCTCCCGTTCGACCATGGCGCCGCGTACCGCACCGTTCTCGACGATCAACTCGCGGACCGGGGATGACAGCCACAACGGTATGTTCAGGTCAAAGGCGGATTTCGCCAGCCGTCCGGCAAGGGCGTTGCCGTTGGTGAGCGTCATGCCGCGGCCGTAACGGATCACGTCCATGAGATGCCGGGACAGGCGCTTGGCGACGTAGATCGCCGAGGTCAGCGATTTGGTGACGCGCATGAAGTGGATGATCTCTTTGCCCGACCCAAGCATCATGCCGAACACGGTCAATTCCGGCAGCGGCTCGCCCAGGGTTTTGATGTGCGGGCCGAGCTCGCGTCCGTCGAACGGTCGCGTCACCATCGAGCGGCCACCCTGCGTTCCGCCGGGAGCCTCCGCGTGATAGTCGGGAAACACCAGCGGCATGTCGAAACACAGTGACGTTTGCGAGGTGAAGAAGTCGACGGCTTCCGGCCCGGCGCTTAGAAAGGCATCGACCCGCGCCTCGTCGAAGCTGTTGCCCGCCTCATGCCGGAGATAGGTTCGCGCCTGATCGGGGCTCTCATGGATGCCCCAGGCGCGCGCCAGCGACGTTCCAGGAATCCAGAGCCACCCGCCGGAGCGCGCGGTGGTTCCGCCGAAACGCGGCTCCTTCTCGACCACAAGGACATTGAGACCGCAATGACCGGCGGTGACCGCGGCCGACATGCCGGCGGCGCCGGAGCCGACGATCAGCGCATCGCACTCATAGGGAGTACCGGCGTCATCCCGCTCGCTGCCCGTCACGCGATTTTCCTTGTGCCAAACATCATGCTTCGAAAGCCGTGAGCTAGATCTGTTAGCAGGGAATTTGCGCGGAGACGATCCCACCGCGGTCGTGCGCTTTCTAAAAATCAAACCGGGCTCACGAAATGCGGGAAGGGCCTGATTCGACAGAGGGAACGCATCAGGCTCTCATTCCGTGCTTGCACCGCCCCGAAATTTCGCGGCTTTCCCGGCGCGTGGATACGGTCTTGTCGATTGTTCATATGACGCCGGGTACGCGGCAGCCGGTACCAAATCCCCCGCGCTGTTCGAAATGACGTCATGTGTCGGGCGCGTAGCCGCCATCGCATCTGTAATAGGTCATCGTCCAGCGCTGCCGGTGGTGGTAAACTGGGCCGATCGATCTACCCGCGCAAATTGATAAGTGTAAATCTGCTACCGGCTGAGGCCGGGCACCAGAGTAAAGCGTGATTTTTCGGGGCCAGACAATGTCGTCCGCACCCAAGCAAAGCACTCCGCGCGAAAATGCGGGCGATGCCGGCGCCGTTGCGGGCGACGTCATTTCTTTTGGTCCGTTCCGGCTGTTCGCGGCGCAGAGGCTTGTCGAAAGGGCAGGGATCCCGCTTCATCTCGGCGGGCGTGCGCTCGACATTCTCATCGCGCTGACTGAACAGGCGGGCAAGGTCGTCAGCAAGAACGATCTGATGGCGCGGGTCTGGCCGGGTGTCACGGTCGATGAAGGCAGCCTGCGAGTCCATATCGCGTCCCTTCGCAAGACGCTGCGCGACGGCAAGGCCGGCGCCAGATATGTGACAACCCTGTCGGGGCAGGGATATTGCTTCGTCGCGCCAATCACGCGCGCGAATGCGCCGGGACCTTCCGTGGCGCAGCGACCGATGTCCGATCAGCCCCGCCACCTGCCGGCCCGCCTGACCCGAATGGTGGGGCGTGACCAAACCGTTCGGGAAATATCGGCCCTGTTGGCGGCCGAACGCTTCGTCACCATCGTGGGGCCGGGTGGCATCGGCAAGACCACGGTCGCGGTCTCGGTGGGCCATGAACTGCTCACCGAGTTTGCCGGCGCTGTTCATTTTTTCGATCTCGGGCCGATCAACGATCCGCTTCTCGTGCCGAGTTCAGTCGCTTCGACGCTCGGACTACCGGTTCAGTCCAGCGATCCGACCCCGGGTCTGATTGCCTTGCTGCGCAACAAGCGGATGCTGTTGATTCTCGATAGCTGCGAGCATGTGATCGAGACCGCGGCGGCGCTGGCCGAGCGCATCTTCCAGGATGCGCCGGAGGTGCATGTTCTGGCGACCAGCCGCGAGTCGCTGCGTGTCGAAGGCGAACACGTCCATCGATTGTTGCCGCTGGGCAGTCCACCCGAGGATGCCGGCCTGACGGCGGCGCAGGCGCTTGGCTTCCCGGCGGTGCAGCTGTTCGTCGAGCGCGCGATCGCCAGCGGACGGCGGTTTGAATTGAACGACGCCGATGCGCCCGTCGTCGCCGAGATATGCCGCCGGCTCGACGGCATAGCGCTGGCGATCCAGCTCGCCGCGGGCCGCGCCGATGCCTACGGGATTCAGGAAACCCTGCTGCTGCTCAACGACCGGTTCAAATTGCTCTGGGAAGGCCGGCGCACGGCGCTGCCGCGGCACCAGACATTGAGCGCGACGCTGGACTGGAGCTACAATCTGCTATCCGAGCGTGAGCGTCTGGTCCTCCGCAGGCTTTCGGTGTTCGCCGGCGTCTTTACGCTCGAAGCGGCCTGCTCGGTTGCGGCGGACGCCGATGTCGACGAAACACAGGTTGTCACGGCCCTTGTCAGCCTGGTTGCAAAATCCCTGGTTACGGTGAGCGCGGGCGATACGGCCACGCGTTACCGGTTGCTCGACACCACCCGCGCCTACGCCGTGGGCAAGCTGGCCGAAATCGGCGAAGTGGACGCAATCAAGCGATGCCACGCGATTTACTATCGTGAACTTTTCGAGCGGAACGACACCGGTTTTCTGGCATCGGCCGACGATGCCGGTTTTCGCTCGGAACTGCTCGGCAACGCCCGCGTCGCGCTGGAATGGAGCTTCTCGTCGCGCGACGATGTCGGCATCGGCACATCGCTGGCGGCCGTCGCGGCGCCATTCCTGTCGGAGCTGTCGCTGCTGACCGAATGCCATCGCCTGACCGGCAGGGCGCTCGCCGCCCTCAGCGACGCCGACCATGGCACCCGGCGAGAGATGGAGCTGCAGGCCTCGCTGGGCTCATCGTTGATGCTTACGGAGGGAAACCGGGAGGAAGCGCGCATCGCCCTGACCAGGGCACTGGAAATCGCCGAAGCGCTCGACGATCCCTTTTTTCAGATGCGGCTGTTTCGCGGTCTGCACAATTTTCATATCGGAATCGGGGATTTTCGCCACGCCATCGTGCTGGCTCGGCGTAACGAAGTCGTTGCCATCAGGACGGCCGATCCAGACGCCCTCGCAATGGCGAACTGGATTCTCGGGCTGTCCAACTACTTCGTTGGAAACCAGCGCGCCGCCGAAGCAAATTGCGAGGCCTTGCTCGCCCTGCCCAGCGTACCTCCCGCCAGCGCGACCTATTTCGGATTCGACAGTCATACCCAGACGCGTATCCGTTGCGCTTTGGCGGCGATCCGATGGTTCCGGGGTTTCGCCGACCAGGCCGCGCAGTTGGCGCGCAAGACGATCGAGCAGCAAGCGACCGTAGAGCATCCGGCGACGTTCAGCACTTGCCTCATCTTTTCGGGGTTCATGTTTGTCCGCATCGGAAACGTTGCCGTGGCGCATGATCTGATCGAGCGGCTGATTGCCCATACCGACAAGCATTCCCTCGGCCCCTATCATGGGGTTGGCCTTGGCCTGAGAGGCACGCTGGCGATCCAGTTCGGTGAAGCCGAAGCAGGTGTACAGGTGCTGCGGCACGCCATCGATAGCATGCACGCCGAGCGCTACGAGCTGCACAGTCCGACATTTCTTGGCACCCTGGCGGAAGGCCTGGCGAAAACCGGGCACAGCGATGCGGCGTTGATTGCCGTCGACGACGCGATCGCCCGGGTCGAATCCAATGGACAAGTATTTAACTTGCCGGACCTGCTGCGTATCAAGGGGACGATCCTGATGTCGGCGCCGCGGGCGGACCTGCCCAGGGTAAACGAGTTGTTCCTGCGATCGCTGGAGATGGCGAGGCAGCAATACGCGCTGGCCTGGGAGCTGCGAACCGCGACCAGTCTGGCGCGGTTGCGGCTCGCCCAGAACCGTCATGACGACGCTTTCGCCGTGCTGGCGCCGGTGTATGACCAGTTCACGGAAGGTTTTGAGAGCTTCGATCTGAAGGCGGCGAGGCAGTTGCTGGACCAATTGCGGTCGCACACCGGCGCCTGACGGCGCACGACACGTGGCCGCCGCGGCGGGCGATCCGGTTTGAGTCGTGCGTTTGCGGAAAAACGTCGATCTGCAGGAAGATGGGGTTCCTCATCGACGTCATTGTGCGCGACGACCGAATAGCGGAGGATTACAAGATGCCGGAAATCCGGGCTCCCGTTCCGCCCTTCACGCATGAATCTGCGGTTCAGAAGGTGCGCGCCGCCGAGGACGGCTGGAATAGTTGCGACCCCAACCGGGTGTCGCTGGCGTACACCGTCGATAGCTACTGGCGCAATCGTGCGGAGTTCGTGCAGGGCCGGCCGGAGATCGTCAAGTTCCTGTCACGCAAGTGGGACAAGGAACTCGAATACCGGCTGATCAAGGAGTTGTGGGCGTGGTCGGATGCGCGAATTGCCGTCCGCTTCGCCTACGAATGGCACGACGACTCCGGAAATTGGTTCCGTTCCTACGGAAACGAGAACTGGGAATTCGATGCCAACGGTCTCATGCGGTATCGCTTTGCGTGCATCAACGACCTGCCGATCTCCAAATCCGATCGGAAGATGCATTGGGATCGCAAGGGCCCACGTCCCGCGGATCATCCGGGACTATCGGATCTAGGGCTCTGATGCGGCAGGCGGATGCCGATCCTCCGGCGAAACCGAAAACGCCGTGCAGGTGCGAAAGATTTGTTCTGCCAAGTTTGGCATGCTGGCTTTGTTGAACCAATAGAATTCGAGGTTCTCCCGAAGACTTGATTGGGCTCGCACGCTTCCCCGGCAGCGAGCTCCGGGGCCGTCCACCCCCCTGTCCCACATGACGGACGGCCCCCTTTTCTTGCGAGATTCACAAGCCCCGCTTCACGCCAGATCGGCGCGCCCTTCGTTGGGTGTCAGGCAAGCTATAACCTCGGAGATTGGCAGCGCGTTGCGGTTGCCTCCGCGGCGAGCGGCAATCAAGCGTCGGGCAGTCATGGCCGGGATGAGGGATCGAATCCGCAAGGGTGATCGCTTCTCATTCTTTGCCTCGCAAATTCGACTGTGACGAGCAGCGGACGATCACATCGAGGCGGTGATCTGATTCTCTCTCTTTATGGCGGCGGGCCGTCCCGGCGTTTCAGCGGGATGGCGGTCGCTGATGACCGAGCAGCGCCAGCGCGCCGGGGTTTCACCAGTGAGGCGTTTGAAAACGGTCGAGAAGTGCGCCTGGGCCTGGAAGCCCACGGCAAGCGCGATCTCCGCGAGCGGCATGTCGGTGCTGGACAGTTTTGACTTGGCACTCTCGATGCGCTGGAAGAGCAGATAATCGTGCGGACGGTATCCGGTCGCCGCCCGGAATTGCGCGGCGAAGTGCATACGCGACAGGCCGGCCACTCTGGCCAGATCAGCCAAGCTGATACTTTCGTCGAGGTGAGCGTCGATATGCTCCTGTACGCGTTTTAGCCGCCACTTGGGCAGAGCATTGACGGTGGGTCGTTGCGGTTCGAGTCTTGCGATGTGCATGACGAGCGTTTGGCCGACGCTCTCGGCGTAGAGGCTGTCACCGGCGCTGCCGCGCTCAATCAGCGTGCGGCCCAGCATTTCCGCCAGCGGGTCGCGGATGATGAGATCGTTCAGCTCCCGGATCGGTTGGGACAGGTCCGACCGCGCCGCAAGCTGGCGTTTTCGCAGGTAATCGCTCGCCACATGGAAGTGAATGAAGTCGCACGGTGCGTAAAATTCGGCAGTCAACGACTGGGACGGACCGGTAACATGCAGCGTTCCGGCGGGCATGATGCCGTCGAAGATGGTGAGTGGGCCCCGCGTGAGCTTGAGGCGCGTGGTCTTCAGGGCAACGCCGATAATGTGCCGGTCGGGCGACGACACCGCCCGCTCGTAACGGCAGGAAGTTCTCGAGTCGACCCAACGTGACACCAGGATGTCGGCCTCGATGGCCCGGCTNTCGTCGTCTTCGGCGAGGCGACGCCAGCTGCGCTCCTCGCAAAGGCCGCCCAGGTCGGGGCCGGCGTGGGAAGGCAACAAGGGGCGGCAGGCAACGGGGTAGGGAAGGCCCGGTTTTGTCCTGAAAATCTGCAAACCCATCACGTGTCCTTTTGGAGTTACTCGACGCAGCCGGTCTATTCGAACCGGGCCGAGTCGGGATTGCGACGCTAAAAGCCTACGGCCGGCCTTCAGAAGGCGCCCGTTATCGATGCTTAGTGTTTGTTAAGTTTTGTGAAGCCGTGCGTTTGCGCCGGCTGGGGCGATTTACGCAACTTTGGATTTATCGTTCTGCAATCCGGCAATGTCGGCTAGAATTCAGGCGGGAAAAGTCAATGGAGTATGGGAGTTTCCCCATCGGGAACGGGGCAGCGGGCAAGGTCGAAAATCAGGTCCCGACCGCCGGGAACGGCGCAGCCGCGCCCGAGCCGGGGTTGATGCGGGATTTCATCCGATGATCGTCGGCTTGAGGAGATCCGCGAGGCCGATCCGCCGCAGCAGCTCGGCGCGGATCCGATCGGCGACGCCGTTGACGAGCAAGGCTCCATCATCGGATGGGTCGAAATGCACCCGAAAGGGGCGCTTGCCCAAGGGCGTATCCACCAGTTCGACGATGGCGTCCGCGACGCCCTGCGGGTCCGCATCCCCGGGCTCAAGCGCGGCCAGGCCTTTGAGGGCAATCTCGGTGATATCGGCGGTCGGGCCATCCGCGTATTCTTCCGCCCTTACCGCATCGGCCGGCCTGCCCGAATGCGCGTAAAGATTGGTTCCCTTGTTGAACGACCCGGGCACGATGATGGTTGTTTCGATCCCCCAGCGCGCGAGCTCGCCCGCATAACTGATCGCAAGGGCCTCCATCGCCGCCTTGGAGGCGAAATAGGGGCCGAGATACGGCGGCGTGCCGCCGCGCGTGCCGCTCGAAGACACCCATACCACAAGGCCCTGGCCTTGCTTGCGCAACTGCGGCAGCGCGGCGCGATTGACCCGCTGCGTACTGACGACGTTGGTGTCGTAGAGCTCGGCGAGCTGCTCCGGCGTGAAGGCCTCAGCCGGACCATAGGCCACCCGGCCGGCGTTATGCACCACCACGTCGAGCCGGCCATGGTCGGAAATAATCCCGCCGATCGCGGCATCCACCGATGCCTGTGAGGCGACGTCGAGCTCGATGGCGCGCAGATCCACGTTGTGCTGCCCGGCAAATGCCTTGACCTCGGCGACCCGCGACGTGTTGCGGCCTGTCGTCTCGCGCATGGAAGCGTACACCGTGTGCCCGGCCTGGGCCAACGCGTTGGACGCCAATCGACCAAAGCCATTTGAGGTGCCAGTGACAACGATAATCTTGCGCATTCCGATTTCCGATCCGTTTTTTTCAGTTCTTTTGGGATTGCTCACCGGATGGCGGCAAACCTCATCGAACGGTCAAATCATCAGCGTATTGGCGCGCCGGACCTGCCCGTCGATCCAGTATCCATCGCCAGCCGCCGAAGAACCGAGGGTTGAAGTAGGCGACGTCGCTCTGCCTTCGTCTTTTGAAGGCCGTGGCGAATTGAAGAAACGCACGAATTTTATCTAACCGCCCGTAAGGCCGACGTGGGCGCCGGAGATTCCGGGGGCGGACGGCTAACGCCTGCTTTTGCCGGCAAGGCGCGCGTTGAACGAATCGAGATTGATGATCGTTCTCCGGTGGGTGCCGCGGCCGATCTCTTCCATTTCGTCGTGGGCCGATACCCTGAATTCAAGATGCTTTCCCTCGGCCTTGATGACCTCGGCCTCGGCGCGAACCTCATGAGCCACGGGCGTGGCGGCGAGGTGCCGTACGTCTATCGCGGTGCCGACCGCGCTCTCTCCCGGATCCAGATATGGCCTGATGGCGTTGAGGGCGGCGTTTTCCATCATCAGCACCATGACAGGGGTCGCCAGCACCTGGGGCAGCATGGCGTCCTTGAACCGGTTGGCGAGATGCTCTGGCAGCACGCGCAGCGTGAACGTTCCTTTGGCTCCCAGCGGTATTTCGCGCATTTAGAAGTCCTCTATTGTCTGCGGCGCTCTTGTGACGATCTGGTGGCGAAGTATGCATAAGATAAGTGGAGCTGTTCCTGAAATATAATTTAGTGGTGCATGCGGATCGTTGGCTTACGATTGTGACCGCACATCAAGGGTGCGTTCTGACCGCTCGAAGGCCACTTGAAAGCTTGCGTTCGATTTCACAATCGAGGTTCGCATTCGAAAGCTGAGAGGCAGAGAACAATCCATGATCCGCTTGCCGCACCGAGGTCAAGCGGCCCGGTCGCACGGACTTTAACTTTGAAACGCCAGGAGAGTGTCTTGAGAGCCATGGCATCATCGACCTATTCGACCTCGGGAGAGCGATTGTTGCTCCGGGAAATCACGCACAGGATCAACAACGAATTCGCGTCGGCGATCCAGGTGGTGTCGTTTACCGCCGCGAAATCTCCGGACGGCAATGTAAAAGCCGCGCTGGCCGGGGTGATGGAGCAATTGCATAATTATGCGAGGGTTCATCATGCCCTGCAGATGCCGGCGAGCAACGATGATATCGACGCCTCGGCCTACCTTCGCGAGTTGTGCCGATCGATCAGCCGCTCCAAACTGGAGCACAGGAACATCGAGCTGGTGCTGGTGGAGTGCGCGTTCCGGATGTCTTCCGATCGCTGCTGGTTGATGGGGATGATTGTTGCCGAACTCATCACCAATGCGGTGCGCCACGCCTTCGACCGGCGCGGCGGTGTCATCCGGATCGAGTGCCGGGCATTGGGAGAATTCATCGAATGCCGGGTGTCGGACAACGGATCGGCATCGACGGCTGACGTCAGGCCCGGGAGCGGGCTGAAGATCATTAATGCGCTCGCGCAGGATCTCGGTGCGAACTTCCAGTTCAATCTTGGAGAGGATGGGAGCCAATCGGTTCTCATGATTCCGATTGAACAGGGCCGCTGCGACGAGCCCAGGTCTGCACGTCGTGCCGAAGACAACGTGGTGCACGTTCTCTGATCGTCTTCTGATCGTCGAGGGCCGGTGTGAGCCATGGGCGAGGCCGCCGCGGGGCCTCTTGCCGCGACAAGATTCCGTCACCATTTGAGGTCCGAAGGAATTTTGCCATGCTGGATTTTGTCCGTGATCCCCCTGACGACGGGGTGCCGTCGCAAGCCGCCGAGCCCGTCCCCGGAAACGACGCAGGTTTGCTCGACGCCTATTCCAATGCCGTCATCACCGTTACCGAGCGCGTCGGGCCGGCNGTCGTCCGGGTCGAAACCGGCTCCGGATTGCCCCATGCGCGCGAGCGCGGCGGGCTGGGTTCGGGAATCGTTATCTCTCCGGANGGATTGGTGCTGACCAATAGCCACGTGGTCGGCTCGTCCAAACAGATCCGGCTCAGNGACAATGAGGGCATCGTNACCGATGCGCGCGTGCTGGGCGTCGATCCCGACACCGATCTGGCGCTGCTGCGCGCCGACGGCGCGCGGGATTTGCGCTATGCNTCGCTCGGCAATTCCAAAAGCCTGCGCCGCGGGCAGTTGGTGGTGGCGATCGGCAATCCCCTGGGCTTCGAGTCGACCGTCACGGCCGGCGTGGTCTCCGCGCTGGGGCGCTCGATCCGTTCGGTCAGCGGCCGGACCATCGAGGACGTGATCCAGACCGATGCCGCGCTCAATCCCGGCAACTCCGGCGGGCCGCTGGTGTCGTCCGCGGCCGAGGTGATCGGCATCAACACCGCCATCATCAGCGGCGCGCAGGGCATCTGTTTCGCCGTCGCCAGCAATACCGCGCAGTTTGTGCTGTCGGAAATCATCCGCCACGGCTATGTCCGCCGCGCCTATATCGGGGTGTCCGGACAGACCGCGCCGGTTCCNCGGAGGCACGCGCTGGTNGCCGGCGTCGACAACAAGATGGGCGCGCTGCTGGCCCAGATCGAGCCTGACGGACCGGCCGCCAAGGCCGGNCTGTTGCCGGGCGATGTCGTGGTTCGCCTCGATGGCGTCGAGGTCAANGGCGTCGACGANCTGATCCGCGCGCTCGATCGCGACCGGATCGACCGCACGCTTGAAATGGATGTATTGCGGATGGGGCGCCTGCGCACCGTCGACATCCACCCGATCGAACGCAAGCCTGCGGCCCGGCGGAATTGATTGCCGGACCGCGCGTCATGATTTCATTCAGGACGCTGATGCGAACGGGAAGGGGGCCCTGGCCTCGCTACGCCCGCTGTAACTTGTCGAGCGTGATCGGTAGATCGCGTATTCGCTTGCCAGTGGCGTGGTAAACCGCGTTGGCGATCGCCGCCGCGACGCCGACGATACCGATCTCGCCCAGTCCCTTGATGCCCATTGGATTGACCATCGTGTCGGGCTCATCAACGAAGATCACCTTGATGTCCTGCACGTCGGCATTCACCGGCACATGGTACTCGGCGATGTTGGCATTCATGATGCGGCCGAAACGATGATCGTAAGCGGTCTCCTCGTGCAGCGCCATGCCGATGCCCCACACCACGCTGCCCATGATCTGGCTGTGTGCGGTCTTGAGGTTCAGGATCCGTCCGCCCGCGATCGCGCTGACGACCCGGGTGACGCGGATGACGCCGAGCTGCTCATCGACCTTCACCTCGGCAAACACAGCCGAATGCGTGTTGCGCGCGTGCGAAGAGTCCTCGGGGAAACTGTTGGTCTTTTCCTTCTCGATCCGATCGATGCCGCCGTGCCGCATCGCATCGGCGATCGAGACGGCGCGGCCTGAATCCTTTTTGCTGACGATGTTGCCCTCGGCGAGCGTGACGTCCTTGAGTTTTGCGCCCGCTAGCGGGGAATCCTTCATCGCCTTCGCCAAAGTCAGCAGTTCCTTGCGGATTTCTTCGGCTGTGGCCACGATAGCGTGCGACGCGGTGGCCGCCATCCACGATCCGCCTTCCACCGGCGCTTGCGGCAGCGTCGAATCGCCGAGCTTGATGGTGATGTTCTCGATCGGCAGGCCGAGCGTATCGGCCGCGACCTGCGCCATGATGGTGTAGGTGCCGGTGCCGATGTCGGATGCGGCGCAGGAAACCTCCGCATGTCCGTTCGCGGTCAGCACGATGCGGGCCGCCGCCGGCATCTGCAGGGCTTCCCAGATACCCGTCGCCATGCCCCAGCCGACCAGATCGCTGCCGTCGCGCATCGAGCGCGGTTCGGCCTTGCGCTTGTCCCAGCCGAACGTTTCGGCGCCCTGGCGGTAGCATTCGCGCAACGCCTTGCTGGTGTAGGGAATGTCGTCGTTCTGGTCGCGGTCCGAGTAGCAGCGCAGCCGCAGTTCGACGGGGTCGAGTTTCAAGGCCACCGCGAGTTCGTCCATCGCGCTTTCCAGGGCGTAAACGCCGGTCGCAGCCCCCGGCGCGCGCATGTCGCTGGAGGTGGGGACGTCGAGCCGCGTCAGCTTATGGACATATTTGGCGTTGCCGGACTTGTACAGCAGCGCCGCCCAGCCGGTGTCGTTGCGGGCGAAATCCTCGTATTGTGACGTGACGGCAATCGCCTCATGGGTGATCGCGTCAAGCGTTCCATCCTTCCTCGCCCCGAGCGCAAGCCGCTCGATGCTGGCCGGCCGGTGGCCCAGCCCATACATCTGCTGGCGCGTCAGCACCAGGCGCACCGAACGCTCCAGCGCCAGTGCGCCCAGCACAGCCAGCACCACCTGATATTGCGGACGGAGCCCCGCGCCGAACGCGCCGCCGACGTAAGGCGAGACCACGCGCAAATCGTCCGACTTCCTGTCGAACACGCTGCACAGATAGCGCTGCACGTTCTGCACGCCCTGGGTCTTGTCATAGACCGTGAGCTTGCCGCCGCCGTCCCACCGCACCGTGGAGGCGAACAATTCCATCGGGTTGTGATGCTCGGTCGGGATGAAATACTCCGCCTCGTGACGCACCTCCGCTGCCGCAAAGGCCCGGCCGGCATCGCCGTGCGGCTTATCGGGCTTCTCGACGACAAAGGCCTGGTCGCGCTGCTTGTACAGGTCAGTCACGAAGGGCTGTTTTTCATACTCGATGCGCACCAGCGAGGCAGCGTACTTCGCGATCTCCCATTCTTCCGCCAGCACCAGTGCGATGGGCTGGCCGCTGAACATGATCTTGTCGTCGTAGAGCGGACGGAACGGCGAGCCTTCTTCCGGCGCGACATCGTCCTTCCAGGCCTTGCCGGCGCTGGCCATCCGGGGCCGGTTCTCGTGGGTGAGCACGTCGAGCACGCCCGCGACCCGCCGCGCCTCGCTGGTGTCGATGCGCGCGATGCGTCCCTTCGCGATGGCCGATTCGACGACGCTGCCATAGGCAAGGCCGCTCGCGTTGAACTCGCCGGCATATTTGGCTTCGCCGGTGACCTTGGCGCGGCCGTCGACGCGTGAGGTGGCAGTGCCGATGTAGCTCGTCATGGGTTTGCTCGCTGCATGTTCTTGCTTAACCGCGATAGTTGTCTGGCGTATGTCGTTCGCGTAGGCGTGACTGCCGCCGAGCGCCCCAAGGGCGGCCGCGCCCTGCAACAGATCTCGGCGATTGATGCCCGTCATCGGATCGTCTCGTCATCGGATCTTCTTGGCGGACTGCGATTGCGGTGTTGCCTGAGCCGCTTGCGTCAGGGTGCGGACGATGCCGCGCCGCGCCAGCTCGATCTTGAAGGCGTTGTGTTCGTAGCCTTTGGCGTCCTGCAGCAGCAGGTCGGCCGCGCGGGCAAAACTGGCGTGGTTTGCGGGTTGTCCCCGCAGTGCCGCTTCCGCCGCGGTGTCGCGCCACGGCCGGTGCGCGACGCCACCGAGCGCAAGCCGCGCCTCCTTGATCGTGCCGGCTTCGAGTTCCAATGCGGCGGCGATCGAGACCAGCGCGAAGGCGTAGGAGAGCCGGTCGCGAATTTTCAAATAGGAATAGTTTGCCGCAAAGCCCCTGGCGGGAAGTTCGACCGCGGTGACGATCTCGTTCGGATGCAGGTTGGTGTCGGTTTGTGGCGTATTGCCGGGTAACCGGTGAAAATCCGCGAATGCCATCACGCGCTCGCCGGCGGGCCCCGTCACGCGCACCTTGGCGTCGAGCGCTGCGAGCGCGACGCACATGTCGGAAGGGTGCGTCGCGATGCAGTCCTCGCTCGCGCCGAGGATCGCGTGAATGCGGTTGATGCCGCCGACGGCCGAACAGCCGGAGCCCGGCTCGCGCTTGTTGCAGGGCGTCACAGTGTCATAGAAATAGGCGCAGCGGGTGCGTTGCAGGAGATTGCCGCCGGTCGATGCCATGTTGCGCAGCTGCTGCGAGGCGCCGGCCAGGATCGCGCTTGCGAGCAGCGGATAACGTTGCTCGATCAACGGATGATAGGCGAGGTCGGAATTCGGCACCAGCGCGCCGATGCGCAGACCGCCATCGGCGGTTTCCTCGACGCTTCGGAGCGGCAGCCGGGAGATGTCGATCAGCCGGGAAGGGCGCTCGACATCCTCCTTCATCAGATCGACCAGATTGGTGCCGCCGGCGATGAATTTTGCCCTGGGATCGGCTGATATCATCCGCACCGCGTCGGCGACGTCGTTCGCCCTTGCATACCCGAAATTGATCATGACTTGCCACCCATCCTGCCCATCGCCTGCTGGATCGCCGCCACGATGTTGGGATAGGCGCCGCAGCGGCAGATATTTCCGCTCATCAATTCGCGAATCTCGTCGGCGCTCTTCGCCTTGCCTTCCCCGATCAGGCCGGCGGCCGAGCAGATCTGCCCCGGTGTGCAGTATCCGCACTGGAACGCATCGTGGTCGATGAAGGCCTGCTGCAGCGGATGCAGCGCGTCGTTTGCCGCGAGCCCTTCGATGGTGGTGATGTCAGCACCTTCTTTCATGACGGCGAGGGTGAGGCAGGAATTGATCCGCCGTCCGTCGACCAGCACGGTGCAGGCGCCGCACTGACCGTGGTCGCATCCCTTCTTGGTGCCCGTGAGGTCGAGATGGTCGCGCAATGCATCCAGCAGCGTGGTCCAGGGCGAAACCTTGAGCCGGGCTTCGGCGCCGTTGACGGTCATCGCCACGGAGATTTTATCGGGTGTCGGAAGCTGGTCTCGGCTTCGGTCCGCCGTGTTTGTCTGCGCCATGCGTTAATTCTCCGGTGCCATGTGGGGGCCGAGCCATCCAAATGCGTCTCAAAGCGAAATCCGTCTCTGCGACTTCGGAGCATCTTCATCTGGTCATTGCGGTTTTTCTATTCAATATGAACTGCGACTGGTGCGATCGCACGTGAACGGAAACGGCAAGTGTCAACGAAAGCGGCAAGTGTCGCCGGTCAAGCATCGCCAATGGCGACGGGCATCACGGGCGTTCCGGTCGGGCGTGCAATTTTGAAAATTGGCCGACTTATCGAACGACCGGAATCCGTAACGCCGGATAGATTACCCTTCCGGTGTGTTTTGGTTCCTTGATTTGAGAGACAGAATCTCACGTGGAATTGAACTACGGAACCGGGCTCAATGAGGCGCTTGTGCCGCGTGCGTAGTAGGCTTCCCGCGCGAGATGATTATTTCCGAACCGGGCTGGGTGTGGGTAATGGAGCCACAGCCCGATTCAGGAGTGCGCCTCGATGAACAAACGTCTCGAGACGAGTATCCGGCGGCGCGATCTCATTCGCGTCGCGGTTGCTGGCGCCGGAGCGGCGGCCGTTAGCGCCTTGGTGCCGGAGCCGGCGCCTGCCAAAGCCCCAGACCTCAAGGATAAGCGCAAGCCGCGGTACCGCGCCGATTCTGCGGAGGTTCGAAACTTCTACCGCGTCAATAGTTACCCGGTCCGATAAGGAAGACGTCAGTGCTGATCAAGAGATCGGAACATCAACGTATCAGCGGAAGACTGGCCGGCGCTCAAGGGGCGAAAGCCGGCGGTAATCTGGATCGGCGTACTTTTCTGAAGCGCTCCGGCGTCGCCGCGGGCGCGCTCGCGGCGCTCGGCAGCCTCCCGCTCGGCGGTATCCGCAAAGCCGAAGCCGGTCCGCCGCCCCCGGCCGGCGCCGCGCTGACCACCCGCAAGAATGTCTGCACGCATTGTTCGGTCGGCTGTTCGGTCATTGCCGAGGTCGCCAATGGCGTGTGGATCGGCCAGGAGCCGGACTACGACAGCCCGATCAATCGGGGGTCGCATTGCTGCAAGGGCGCCGCGGTCCGCGACGACGTGCTGAGCCAGCGCCGCCTGCGCTATCCCGTCAAGCTCGTGAACGGCAAGTGGACCCGCATTTCATGGGAGACCGCGATCGACGAGATCGGGGACAAGCTGCTGCAAATCCGCGAGAAGTCGGGACCGGACTCGGTTTATTGGCTGGGCTCAGCGAAATTCACCAATGAAGCCGCCTACCTGAACCGTAAGTTCGCCGCGTTCTGGGGAACCAACAATTCCGATCATCAGGCGCGTATCTGCCATTCCACCACCGTCACCGGGGTCGCCAACACCTGGGGCTATGGCGCGATGACCAACAGCTACAACGACATCCGCAATGCCAAGACCATTCTGCTGATGGGCGGCAATCCCGCCGAGGCGCACCCGGTTTCGCTGCAGCATATTCTCGAAGGCAAGGAGCTCAACCGTGCCAACATGATCGTGGTGGATCCGCGGATGACGCGGAGCGCAGCGCACGCCACCGAATATGTTCGCGTGCGTCCCGGCACCCACATTGCCACCATCTACGGCATGCTCTGGCACATTTTCGAAAACGGCTGGGAGGACAAGGAGTTTCTGACCCAGCGCGTCTACGGCGTCGATGAAATCCGCAAGCAGGTGGCGAAGTGGCCGCCGCATGAGGTTGAACGCGTCACCGGCCTGCCCGAGGCGCAAGTCAAGCACGTCGCCGAAATCTTCGCCAAGCAAAAGCCGGCGACGCTGATCTGGGCGATGGGGCAGACCCAGTTCGCGACCGGCACCGCGAACGTCCGCGCCAGCTGCATCCTGCTGCTGGCCACCGGCAATGTGGGATACGCCGGCGGCGGCGCCAATATCTTTCGCGGCCACACCAACGTGCAGGGCGCCACCGATCTCGGACTCGATGTAACGACGCTGCCGCTCTATTACGGCCTTGCCGAGGAAGCCTGGCGGCATTGGTGCCGGGTGTGGGAAGTCGATTACGAGTGGATGAAATCCCGCTTCCCGAGCAAGACGCTGATGGAAACGCCGGGCATTCCGAGCACGCGCTGGTTCGATGCGACGCTGCTGCCGAAGGACCAGGTCAGCCAGCCCAATCCGGTGCAGGCGATGTTCATCATGGGACACGGCGTCAACACCATCACCCGCATGCCGGAAGCGGTGCGCGGGATGGAGAAACTCGATCTGCTGGTGGTCTGCGATCCCTATCCGACCGCATGGTCGGTGCTCTCGCAACGCAAGGACGGCACCTACCTGCTGCCGGCCTGCACCAGCTTCGAGATGGACGGCTCGCGCACCGCGTCGAACCGTTCGCTGCAATGGGGCGAGAAAATCGTCGAGCCGGTGTTCGAATCCAAGAACGATTACGACACGATGTATTTGCTTGCCCGCAAGCTCGGCTTTGCCGACCGGATGTTCAAGAATATCAAGGTCGAGAACAACGCGGTGTCGGCGGAGGACATCCTGCGCGAGATCAATCGCGGCGGCTGGTCGACGGGCTATTGCGGGCAGTCTCCCGAGCGGCTCAAGGCCCACATGAAGAACCAGGCCAAGTTCGATCTGGTCACGCTGCGGGCGCCGAAGGACGATCCGGAAGTCGGTGGCGACTATTACGGCCTGCCGTGGCCGTGCTGGGGAACGCCGGAGTTCAGGCATCCCGGCACGCCCATCCTCTACAACACCAACCTTCCGGTGAAGGAGGGCGGCGGCACGTTCCGCGCCCGGTTCGGCGTCGAACGCATCGTCAAGCGCAAGGTGATGGAAAACGGGCAGGAGGTCGAGAAGGAAGACCACGACAATCTGCTGGCCGAGGGCTCCTATTCGGCCGGTTCCGAAATCAAGGATGGATATCCGGAGTTCACCTTAGGGGTTCTCAAGAAGGTCGGCTGGGACAAGGACCTCACCGCGCAGGAAATGGAGATCATCCAGCGCGTCAATTCCGCCAATCCCGATGCGGTGTCGTGGTCGGTCGACCTGTCCGGCGGTATCCAGCGCGTGGCGATCGAGCATGGCTGTTCGCCTTACGGCAACGCCAAGGCGCGCATGATCGCCTGGAATCTTCCCGATCCCATCCCCGTGTATCGCGAACCGATCTATACGCCGCGTCCGGATCTCGTGGCTGACTACCCGACCCTGCCGGACGCCAGGCAGTTCCGGGTGCCCAATATCGGCTTCAGCGTGCAGAAGGCGGCCGTCGACCGGGGCATCTCCAGGGAGTTTCCGCTGATCCTGAGTTCCGGCCGGCTCGTCGAGTATGAGGGCGGCGGCGAGGAGACGCGCTCCAATAAATGGCTCGCCGAGTTGAAGCAGGACATGTTCGTCGAGATCAATCCGGCGGATGCGGCCGAGCGCGGCATCAGGGAAGGCGGATGGGTCTGGGTAACCGGCGCGGAGAGCGGTTCAAAGACCCGCGTCAAGGCGATCGTCACCGAGCGGGTCGGCAAGGGCCTTGCCTGGATGCCGTATCATTTCGCCGGCTGGTACGAGGGCGCCGACCTGCGCGCCAAATATCCGAAGGGCGCCGATCCGATCGTGCTCGGCGAGAGCGTGAACACGCTCACGACCTACGGCTATGACCCCGCCACCGGCATGCAGGAGCCCAAGGCAACCCTTTGTCAGATCAGGGCAGCGTGAGGCAACCATGGCACGCATGAAATTCCTTTGCGACGCGGACCGCTGCATCGACTGCAACGCCTGCGTCACCGCCTGCAAAAACGAGAACGAGGTGCCCTGGGGCATCAACCGCCGCCGTGTCGTCACCATCAATGACGGCAAGCCCGGCGAGCGCTCGGTGTCGATGGCCTGCATGCATTGCACCGACGCGCCTTGCGCTGCCGTGTGCCCGGTGAACTGCATCTATCCCACCGAAGACGGCATCGTGCTGCACAACAAAGATTTGTGCATCGGTTGCGGCTATTGCTTCTACGCCTGTCCGTTCGGCGCGCCGCAATACCCCCGCGTCGGCAATTTCGGCTCACGCGGCAAGATGGACAAATGCACCTACTGCGCCGGCGGCGGCGGACCGGAGGCGCCCGGCAGCGCCGAGGAATTCGAGAAATACGGCTCCAACCGTTTCGGCGACGGCAAGCTGCCGATGTGCGCCGAGATGTGTTCGACCAAATCGCTGCTGGCGGGCGACGGCGAAATCATCGCGCGGATCTACAAGGAGCGCGTCTTGAAGCGCGGCTATGGCTCCGGCGCCTGGGGCTGGCAGACGGCCTATCACGAGGATGTCGAGGTCTGATCGCTCGTCGTGATCGGGGTGGGCCGGTACCGGGAATGTGAGGAGGATGATCGTCATGAGTTTTCTTGCGCGCATCCGTGTGGTCATGATTGCGCTGGCCCTGTTGGCAATCGCTGCGACCTGTCCAACTTTCGCGCAGAAGCTCGGCCCCGATGGGGCCCCAAATCCAACCGCGAGTGTGACGCCGGAGCGGGCCTTGCTAAAGCAGGTCCCTCGCGTTGAAGGACGGATCGATATTCCCGATACCAAGGCCGGGGTGCTGATCCAGCCCGCGGGACGGACTTGGGATTATTTTCACCAAGTGCTGCTGCGCTGGTCCGGTGCGATCGTGATTTTGGGCATGATCGTAATCCTGGGCGCCGCCTATCTGATCATCGGACGGATCCCGATTTCAGGGGGGCGCTCCGGTCGGAAGATTCTTCGCTTCAAGGCCATTGAAAGATTTGCGCATTGGCTAACGGCGGCTTCGTTTGTCGTACTTGGCCTGACCGGCCTGAATATCACCTTCGGCAAGGTGCTGCTGTTGCCGGTGATCGGCCCGGATGCGTTCTCAAGC
>JGI12053J15887_10000142_pt1 | contig 24370 bp, 23 predicted proteins | sample MedBloCAOM1_O3_FD_15887 | JGI IMG/M metagenome (IMG submission 15887)
AAAAAGCGGTGGCGATCAGCAGGGCCCGCTTCATGGATGCTCACTTTGCTTGGTGGGGCTCGCGCGATCAAGCCACTCCTGAGCGGCTTGAAAGCGCTCCAAGCCTGGGACTCGTGTAGCTAGATTGACGTTCTTCCATTTTGCGTCGAAGCCGGGCGCCTGCAGTTTGTCGGTCCGGCTGAAAAGTTCGTCGACAAAGCGCGCGACACGATGATAGCGCGGTGAGCCGGGACGCCAATTGAACGAAGCGAGAATCGTGGGCACCGCAATGGTGGCGATCCGCTCGCCTTTGGCGACCAGGTTCGGATAATCCGCCGGCTCAAGATACGAGGGGAGATAGTAATCTTCGAATTTCGGGCCGTATTCGACGGGCAGAAATTTGAAACCTTCCTCCCATTTGCCTTTGACGAACGCGTCGACCGGCTTCGAAGTCACAAAGACGACGCCGGCAATCTCTCCGCGCTTCATTTGCTCGAGCGCCACCGGATGCGGGATAAACATCTTGTCGACATCGATGCCGAGGCGGCTGAAAATCAGGGGACCCGAATAGGCGGCGGCGGTGCCCTGCGTATTGAAGTTGACTTTCTTGCCCGCCAAATCCGCCAGCGATCGGATCTCCGGCCGAACGAAGATGTGCAATTCGGAAGGAAACAGACTTAGCAAATAAGTAAGACGCTGCTGAATTTGCGGCACCTGGGACTTGTACTCTTCAAGCGAGTCACTGTTGATGATGGCCGTATCAACCCCCCTGAGATACAGCAGATCATTGACGTTCTCGGTCGGGCCGCGGGTTACGATGGGAAGAACGTGCACCGCACCGCCATCATTCACGACCCGTGCGATTTCCGTCGCGAAGCGGATCGGCGCCCCCTCCAGAAGACCTCCGGCCAGACCGATCGTCCCCGCATTGAGCCGATCCCGAATCTCCGCCTCCCCCGAAATGCCTGACGAAGAGTCATGATGTATTCGGTGGGAATGTACTCGATGGGATTGCGCGATCGTTGGACCGCAGAGAGCAAATGTGGTCATCAAGACGACCGTAAGTCCTGTAAGGATTTTCATCGTAATTCCATTCATTCAAAAATCTGTACTTCGCACGGATCATCATACCAACTTGAGCCTTAACGACGATCACGCGCATTTTTCCTTCAAATTGAGGGAGATAGTAGCACTGAATAGAATGCCGGCCAAAGCAAGACTTGGTTCCTGTAAAGGATAATGGCCAAGGTGCCGTGCGGCCTATGTTACCTTCGCATCCGTAGGCCTGATCTGTTTCCTCAACCGCGCGCCGATAAAGCCGAGCGCGATGATCACAACCGCGCTCGCCCGCAACGTCGGTATCCAGATATTCAGAAAGCCAAACCCATTCGCGATCGGTCCGATCGTCTGGTTTGGTTTCTTGCAGGTGGCCGCCAACAACGCGTTCGCGCTCGGTCGTCCGGGAACTCCGAACGAGGCCGCGGCTCGAGCGCACGCGGCGCGGCCTATGTTGCTCCCGCATCGGCCGGCCTCGTCTGCCGCAGCAGCCGCGCGCAGACCATGCCGAGCGCGATGACTACAACCGCGCTCGCCAGCAAGGTCGGTATCTTGCCGACATTCAGAATGCCAAACCCGTAGGTGATCGGTCCGATGGTTTGGCCCATGAAGAAGAAGAACGAGTGCAGCGACAGCGCGGTGGCGCGGGCTTCCACCGAAAGTTCGCTGGCAAACACCTGCAGCGAGCCGTGGATCATGTAAAAGCCCCACCCCATCAGGATGAAGTTGCCGGCCTGAAGCTGCCAGGGCGGGCCGAAGGCGACGATGACAAGCTGCAGGCCCATCAATACGGCACCCGACATCATCATGCCGTTGACGCCGAACCGCGGCAGAAAGCGCGACACGCTCAAGGTGTAGAACAGTCCGCCCACCGCGAAGCCTGCGATCACGAGTCCGCTGATGGAAAGGCTGGTGACGCCCTGTTCGAACAGAAACGACGCGACATAGGGAAACAGGCCGAGCACGCAGCAGCCTTCGATAAATACCGCCGTGTAGCAGACCCGCGCATTCGGATTGGCAAAGATGGTGCGATAGCCGTGCCGCAGCACCGAAAGATCGACTTTCGCCGGCGCCCGCGTCAGTGCGCCGCCGCGAAAGCCGATGGCGACGGCAACCGACGCCACGACCGCGAGCGAGCCAAGGACGGCGAGCACGCCACGCCAGCCGAGGAAATCGCCGATCAGGCCCGACAGCGACGCCCCAAGCAAATTGCCGGTCATCGCTCCCGCCAGCGTGCGGCCGATGCCGACCTGCCGTTTGTCCGGCGCAATCAGATCGCTGGTCAGCCCGAGCGCGATCGGAAATACGCCGCCGGCGCCGATCCCCGCCAGAATCCGCGTCGCGAACAACAGGGAGAACGACGACGACAGCGCGCCGAGAATGTTGGCAAGGCCGAGCAGCACCAGGCACAGGATCACGAGGCGCGCCTTGCCGAACAAATCCGCCGCGGCGCCCAGCACCGGCTGGATGATCGCGAAGGTGAAGGCAAACACCGACGCAAACCCTGCCGCCGCGGCAATGCTGACATTGAAGTCGCTGGCGACGTGCGGCAGCACCGGATCGAGCGCCCGCGCCGACAGGCTCGCAGCGAACGTCGCCAGCGCAATGATATTCAGGACCGGCGGCATGTGCAGGTCATGACGGCCGCAGCCCTGCTCGCAACATCAACGCGCCATGCTCTTGGCGAGCGCATCGAACGCCATCAGCGTCTTCACCAAACCTTCGAACTCGCGCAGCGGCACCATGTTGGGGCCGTCCGACGGCGCGCGGTCGGGGTCGGGATGGGTTTCGATGAACACGCCGGCGACGCCGACCGCGACCGCGGCGCGCGCCAGCACCGGCACGAATTCCCGCTCGCCGCCGGAAGAAGTGCCCTTGCCGCCGGGCTGCTGCACCGAATGGGTGGCGTCGAAGACGACGGGCGCGCCGGTAGTCCGCGCCAGGATCGGCAGCGCGCGCATGTCCGACACCAGCGTGTTGTAGCCGAACGACGCGCCGCGCTCGGTGACCAGCACGTTTGGATTGCCGGCGCCGGTAATCTTGGCGACGACATTCGTCATGTCCCACGGCGCCAGGAACTGCCCCTTCTTGACATTGACGACCTTGCCGGTCGCAGCCGCCGCCACCACCAGATCGGTCTGCCGGCACAGGAACGCCGGGATCTGCAGCACGTCGACGGCCTGCGCCACCTCGGCGCATTGGGCGGCCTCATGAACGTCGGTGAGCACGGGCATGCCGAGCGACGAGCGTATCTCGGCAAAGATCGGCAGCGCCTGAGCAAGTCCGATGCCGCGCGCGGCGGCGACGCTGGTGCGGTTGGCCTTGTCAAAGGAGGTCTTGTAGATCAGCCCGACCTTCAGGCGCGTCGCGATTTCCTTCAGCGCAGATGCCACTTCGAGCGCATGGGCCCGGCTCTCGAGCTGACACGGTCCCGCAATGATCGAAATCGGCAACTCATTGCCGAATTTGACGTGGCCCGCAGTAACGACCGGCGCAGCTGAGATGTTGGCGTTCAAGGCACTATCCTTTTTCAGGCGCGACCATGCCGAGCAGCGCCCGGGGGATCAACCCTCTTTAGCGGTCTCGAATATCAGGGTTGCGCCGTGGGCGGCATGCGGCGGCACGACCAGACGCCCCACATGCCGCTGCGAGCCAATTCCGTTCTGCCGATGCAATGCTTCGGCCTGCACGATGTCGGCGACCGCGAAGCGCAGCCCGTTGAGCGTCATCCCGTCGCCGTCCACGTCGGGTGAAAGGCCGAACCGGTCGAAAAACGCGACCGGCTCCATGATCTCGATATCACCGTTCTCGGTGCGCGCCTTGACGCCGATCGAGCTCGAATGCAAATCGCCTACGCCGGCAAACGCCTTCAGGAAGATGTGGTGATCGCTCGGATTGTCGGCGACCATCGCCACACCGGGCACGGTCTTGGCGCCATTGGCGTGGACTTGAAATGCCGGGTCCCAAAAATTTTCCGGGAAATGATGCTGGCACGCTGCAAAGCCCAGATTAGGCGAGGTCGGATCATGAGCAAAAACCAGCGAGAATGCGAGCTTCACCGGCGTTCCATCGGGCCTTGTTCCTTCGCGGGCGAAATCGAACACGTCATAGCCGCCGATGCCGGCGGCCTCGAACGCGCGTGCATCCTCGATCGCATTGGTGGAGTTGAGGATCAGCATCGAAAAACCCTCACGCCTGGCCAGAAAGTCGCGATTGAATGCGCCGAACGAAAACGAGCGCGCCCCGTGCGGCACGATCTTGTCGGGTTCGGCGACTTCAAGGATTTCGATATAACAATTCTTCAATTGCACAATGCGGTTGTGGGTGCCCCATGCATGGCGGTTGCGCGCGCCGACGGTAAAGCCGGCGCCCGCATAGAATTCCGCGGCCGCGTCGAGATCATGGACGGCGTGCACGATATGGTCGAGACCGTGGGGCATCGGAGGCGACCTCAACCCTTCGAAATGCCGGTCACTTCACCGACGAGAACGAGGTCGGCACCAGCAATTGATTGACAATGTTGCCGACGATCTGGCCGTCTTCCTCGGTCTTGGCGCGCGCCGCGATCCAGTCGGGGTCGCTCTGGAATGCCGCCCATTTTTTCTCGCGATCGGCGAGCGATTCCCATGCCAGCAGGTAAGTGAGTTCCTGATTGGATTCGCCGACCAGCGTGGTGAAGAACCCGGCCTGCTTGATGCCGTGCTTCTCCCACAGTTTTAACGTGATGGTCTCGAAGCGCTTCAAGAGCGCCGGCAGCCGGCCCGGCAGGCAGCGATAGACGCGGGTTTCGTAGATCATGGATCTCCTCCGTTTTCTTGCGGAGGCGTTATAGCGGGTGGCGGGAAAGCTGTCTTGGCTCAATCAAGCACGCCTCGCGGCGTGGGGCGCATGACTGATTACTCATCCCGAGGCGTGCCGCGTCTCGAAGGATGAACCGGCCCCATAGTTCGAGACGGGCGCTTGCTCTAAACCAACCTGCTCTGCACCACCGCCGCATGCACGAACGACGCGAACAGCGGGTGCGGTTCGAACGGGCGCGATTTCAGTTCAGGATGGAATTGCACGCCGATAAACCACGGGTGGTCTTCGTATTCGACGATCTCCGGCAGCACGCCATCGGGCGAAAGACCTGAAAAACGCAGGCCATGCTGTTCGAGCCGGTCCTTGTAGCCGGTGTTGACTTCATAACGATGGCGATGCCGCTCCGAAATCTCGGTGGCGCCGCCATAAACCTCCGACACCCGGCTGCCGCGCTTGAGCACCGCAGGGTAGGCCCCCAGGCGCATGGTGCCGCCGAGATCGCCGGCCTTCGATCGCGTCTCCAGCTCGTTGCCGCGCAGCCATTCCGTCATCAGGCCGACCAGCGGTTCGGGCGTCGGGCCGAACTCGGTGGAATTGGCTTCCTCGAGGCCGACCAGATTGCGCGCGGCCTCGATCACCGCCATCTGCATGCCGAAGCAGATCCCGAAATATGGCACGTCGCGCTCGCGCGCGAATTGCGCCGCGCGGATTTTTCCTTCCGCGCCGCGCTGCCCAAAACCGCCGGGCACCAGAATGCCGTTGACGTGCTCGAGAAACGGCGCGGGATCCTCGTTCTCGAACACTTCGCTCTCGATCCAATCGAGATTGACCTTGACCTTGTTGGCGATGCCGCCGTGCGACAGGGCCTCGATCAGCGATTTGTAGGCGTCCTTCATGCCGGTGTATTTGCCGACGATGGCGATGGTCACCGCACCCTCGGGATTGCGCACCCGCTCGTTGATGACGTGCCAGCTCTGCAGCTGCGGCGGAATCCTGGGTTCGATGCCGAACGCCGCCAGCACCTCGTCGTCGAGGCCGGCGGCGTGGTACGCCTCGGGCACCGCATAGATGTTGTCGACGTCGCGCGCTTCGATCACAGCACTTTCGCGCACGTTGCAAAACAGGCCGAGCTTGCGCCGCTCTTCCTTCGGAATCGGGCGGTCGGTGCGGCACAGCAGGATGTCCGGCTGGATGCCGATCGAGCGCAGTTCCTTGACCGAGTGCTGGGTCGGCTTGGTCTTTAGTTCGCCGGCACTCGGGATGAACGGCAACAGTGTCAAATGAATGTAGATGGCGTGGTCGCGCGGCAGGTCGTTCTTGATCTGGCGGATCGCCTCGAAGAACGGCAACCCTTCGATATCGCCGACGGTGCCGCCGATCTCGCACAGCACGAAGTCGTAATCGTCATTGCTGTCGAGAATGAAATCCTTGATGGCATTGGTGACATGCGGGATCACCTGGATGGTGGCGCCGAGATAATCGCCGCGCCGTTCCTTGGTGAGGATGTCCTGATAAATGCGCCCGGTGGTGATGTTATCGGCCTTGGTGGCCGGACGCCCGGTAAAACGCTCGTAGTGTCCGAGATCGAGATCGGTCTCGGCGCCGTCGTCGGTCACGAACACTTCGCCGTGCTGGTACGGCGACATCGTTCCGGGGTCGAGATTGAGATAGGGATCGAGCTTGCGAAGCCGAACCTTATATCCGCGTGCCTGCAGCAGTGCGCCGAGCGCCGCCGAAGCCAGACCTTTTCCGAGCGAGGAGACCACGCCGCCGGTGATGAAGATATACCGCGCCATGGGACCCAACCTTTAAGGCTACCGGTGCGATTCGCCAAAACGAATCGCACTGCTCAGCGAACATTTCGTTTGGCTGTGGGTGACGTGAAACTGAAAACAATATCAGGTTGTTGATGGAGGTTGCTCATGTACGACGGTAGGCGCCGTCCTGCATGGCCCCCCTGCTTTATTGCGAACGCGGCGCTTGCGGACCCGATGGCGCCGGCTGATTCTGCTGCTGCTCGTCCGCTTTCTTCAGCGAATCCAGAATGCCGCCGCCCTGCGACAGCGGCGGCGCGGGCGTCCCCGGACCCGCCGGCTGAGACTGCGAGGCGGGAGTGCCGCCAATGATCGAGCTCGGCTTGCGGTCGTAGCTGGCGATCCAGGACAGGAACAGGCTCGTGATAAAGAAGCCCACCGCGAGAACCGCCGTCGTGCGCGTCAGCAAATTGGCGGTGCCGCGGCTCGACATGAAGCCGGCGCCGCCGCCGACGCCGAGGCCGCCGCCCTCGGATTTCTGCAGCAACACCGCGCCGATCAGCGTCGCGACGATCATGAGGTGAATGACGATAACGACAGTCTGCATCTCTACCTTCCGTCGCAAACCAAAAGCGCCGAGGTCCGGCTGCTCATTTGGGCTTGCGGGGTTTGAAGTCGCGCGGTGTTACACGATTGGACCGGGCGTTGTCACCCCTGCAGCGATCGCCGCAATATAATCACTTCATCGCTGTTTGGCCCGGGTTGCGATGACGAAATTCGCCCTTGGCCAAATCACACTTATTGCCTTCTCGCCAGTCGTCTACTATAGTAGACAAATGTCTCTCTTGCTGGACGACACATCCTCCCGCATTGCCGGCCGTTTGCGACTTGAACGCGAAAGTCGCGGCTGGTCGCTGGCGGATCTCGCCGAACGCTCGGGCGTGTCCAAGGCGACCATCAGCAAGATCGAACGCGAGGAGGTCAGCCCGACCGCCGTGATCCTGGTTCGGTTGGCGGGCGCGTTCGACCTGACCCTGGCAGGCTTGCTGCTGCGGGCGGAGGGCCAGGGACGGCTGACCCGGGCCACAGAACAGCCGGTGTGGCGCGACCCCGACACCGGCTATTTGCGCAAGCAAGTGTTCGGCCGGCCCGACCATCCTGTCGAGGTCATCAGGGTTGAGCTGCCGGCCGGACAGCGGGTGGTGCTCCCGGCTTCTTCTTACGTGCATATTCGTCAGGCCGTCTGGGTGCAGGCAGGCCAGCTCGTCATCATCGAATCCGGCGAGCGGCGCGAACTCGGAACGGGCGACTGCCTTGGATTTGGCCCGCCGTCCGAAGTCACCTTCGCCAACGAAACGACCGCCTGGTGCGTCTATGTCGTCGTCCTGGCTCGGAGCTGACGGTCATGTCGGAGATCGACATCAAGTCCCGTGCAACCGAACCAAACAGTCAAGCCAGCGGCCTTACCTCCGGCCACAATGGAGGGCCGCCGCTGCACGAAGCGCACAAGCCGGAGTGGGGCGAAGGGCCGATCGGAAACTATTTCTACTGGAGAGCTGCGCATCGCACGGCTTGGCACAGCGCGTCGCGTGACTTGATCCTGTTTCGCATTCAAAGAGCCGAACGGCTGGGGCTCACATATGAAGAGTACACTTTGGAAATTCTCGAACGAGGCCGCCATCTTCAAATCGAGGATGTCGAAAGAATTGCCCAGATCAAGAAGGCGCGCTCAGCCTTCACGGCTCGGAGCTAGCCGTCATGTCGGCGATCGAAATCAAGGCCTTGAACGCCTCGCCTGATATCCGCGAGGCGTTCAGTGAAATCCTTGTCGAGGCGGTGGCGGTGGCGGCTCGGTCAGTTTCATGCACCCGCTGGCGTTAGAGGTGGCTGACACCTTCTGGGAGGGTTCGCTGGCCGCCGCCGCTCGGGGCGAGCGGATCGTTTTGGGCGCCTTTCCGTTTCGATTCTATCGAAACGGAAAGGCGCTAGGGGCAGCCGGCGGCAATCGCGAGAAAGTCAGCCGCTTTCAGGCTGGCGCCCCCGACCAAAGCGCCGTTGACGTTCGCAACCGCCATCAATTCCGCCGCGTTCGAGGGTTTCACCGAACCGCCGTAGAGGATGCGGATTTTCGCCCCTTCGCCGCCAAACCGTGCAACCAGAAGATCCCGGATAAACCGATGAATTTGCTCGACATCTCCGGCGGTCGGGGTCAGGCCGGTGCCGATCGCCCAGACCGGCTCATAGGCCACCACCAGATTGTCGGCCCTGGTCTGATCCGGCAGCGAGACATTGAGCTGCCCGCGGCAGATGTCGAGGGTTTGCCCGGCATCTCGCTGGTGCTGGGTTTCGCCGATGCAGACGATGGCGGTGAGCCCGGCGCGCCGGACGGCTTCGGCCTTCTGCCGAACCAGCACATCGCTCTCGCCGTGATCGGCGCGCCGCTCGGAATGACCGACAATGATGGTGCTGGCGCCGGCATCGCCAAGCATTTCGGCCGAGATATCGCCGGTATGGGCGCCCGACGCCTTGGGGTGGCAATCCTGTGCGCCGACCGCAACCTTTGAGCCCTGCGCCTTTTCGGCGAAAGCCGCGATCAGCGTCGCCGGCGGGCAGACCAGCAGGTCGGCCTTGGCAGCGACACCGGGGGCGCCGGCGAGCATGGCCTCGAATTCGGCCATGGAGGCCTTCAGGCCGTTCATCTTCCAGTTGCCGGCAATCAGCGGCCGGATGGCGTCGGTCATGGTGGGATTCCCGGAAATGTTCGATCAATATGCGCTAGCAGAGCCCGCGCGCCAGTTCCAGACACCGGTTTTGCGATCCCCGACCCGCTAACCGCTTCACTTCGCCTCTACTTGGCCCTACTTGTCCCTCCCCGCCAAGGTTGCGACGAGGCGGCTGCCACTTTATGATGCTTTATCAACTCGGTGATGCCCTTTCGCGGAATTCGATACCGAATTCCCCTTGGGCGCGATCCGGCTCCCTCCTGCCAACAAGTTGGACCCATGCTTCGAGGAATGCGGAAAGCCTCATCTAATTGGCTCGGCAAGACCATCATGTCCGTGGTGATGGGCGTGCTGATCATCAGCTTCGGTGTCTGGGGCATCGCCGACATCTTCAGGGGTTTCGGACAATCGACGTTGGCCAAGGTCGGCCATACCGAGATTTCGGCCAATGAATTCCGCCAGCTCTACACCGAGAAGCTGCAGCAGATCGGCCGTCAGTTCGGCCGCCCCCTGACGATGGATCAGGCGCGCACGTTCGGCCTCGATCGTCAGTTGCTGCAGCAGACCATCGCCGAGGCCACTTTGGATGAAGAGGCGCGCCGGCTTGGGCTTGGACAATCCGACGCCGAGACCATGCGCGTGATCTTTGGCGATCCGAATTTCAAGGGCGTCGGCGGCGCATTCGATCCGGCGCGCTTCCAGGCCATGATCCGGCAATTCGGCTTCACCGAACAGCGCTATGTCGCCGACCAGCGGCGGGTGTCGCTGCGGCGTCAAATCGCCGGCACGATCTCGGCCGGCCTTGAGCCGCCGAAGGTCCTGATCGAGGCACTCAGCCGCTTTCAGAACGAGCAACGCTCCATCGAATACGTCAAGCTGGAAGCGGCACAGGCGGGAGCGATCGATCCGCCGTCGCCGGAGACGCTGGCCGGCTATTTCGACGATCACAAGGCCCAGTTCCGCGCGCCCGAATATCGCAAAATATCCTTTGTCGTGATCAATCCCGAAGAGGTCGGCAAATGGACCACCGTCTCCGACGAGGATGCCAGGAAAATATTCGCGGAACGCCGTGACAAACTTGGAACGCCGGAACAGCGGCAAGTATCGCAGATCGTCTTCCCGAACGCCGAAGAGGCCGCGGTGGCGCGTAGTCGCATCGCGGCCGGATTGTCATTCGAAGATCTGGTCAAGGAGCGCGGGCTCAACGGTTCCGACGTCGACCTCGGCATGATCGCAAAATCCGCTGTGATCGACCCCGCGATTGCGGACGCGGCCTTTGCGCTGCCGTCCGGCGACGTCAGCCAGCCGGTGCAAGGCAGGTTCGGCGTTGCTCTCGTCAAGATCGGCAAGATCGCGCCGGGGGTCGAAGCTTCCTATGAAAGCGTCGCCTCCGATCTGAAAAAGGAAATCGCCGCCGAGCGCGCGCGCAAATCGGTCGGGGAACTGCGCGACAAGATGGAAGACGAGCGCGGGGGTGGCGCCAGTGTCATCGAAGCCGCAAAAAAATTGGGACTTACCGCGGTGACCGTCGACGCCGTCGATCGCTCCGGCCGTCTCCCGAACGGGCAGCTGGTGGCCAACATTCCCCGCGGTCTCGACGTCGTCTCGCAGGCCTTCAACAGCGATGTGGGTGTCGACAACGATCCGATCCAGTTCAACGGCGGCTACGTCTGGTACGACGTTCTCGGCATCACGCCGTCGCGCGAACGCAACCTCGATGAAGTCAGGGATCAGGTCGAGGCGAGATGGCGCGACGACCAGATCGCCGGCCGGCTTAAGACCAAGGCGACCGAGATGGTTCAAAAGCTCGATCAGGGCGGCAAACTCGCGGACGAGGCGGCGAACGCAGGATTGAAAGTCGAAACCGCCGCCGGATTCAGGCGCGATGCCGCCCTTCCCGGCGTGCCCGCGGCTGCGGTCACGGCAGCGTTTCGCACCGCCAAGGATGGCGTTGGTCAGGCCGCCGGCGCCGGGACCAACGAATGGATCGTGTTCCGCGTGACCGACGTCACCGTGCCGCCGGTCGACCTTGCTTCGGACGACATGAAGAAGCTGAAGGAGACCCTTGGGCGCGGACTGACCGACGAACAGGTCGCGCAATACGTCACCAAGCTTGAAACCGACATCGGCACATCCATCAACCAGGCCGTCTTTGCGCAGGTGACGGGCGCGAACAATAACTGATGCGTGAGTGAAATGGCTCAAGAGCATGCACGGATTTCCCTCACCCTGAGGAGCGGCTGCGCAGGCAAGTCTACGCAGCCTGCGTACGCTTGGCCGCTATCCGCGTCTCGAAGGGTGTGGGCTCTCATGGTCCGAGACGGCGCAGGTGCGCCTTCCCACCGGGAGGATGTACATTTTGCGTTCGCCCGACCAGAGAGCAACTGATGGACGATCTCAAATCTATCATCGGAAAAGTCGCGACCGGCGCGACACTGTCGCGCGACGAGGCGGCGTCCGCCTTCGACAGCATGATGTCCGGCGAGGCCACGCCTTCGCAGATGGGCGGATTGCTGATGGCGCTGCGGGTGCGCGGCGAAACCGTCGATGAGATCACCGGCGCGGTCACCGCAATGCGTGCCAAGATGCTGCGGGTCAAAGCTCCGGTCGGTGCCGTCGATGTGGTCGGCACCGGCGGCGACGGCTCCGGCTCGGTCAATGTCTCGACCTGTGCCTCGTTCATCGTCGCAGGCTGCGGCGTGCCGGTGGCAAAACACGGCAATCGCGCGCTGTCGTCGCGCTCGGGTGCAGCCGACGTGCTGTCCTCGCTCGGGGTCAAGATAGACATTACGCCCCCGCATGTCGGCCGCTGCATCACCGAGGCTGGAATCGGCTTCATGTTCGCGCCCTCGCACCATCCGGCCATGAAGAACGTCGGACCGACCCGCGTCGAATTGGCCACCCGCACGATCTTCAATTTGCTCGGGCCGCTGTCCAATCCGGCCGGCGTCAAACGACAAATGGTCGGGGTGTTTTCCCGGCAATGGGTGCAGCCGCTGGCGCAGGTCCTGAAGAACCTCGGTGCCGAATCGGTCTGGGTGGTACACGGCTCCGATGGCCTCGACGAGATCACCCTCACCGGCCCGACCTTCGTCGCAGCCCTCGAGCACGGCAATATCAGAACCTTTGAGGTGACCCCGGAAGAAGCCGGCCTGAAGTGTGTCGGCGGTGAGGCGCTGAAGGGCGGCGACGCCAACGCCAATGCGGTCGCCCTGCAAAGCGTGCTCGATGGAATGCCGAGCCCTTTTCGGGATGTTGCCTTGCTGAACGCCGCGGCGGCACTGATCGTGGCCGGCCGCGCCAAGACTCTGAAGGAGGGCGTGGCGCTCGGCACAAAATCGCTCGACAGCGGGGCTGCGGCAACGCGGCTGAAACATCTGATTGCGGTCTCCAACGGCTGAGCACGAGAATCTGAGATGTCCGATATCCTGACCAAGATCGAGGCTTACAAGCGTGAGGAGATCGCCGCCGCCAAGCGCGCGCATCCGCCGGCCAGCGTCGAAGCGCTGGCGAAGGCGGCAACCCCGCCGCGCGGTTTTGTCAACGCGATCCGCCGCAAGCTCGCTCATGGTGAATACGCGCTGATTGCCGAAGTGAAGAAGGCCTCGCCCTCCAAGGGACTCATTCGCGCCGACTTCGACCCGCCCATGCTCGCACGCGCCTACGAAGCCGGCGGTGCGGCGTGTCTGTCGGTGCTGACCGACACGCCATCGTTTCAGGGGCATCTCGATTTCATGGTGTCGGCTCGCGCGGCCACCGCCTTGCCCGTGCTGCGCAAGGATTTCATCTACGACACCTATCAGGTGGTCGAGGCGCGCGCCCATGGCGCCGACTGCATCCTGATTATCATGGCGGCACTCGACGACGGCGCCGCACAGGACATCGAGGAAGCGGCGCTGGCACACGGCATGGACGTGCTGATCGAAATCCACGAACGCGCGGAGCTTGATCGTGCCTTGAAACTTCGCTCGCCGTTGATCGGCGTCAACAACCGCAATCTGCGCACCTTCGAGACCACGCTCGCGACCAGCGAGGCACTGGCGCCGCTGATCCCCGGGGATCGCCAGATGGTCGGCGAAAGCGGCATTTTTGCTCCTGCCGACCTCGCGCGACTTGCGCGGGTCGGGATGTCGACCTTCCTGGTCGGCGAAAGCCTGATGCGGCAGGCGGATGTGGCGGCGGCGACCCGCGCGCTGTTGGCGCGTGGCGACACGGTCAGCGCGACGGGGACGCGCTAGCGCATGGCGCGCAAAGCCTCCAAGGACGTTTCCGCCCTCACCCACATCGACGCCTCGGGCGAAGCGCGGATGGTCGATGTTTCCGCCAAACCCGCGACCGAACGCATCGCGGTCGCCGAGGGCTGCGTCGTCATGAGCAAGGCGACGCTTGAGCTCATCGTAAGCGGCAACGCCAAAAAGGGCGACGTGCTCGGCACCGCGCGTGTGGCCGGCATTATGGCGGCGAAGCGCACCTCGGATCTGATCCCGCTGTGCCATCCGCTCGCCTTGTCGAAAGTCACACTGGACATTGCGCCCGATAAAAAGCTGCCCGGCTGCATCGTCCGCGCCACGGTAAAGGTCACCGGCCCGACTGGCGTCGAGATGGAAGCGCTGACCGCGGTGTCGGTCGCGTGCCTCACGATCTACGACATGATCAAGGCGGTGGAGCGCGGCGTCCGCATCGAAGGCATTCATCTGGTGGAGAAAAAGGGCGGCAAGTCCGGGCACTATCGGAATTCATTATTTCAGGCGAATGGTTGATCGATGTGAATTGAGCCTCGTGCTTCCAGGCTTAGCCGACGCCGCGATGACGCTCGCGATAGGTTCGGGTCTTGATCCGGTTCCCGCATAGCGTTGACATGCACCACCGCCGCGTCGCCGGCTTCGACCGATCGAAGAACACGCGCCGGCACTCTTCGGCGGCACACATTTTAAGACGATCCAGTATTCCCGTGACCGAACCATCGTACAATTCGGCGACAACACATGACAGTCCGGCCAGCGCATCTTCGCGCGCGGGCCGCAGCGCCAGGGCGCCGTCATTCCGCGCTTCCGCCAGCAGCGGGAACAGGTGCATCGCCTTATTGAGGGATCGAACCGCATCCTGGTTTTTGCGGCGTTCAACCGGATCGCATTCCAGATAGAAGCGAACGCCGGCGCGCAGCTGCAGCGCGGTCTCGAACATCGGCGGCGTGATTTTGGCGCTGGTGAATAACAACCCGCGCTGCGACATCCACGCACCGAGTTCCCGCGGATTCGTCAATTCATCGCCTTGCACATGCTGCACGCCATGATGGGTGAAATGCCTGGCGTCGAGCGAATTGGCGAAATCGTAGAGATTTGCCAGCTCGTCGGGAACCAGGAATTTTCTGGATTGTTTCGACATTTCGACACCAGTAAAGCATATTTGACGGTTGACGGCAATCGACACTGGTATAATATTGTTACTGGTGTCTAGCACCGGTCCTCACCTCTTGAGACGGACGCCGTCATGAGCCGCGAAGCAACATTGCCCAGTCCCCGCATCTTCTATGGCTGGTTCGTCGTGTCAGCCGCGTTCGCCGTGACCTTCGTCGGCTTCGGCTGCGCCTATACGTTCTCGGCTTTTGTCGAGCCCCTGCAGCGGGATTTCGGCGCCTCGCGCGGATCGGTGTCGCTGGTGTTCTCGCTCGCCGGCTTTCTTTACTTCGGCCTCGGGATCGTCAGCGGTCCCCTCGCCGATCGCTTCGGCTCCCGCCGTCTCGCCGTCGCCGGCATGGTCCTGACCGGCCTTGGCCTTATGGCCGCAAGTGCGGCGCGCAGTCTGACTGAAGTCTACGCGGCGTACGGATTGGGCGTCGGACTGGGCGTCGGCTGCGCCTACGTTCCCGCCATCGGCGCGGTGCAGCGATGGTTCGTGCGGCGCCGCGGCTTTGCCTCCGGGCTTGCCGTGAGTGGCATCGGCGTCGGCACGCTGGTGATGCCGCCGCTGGCATCGTTCCTGATCGCGAGTTTGGGATGGCGCGGCGCTTACCTTGTGCTCGGCGCTCTCGCTGCCGCGGTCGGCGGAGGACTGGCGCTGTTGATCGAGAACGATCCGCGCGACCGCGGCCTCGGCCCCGATGGCGACCCGCCGCAATCGGGCAACCAGCCGGCGCGATCGGAAGGCGCTTCCGTGAGCGAAGCGATCCGGTCACGCCGCTTCATCAGTCTCTACGCCGCCTGCCTGATCTGTTCGTTCGGCGTATTCGTGCCGTTCGTTCACCTCGTCCCCTATGCGCAAGATCACGGCGTGGCGCCCTCATCGGCCGTGCTGCTGCTGGGCGTGATCGGCGTCGGCTCGACCGCCGGGCGGTTCTTCCTCGGCGGCCTTGCGGACAGGCTCGGCCGCCAGCTTTCCCTGCTGTTGATGTTCACGGGCATGGCGCTCGCATTGGCAATTTGGGGGGTCTCGGCGAACGTCTGGTCGCTGGCCGCCTTTGCGTTCATCTACGGCGTGTTCTATGGCGGATGGGTCGCGGTACTTCCGGCCGTGGTGATGGACCTTTTCGGCGGCCGCAATGTCAGCGGCCTCATCGGCATCCTCTACACCAGCGTGGCGTTCGGCACCCTGATCGGGCCGAGCGCTGCAGGTTTCGCCTTCGACCTCAGCCACAGTTACACGCTGTCGATCCTGGCCAGCGCGGGCGCCAACATCGTCGCGGTGGCAATCGTGGCGGCGACGTCGAGGGTGGCATCTGCGAACAAGCCGGGCGGCTAAGATAGTTGCAACATGCCTCGCATGGCCGCAGCCGGATGCCGGTTAACCTTTCATTAGCCTAGATTCCTAACGCCACCTCCATTTCGGCGCGGTACCACTGTTGCGGGTTGGGGGCGCGCGACACTGCCTCTGGCATTCAGGCCTGGCAGCAATCAAGACCATGACGGCAAACGGGACCGCCTCCTTGAGACATTTGGTTCGCGGCGGTCCGATCCGCTGGCTGATCGTTGGCGGCGTATTCCTCATTGCGGCAATTACGGTCGGCGCGACGATCATGGCCGGTAATTTTCGGGAGCGCGCGCTGGAAAGCAGCGAGCGCGAGCTGGAAAACACCGTGTTGCTGCTGGCCCGTCATTTTGACCAGCAATTCCAGGATCTGGGGGCGATTCAAGAAGACTTTGTCGCTTACGTGAAATCGGCCGGAATCGACACCAGCGAGCAATACAGGCGTCGGATGTCCAGCCATGACATTCACGTGATGCTCAAGGCCAAGATCGGTGCACTGTCCTATGTCGGCGGCATCAGCCTGTTCGATTCCGACGGAACACTGATCAACTCGGCGAACGTCTGGCCGGTTCCAGCCATCAGCGTCGCCGATCGAGACTATTTCAAAACCTTCAAATCGGACCCCCGGTCACCACCGCTTTTGGTCGAACCGGTGTACAGCCGTATCACCGGCCTCTGGACCACCGTCCTCGCCCGCAAGATGACCGGACCGAACGGTGAGTTCCTCGGTACCAGCGGAAGAGGCATCGAGCCGGCCAACTTCGAAAAATTCTTCGCCAGCCTGGCGCTTGGAGATGACGCGGCGATTTCAATGTACCATCGCGACGGCACGCTGCTGGCGCGTCATCCGCACGTCGATACGATGATCGGGATGAATTTTAAAACCGGTCCGGTTCATCAGCAAGTTTTGTCGAAATCGGACCACGGCACGATACGCATAACCAGCCCCATCGACGGCCAGAAACGGCTGGCCTCGGCCCGCATATTGAGCCATTTTCCGATTTCGGTCGTTGCGACGACGACGGTTGCGGCGGCGCTGGCCGATTGGCGGGAGCAAATCAGATCTCTGATCGCGGTGGCCGGACTTTCGGTGCTCGCGATCGCCGCCCTGCTGTTTCTCGCCGTTCGCAAGCTGTCGCAGCAGCATCAATTGGAAAAGCAGCGCCTCGACACCGCCATCAATAATATGACGCAAGGCCTGCTGATGTTCGACGCATCGCGCCGGCTCGTCGTCGCCAACCAGCGTTATATCGAGATGTTCGGCGTTTCCACCGATGTGGTGAAGCCCGGCTGCACCCTGCCGCAACTGCTCCAGCATCGGAAGGAAATCGGATCGTTCGCAGGTGACGTGGACGAATATTGCTCCAATCTCTACGGCAAATTGGCGCAAGGAAAGGTCTTTCAAAAGATTTTGGACGCCGCGGATGGCGGCTCGATCCAGGTCTCGTACCGGCCGCTACGCCGTGGTGGATGGGTGACGACCCTGGAGGATATCACCGAGCGCAGGCGCGTCGAGGAGCGGATCACGCACCTTGCGCACTACGATGCGCTGACCGACCTGCCGAACCGGGCGTTGTTCCACGAACAGTTGAAGCGTGAGCTGGCTCGCATTGTTCCCGGCGAGCAGTTGGCGGTGCTCTACATCGACATCGACGAATTCAAAAGCGTCAACGATACGCTCGGGCACCTGATCGGCGATCAATTGCTGAAATCCGTCGCCGTGAGTCTCGGCCGTTGCGTCAGAGGCACCGACTTCGTCGCACGACTGGGTGGTGACGAATTCGCCATCGTCCAGACCGCGGTCAGGACTGTCGATGACGTCACCGAGCTGGTGACGCGGGTCCTCGATGCGATCCGCAGGCCCTATGAATGTCTCGGTCATCAGGTAACTACCGATGCCAGCATCGGCGTCGCGCTGGCTCCGCAGCACGGCGCCGAACTCGATCAAATTCTGAAGAATGCCGATCTGGCGATGTATGCCGCCAAATCCGCCGGACGCCGGACTTATCGCTTCTTCGAGCCCGAGATGGACGCGCGGGTAAGAGCACGCCGCATTTTGGAAATGGATCTGCGCCAGGCGATCATCGATGGCTCCTTCGAGGTGTACTACCAGCCGAGCGTCAGTCTTGAAGACAACAAGATCGTCGGCTGCGAGGCGCTGTTGCGCTGGCGGCATTGCGAACGCGGCATGATCTCTCCCGCCGAGTTCATTCCCGTCGCGGAAGAGACCGGCCTGATCGACGAGCTCGGCGAATGGGTGCTGACGACGGCCTGCGCGGAAGCGGCGACTTGGCCGGACGATATCAAGCTCGCGGTCAACGTTTCGCCGGTTCAGTTCAAGAGCGGCACACTGGCGCTGAAGATCGTCGCCGCGCTTGCGGCGTCCGGTCTGCAAGCGAGCAGGCTGGAACTGGAGATCACCGAGGCGGTGCTGATTCGCGACGACGAGGCAGCGCTTGCCATCCTGCATCAGCTTCGCGCTATCGGCGTCAGAATAGCCCTGGACGATTTCGGCACCGGCTATTCCTCGCTGAGTTATCTGCAGCGCTTTCCGTTCGACAAGATCAAGATCGACCGCTGCTTCGTCAACGACATCGCCGAGTCGGACGGGTCATCCTGCATCGTGCAGGCGGTCGTCAACATCGCCGCGGCGCGTCACATGACGACAACCGCCGAAGGCGTTGAGACGCAACAGCAGCTCGAGCTGCTTCGCGCGCTCGGCTGCGCCGAAATGCAGGGCTACCTGTTCAGTCCGGCCAGGCCGGCAGCCGAAATCAGGCAGCTATTCCACCAATCGGCGGCCGTGAAGCTGAGCCCGGGCCGAAAGCGTCGGCAAATTCCAAATCCTGCGTGAATCTAGTTCGGCACCGCGGTCTTGGGAGATGACGGCACACCGGCATTGACGGTGACGCCGCGCAGGAGGTTGTAGGCCGCGGCAAGCGCCTTGTCGTCCTTCTCTGCCGGCGGAACGTAGGACTGCGAGCCGGCCTGCTCTGCGCCTTCGGCGGAGAGGTGGCCGTGCATCGACGCTTCTCCCTTGAGTTCCGCGCGGCCCTTCAACTCGTCGGGCACGTCCTGCACTACTTCGATATCGGGTTTGATTCCCTGCGCCTGGATCGAATGGCCGGACGGCGTAAAATAACGCGCGGTAGTGAGCGCCAAAGCGCCATCGCCGGTACCGAGCGGGATAATCGTCTGTACCGAGCCCTTGCCGAACGAGCGGGTCCCGATCAGGGTCGCGCGCTTGTGATCGTGCAATGCACCGGCCACGATCTCGGATGCGGACGCCGATCCGCCGTTGATCAGGACGACGAGCGGTTTGCCCTTGATGAGATCCCCGGTTCGCGCGCTGAAACGTTGGGTCTCCTCGGCGGTGCGGCCCCGCGTCGAGACGATCTCGCCTCGCGCCATGAATGTGCCGGACACCGAGACCGCCTGATCGAGCAGTCCGCCTGGGTTGTTGCGCAAGTCGACGACGTAGCCCGACAGTTTATCCGGCGGGATCTGTTTCGATATCTCGGCGATCGCTTTTTTCAATCCGTCGGTGGTCTGTTCGTTGAATGCGGTGATCCTGATATAGCCGATATCGCCCCCGTCGGCGTGGTAGCTGACCGGACGCACGCGAATGATTTCGCGCACGACCGAAAGGTCGATAGGCGAGTCGACCCCCTTGCGGATGATCTTAAGCTGGGTCTTGGTGTCGATCGGCCCCTTCATCTTGCCGACAGCCTCCTCCAGGCTGAGCCCTTGGACCGCTTCGTCATTGATATGGGTGATCAGGTCGCCCGACAGGATGCCGGCCCTGGCGGCGGGCGTTCCATCCATCGGCGCAACTACCTTGACGAGGCCGTCCTCCATCGTAACCTCGATGCCCAGCCCGCCGAACTCGCCGCTGGTGGTCTCCTGCATGTCGCGCCAGGCCTTCTCATTCATGTACCGCGAGTGAGGATCCAGCGCCGCAATCATGCCATTGATCGACGCCTCGATAAGCTTGGCGTCGTCGGGCTTCTCAACATAGTTGGTCCTGATCCGCTCAAACACGTCGCCGAACAGATTGAGCTGCGAATAGGTGTCGGTCCCGGCGGCAGCCCCGGCAGCCGCAACCAATTGCGCGCCCTGAGGCCCGGTGATCAGGAAGGTCAGGCATGCACCGGTTGCCGCGCCGAGGAAAAAGAGAGAGTTTTTGCGCATTGTTCGCGAAACCTTTTTGCTGTCAGTTGCCGCCCGCCATGGGCAGGATAAAATGGGCAGGATAAATCGGTATCTTACGCGGTGCTCAACTCGACCCATAAACTCACCGTGCCTTTCGGATGTCATCGAGGCCGTTCTGCCGCGTCGAGGGCTGGGTGCCGAAACCGCGCCTTGCGCTGGTGCCTAGCCAATAACCGAATTGCGGCGGAACGTTGCGGAACGGACCGTCGCCGCCAAGTTTCAGCGCGGCATGCCCCGGAGGGTTCTCGATGCCCCGGATCGTCAAAGGTGAAAACAGCACCGTCTCAGACCTCNATCATTGCCCCGTTCGGCGTCGGACCTATCCCGGGATAACCCCGTTATCCCGGCTTCGGGCCGGCCGGTCTTCCGGAGCGAGACGATATACGCGCTCCGCGACGCCGGCAAAGCCCGAAATCGGGCGTTTCGTGTCCAATTTGTAATCGGCCCTAACCGAACTGGATGTCTGCCCCGTCGCGACCGATGATCGCCGGCCGCTGGCTGCGCAAAACGGAGTTAATGGCTTTCGATCATCGGCTCCGCGCCAAATACGCTAAATACAACGTTAACCTTGGCCGCGCGCAGCTTATAAGCCTGACGACGACAGTCCGCCGATCGATATCCGGCAGATGAAAAAAAGCAGCCGTGATCGACGATCAGCAGATGCAGAACGACCTGATACCAGCCATACCGATTTTTGCGATGGCGCGGAAGCCCCGGAAGCGATACGCGAAAGGCCAAGCCCAACAAGAATCCACGCGTTTCCGGGAGAGGATACTATGAACGAAGCAACCCGCATCCGGCCGGCGACGGCTGGCGAACTCGGCGCAAGCGGCGAGGAATTCCAGAACCTTCACGAGTTCGTGCGGAAAGCGCGCGGCAACCTGAACCAGAACGCCTGGGACTACATTGTCGGCGCCGCCGAGACCGAGACCACGATGCGCCGCAACCGCATGGCGCTGGACGAGATCGCGTTCCGGCCGCGGGTGCTGCGCAACGTCGCCAGGGTCGATGCGTCGGTCACATCGTTCGGCCGCAAATTGCGCCTGCCGGTGATGCTGGCGCCGGTCGGCGCGCTCGAGCTGTTCGATCCCGGCGCCGCCGCTTCCGTCGCGCGTGGCGCGGGCGCCTTCGGCGCCGCCCATATGCTGAGCTCCGTGACCGAGCCTGGCCTCGAGAAAGTCGCCGAGGCGGCGCCTGACGCCTTGCGCATCTATCAGCTCTACGTCCGCGGCGACGACGCCTTTGTCGAGGACTGCGTCAGTCGCGCGATGGCCAACAAATATGCCGCGTTCTGCCTGACCGTCGACACCGCGCATTACAGCCGGCGCGAGCGCGACATCGCCAAGCGTTACGTCCGCGCCAGCCGGCTGCGCGCCACCGGCGGCGACTTCCAGAAGGGGCTCGAATGGCGCACGGTAAAACTGATCAAGGACAAGTATGAAATACCGCTGGTCATCAAGGGTATCGCGACCGCGGAAGATGCCGCGATCGCGCTCGATCACGGGGTAGACTGGATCTACGTCTCAAACCACGGCGGACGCCAGCTCGATCATGGCCGTGGCTCGATGCAGGTGCTGCCGGAGATCGTGGCCGCCGTCGCCGGCCGCGCCAAGATCATGGTCGACGGCTCGTTCTGCCGCGGTACCGATATCGTGAAAGCGATCGCGTCAGGCGCCGATCTCGTCGGCATCGGCCGCCTGCAATGCTGGGCGCTTGCCGCCGCCGGCGAAGCCGGGGTCCTGCGGATGCTGGAACTGCTCGAAGACGAAGTGATCCGGTGCCTCGGCCTGCTCGGCGTCAGGAATTTCGCGGAACTCGATAAAGCCCATCTGCACGCGGCGACGCCGACCAACCTGCCCGATGTATTCAGCGCGTTTCCGCTGCTGGAAATCGAGCCGTTTCGCTATTGATGGCGGCGCTGGGCGCAATCGAGGCGTCATGACAGGGCGACAAGCCGGGCGCCGAATCTTTGTCGCGACTGTGCGATATTGAACATCCGGTCCGAACCTGAACGGCTATTTGTGCCGGCGTGGCAGGAAACCCCAAACGGAGGATAGCCATGAGCGATAACGTGACACTGTTTCCGAATCTCTTGCAGCCGGCTGTGGCTTTGAAGACCTATGCGCCTCTGAGCGTCAAGTTCTGGGAGAACCAGGAGACCGCGCTCGAAGGCATGAAAGAATTTGCCGATGGCTGGTTCGCCCGGCGTCACAAGACCACGCAAGCGGGGATCGAAGCGGCCAAACGTATGGGCGATGCCACGACGCACTTCGATATCATACGGGAATATCAGAGCTGGCTCACCGAAGCGATGGAAGCGTTTGCCGAGGATGGCAAGGCCTGTCAGCAACAACTGATGAGGACCGGGTTTCAGGTGAACCCAAAGCCGGAAGCGCGCCAAGCCGACGAGCGTCGGACCGGCTAACGGCTCTGTCATAAAGCCACAATCGACGTCACCACCCCCTGGGTCAGCGCGGCGACGCGCTGACAGCCCTGTCGCGTGGACGGCGACGCGCGCGCGTTCTGGTAATTGCTTTTCGGATCTGGCGAGACGTCTGACCTGAATCGGCAAATTGGATCAAACGGACATCGCCACACCGTTGCTCCTCTCCCCTGATTTTCGTACACAACCCCCCATGACCCGCCCCCTGCTCTCCCCCGGCTCGGCCGACGCGCTGTTGTTCGATCTCGGCCGCGTCGTGCTCGATATCGATTTCAACAAGACGCTGGCCTGCTGGGCCGGTCACGCCGGCTGCGCGCCCGACGACATCGTTGCGCGCTTCGTCCGCGACGAGGCCTACAAGCGTCATGAGATCGGCAAGATCGGCGATGAAGAGTATTTTGCAAGCCTGCGGGCGTCGCTGGGAATCAACGCCTCGAACGAACAGATTCTCGAGGGCTGGAACGCCATCTTTGTCGGCGAGATGCCGGGCATGTCGCAGCTGCTGGCGCGGGCATCGCAGCGCCTGCCGCTCTACGCCCTCTCCAATACCAACAGCGCCCATGTCGAACATTTCTCGCAAGCCTATGCCGATGTGCTCAGCCATTTCCGCGAAATGTTCCTGTCGTCCACGATCGGGCTTCGGAAACCGGATGCGGCGGCCTATGATCATGCGATGAAAGCGATCGGCGTGCCGGCCTCCCGTATCGTGTTCTTTGACGATCTCGCCGAGAATATCGAAGGCGCGCGGGCGCGGGGCTTGACCGCCGTTCACGTGACGTCACCTGATGATGTGGCGCAGGCTCTGGCCGCGCTCGGAATCTAGAAGTTTTGGCTTTGGGAGTTTTACCTTGGCGCTGATGCCGGTTGCCGATGCCCTGTCCGCGGTTCTCGCGGGCGCCGAGCCGCTGCCCGAGGAGATGGTCGCGCTCGATGCGGCGCATCACCGCGTGCTGGCGCGGGACGTCGCGGCACGGCGCACCCAGCCGCCGCAGGCGATGTCGGCGATGGACGGCTATGCGGTGCGCGCGGCCGACGCGTCGAACGTTGCGGCGCGGCTCAAGGTGATCGGCGAGGTCGCGGCGGGCCGTCCGTTCGACAAGACCGTTGGCGCCGGTGAGGCGGTGCGGATTTTTACCGGCGGCGTCATCCCGCAAGGCGCCGACGCCGTCATCATCCAGGAAGACACCGTGGCCGACGGCGACAGCATCGACATCACGGAAGCCGCGATATCAGGACGGCATATCCGCCCCGCCGGCGTCGACTTCCGCAAGGGCGACATCCTGCTGGCCGGAGGATCGCGCCTCACCGACCGCGATCTCTCGCTCGCCGCCGGCATGAATTATCCGGAACTTCCCGTAACCCGACGGCCGAAGGTTGCCATCCTCGCCACCGGCGACGAACTGGTGATGCCGGGCTCGAACCCCGACCCCGGGCAGATCGTCTATTCCAACGGCTACGCGCTGCGGGCTCTGGCGCGTGCCGAAGGTGCCGAGACCATCGATCTCGGCATTGCCGCCGACACCGTCGAGGCAACTACGCTGGGCATCCGCCGCGCCGGCGACAGCGGCGCCGACATCCTGATCACGACCGGCGGCGCCTCGGTCGGCGATCACGACCTCGTCAAGCAATCGCTGGAAGCCGAGGGCGTCACCATGGCG
>JGI12053J15887_10000143_pt1 | contig 24260 bp, 22 predicted proteins | sample MedBloCAOM1_O3_FD_15887 | JGI IMG/M metagenome (IMG submission 15887)
CTGGCCGCCTCACGCGTGAGCGGCAGCCATGCGCGCGGCAAAGGCCGCGAGCGACGTTGGCGGACGCTTGAGCAGCCAGCCCAGCACATTGGGATTACCCTTGAGACCGTCGCGCGCATAGGCCTGGAACATTTTTGCCAGCGTTTCCCGCTGGGTGTTGTCCATGGCGGCGCTGCGGGCGCGCTGGGTCCAGGCCTCGACCGGTTCAGCCTCGGCGCGGACGGCTCTCTGCAAGGCGTGTCCAAACGTCTCCGCAATCTCGATCTGGCTCATCGGCGGCGTGCCGACCAGTTCATAACTCGCGCCGGAATGGCCGTCCTCGGTCAGCACCAGGGCTGCAGCTTCCGCGACGTCGTCGAGATCGACAAGGCTGAGTTTCGTTTCGACCGGGTAGGGCACGCGATAGATGCCGTCGGCAATCATGCGGTCCCATTCGGCGAGCGAGTTCTGCATGTAGGCGGTGGGCTGCAGGATGGTGACATCAAGCCCCGAGCTGAACAGCATCTCCTCGACCCGCAGCTTGGCCCAGTGATGCGGCATCGCCTCGATCTGCGGATGCAGCACCGAGTGATAGACAAATCGCGTGATACCATGGGTAGCGGCGGCAACGACGATGGCTTTTGCAAATGGCAGCTCGTGAGGACTCATATTGGGACAGATGTGATAGACCGCGCTCGTTCCGCGAACGGCCTGCGACCATGCGTGCGGATCATCCATCTCGCCGACCTTGACGTCATGAACGCCGATCGCCTGCAAAGCAGTGTGATGCGCGGAGGTTCTCACGAACGCACGAACGGGCGGCGCGCCGCGCGCAACCAGTGCCTTAAGCACGGCCTTGCCCGTCTTGCCGCCAGCGCCGGTGACCAGGATCATGCGTGGCGCCCCGACTTTGCCCTAGCGCCGCGCATTCCGGGTGAGTTCGAACAGCCGGCTCGGGCTGAGTGGAATTTCCAGCAACTCGACGCCGCGGCCCTTCAGATCGAGCGCATCCTCGATGGCTTGCGCAAACAGCGGCCCGGCAGGGATGGCACCGGCCTCGCCGGCGCCCTTGATGCCCATCGGATTGAGCGGCGACGTCGTCACGGTGTGGCCGAGTTCCACGCGCGGCACCTCGAGCGCGGTCGGCAACAGATAATCCGCCAGCGAGGCGTTGAGCAGTTGGCCCTGATCGTCGAACACCAGTTTTTCGTAGAAGGCATTGCCGATGCCCTGCGCGACACCGCCGTGAATTTGTCCGGCCAGAATCATCGGGTTGATCACAGTGCCGCAATCATGCACCACGACATATTTTAAAATCTTCAAGTCGAATGTTTGCGGGTCCATTTCGACGATCATGGCGTGAACGCCATTTGCCGTCGCGCCCATTTTGGGTCCGAAATATTGGGTGGATTCCAGCCCCGGCTCGGTGCCCGGCTGGACCGCCCCGCGCATCGGATTGGCTTGCCCGGCGAGATCGCCAAGCTTCACGAATTTGCCGGGAACGCCGACGATCGACACTTTGCCGTCTTCGATCACGAGATCTTCCTCGGCGCATTCGAACAGGTCGCTCGCGAGCTTCAGCGCCTTCTTCCGCACCACCTTTGAGGCTTCGTTGACGGCGTTGCCGGCGACCACGGCGCCACGGCTGGCAAAGGTGCCGGCGCCCCAATAGAACTGATCGGTATCGCCGGTGACGACATCGACATCGGTGACGGCGACACCAAGCTGGTCGGCGGCAATTTGCGCGAACACGGTGAAGTGTCCCTGTCCCTGGGTGCCGATCCCGGTCGCAACGCTCACCTTGCCGTTGGATTGCACCTGCACTTTGGCACCTTCATAGGGACCGATCCCGGTGCCCTCGACGTAGCATGCGAGACCGATGCCGAGATGGCGGCCTTCGCCGCGCAGTTTAGTTTGCTCGTCCTTGAACGCCTTGTACCCGATCGCTTCCAGCGCCATGTCGAGCACCGGCTCGTAGTTGCCGCTGTCATATTCGAGCGGCTGGAAATCCTGGTAGATGATCTCGTTTTTGTAGGGGAATGCCTCCGGCGGAATCAGATTTTTGCGCCGGATTTCGGTCGGGTCGATGTTCAATTCACGGGCTGCGAAGTCGAGCAGTCGCTCCATCACGAACACGCCGTGCTGGCGCCCGGCGCCGCGATATGGCGTGACGATCGGCAGATTGGTGAACACTTGCGTGAAGGTGCTGTCGTAATTCGGCACGACATAGGGGCCGAGCAGGGTGCACTGGCTGTTGATCGGCACGGTCAGCCCATACGGATCGTAGGCGCCGCCGTCGTGCAGGAATACGTCCTTGATGCCGAGGATGCGGCCATCCCTGGTCAGGGCGATTTCGGCGTCGTGAATCTGTCCACGCTCATGGGTGGTGGCGAAGAAATGCTCGAGTCGGTCCTCGATCCATTTGATCGGCCGGTTCAGTTTCATCGACACCCACGGCAGCAGCACCTCCTCCGGATAAAACATCATGATCTTCGGCCCGAAGCCGCCGCCGACGAATGGCGCGATGACGCGGACCTGGCGTTCGTTGAGGCCGAGCATGCCGGCAAGCCCGTTGCGGACGAACACCGGCGCCTGTGTCGTATCCCAGATCGTCATCTGGTTGGCGCGCTTATCCCATTGCGCGACGACGCCGCGGGTTTCGATCGGCGACGAGATGCCATGCTCGTAGAGAAAGCGACGCTTGATGATGTGATGCGCCTTTGCCGCGGCGGCCGCATAGTTGCCCTTGGTCTGGCGCACATGCGCCGAGACGTTGGAACCGACGTCGTCGTGAACCAGCGCTGACCCGGCAGCGAGGCCCTTTTCGAGATCAACGATGGCCGGAAGCGGCTCGAGTTCGACGTCAATATCGTCAAGCGCGTCCTCGGCAATGTAACGGCTCTCGGCGATCACGATCACCAGGGGCTCGCCGACATGGCGGACCTTGCCCTTGGCCAGCGGAACCTGGGTTCGCTGATGGAAGACAATACCGGCGATCGGAGGCGGCGGCACCAGCAAAGGGCCGGGTTGCCAGTAATCGCCAAGGTCGCCGGCGACGAAGGCGGCGACGACGCCGGGCCGCTGCAGCGCGCTGGAAACATCGATGCTGACGATTTTCGCATGCGCGACCTGGCTGCGCAGGAACGCGACATGCAGCATCCCCGGCAACTCGACGTCGTCGACAAACAGCGCCTGACCCGTCAGAAGCCTGCGATCTTCATTGCGTTTGATCGGTTCACCGAATGTGCGAGTGGACATCTCTCATCGACCCCGCGTTCGCATCGCGGCGGTCATGACCGCATCGACGATGTTCTGATAACCGGTGCAACGGCACAGATTGCCCGACAGCGCTTCACGCACGTCGTCTTCAGTCGGCGACGGGTTTTCATCGAGAAACGCCGTCATCGTCATCAGAATACCGGGCGTGCAATAACCGCACTGCAGGCCGTGATGGTCGTGCATCGCCTGCTGCAGCGGATGGTATTCGCCATCTTTGTCGGTGAGACCCTCAACGGTCGAAATCTCGTGATTCCGGGCCTGCACCGCCAGCATCAGGCACGAGCGTATGGGTTGCCCGTCGAACAGCACCGTGCAGGCGCCGCAGACGCCGTGCTCGCAGCCGACATGGGTGCCGGCCAGCGCCAGATCGTGGCGAATAAAGTCGCTCAGCAGCAGGCGCGATTCGACGCGGCGCTGATATTGCTTGCCATTCACCGACAGCGTGATGTCGTGGAAATCACTGTCCATCGCGCACCCGCTGGTGGGCCGTCCGCAGCGCGCGCTCGGTGAGCACGCCGGCGATGTGGCGCTGATAATCCGCCGTGGCGTGAACACTGCCTCCGGGATCGATCATTCTCTGCACGGACGCTGCGACATCGCGGATCGCTGCTTCGGTCGGCGCGCTTCCGACGAGAACCTCGGCAGCCGAACTTGCGTCAATAGGGGTGTCACCCACGCCACAAAACGCCAGCCGAGCATCGGTGCATTCGTCCCGCTCACCCAAAGTCATCATGGCGGCCACGCCGACAATGGCAAAATCGCCGCGCCGGCGCGCGATCTCCATGAAGCAGCAACCGGTTCGCGGCTTCGGCAGCAGCAATTCGATTGCCACCAGCATTTCATCGGGCTGCAGATCCGTCGTCATCGCGCCGACAAAGAAGTCCGACGCTTCGATCCATCGTTCCTGTGTTGCCGTCCGAACGTGGAACCGGGCCCCCAGCGCCAAGGCGATGGCGGGAAGCTCCGAGGCCGGATCGGCGTGCGCAAGATTTCCGCCGATGGTGCCGCGATTGCGAATCTGCGGGTGCGCGATATGCGGCAGCGCTTCGCCGATCAAGGCAAAATCGCGCGCAAAAGCCGCGTCGCGCTGCAGCGCACGGTACCGCGTGACAGCCCCAACNCGGGTCGCCGCGGCGGACTGACGAATACCGGTGAGATCCGCGATCTCGTTAATGTCGATCAAGACCGCCGGTTGAGCCAGGCGGAAATTCATTGCCGGCATCAGGCTTTGGCCGCCGGCCAGGAATTTCGCGTCGTCGCCATGTTCCGCCTTGAGCGAGAGTGCGTGATCGACGGAGGCGGCGGCTACGTATTTGAAGGAGGCAGGCTTCATGGCGCTCGCGTGCAGGCAATCGAAACGCGGTTCGGCGCGCTGAAGCGCGAAGCCGCGGCGAAACTATGAGGCGGCCCCCGGCGCAAGTCAAAAATCGAAGCGCTTTTTGGCTATCTGAAAATCCGATAGGGGCATGTTTGACCCCGATGGTTGTTCTTGCCCATTAATATCTCCGCGTGCGCAAACATTGAGCGCGCCATTTGCAGCGGCGTTTGTCAGTATTTGTCCATGGCGTTGCAAGTGCCGAAGTCATTGAAGCCGGATAATCCGCGCGTTACGCTGCGACCGGGCGGGCGAGGGTCGTTCGTCACTCCAATCGAAGCGGTACGCATGAACGGGCCAGCGGATGTCACGGCTGAATCAGTTGCGCTGACGCCGCGCCTCGCGGTCGACGTTCGCAACGTTTCGCTGACGTTCGAGACCGCCGACGGCAAGGTCGATGCGCTGTCGAATGTCAGTCTGCAGATCGCCGACGGCGAGTTCGTTTCCTTTATCGGCCCTTCCGGCTGCGGCAAGACCACGATGCTGCGGGTGATCGCCGATTTGCAGCAACCGACGGCCGGCACGCTTCTGGTCAATGGCATGAGCGCGGAGCAGGCGCGTCTGGAGCGCAGATATGGCTATGTGTTCCAGGCGCCGGCGTTGTTTCCGTGGCGCACGATCGAAAAGAACCTGAAGCTGCCGCTGGAGATCATGGGATTTTCCGATAGCGAGCAGCAGCAGCGGTCGGCGCGCTATCTGGCGCTGGTCAATCTCACGGGCTTCGAGCGCAAGTTTCCCTGGCAATTGTCCGGCGGCATGCAGCAGCGGGTTTCGATCGCGCGCGCGCTGTCGTTCGATCCGGAACTGTTGCTGATGGACGAGCCGTTCGGTGCGCTCGACGAGATCGTCCGCGACCATCTCAACGAGCAGTTGCTGCAATTGTGGGACAAGACCGGAAAGACGGTGCTGTTCGTCACCCACTCGATTCCCGAGGCGGTGTTTCTGTCGAGCAGGATCGTGGTGATGTCGCCACGGCCCGGACGCATCATCGATATCATCGACTGCAATTTTCCGCGCGACCGCACCCTGGAAATCCGCGAGACGCCGGAATTCCTCAAGATCGCGCAGCGCGTGCGCGTCGGCCTGCGGGCGGGACATTCCTATGACGAGTGATACGCTGGCGCTGCCTGCATCGGGTATCGGCACGCTGCGGCGTCATCCGCTGGTAGCGGGCTACGCGCCGATTGTCACGATCGTGCTGGCGCTGATTGCGATCTGGTATGTCGCGGCGGTGCTGATGAATTTATCGCTGGTGCGTGACGCCTTCGAGCGGGAGGAGACGCCGTACACTTTGTCAGAGTTGATTGCGGGCACCATGAGCGCCGAGCGGCCGCTGCTGCCGGCACCGCACCAGGTGATTGCGGCCTTCGTCGATTCGGTCTTCGGTTACGCGCCGACCGCGCCGCGCAGCCTCGTCTATCATTCGACGGTAACGCTNTCGGCGACGCTGCTTGGCTTCGCACTGGGCGCGCTCTTTGGTATCGGTCTGGCGCTGATGATCGTGCACAGCCGCGTGCTGGAGAAAAGCCTGCTGCCCTGGATCATCTGTTCGCAGATGGTCCCGATCCTGGCGCTGGCGCCGATCTTCATCGTGGTGCTCGGCGCCATGGGATTGCAGGGCCTGCTGCCGAAGTCGATCATTTCGGCCTATCTGTGTTTCTTCCCGATCACGATCGGGATGGTGAAGGGTTTTACCGCGCCTGATCCGATGCAACTCGATCTGATGCGGACATGGTCGGCGACACCCCGACAAGTGCTGGCAAAGCTGCGCTGGCCGTCGGCCGTGCCCTATCTGTTCGCGAGCCTCAAGGTTGCGATCACGATCTCCCTGATCGGCGCCATCGTGGCTGAACTGCCGACCGGCGCCGAAGCCGGTATTGGCGCGCGGCTGCTTGCGGGCTCCTATTATGGCCAGACCATCCAGATATGGGCGGCGCTGCTGGCGTCGGCGATCCTCGCCTCGGGTCTGATCGGACTGGTGGACCTGACCGAGCGAGTGGTCGGATTGCGAATGGGGGCACGGTCATGAACCCGCGCAGGCTGAGATTGGGATTCATCCTCGCCGCGGCAGGCATGCTGTGCGCCGTGGTCCTGCCGCTCTCGAGCGAGGCGGTTGCTGCGTTGCCGGCGCGGCCGATATGGTTGGCATTGACGCTCGCGTCGGCGCTGCTGTTTGCGGTCGCCGCCTGGACTGGGGAAACGAGGGCGATCGCGCCTGGTTTCGCAGGCGTTTTATTTGGCGCCGCAACCACGCTGGCCTTGTTGCGCGATCCCGGCGTCGGCGGCTCGGCCGCGGCGGGGTTTTGGGCGATGGTGCTTGCGGTCTGGCTCGGCGCGGCCCTTTGCGTGATCCAGCTTGCCTCGATGCGTCCGCGCGACGGCGCATCGCGCCGCACCCTCAACCTTGCGATTCCGCTGCTGTTCGGAGCGGTGGTGTTCTATCTCTGGGAAGTGCTGGTGCGCGGCTTCGGCGTGCCACCGGTGCTGATGCCCTCGCCAAGTGCCGCGGCGGTCCGGTTCGTATCGTCGCTGCCAACCCTGGGCGCGGATTTCGTCCAGACCTTCATTCGCGGCGTATTGATCGGATACATTATCGGCTGCGGTGCGGGCCTGCTGGTTGCGGTTCTCGCGCAGCGCTTTGCGTTTCTCGGTCGCGGCCTGCTTCCGCTCGGCAATTTCTTTTCGGCCTTGCCGCTGGTCGGCGTGGCGCCGATCATGGTGATGTGGTTCGGCTTCGACTGGCCGTCGAAGGCCGCCGTCGTGGCACTCGTCACGTTCTTCCCGATGCTGGTGAATACGCTCGCCGGATTGTCCGCATCCGGCCATATGGAGCGCGACCTGATGCGATCCTACGGTGCCGATCATCGGCAGACGCTGATGAAACTCCATCTGCCGGCAGCGCTGCCGTTTATTTTCAACGCCCTGAAGATCAACGCCACGCTGGCGCTGATCGGCGCGATCGTCGCCGAATTTTTCGGGACGCCGACGCAAGGAATCGGCTTTCGCATCTCAACGGAAGCGGGACGCATGGCGATCGATATGGTGTGGGCGGAAATCGCTCTCGCGGCCATCGCNGGAATGCTGTTTTACGGACTAGTCGCGCTCGCCGAGCGAGCGACCACTTTTTGGCATCCATCCTATCGAACCTGACTCGGCGGGTTCTCAAGCTTCGGAGTTTTGCATGAAGAATATAGTGGCACTCGCAGCGGGCGTGACGATGGGTTTGTCGTTGGCGACTGCGCAAGCGGCGGACACGGTCACCATCCAGTTGAAATGGGTCTCGCAGGCCCAGTTCGCGGGTTACTTCGTGGCCAAGGAGAAGGGTTTTTACAAGGACGCCGGGCTTGACGTCACGATCAAGCCGGGTGGTCCGGACGTAGCGCCTCCGCAGGTGATCGCCGGCGGTGGCGCCGACGTCGTGGTCGACTGGATGCCGTCGGCATTGGCGTCGCGCGAAAAAGGCGTGCCGCTGGTCAATATCTCGCAGACGTTCAAGAGGTCCGGGCTGATGCTGACCTGCCGCGCCGATACCGGCATCAAGAAACCCGCCGACTTCAAGGGCAAGACTATCGGGATCTGGTATGGCGGCAACGAGTATCCGTTCCTGTCCTGGATGTCGAAGCTTGGTTACAAGACCGACGGCTCCGCCGGCGGCATCAAGATCATCAAGCAGGGTTTCAACGTCGACCCGATCCTGCAGAAGCAGGCCGATTGCGTTTCGACGATGGCCTACAACGAGTATTGGCAGGTCATCGACGGCGGCTACAAGCCGAGCCAGCTGGTGGTCTTCAAATATGAAGACGAGGGCGTCGCGACCCTCGAGGACGGTCTCTATGTGCTGGAGAAGAATCTGAAGGACCCGGCGTTCGTGACCAAGATGGCGAAATTCGTCAAGGCCTCGATGAAGGGCTGGGACTACGCCAAGAAGAATCCGGACGAAGCCGTGAAGATCATCCTGGCCGGCGATTCCACCGGCGCCAAAACTGAAAAGGACCAGAAGCGGATGATGACCGAAATCGGCAAGCTGCTCGGCGCCGCCGACGGTAAGCTGGACGTCAAGGATTACGACCGCACGGTTGCCACCCTGATGTCGGGCGGATCGGATCCCGTCATTACCAAAAAGCCCGAGGGCGCCTATACCTTCGCGGTCTACGACGCGATGAAGTGATTGAAGCTGATGCGTTTGATTATCGAGCGGGCGCCGGCTGAATTCGGTCGCGCATGGGCCAACCAGAAACAGCTATCGACAGTTGCGTAGAGTTCACAGAGACCGCCGATCGGGAGCGAACCGCCTTGGTGCTGGCGGCTGGATACGGTATGCATCCCGATAATCGAAGCAGAAGATATTTTGTCGTCGTCAGCCGCCGCGGCGATGGCGCAAATCCATTTTGTTGGGAGATCCAGCGCCGCAGGCAGGCCATGGGCGTCAAAGTTTCCGGCGACGGCTATCGCTCCTATCGGGCAGCCCACGATGCCGGAAACCAGGCGCTGGATAAATTGTTGAACGACCTTTCCAAAGAAGGCGGAACAACTCGTTAGCCGGCCGCGGTTGCCATCGGCGCGATCGACGCAGTTTATGGTTCGCCGGGCGTGTGCCGTGGTGCGCGCTAGGCGGCGCGGTGCAGTTTGTCGAGCGTGATCGGAAGGTCGCGCACGCGGGTGCCTGTTGCGTGATAGACCGCGTTGGCGATCGCTGCGGCGACGCCGACGATGCCGATCTCGCCGAGGCCCTTGACTCCNAGCGGATTGATGATCCGGTCCGGCTCATCGACGAAGATCACCTTGATATCCCGCACGTCCGCATTCACCGGCACGTGGTACTCGGCAATGTTGGCATTCATGATGCGGCCCAATTTGTGATCAAACACCGTCTCCTCATGCAGCGCCATGCCGATGCCCCAGACCACGCTGCCCATGATCTGGCTGTGCGCGGTCTTGGCGTTCAGGATGCGCCCGGCCGCGACCGCGCTCACGACGCGGCTGACGCGGATGACGCCGAGCTGCTCATCCACCTTTACCTCGGCGAACACTGCCGAATGCGTGTTGCGCGCGTGCGAAGAGTCATCCGGGAAGCTGTTGGTTTTTTCCTTTTCGATCCTGTCTATGGCGCCATGCCGCATCGCGTCGGCGATCGAAACCGCACGGCTTGGGTCCTGTTTGCTGACGACCTTGCCGTCGGCGAGCACGACGTCGTCAAGCTTTGCCTTCGCCAGCGGCGATCCCTTGATAGCCTTCGCCAGAGCCAGCAATTCCTTGCGGACCTCTTCGGCTGTCGTCGCGACCGCGTGCGAAGCCGAGGCCGCCATCCACGATCCGCCTTCCACCGGCGCCTGCGGCAGGGTCGAGTCGCCGAGCTTGATACTGATGTTCTCGATCGGCAGGCCGAGCTTGTCGGCAGCGACCTGCGCCATGATGGTGTAGGTGCCGGTGCCGATGTCGGAAGCAGCACATGATACCTCGGCGTGGCCGTTCGCGCTCAGCACGATGCGAGCGGCCACCGGCATCTGCAATGCTTCCCAGATGCCGGTCGCCATGCCCCAGCCGACGAGCTCGCTGCCGTCGCGCATCGAGCGCGGTTCCGCCTTGCGCCTGTTCCAGCCAAAGGCTTCCGCGCCCTGGCGATAACATTCGCGCAGCGCCTTGCTGGTGTAGGGAACGTCTTCGTTCTGGTCGAGGTCCGAGTAGCAGCGCAGCCTTAACTCCATGGGATCGAGCTTCAGCGCCACCGCAAGCTCGTCCATCGCGCTTTCCAGCGCATAAACACCGGACGCCGCACCCGGCGCGCGCATGTCGCTGGAGGTGGGAACGTCGAGCCGCGCTAGCCGGTGCACGTATTGGGCGTTGGTGGACTTGTAGAGCAGCGCCGCCCAACCGGTGTCGTTGCGGGAGAACTCCTCGAATTGCGAAGTGACGGAGATCGCTTCGTGGGTGACCGCGTCAAGCGTTCCATCCGCCTTCGCACCGAACGCAAGGCGCTCGATGGTGGCCGGCCGATAGCCGAGCCCGTACATCTGCCGACGGGTCAGCACCAGACGCGCCGAGCGTTGCAGCGCCAGCGCACCCAGCACCGCCAGCACCACCTGATATTGCGGTCGCAGCCCTGCACCGAACCCACCGCCAACGAACGGCGAGATAACGCGCACATCGTCCGATTTCTTGGCGAACACGCTGCACAGATAGCGCTGTACGTTTTGCACGCCCTGGGTCTTGTCATAGACCGTGAGCTTGCCGCCGCCGTCCCACCTCACCGTGGAGGCAAACAATTCCATCGGATTGTGATGCTCGGTGGGAATGAAATATTCGGCTTCATGACGCACCTCGGCTGCCGCATAGGCTTTCGCGGCATCGCCGTGCGGTTTGTCGGGCTTCTTGACGACAAACGCCTGATCGCGCCGCCGATGCAAATCGGTGACGAAGGCCTGCTTTTCGTATTCGACGTGCACCAGCGAGGCAGCGTAGCGCGCGATCTCCCATTCCTCGGCCAGCACCAGCGCGATCGGCTGGCCGCTGAACATGATCTTGTCGTCGTAGAGAGGACGGAACGGCGAACCTTCTTCTGGCGCGACATCGTCCTTCCAGGCCTCGTCGGCGCCGGCCATGCGGGGCCGGTTCTCATGGGTGAGCACGTCGAGCACGCCTTCGACACGCAGCGCCTCGCTGGTGTCGATGCGCGCGATGCGGCCCTTCGGAATGGTCGACTCGACCACGCTGCCATAAGCAAGGCCGGGAATGCTGAATTCGCCGGCATATCTGGCCTCGCCGGTGACTTTGGCGCGACCGTCTACGCGTGAGGTGGCAGAACCGATGTAAGGTGTCATGGGCTAGCTCATCGAATCTTCTTGTCAGACTGAGATTGCGGCGTCGCCTGCGCGGCCTGCGCCAGGGTGCGGACGATGCCGCGGCGTGCCAGGTCGATCTTGAATGCATTGTGCCCGTAGCCCCTGGCGTCACGCAGTAGCAGGTCAGCCGCGCGGGCAAAACTGGCTTGGTTTGCCGCTTGTCCTCGCAGTGCGGCTTCTGCCGAGGTGTCACGCCACGGCTTGTGCGCGATGCCGCCGACCGCCAGCCGCGCCTCCTTGATGGTGCCGCCTTCGAGTTCCAGTGCGGCGGCGATCGAGACCAGCGCGAAGGCATAGGAGAGCCGATCGCGGATCTTCAGGTAGGAATAGTTTGCCGCAAATCCCTTCGCGGGAAGTTCTATTGCGGTGATGATTTCGTTCGGATGCAGGTTGGTGTCGATCTCCGGAGTGTTTCCCGGCAGCCGATGGAAATCGTCGAATGCGACCGTCCGTGAGCCTTCCGGTCCCGTCATGTGCACCCTTGCATCGAGTGCCGCGAGCGCGACGCACATGTCGGATGGATGCGTCGCAATGCAGGAATCGCTCGCGCCAAGGATCGCGTGACCGCGGTTGACCCCGCCAATCGCCGAGCAGCCGGTACCGGGCTTGCGCTTGTTGCAGGGCGTGGCGGTGTCATAGAAATAAGCGCAGCGCGTTCGCTGCAGCAGATTACCGCCGGTCGATGCCATGTTGCGCAGCTGTTGGGATGCGCCGGCCAGGATCGCGCTTGAGAGCAGCGGATAATTCTGTTCGATCAACGGATGATAGGCGAGGTCGGAATTCGGCACCAGCGCGCCGATCCGCAGGCCGCCGCCCGCGGTCTCCTCCACCGTCTTGAGCGGCAACCGCGAGATGTCGATCAGCCGCGACGGCCGCTCGATATCTTCCTTCATCAAGTCGATCAGGTTGGTGCCGCCCGCGATGAACTTTGCGGTCGGATCGGTGACGATCATCCGCACCGCGTCGGCGACGTCGTTCGCCCGTGCGTATTGGAAATTGATCATGATTTGCCACCCGTCACGCCCATGGCCTGCTGGATCGCCGCCACGATGTTCGGATAGGCGCCGCAGCGGCAGATGTTTCCGCTCATCAGTTCGCGGATTTCATCGGGAGTTTTCGCCTTGCCTTCCGCGATCAGGCCGGCGGCCGAGCAGATCTGTCCCGGCGTGCAATAGCCGCACTGGAATGCGTCGTGGTCGATGAAGGCTTGCTGGAGCGGATGCAGCGCGTCGTTGGTCGCAAGGCCTTCGATGGTGGTGATCCTGGCGTCATCCTTCATCACGGCGAGGGTGAGACAGGAATTGACCCGCCGCCCGTCCACCAGCACCGTGCAGGCGCCGCACTGGCCATGATCGCAACCTTTTTTCGTGCCGGTGAGATCGAGGTGGTCGCGCAGCGCATCCAGCAAGGTCGTCCACGGGGCGACCTTGAGTTTCCTTTGCCGCCCGTTGACCTCAAGCGCGATCGAAATCTTGGCCGGCACCGGATTGGTCGTAGTCCGCGCTTTGGTCCTTGTGTGCGTCATGTTGCACTACTCCTCAAGTACCGTATTTCATCTTGCGCCGGAATCGTTGTTCTTGATTTGAACCGCGGTTTTCACAACCGCGTGTCATTTCTGAAGCGCGGCCAGGTCCAACAGCGAACAACGTCGGGCCTTCGAATAAAAGCGTAGGGTCTTGAAAAAAACGGGCCTTGACGAATGGCCGAAATTCTCGTCGACAAATGCATAATGTTTTCGGCGGGCCGCGGTTCCAGTCGGCGCGATCGACGCGGTTCACGGTTTGCCGGCCTTGAAGGCTTCGAGGACCTGTGGGCAGGCTGGTCCAGATCGGGTGCACCAGGCCTGCTGCGCCGCCACCGCTCCAGATTGAAGCGCGGCGACGACGGCGGGAGCGGGGCTTGAATCGATCGTGACGCCGTTCTGGCGCATTCGCCGATAATTCTCTTGCAGCCGGGTCGACAGGGCGAACCACAATTCAATCTCGGTTTTGCGGCTGGCGGCGTCGACCACCTCTCGCAGGTCGGGGGTCAACCCGTCGTAGATTGCCTGGTTGACGCTGGCGACCGAGAGCGGCAGCGAATAAGTAATTTCGCTGAAATAGGGCAGAAATTCCCAAAGCTTGCGACCGGCGCCACCGTCTCCCGACGACAGGACCGCATTGATACTGCCTTCGACCAGCTTCGGCATCGTATCCGCAAAGCTGATTGACGCAGCCTTGGCACCGGTGCTGGCAAAAACGTCACTTGATGTCTTGTCATAGGTGCGGATCGAAAGGCCTGCCAGGTCTGACGGCGTCTTCAGCGGGCTCCTCGACCAGATACCGGAAGGCGGCCATGGTGTCAGATAGAGCAGTCGTTGGCCCTTGTTCTGCAAGACTGCTGCCAGGAATGGCCGCGCGAGGTCGGCAAGCCGCCTTGCATCCGCAATCGAGGTCACCAGAAACGGCAGCGAGGGCAAGGCAAAGATCGCATCCTCGGCTTCCAGTGCGCCGGCGAACGCGTCGCCGGCCTGAACCCGGCCTCCTGCAATCGCGGCGAGCATGCCAGCCGATCGAATTCCTCCGGAAGCATCGAAACTCGGCCTGATCTGGAGTTTTCCCGCGCTCTTTTCGGCGACGTACTTTGCGAAGGTCGTTACGCCAAGTCCCGGCATGGCGCTTTGCGGATACTCCGTCGCCATATCCCAGACAATCTGGGCACGAGCCGCAGCCGGATGCAGCAGCAGGAACGCACCGGCCAGCACGCGAAAAAGCAGCATGGTTTCTCCCGATCCGACAAGCCGTTCAGCTGGCCAGCATTGCTAGCAGATCAAACTGGAGACGGTGAGAATTTCATGCGCCGATATTTGCAGATAGAATTTCCCGATATGATGTTCAGCGGCAAGGGCTTCACGATGCGTCTGCGATGTTGATCGTGAGCAAGAATGTCCGATGGGTTCAAAAAACTGGGATCAGGGTTCAAAACAAAAGCCGGTCGCGCTGCGCGACCGGCCTCCGTTCAACTCGACAGTTCAGTGTCCGGCGGGCGCTGACCCCGCACCGTATTCGTAGCGCGACCAGCCCGGCTGCGCCCACGGTGATGGAGCGTATGCGTTGGAGTTGCGGAACGGCTCACTTGCCGGCGCCGGTGCGCGTTCCACCTTTCGGACCCTGTGGTGCTCCGCGGCCGCGGCGATCTGGACGGTCGACGCAGCCAGCAAGGCCGAACCGAGAATTGTCAAAATTGTCTTTCGCATCTTGAATCTCCTTTATCAGCGCACTTGGTTGCGAGGCAAATGGCCTCTCGTATGTCAGCGCCTTGCCGGCTTAGATGGCGACGGGTCATGCCGATTAATACGATCCCCCAATCACGAAGCGGCGAGCAAATTTATTGGTCAAAAATTTTTTGGACCAAATATTCGGCAAGCGAACAGGCTCAACCGCTTTCGCGAAGCCAAATATGCTTTATGGACTTCTTTTGGCCGATCCGGTTCAATGGGCCGAACCGGCGCATGGCGAGAGAACCCGATGAAGAAGCTTGTATTTGCAATTCTCCTGATCGCATCGCCGGCTTGGGCGCAAACCAAATTGCTGCCCAAGAGCGTGACGGCGCGCGCCGATCCCTGTGCGCCGATTGGCCGGACCGCAGACGGCAAGCTGGTCTATTCGATGAAGTGCGAGAATTTGCCGGCCCCGCCGCAACCGCCTCCGCAGGCTGAAATCAGTGCGCCACAGGCTCCGGAGCCGGAAGTGCAACGGAGCGGGTTTTTCGGTCTGTCTTACGAAAGAAAGAGACCGGGCGAATAGGCGCGGCTTTTTCCAGGGCGAACAGCAACTCAACCAGCATTCATGACCGGATCGGCCTTTGCTGACGCGGCAAAAGGCCCTANAATCCGGCGGTTGGCTGGAATGTTCCTTGCTTCGGGGATCTTCCGCTGCAATCTGTTTCGTCNANGTCCTGCTTTCGCAAGCCATCACGGGTTATTTGAATGAGCCAACTCATTGTCCACGCCGGCGACTTCACGTTCCAGGCCCGTTTCGAGGAACAATTGGCGCCCAAGACCTGCGCCGCCTTTCGCAAGGCGATGCCGTTCGAGAGCCAGGCGATCCATGTGCGCTGGAGCGGAGAGGGGGTCTGGATGCCGCTCGGCGATCTCGATTTCGGCGTTTCTTACGAGAACCACACCAGCTATCCCGCGCCCGGCCAGATCATTCTTTATCCCGGCGGCATCAGCGAAACCGAAATTCTGCTGGCGTATGGCGGCGTGCATTTCGCCAGCAAGATGGGCCAGCTCGCGGGCAACCATTTCATTACCCTGACCTCGGGTTTGGAGAACTTGCCGGCGCTGGGAAAGACCGTGCTGTGGAAGGGCGCGCAGAAAGTCCGCTTCGAGGAAGCGTAAATGGCGGAAGCCGGATACCCCAGGGATCTCCACGGCTACGGCCGCAACCCGCCGGATCCGGGCTGGCCCGGCAATGCGCGGGTCGCCGTGCAGTTCGTGGTGAATTTCGAAGAAGGCGGCGAGAACAACATTCTGCACGGCGACCGTGCGTCGGAAGCATTTCTCTCCGACGTGCTCGGCGCACAGCCCTGGCCCGGACAGCGCCACGCCAATATCGAATCGATGTTCGAATACGGCTCGCGCGCGGGCTTCTGGCGGCTATGGCGGATGTTCACCGAGCGCAAGCTGCCGACGACGGTATTCGGTGTCGCGACGGCGCTGAAACGAAATCCGCAAATTGTCGACGCCATGAAAGAAGCAGGCTGGGACATTGCCAGCCACAGTCTGAAGTGGGTCGAGCACAAGGACATGTCGGAAGCGGAGGAACGCGCGGAGATTGCGGACGCGATCCGCGTCCATACCGAGGTCACCGGACAGCGCCCGCTCGGCTGGTACACCGGGCGGACATCCATCAACACCGTGAGGCTGGTGATGGAAGCCGGTGGCTTTCTTTATTCCTGCGACTCCTATGCCGATGATCTGCCGTACTGGATCATGGGACCGGCGGGGCCGCATCTGATCATTCCCTACAGCCTCGACGCCAATGACATGCGCTTCGTCAACGCGCAGGGGTTCGGTGGCGGCGATCAGTTCTTCACCTATCTCAAGGACAGCTTCGATGTGCTCTATGCCGAAGGCGAGACGTCGCCCAGGATGATGTCGGTCGGCCTGCACTGTCGCGTGGTCGGACGTCCGGGCCGCGCGGCCTCGCTGATGCGGTTTCTCGACTACATCATGAGTCATGAACGGGTCTGGGTGCCGACGCGGCTGCAGATCGCGCAGCACTGGCATGCCAATCTGGCGCATCTTGCCGCAAATGCGCCTGATATCGGGTAGGGCCGCGAGCATGTCGCAGAAAACGCTCTCCGATTTGAACGCGTGCAGCAAGGACGACTTCGTCGCGGCGCTCGCGAATGTCTTCGAATATTCGCCGTGGATCGCCGAGCAGGCCGCGTCCATGCGGCCGTTCGCCGGCGTGAAGAAGTTGTTTGAGGCAATGAAGCTGGCTGTGGATCGTGCGGTGCCGGAGCTTCGTGCTGCTTTGATCAAGGCGCATCCGGATCTCGCCAACAAGACCCAGCGCGCGGCCGGGCTTACCGCGGAATCCAGCGCCGAACAGAACAGCGTCGGCCTCGACCGGTTGTCGGATGCCGAATATGAGGCCTTCGAGGGCGTCAATAACGCCTACCGCGCCAAGTTCGGTTTCCCCTATATCGTCTGCGTCCGGCGCCACACCAGGGATTCCATCCTGCGTGATTTCGAACGTCGCCTGCCGAACGATGCAACGACCGAGGCGCAAAGATCGATCGAGGAAATCTGCCGGATCGCGGCATTGCGCGTCGATCAGTTGGTGGCGTCGGACGATCGGCTTTCCGTCCACGGCCGCCTGTCGACCCATGTGCTCGACACCCACAGCGGCCGGCCGGCGGCGGGGATCGCGGTCGAACTGGTCGAGCTGTCCGAGCTCGGCCAGAGCCGCGTCGTGACGCGCGCGGTCACCAACGCGGATGGCCGGACCGATCAACCGTTGATTCATGGCCGGCCGGTGCCGATTGGCCGTTACGAACTGACTTTTGGCGTCGGGGACTACTTTGCCGGGCGGCAAGTCGCGGTGTCGGATCCGCCGTTTCTCGATTCTATTCCATTGCGGTTTTCGGTGAGCGACCCCGAAGGTCACCTCCACGTACCGCTGTTGGTCACGCCCTGGAGCTATGCGACCTATCGGGGGAGTTAGGGGCCGCATGCCAGGGCAGCGCCGAAGCGGCCATGCTTCGGAACAGCGCTTGCCGGGTGGCACGAACGTTGCTCATTATTGGGCCGGACCGGGTTGAAACGAGACCCGTGCGAAATTGCCGGCTGAACTGGAGGCTCTGAAATGCCGCTCATCAAGAACAAATATGGCAAAGGCCGGGTCCGCGTCATGCGGATTCATCGTGATGGCGACAAGCACGAGGTTAGCCAGCTCAACGTCAAGGCGATGATCGAGGGCGACTTTGCGCGCGCCTATACCCACGCCGACAATTCCACGGCGGTCTCGACCGACACCATCAAGAATGTGGTCAATATCGTCGCGCGCCAGAACACCGGCCTCTGCACCGAGGAATTCTGTCAGGTGCTGGCGAAGAAATATCTCGATACCTATCCGCAGGTGGCCTCGGTTAACGTAACGGCGCATGAGACAAAATGGAGTCGCCTGAGTTTCGGCGGCAAGCCGCACCCCCACAGTTTCGTGCTCGACAGCAACGGCAAGCCGTCAGTCGAGGTGACCGCAACACGTCAGGGATCGACGCTCACCTCGGGCATCGACGGCTTTACGTTCATGAAGTCGACCCAGTCGGGCTGGGAGAATTACGTCAAGGATCCCTACACGACGATCCCCGAGACCCACGACCGGATGTGCGCGACCAGCATGGTGGCATCGTGGAAATGGTCGTCGAAACCGGCAAGCTATCCGGCCAGCAACGCGAAAATTCTAGCGACATTGCTGGAGGTTTTTGGCACCACCTACAGTGCAAGCGTGCAGGACAGCCTGTACCGGATGGGCGAGGCGGCGCTGGCAGCCGTACCGGAAATTTCCGAGATCAGCATGGCGTGCCCGAACATGCATTTCATCCTGATGAACCTGTCGGCGTTCGGGCTGGACAACAACAACGACGTATTTCTGCCGACCGACGAGCCGCACGGCCAGATCGAATGCACGGTGGGTCGGGGATGATGTTTTTAAACCTCGCCCCGCTCTTTGCGGGGAGAGGTCGAAGCCGAAGCGTAGCGAAGGCTTCGGGTGAGGGGCCGGGCATTGCGCTCGACACAATGGAAGGACTCTCAGGTCGCGCAAATCGCGCCGCTCAGACCGCAGGGGTACCATAGCGCTAGCTTCGCGACCCGAGAGGTCTACGCCTCGGTAAAGCAGTGTCTTGCCCCTCACCCGGATCGCAAGGGCGATCCGACCTCTCCCCGCAAAAAGCGGGGAGAGGTGAAGGAGCGGTGCGCTTCTACGATCCGACCTTACTACCAAACTTCTCATGCAGCATCGGCCATAGCCGGTCGGGCTTGAACGGCACCGCCGTGAAGCGGATGCCGGTGGCATCGGCAAGCGCATTGCCAAGTGCTGCGGCGACCGGATTGTAGGGACTTTCGCTCATCGATTTCGCGCCCATCGGCCCCAGGCCATCGGTGGTATCCGCGAAAAAGACTTCGGTGCGCGGGATATCGGCGAACGACGGCAAATGATAGTCGCGGAATTTCGGATTGACCACACGGCCACGATCATCGATCACCATCTCCTCATACAGCGTGGCGCCGAGCGACTGCGCGACCCCGCCCTCGACCTGTCCGCGGCATTGCATCGGATTGGCGACCCGGCCGGCATCCGCGGCGTGGACGCTTTTGAGGATCTTGATTTCCCCGGTGAACTTGTTCACGGCGACACGAAAGCCCTGGACGTTGAACGCGACCGACCGTGGTGTGCCTGCCGAGGTGCCGGTCGCGCTGAGCGCGTGTCCCTGCGCGCGGGCGGCTTCCGCGAGCTCGGAAAACGACAGCCGTTGCCTGCCAAAGACCGCGGAATCGTTTTCCAGCACGCAGGTGTCGGGATTTGTTTTCGTCGCGGTGGAAGCAAAAACCCTTAGATCGTCGGCCAGATTTTCCGCCGCCGCCTGCGTCGCGCGTCCGGCGACGAAGGTGCCGGCACTGCCATAGGCGCCGGTATCGTGGCCGCCATGCGCGGTGTCGGACTGCAGCAGGCGGATTTGATCGACCGTGGTCGCCAGCGCGGTCGCGGCGATCTGGCGATGCACTGTGGAGGTGCCGTTGCCGAATTCCGCCGTGCCAACGGTCAGTTCGAAGCCGCCGTCGTCCTGCAGCGATATTCTGGCGTCGGCCAAATGCCCGCCCGGCGGTACGGTGTCGATCATGGTCAGTGCGATGCCGTCGCCGGTCAGCCAGTCGGCGGAGAGTTCTGTGTTCGGGCCATCGGCCTGCATCGCGCGCTCGACCAGATCGAGGCACTGATCGAGCCCATAGCTGCCATAGAACACGTCGGTATGGCCGGGGCCGGGAGGCGACAGCATCGGATCGCCCGGTTTCACGATGTTGCGGCGGCGGATTTCGTAAGGGTTGATGCCGAGCCCCTTGGCCAGTTCGTCGATCGCGGCTTCCACCGCGAACAGCGTTTGCGGCAAGCCGTAACCCCGGAACGCGCCCGATGGCACGGTGTTGGTATAGGCGACGACGGCATCGACCTTCTTGTTGGCGCAATTATAGACGCCAAGCGATTCGCCGCACGAATGAAACAGCACCGGTCCGGCATGATTGCCATAGGCCCCGGTGTTCGAGAGCACGTCGAGCTGCAATGCCGTCAGTTTTCCATGGCTGTCGGCGGCTGCCTTCACGGCGATGCGCATCGGATGCCGCGTCGAGGTCGAGATGAATTGTTCTTCGCGGGTGAGTTCAAGTTTAACCGGCCGTCCTGTCTTGATGGCGGCCAGGGCAAGAATGTCTTCAACGAACATTTCCTGTTTGCCGCCAAAACCGCCGCCGACGCGTTCGCAGAACACCCGGACCTTGTCGGGCGGGAGGTCAAAAATTTCCGCCAGCGCGCGCCGCGTCAGGAACGGTACTTGCGTGCTGGAACGCACGTTCAGGATACCGGTCGGATCGATCCAGGCGAGCCCGCCATGGGTTTCCAGGGCGGCGTGCTGGACGCGCTGGGTGGTGAACGTTCCCTCGTAGGTGACCGCGGCTTGGGCCAGGGCACTGGCGACATCGCCATACTCGCCATGGGTTTCCGCCACGATGTTGCGTTGCGCATTTGCGACGCGATGTTCCGGCGTCTTGTCGGGGTGGAGCCGGGGTGCGCCCGCTGCGATCGCCTGCGCCGGATCGATCACATCAGGCAGAACGTCGTAGTCGACCTTGAGGCGGCGGCAGCCTTCCTCCGCGGCGGCTTCGGTTTCCGCGACCACGGCGGCGACCTTTTGGCCGACGAAGCGGACGATATTGTCCAGCACGCGGGTGTCGTCCGGATCCATCCAGGCCTTCTCGTGCCGCGCGGTCGAGAACAGCCGGTCCGGCGCGTCTTCGAAGGTCAGCACCGCATGCACGCCGGCAACGGCCAGTGCCGCGGTCTTGTCGATCGATATGATCCTTGCGTGCGGATGCGGCGAGCGCAGCATCTTGATATGCAGCAATCCCTCGATCACCGTGTCGAAGGTGTAGCGCGCCGCGCCGCGCACCAGCTGCGGTCCGGCGGGCGCGGGCAGGCTGCGGCCGAAGGCGGTGCCGGCGGCAGCGCCCTCGATATTGGTCTTGCCGTTAAGCGCGTCCTCGATCGCGCGGTAGCCGGTGCAGCGGCACAGATTGCCTTTCAGCGAGGCGCCGAGATCCTGCCGCTGCGCCTGGTTCAGGGATGCACAGGTCAGGATCATGCCGGAGGTGCAGAAGCCGCACTGGAACGCCTGCGCATCGAGAAACGCCTGCTGCATCGGGTGGGTGCTGCTGTCCGGCGCGAGGCCTTCGATGGTGGTGACGGCATGGCCCTCGGCGCGGAACGCCGGGACGATGCAGCTATGCACCGGCTCGCCATCGATCAGCACCGTGCAGGCGCCACAATCGCCGGCGTCGCAGCCTTTCTTGACGCCGAAATGCCCGAGTTCGCGCAAAAAAGTTCGCAGGCATTGCCCGGCCTGCGGACGCTCCGAAAATTCCTTGCCGTTGATCTGATAGGTCATGGCAATGCGGCGCCCTGCAATTCGGCGCGAATTTCTTGCGCTAGGCGCAGCGTCATGTGCTTGCGCCACGCCGGCTTGCCGTGGACGTCGTGGTGGTAGAGGGCATCGGGGATGCGATGCAGCATCGCTTCGCGCAGTTCTCTGGCGGCTGGAATGTCGGGAAATGAGAGCCGGACCGGCCGCGTCGTGGATGCCGTTACCGTCAAGGCCATGGCGCCCGCGCCGGTGACGCTGCCGATCAACAGCGCCGCCGACCGGCCGACCGGGGTCAGCGATATCTGGCGAAACGCNGAGCGCCGTTTTAGCGCTGCGATCGGAATATCGATCTGCCGTAGCAGATCGCCCGCCGTGAGAACGTTGCTTTGGTTGCCGGTGACGAAGTCGGCGACGCTGATTTTCTGCTCGCTGCCGTCAGCTTTCCAGATCGTACAGATACCATCGAGCGCGGCGGTCAGCGCGATCATCGGTCCGGCCGGCAACGACATGCAGAGATTGCCGCCGACGGTCGCGGTTTTCCAGATCTTGAATGACGCGAGAAAGGCGCGGCAGCATTGGTCGATCAGGGGGGCGGCGATCCATTCGGGCGGACAGGCAAGCGCGTCAAGCTGGGCGACCGTGCAGGTCGCGGCGATCGTCAACCCGGTGTCGCCGATCGAGAGCGCCGGCCATCTGAAATCGGTGAGATCGATCAGCCGGGTCAGATGGACCTGGGGTTCCGAGAAAAGCCAGGTGCCGCCCGCGAGCCAAGCATCGCCTGCCGTCCAAACGGGCAGTTGTCCCCGCGTTTGCGGGTGCGCGACTTCGATGATGGTGTTCAGGTCCATGAATATACCAGAGCTTTCAACGAGATACTTCTCCCTGCTGAAGTCCTGCAAAACCGACGCCAACTGTCCTCTAAGGATTGCGTTGGTCTTTGAATTGCAAGGGCAAGTGTGGCAACGCTTTTCATGTATCTTAATCCTTTGGAGAAGCTTCACGCCATGAATCAACCGCGGGCGATCTGGATCAAGGATCCCTTAGGGATTCTCGCCGATGGCGCGGAGCGCGGCNTCGTGGTCCGCAACGGCAGGATCGTCGAGCTGGTGCCCAAAGGCGGCCAGCCGACGACACCAGCGGCGTTCTTTGAGGCGGGCGACCATGTCGTGCTGCCGGGGCTGATCAACACCCATCATCACTTCTACCAGACGCTGACGCGCGCGCTGCCGGCGGCGCTGGATCGCGAATTGTTTCCGTGGTTGCAGGCGCTCTATCCGGTGTGGGCGCGGCTCACGCCTGAAGCCCTCAACCTTGGCGTCACCGTGGCGATGTCGGAGCTGCTGTTGTCGGGCTGCACCACCACGACCGACCATCATTACGTTTTTCCTGCCGGGCTAGAGGACGCCATCGATATCGAGGTCGCGGTCGCCAAGCGGCTCGGCGTTCGCGTGTTGCTGACGCGCGGCTCGATGAACCGGTCGCAGCGCGACGGCGGACTACCGCCGGATAGCGTGGTGCAGGATGAAGATACCATCCTCGCCGACAGCGAACGCGTGGTGGCAAGCCACCACCAGCGCGGCGAGGACGCCATGGTACAAATCGCGCTGGCGCCGTGTTCGCCGTTTTCGGTCACGACATCGTTGATGAGCGCCACCGCCACGCTGGCCGACAGGCTCGACGTCCGCCTGCATACCCATCTGGCGGAGACGGAGGACGAAAACAAGTTCTGCGAGCAGATGCATGGCTGCCGGCCGCTCGATTATCTCGAGCAGTGCGGCTGGCTCAATGCCCGCACCTGGCTGGCCCACGGCATCCATTTTACGTCCGAGGAGATGAAGCGTCTCGGTAAGGCCAAGACGACCATCAGCCATTGCGCCTGCAGCAACCAGTTGCTGGCGTCCGGCTGCTGTCCGGTCTGCGACATGGAAGAGGCGGGGGTTGGAATCGGGCTCGGCGTCGATGGCTCGGCCTCGAACGACGGATCCAATCTGATGCAGGAGGTGCGTGCGGCGTTCCTGCTGCAGCGGGCGCGCTATGGCGTCGGCCGCGTCAGCCACAAGGACGCTCTGCGCTGGGCTACCAGGGGATCGGCGGCCTGCGTCGGCCGTCCCGAACTCGGCGAGATCGCAGTCGGGAAAGCCGCCGATCTGGCGCTGTTCAAGCTCGACGAATTGCGTTTCTCCGGCCACGGCGACCCATTGGCGGCGCTGGTCCTGTGCGGCGCGCATCGCGCGGACAGGGTGATGGTCGGAGGAAACTGGGTGGTGACAGGTGGCGCCATTCCCGGCCTCGACATGCCCGACCTGATCCGCCGCCACAGCGCCGCCGCGCACGCGATGCAGGCGGGATAGCGCTCTTCGTTTGGCGCGAACATCTCCACGATGCGCGACCCCGTTGTGGGGAGGGAATAGTTCAGTGCGAGCCGTTGCAACCAAACAACAAAAAGGGTCCGGGCGTTGCTGCCCGAACCCGGTAGTCTCGGGGGCGCCCGGCCTTACTTGCCGGGCATCTTGTCGTCGATGCCCTTGATGTAGAAGTTCATGCCGAGCACCTGGCCATCGGCCAGATGATCGCCGCCCTTGCACTCAACTTCCTTGCCGTCC
>JGI12053J15887_10000144_pt1 | contig 24219 bp, 24 predicted proteins | sample MedBloCAOM1_O3_FD_15887 | JGI IMG/M metagenome (IMG submission 15887)
TGAGCCGATAGGATCATTCCCCGGATTCCGCTTTCGAATGCCTCCATGGAACGACTGCTGCGCGCCACCATCAATACCTGGCATGGCCTGCTCGCCGCTGCGCGCAGCGAGGAGGCTTTTCGCCAGGAACTGGTCGCCCTCGTTCTGGCGGTACCGCTCGCGTTCCTGCTGGCCGAGGAGACGTGGAAGCGGCTTGCGCTCGTCGGCGTGGTGGCGTTCGTCCTCGTCGTCGAGCTGTTAAATACGGCCATCGAAAAACTGGCCGATCGCGTCAACCTCGCGATTGATCCTCAGATCGGGCGGGTCAAGGACATGGGCTCCGCCGCGGTCGGCCTTGCGCTGCTCATCGCCGGGATCACCTGGCTCCTCGCGCTGGCCGAGCGCTTCGGCCTGATTTGACTGCTACCGCCGGAGCGATTGCCGTGCGCCGGGCCGACGCGCTAGACCTAGCCCCATGAACGCCCGTCCGACTGACCGTCTCGCGATCGCGGTTGCACAGCTCAATCCGATCGTCGGCGACATCGCCGGCAATGCCGACAAGGCTCGCCGCGCGCGTGCGCAGGCTGCCCGCGACGGTGCCGATCTGTTGGTGCTGCCGGAACTCTTTTTGTCCGGCTATCCGCCCGAGGACCTCGTGCTCAAGCCGGCCTTGCAGGCGGCCTGCCGCGTCAAGATCGAAGAGCTTGCGCGCGAGACCGCCGATGGCGGCCCGGCGCTGCTGATCGGCACGCCCTGGGTGGAGGACGGCAAGCTCTACAACGCCTGTTGCCTGCTCGACCGCGGCGCCATCACGGCCGTGCGCATGAAGGTGAACCTGCCCAATTATGGCGTGTTCGATGAGCGACGCGTGTTCGCGCCGGGGCCGCCGCCGGGTCCCGTGAACTTCCGCGGCGTGCGCATCGGGGTCCCGATCTGCGAAGACATCTGGACCGAATGGGGCGACTACGAGGATGTAGTCGAGTGCCTCGCCGAGACCGGCGCCGAGCTGATCGTCGTGCCCAACGGCTCGCCGTACTCGCACGACAAGGACGAGGTCCGGCTCAACATCGCAGTCGCGCGCGTCACCGAAAGCGATCTTCCGCTCATCTATGTCAATCAGATCGGCGGCCAGGACGAACTGGTGTTCGACGGTGCCTCGTTCGGGCTGCATGCCGATCGTTCGCTTGCCTTCCAGCTCCCGGCCTTCGAGGAGATCGTCAAGACGATGGTATGGGAGCGCGTCGGCAATGGCTGGCGCTGCGTCGATGGCCTCATCGTCGCGATCGAAGAGGGCGACAAGGCCGACTACCTCGCCTGCATGCTGGGGCTGCGCGACTATGTGAACAAGAACGGCTTCAAGGGCGTAGTTTTTGGACTCTCCGGCGGCGTGGACTCGGCCCTGGTGGCGGCGCTGGCGGTCGACGCCCTTGGCGCTGAACGCGTCCGGTGCGTGATGCTGCCGTATCGTTTCACGTCACAGGAATCGCTCGACGATGCCGCGCGCGTTGCCGAAGCGTTGCGGGTGCAGTACGAGGTGCTGCCGATCGAGCCTGCCGTGCTCGGACTCGAGAAATCGCTTGCGCCGATCTTTGCGGGCATGCCGCGCGACGTCACCGAGGAAAACTTGCAGGCGCGCGCACGCGGCACCATCCTGATGGCGATATCGAACAAGTTCGGCCTGATGGTGGTCACGACCGGCAACAAGTCGGAAATGTCGGTGGGTTATGCCACCCTCTACGGCGATATGAACGGCGGCTTCAACCCGATCAAGGATCTCTACAAGACCGAAGTCTATCGGCTGTCGCGGCTGCGCAACGGCTGGAAACCCGAAGGCGCGCTGGGCCCTGACGGACAAGTGATCCCCGACAACATCCTCACGCGCGCGCCGACCGCCGAATTGCGCGAGAACCAGACCGACCAGGATTCGCTGCCACCTTACGAGGTGCTCGACCGCATCCTCGAACGTCTGGTCGAGCGCGAGGAGCCGATTGCCAGTATCGTCGCGGACGGCTTCGACCGCGAGACCGTGACGAAGGTCGAGCGCATGCTCAATCTTGCCGAATACAAGCGCCGGCAGGCGGCGCCCGGCGTCAAGGTGACGCTGAGGAATTTCGGCCGCGACCGGCGCTATCCGATCGTGAACCGCTTCCGCGACTCCGGCGAGCCGCTGCCGGCGCCCGATCGCTCGCTATTGCGGGACGTCGTACCGAAGAGCGAGGCGTACGATTTCTGAGCGGTGCGCACCGTAATTCCAGAACACCGATAGCAGGAGAGGAAACGATGTACAAAGCATCAGCGGGCATTGCTCTGCCAACCTCGATCATCGGCTCGCTGCCGCGGCCGAACTGGTACACCGCGGTGCTGGGCTCGCGCAGTTTCCTCGAAGCCATGGTCAATTCGCGCTACCGCGAACAATACGAGGATGCGGTCTCGTGCTTTCTGCGGGCGCAGGAAATTGCTGGCCTCGACATCTGCACCGACGGTGACGCGCACTACGACGAAGAAGTCGGGGGCATGAGCTGGCAGAGCTATCCGCTCACCCACATGGACGGGTTTGCGGCAGAAGCGGAGGCGATGGTCTACAAGATCGGCGCGGTCGCGTATCCGCGCGGACATATCCTGCACGACTTTCTCGAGGCTCGCGTGTTCCCCAGGATCGTCGGACCGGTGGGGCGCGGCAGGTTGCAGTACGCCGCGATGTGGAAGACGGCGCAGCGCATGACCAAGAAGCCGATCAAGTTCGGGACCATCCTGCCCGAGCTGATCGCTGCCTCTGTCGAGGACGATTACTATAAGGATCCGGTCGAGCGCACCTGGGCGATCAGCGACGCCCTCAACGCCGAGCTCAACGAGCTCGCCGATGCCGGCTGCGCCGTCCTGCAGATGGAGGAGCCGCAGATCCACATGGTGCCGGCGCGGGGCAAGACTTTCGGCAAGCTCGACGTCGACGACCTGGTGAAGATCTTCAACAACACCGTGAAAGGGCTGCGCGGCAAGACCGAGGTGTGGTGCCATACCTGCTGGGGCAATCCGTCCCAGCAGCGTATCTTTCGGGACGTGCAGAGCTATCAGCCGACGCTCGAGGCGCTCAACAAGATCGAGGCCGACGCGCTGACTTTCGAGACCTGCTCTTCCGGCACCGGCGACCTGAAGGCGATCGGCGAGGTGATCAAGGACAAGAAGGTCGTCATCGGCGTGATCGACCACCACACCCTGCAGGTGGAGCGGCCGGACGAGATCGCCGCGCTCATCCGGGAAGCGCTCAAGCATATTCCGCCCGAACGGCTGATCATCTCGTCGGATTGCGGCATGGGCCGCGAAGGCATGGGGCGCCGCCACGCCACCTACAAGATGGTGGCGATGGTGCTGGGCACCAATATCGTGCGCAAGGAATTGGGGCTGCCGGAAGCGGAATGCCTGGCCGCCGAGCAGCGCTACACCCTCACCACGACGAAGACGTAGCCTGACGCACGCTGTCACCCGCGGGCTCGACTCCGCGGGTCCACCTTTTTCAAATCCGCTCGATCTTGGCGGCGTCGACTACCTTGGTCCACTTGTCGATGTCGGCAGCGATGCGGGCCCTGAATGCTTCGGGACTGGAAGGACTCGGGTCGTTGCCCACCAGCCTGATCCGCTCGATGGTCGCCGGCTCCGCCAGGATCGCGGCGACTTCGGCGTTCAACCGATTGATCACCTGCAGCGGTAAGCCCGCGGGCGCCACCAGTCCCTGCCACGAGGTGAAGGCGTAGCCGGGAACGCCGGCCTCCGCTGTGGTCGCGACCTCCGGCAGGCTGAAGAAGCGCGCGGCGCTTGTGACCGCGAGCGCGCGCAGTTGGCCGGCGCGGATGAATTCGAGCTCCGCGGTCGGCGAGTCCACGATGAAGTCGATGCGTCTAGCGATCAGGTCGGTGATCGCCTGCGCGCTGCCGCGATAGGGCACGTGCTGGAACGTGGCGTTCACGGTCTTGGCGAGGAGCTCGCCGGCAAGATGCTGCAGCGATCCGTTGCCGGCGCTGCCGAACAGCAGCGGCGCCGGCCGCGAGCGCGCCATGTCGATGAGGTCGGGGAATGTGCGGATGGGGTGATCGGCATAGGTCACCACCACGAACGGATACTCGGTGAGCAGGCTGATCATCGCGAAGTCGTCGATGGTGCGGTAAGGCAGCGACTTGTAGAGCGCCGCGGCGACGGCGTGACCGGAGGGAATGCCCATCAGCGTATAGCCGTCGGCCGCCATGCGGGCGACCTGTCCGGCCGCGACCCTGCCGCCGGCGCCCGGCCGCGCATCGACGACGACCTGCTGGCCAAGACGGCGCGTCAGCCCGTCGGCGGTGATGCGCGCAATGATGTCGCTCGGCCCGCCCGGCGCAAGGCCATGCACGAGCGTGATGGCGCGATCGGGCCATGGGCTCTGGGCCCGGGCTGGCGCCGCGGCGCAAGCGGCGAGGCCGGCGAGCGCGGCCCGCCGCGAGATCGGTGATGCTCGGAGTAACGGCGTCGGCGCGGCGTTTCGCGGACGGCGTTGCCCATCCATGACGTCCTCCCGCTTTTGTTTTGCGGGAAGGTTAGCCTTTCTGGGGCTCGGTTGTCGCACGCATCTTGCCGCAACGAAGGCGGCGCTCGGCGCACGTCCACAGGCGGGCGGCAGGATTACAGATGCAAGGGGAGGCGCGGCGCGCCGTCAACGCACCGGGTAGAAGGTCGGCCCGACCGAGCGCACCTTGCGCTTGCCCGGCTCCTCGTCGGCCTTCTCCTCCGCGGCGGCGGCGGCCGGCTTTTCAGCGGTGGCTGGAGGCTGGGCAGCTGAGCCCGCGACAGTGTTAGCTGCCGGGCGGCCGGGTTCAGGCTTGACCGGTTTGCCCTGTGCGTCGAAGCGCGGCTGCGCCATTTGCCTGGCCCGCTCCTCGGTGACGACGATATCGCCACGCTCCACGGTCTGGTCGCCGCCTTGGCCTTGGCGCAGCGCATCTGCCCAGGACTGGCCCGGCGCCCGGCATTGGCAGGCGGCGTTGTATTGCTTGCGATAGCTGAAGGCGTTGGGCAGGTCGGAGTAGGACCTGCCGCTGCTCGATACCGCGCGCGCGACGTCCTCGCCGGGGTTGCGGTGGCTGTAGAGCGTCACCTCGGCGGCTGGGCACAGCCGCCGGCAAAGCTGTTCATCGTCGGCGAACTTGCCCGGGACGGTGGAATAGGAGATCGGGAAGTAATAGCCATCGCAGGTTCGCACGCACAACGTTCGATAGGTGCCGGCGAGCGGCGCATCGGGTGCCGGCGCGACGCTGCCGCCGCCGAACAGGTTCTCGAAGAAACCGCCGGGCCCTGTGTTGGCGTATTGGCGATATTGCGGGCCGCAATCGCTCTGGCCCAGCGCCACCAGGATGCCGCGCCGCTGTCCCTCGCGCTCGCCGCTGTTGCCCTGCAGCCGTTGGATCTCGGTCAGGGAGCGGTCGAGGTTCGCCCGCATCTGCTGGATCTGGTTGTTGAGCGGGCCGCATTGCGGCGACTGGCCGCTGAACAGCGCGAAAAAGCCGCCGCCTTGGCAACCCAGGCGCTGCGACTGCTGGCCGAGACGATCGAGCTCGGCCTGCTGCTTCGCCGAGGAGTCCTCATAGCGCTTGATCTGGTCCGCCCGTGCGGGATCCACGGCGACGCCGCGATCGATGGTGGCGAGTTGGCTTTCGAGCCGCAGGCAGGTCTGGCTGCGGCCGCCGGGATTCTGACCGGGATACTGCGCCGCGGCCGGCGCAACGCACAGGACGAGGATGGGCAGTCCAATGCCCAATCTGCGCAACAATCTCGCGATGCCTGTCACAGTCATGAAAATGGAGCCCAACCCGAAGCCTACAGTCGGAGATGGAAGCGGCGGAATGGTGACGAAAGTGTGAAAACCTTGGCCCGTCCCAGCCCCGTGGGGGCCGGTTTCCGGGCCCCCTCAGCGAAAGGGAGGCTGCCTTACAATCCCTCGGCGCGCCGCCTTGCCGACGATGACGATCCGCATGTCGAGACGCGACACAACCGCTGGCCGCACTCGATCCATCTGCGCGAATTCGAAATACTAACCTTTCCCGCCTCCCTGACCTATGAATTGATCAGGCGAGCCTCCCAGATCAGGTGCACGCGATGGGCTCACTCGGTGTTTCCCAATTCGTCGACCTGCTGGTCGGCGGACTTGCCGTCGGCTGCGTGTACAGTCTGGTGGCCCTCGGCTTCGCGATGATCATGCGCGCAACCAGCATCATCCATTTTGCGCAGGGCGAGCTGATGATGCTGGGAGCCATGTGCGGGCTGACGTCCCTGTGGTTGCTCCCGGTGCTGCCGCTTCTCTTGGTGGTGGCGGTAGGCATGGTCTCGTCCGGCCTCATCGCGGTGATGATGGAGCTGTTGGTCTACCGTACGCTGCGGCGCCGGCGCGTGCCGATCATGAACATCATCACCGCCACCGTCGGCATGTCGATTTTGTGCATCAATGCGGCGCGCCTCATCTGGGGCTCCGAGCCGCTGCGCTTCCCAGAACTGTTCGCCGCGACAGCGTACGAGTTCGCCGGCGTGCGCATCTCGCCGCAGTTGTTCTGGATCATGGTCATGGCCGTCGCCATCATGGGGGCGTTGCAGCTCTTTCTGAAATTCACGCGCACCGGCATTGCCATGCAGGCCGTGGCCCAGGACCCGGAGGCAGCGCAGCTCATGGGAGCAAACCTGACGCGTATGATGGCCTACACCTTCGCGATCTCCGGAATGATGGCGGGCGCGGCCGGCATCATGCTTGGTTCGATGTTCTTCGCATTCTTCGAGATGGGCTTCATCACCGGGTTGAAGGGATTCGTCGCGGCGACGCTGGGTGGGCTGGGCAGCATCGCCGGAGCGATGCTCGGTGGAATCCTGTTCGGATTGATCGAGACGTTCAGCACGGTATTCTTGTCATCAGCCTACAAGGACGCCATTGGCATGATCCTGCTGATCGCGATCCTGCTGGTTTTGCCGTCGGGGCTGGTCGGATTGTGGCAGAGGCGCCGGTGATCACGCCTCTCGATCCGGCCGCACCGAGGATCGGAGCAGCGCGCTACGCGACGCTGTTAACAGTGGCGGCGCTGATCGTGCTGCCCTGGATCGAATCCGACAAATTTGTGCTGCACGTTCTGAGCTTGATCGCGATCGCCTCGATCGTGGCAATGGGGCTGCAGGTGCTGCTGGGCTATTCCGGACAGCTCTCCATTGGCCAAGCCGCGTTCTACGGCATCGGCGCGTACACGTCCGCGCTCATGACGACCAAGCTCGGACTGCCGTTTCCCCTCGCTCTGCTCGGCGCCGGGATTGCTGCCGCCGTCGCCAGCTTGTTGATGGTCCCGATCACGCGGCTGACGGGTGCATACCTCGCCGTCGCCACCCTGGGTTTCTCCATCATCGTTTATCTCTTCATCAAGAATGAAGAGTGGCTGACCGGAGGTTCGTACGGATTCATCAGCATTCCGCGTGCCGCGCTGTTCGGCTACGTGCTGCGAGACCCGATCTACAGCTACTATCTCAACGTCGGCGTGGCGGCGATCGTCTATCTCACCTTCGCGCGCATTGAAGGCTCACGCTTCGGGCGTGCGATCAACGCCATTCGCCAGGACCCCGACGCCGCCCGTGCCAGCGGTCTTCGGGTCACCCTTCTCAAGAGTGAGTGCTTCGTCATCGCGGCGTTCGTTGCCGGCCTGGCAGGGTCGCTTTATGCGCACGAGGTGCGCTACCTCGCTCCTAACGACTTTACCTTTTGGAAGTCGATCGAAATTCTCATCATGGTGGTGATCGGAGGTGTCGGCAGTCTGGCGGGCGCCATCCTCGGCGCCGCGGTCGTGGTGGGCTTGCCGGAATTTCTGCGCGGCATCGGCGACTATCGCATGCTGGTATTTGGCGCGATCCTGATCGCCACGATGCTGTTCGGGGAAGGGGGGCTTGCCGGCATCTGCGCAATTTTGGGGCGGCGCTTGGGTGGACTGCTGATGCGACTTGCCCCGAAGCCCGCTGCGAGCAACGAAAGAGTGCAATGAACACCGTGCCTGTGCAGGCAGCGTGGCTACTCGAAGCGCGGAGCGTGACGCGACGTTTCGGCGGATTGGTGGCACTCGACGGCGTCGATCTTTCCGTCGGGCGCGGCAGCGTGCACGGCGTGATTGGGCCCAATGGCGCCGGCAAGACCACGTTGCTCAATCTCGTTGCCGGCGTGTATGGGGTCAGCAGTGGGACGCTGAGTTTCTGTGCGCGGGATATCACCCGCCATTCGACGGCTAAGCGAGCCCGCGCCGGGATTCGCCGAACGTTCCAGAACCTCAAGCTGTTCGGCGAAATGACCGCTCTCGAGAACGTCGCGATAGGCCTGCATGGCGAGACGGGCTCCGGTTTCTTCGACGCGGTGCTTGGCACGCCGCGCCATCGCCGCGAAGAGCGCGGCATTCGCGATCGGTCGATGGAGGCGCTGCGCTTTGTCGGCCTTGGCGGCATCGCTTCGATGCGTGCTGCCGCGCTCGCCTACGGACATCGCCGTTTGCTGGAGATCGCGCGCGCAATCGTGGCGCGTCCGGCGCTGCTGCTGCTCGATGAACCAGCCGCCGGGCTCAACATCACCGAAGCGGCGCATGTCAGCGAGTTGATCGCTCGCATCCGCGATGCTGGAACGACCGTGATCCTGGTTGAGCACCATATGGACGTGGTGATGCGCGTGAGCGACGAAATCACCGTCCTCAACTACGGCCGCAGGCTCGCACACGGCACGCCGGCGCAGATCCAGGAAGATCCCGGCGTGATCGAGGCTTATCTCGGGCGTTCATTGGAGGACGAGAGTGCTCAAGCTTGATGGCGTGGTGGCGGCTTACGATGACGTCATCTGCCTGCGTGGCGTTTCGCTGGAGGTGCGCCGCGGCGAAATCGTCACGCTGATCGGCGCCAACGGGGCCGGCAAGAGCACCACATTGAAAACCGTGTCCGGCCTGCTTACGCCGCGCGAAGGGACCGTCGAGTTCGACGGACGAACGATCGCCGGTCACAGCCCGGACGCGATCGTCGCGCTCGGACTGGTACACGTTCCCGAAGGCCGGCGTGTGTTTCCCGAGCTTTCGGTGGAGGACAACCTGCGCGTTGGCGCTTACCTGGTCGACAAGCGGGCCAAGGTGCGCGCGACGCTGGCGGAAGTTTATCGCCGCTTCCCTCGGTTGGAGGAACGACGCCGTCAATTTGCCGGTACGCTTTCGGGCGGTGAGCAGCAGTTGCTCGCTTTTGGTCGGGCCATGATGTCGCAGCCGAAGCTGCTCATGCTCGATGAGCCCTCGCTGGGGCTGGCCCCGCTCATGGTGGCCGAGGTGATGCGGTCCATTCGCGTATTCCGCGATTCCGGCGTGACGGTATTCCTGGTCGAGCAAAATGCCAACCTGGCGTTGCGGCTTGCGGATCGTGCCTACGTCATGGAGACGGGCAACATCACCATGAGCGGCAGCGGAGCACAACTTCTCGCCGACGAACGCGTACGCGCGAGCTATCTCGGCGCGAAAGCGGCATCGCCCGGGGAAAGCTTGGGACGCTGAGCGGCCATCTCTACTCGGCGCAGTTTGCGAAGCTGGGATGTTCGGATATCGTAAATGCGCGCAGCCCTTTGCGGGAGAACGATCATGACCATGAATCGACGCAAATTTTTCGGCGCCGGGGCAGGTGCTGCGGCGCTCGCCTGTTCGATCCCGGCGGTTTGGGCGCAATCACGAGCGCCGGTCAAGATCGGTGCCTTCGGACCGATGTCGGGCAATGCCGCGGCCCAAGGCCAGAGCATACGCGAATCGGTTGAGATGGCCGTGAACCTCAAGAATTCTGCCGGCGGCCTGCTCGGCCGGCCGATTGAGATCGTGATCGGCGACGATGCCGGCAAACCCGAAGAGGCTGCCGTCGTGGCGCGCCGCTTTGCGACCCGTGATCAGGTCGCGCTCGCCATCGGCAGCGTGAGCAGCCCGGCAAGCCTTGCCGCGGCGCAGGTATTTCGCGAGGAGGAGGTGCCGCAGATCGTGGTGAGCGGGACTGCTCAGCGCATCACGACGCAGGGCAACGAATGGGTGTTCCGCTCCGCGGTGCCGGACCGCAAGCTTGTCGGCGACATGGTCGACTTCATCAATGAGAAAATGCCGAAGCTCAAACGCTTCGGGTTCCTCTACGTCAATGACGACTTCGGCAAAGGCGGCTTCGACGCGTTCGTCGAAGGGGCGAAGAAGTACGGCATGAGCATCACGTCGGAGGAGCGCTATTCCCGCGGCGACCTCGACTTCACCGGACAGCTGACCAGGATCCGCTCGACCAATCCGGATGCGCTCGTGGAATGGTCACGCTACACGGAAGGCGCACTCATTCATCGCCAGATCAAACAGATGGGATGGGAACTGCCGCGGTTCGGCTCCGATGGCATCGCGGCGCCGGCGTTTCTCGACCTCGCCAAGGACGCGGCCAACGGCGTCATTTATCCCACCCATTTCAGTCCGGCGACTTCATCGAACCTGCCCGCGGCGCAGGCTTTCATCGCGCTGATGCGCAAGACCTATAACAAGCCGCCGGACTACGTTCACGCCCAGGCGTTCGACGCGATCAATATCGCGATCGCGGCGATCGAGCGGGCCAATAGCGGCGACCGCACCGCGGTCCGCAACGCCATGCGGCAGACCGACTATCAGAGCGTGCGCGGGCCATTCAAATTCGACCAGAAAGGCGATCCGACGCTCGTCACCCATATGGTCCGGATCGTCGACGTCAAAGAAACGGACGCGCGCAGCTGAGGGGGAAAACGTGACGATTGCAGTGGTCAAATCGGGCATTCCACGCCCGCTCGCCAACTATAACGAGGCGTTCGTCGTCGACGATCTGATATTCGCTGCGGGGCAGCTCGCCAGTGACTTCAAGACCGGCGTCCCGCCGGAGGCGCGCAAGAAAGACGGCTTCCCGTTCTACGGCTCGGATATCGAGCTGCAGACAACGTACATCCTCGAGAATCTGAAAAAGACCTTCGAGGCCGCCGGCTCGTCGCTCGATCACGTGGTCAAGGCGCAAGTCTTTCTCACCGACCTCGACAACTTCCATGGCTTCGACTCCGTGTGGAAGCGCTACTTCAAGCAGCCGCCGCCTCGCACCACCATCGGCTGCACGGGATTGCTGGTGAAGGACACGCTGGTCGAGATCGATCTCATCGGCTACGTGCCGAGCAAGAGCCTCAAGCATGAGGTCATCACCTCTTCGATCCCGCGTCCGCTCGCCAACTACAACGAGGCGTTCGTCGTCGGCGATCTCATCTTCACAGCCGGGCAGCTGGCCAGCGACTTCAAGACCGGCGTTCCTCCCGAAGCGCGCAAGAAGGACGGCTTTCCGTTCTACGGCTCCGATATCGAGCTGCAGACGGCGTACATCCTCGAGAATCTGAAAAAGACTTTCGAGGCCGCCGGCTCGTCGCTCGATCACGTGGCCAAGGCACAGGTGTTCCTCACCGACCTCGACGACTTCCATGGTTTCGACTCGGTCTGGAAGCGCACCTTCAAGGTGCCGCCGCCGCGCACCACCATCGGCTGCACGGGATTGCTGGTCAAAGACACGCTGGTCGAGATCGATCTCATCGGCTACGTGCCGAGCAAGAGCCTCAAGCACGAGGTCGTCAAGTCGGGGGTTCCCCGTCCGCTCGCGCACTACAACGAGGGATTCACCGTCGGCGGCCGCGTGTTCGCGGCCGGGCAGATCGCCAGCGATTACCGCACCGGCGTGCCGCCCGAGGCGCGCAAGCACGAAGGCTTTCCGTTCTACGGCTCGGACATCGAGCTGCAGACGACGTTCATTCTCGAAAACCTGAAAAAGACTTTCGAGGCTGCCGGCTCCTCGCTCGATCAGGTGGTCAAGGCGCAGGTGTTTCTCACCGACTTGAACAACTTTCATGGTTTCGACTCGGTGTGGAAGCGCTACTTCAAGCAACCGCCGCCGCGCACCACCATCGGCTGCACGGCGTTGCTGGTGAAGGATACGCTGGTCGAGATCGACCTCATCGGGTCGAAGGGCTGAGCTTCTCGATCGGTCCGACGGCCGCCTATCCCGTCGTCTCCAACACCGGTTTCGCCGGCTCGATCGCGCGCCTGGCTTCGCTGTGGAGATTCCAGAGGATGCCGGTGATGATGAGGCCGGCGCCGAGAAACACGAACACATCGAGCGGCTCGCCGTAGAGCCACCAGCCGATCACGGCGATCAGCGGAATGCGCATGAAATCGAGCGGCACCACCACGCCGGCATCTCCGACCCGAAAAGCCCTGGTCAGGCAGTAATGGGACGCCAGGCCTGAGATGCCAATGGCGACGACGGCTGGAATCTGTGCCTGGTTGAGCCGCATCACGAACAGCGGATCGGAGGCGATCAAGGCGAGCGGCAACTGGATGAGCATCATCCAGAAGATGATCGCGAAGGGGCTGTCCGTGCGCGTGAGCTTTTTCGTTGCCACCAGCGTGATGGCAAACCCGAACGCGGCCATCAATACCAGCAGCGCGCCGGGCTGAAACGCGGCCAGGCCGGGACGCAGGATCACCAGCACGCCGAGCAGACCGAACACCACCGCCCCGACCCGGCTCGCGGTGAACCGTTCGCCCAGGACTGGCGCGGCGATCAGCAGCGTCCACGCGGGCGTGGTGAACTCGAGCGCGAACGTCATTGCCAGCGGGATGAGCAGGAGGCTCATCGCCCACAGAAAGGAGGATCCCACGTGAACGGCGTTGCGAACGAGGTGCAGCGGCAGGTGCCGGCTGTTGATGGTTGCGCGCAGGTCGGCGCGCATGGCCGCCAAAGTGGCCGTGACCGCCAGACCGAGGCCGGCGCGCAGCGCAAGGATCTCCATAACACTCAATGTCCCGGCGAGGACCCGTACGGAGACGGCCATCGCGCAGAACGACAGCAAGGCCCCGGTCATCCAGAGCACGACACGAACGAGATGTCTGGGTGGCACGTGGGTTTCGCTTCCGGGCCGTTGCCGCTCAGGAGCCAACCGCGAGCGGAGGCCGATGGACGAGGGGGATCGCGTCACTCCGCGTCGGGTTGGTTCTCCGGCCGCGCTTGCTCGAAGGCCGCGAGCTTCGCGCATGCGGCATCCACGGCGACGAGCTTGGGGAACCGGTCGAGCGGCACCTTCAGACGGTGCGCATTGTAGACCTGCGGCACGAGGCAGAGGTCGGCGAGCGTGACCGTGTTGCCGAAGGCATAGGGCGCGGGCTCGATCAGCGATTCCAGGGCGTCGAAACCCTCGGCGACCCAATGGTGGTACCAAGCGTCGATCTTGCCCTGATCCTGTCCGAGTTCGTTCTTGAGATGGCGCAGCGGTGCCACATTGTTGAGTGGATGGATGTCGCAGGCGATCACCTGCGCCAAGGCCCGCACCTTTGCTCGCTCGAGTGGATCGCTCGGCAGCAGCGGCGGCTGCGGATGCACTTCGTCGAGATATTCGATGATGGCGAGCGATTGAATCAGCACGTCGCCGGAATCGAGTTTCAGCGCCGGCACGCGCATCTGCGGATTGACCGCGCGGTATTCCGGCTTNCTGTTCATGCCGCCCTGCTTCTGCAGGTGGATCGGGATCATGTCGCTGGTGAGNCCCTTGAGATTGAGCGCGATGCGAACCCGATAGGCCGCGGAGGAGCGAAAATAGGTATAGAGCTGCACGTCTTCTCCTTGCAGGATGGCCGTCGATGGCGTCAGGGACCGCCCGGTCTCAGATCTTGCCGTCTTCAGCTTCAGCGACGAGTTCGGCCGAGCGTTTGGTCAACTGCTTCATGGCGCGGTCGAAGGCTGGACGGTCGGCGGGCGCGACCACTTCAGCGAGTCGATCCATGAATGCAAGCGCGCTCGGGGCAAGCTCCTCGTACACCGCGCGCCCCGCCGGCGTCAGCGACAGGAACGATTCGCGCAGATCGGCGCGATTGGCCCGCCGGGTGAGCAACTTGCGCTCTTCGAGCTGCGCCACCGCGCGCGAGACCTTGGTCTTGTGCATGTGGGTCTGCGCGCCCACCGCCTTGCCGGTCATCACGCCGTTCTCGCCGAGCGTGACCAGCACCCGCCACTCCGGTATTCCGATACCGTGGCGTCCATAGACCCGGGTGAGCGCCTGCGACACCAGGCTGGACAGCACGTTGAGCCGGTGGGGCAGAAATTCGTCGAGCCGCAGCAAGGGCGCCTCAGACGGCGCGGAGCCAGCCGGCGCGGTGCTGTCACGGACTGGACCGGAGTTCATCATCGACCGCGCCCCCAAGCGTGGAGCGGTTCGGTTCGGGCCCGACCGCCAATCTTTCGCAAAGCCTGGCGAAACATTGGCCGAAGATCAGAGGCCGCGCAACGGCGGACGAGGGGCGGAGCTTGGTCGCTCGATGGTCGGGCAATCCTTACCGCAGGCACTCGATGGCGACGAATTCGTCGCGGGCGCTGGTGCCAGTGGTCGTGGGCACGGTACCCGAGGTCTCCTCGCGCTCGATCTTGCGGAACGAGGCGACCTGGAGATAGTCGTGCGATTGGCAATAGGCGGTTGCAATCATCATCCCGCAGGTCGCGCCGGTCGCCAGGCAGCGGTCGACGCCATAGCCGTCGGAATTGTTGCTGATGATGAAAACGCGCTTTTCGGCCTGCGCAGCCGTGCCGAAAACAGCGCCCGCAACCACGAGCGCGGCGAACACATACCGCATCGTTGACCCCCCCATTCCCCGGTTTTCCGGGAGATCGAAACGCAACGCCGATCTTGCGTGGAAAAGGCTTAAGGTGCCCCTAACCGAACCGCGCCTTCCCCACGCGAACCAGGGTGTGTGTTAGCGGGATTTGCCGGTATGTGACTAGGACATGAAAGCCACACTGCCGGCCTATCTTGCGGGCGCTGGCGACCGGCCGACCTCCAGGCCCCTTGGCCTGACGTTGCAACGCCCCTTGACGGGCTCTCTGTGCTTGCCCATTCTCCGCCGCCATGTGCGGCCTTGACCATATCTGCGGCATTTGCCGCGAGATTATTTGCTAGCGACCTGCGCTGGCTGCGGCCGTCTGTTCTCCTGATCGAGATTTTGGGACGCCCGGCCAGCGAGGCCGAGAGGCACCTGTTCCGTTTCGGCTGCTGACCGGTCGAAGCGAACCACCACGATCGGGAGAGACGTCGTGCGATGGAACTGACGCTTTACGATACCCTGACGCGGGCGAAGCGGGTGTTCACGCCGCTCGACCCTGCGCGTGTGCGCATGTACGTGTGCGGGCCGACGGTCTATGACTTCGCCCATATCGGAAATGCGCGCCCGGTCATCGTATTCGACGTGCTGTTCCGGCTGCTGCGCCACCTCTACGGCGCCGATCATGTCACCTATGTGCGCAACATCACCGACGTGGACGACAAGATCAACGCGCGGGCGGCGAAGGACTATCCCGAGCTGCAGCTGAACGAAGCGATCCGCAGGGTCACGGAACAAACCGAGCAGCAATTCCACCAGGATGTCGATGCCCTCGGCTGCCTCCATCCCACGATCGAGCCGCGCGCGACCGAGCATATCGAGGCGATGAAGACGCTGATCGAGCGCCTCGTCGCCGCGGGCTGCGCCTATGTCGCCGAGGAGCACGTGCTGTTCAGCGTGCCCTCGATGCCGGATTACGGGCGGCTCTCCAAGCGCTCACTCGACGAGATGATCGCGGGCTCGCGCGTCGAGGTCGCCCCCTACAAGCGCGATCCAATGGACTTCGTGCTGTGGAAGCCCTCGAAGCCCGGCGAGCCGGCCTGGCCGTCGCCGGCCGGGATCGCGACGCCCGGTCGTCCCGGCTGGCACATCGAGTGCTCGGCGATGGCGTGGCAGCACCTGGGCGAGACCTTCGACATCCACGGCGGCGGCATCGACCTCGTGTTTCCCCACCACGAGAACGAGATCGCGCAATCGCGTTGCGCGCTACACACGCCGGTCATGGCGAACTACTGGCTGCACAACGGCTTCTTGCAGGTCGAAGGCGAGAAGATGGCGAAGAGCGCGGGCAATTTCTTCACGATCCGAGAACTGCTTGCCGACTGGCATGGCCAGATTTTGCGCTTCAACATGCTGCGCACCCACTATCGCCAACCGATCGATTGGACGGAGAGCGGACTGGAGCAAAGTTGGGCGACGTTGGAGGATTGGTGGAGCTTTGCAGCACCGGTTTCCCGGCCTGCGCTGTCGCAAACGGTGCTCGCAGCCCTGAGCGATGATTTGAACACACCGAAGGCTATTGCAGAACTTCACGTGATGCGAAATAGGATTAGCTCCGCAGGACACGACGACCACGCCATCGAACTTGCCCAAAATCTCGCGTTCCTAGGTTTTGATCGCGAGAGTTTCCTCGCTTGGGAAGCAAAGAAAAAGGCCGAGATTCTGGGGACGTCGAGTGGTCTCGATGAGGCTGCGATCGAAAAGCTTATCGACGCGCGCAATGCCGCCCGCAAGGCGAAGAATTTCAAGGAAGCCGACCGAATCCGCGACGAGCTCAAGGCGATGAGCATCGAGCTCGAGGACAAGAAAGACGGCACGACGGTCTGGAAGGTGAAGCGATGAGCGCGCAGCGCCCCCCGGGGAAAGGGGTGTCGCGATGATGGCGCGCGCGCATCCCCAGCTGGCGTTACGACCCTTCCTGCCGGCGGACGTGCCCATGCTGGCCGAAATCTTTCGCGCCAGCATCGAGGAGCTCACCGCTGACGACTACAGCGAAACCCAGCGCGAGGCCTGGGCGACCATGGCGCAGGACGAGGTCGCCTTCGGCGCGCGTCTCGCGAAAGGCTTGACCCTGCTCGGCACGCTGGATGGCTCTCCGGTTGGCTTCGCCTCGCTCGAGGGCCCCGAGCGCGTCACTATGCTCTATGTGCATCCCGCAGCCGCGGGACACGGCGTCGGCTCCATGCTGATCGACGCGCTGGAGAAGCTCGCGGCCTCGCGCGGAGCGGCACGGTTGACCGCCGATGTCAGCGACAGCGCGGAGGATTTCTTCAAGCGCCGCGGGTTCGTGCCGCAGCAGCGCAACACCATTCCGCTCGGCGACGAGTGGCTCGCCAACACCACGATGGAAAAGAAGCTTGCCGCCAAGGAGCGCACGCCATGAAACACAAGTCCGAAATGCCGGCCCCACGTTTCCAGCGGCATCACATCATCCTCTCGATCGTGGCCATTGTCGTGGCGATCGCGCTGGTGCTGAACTATTACCTCTGGTGACGCCATGGCGCCCGAACGCCTCTATCTCTTCGACACCACGCTGCGCGACGGCGCGCAGACCAACGGCGTCGACTTCACCCTCGGCGACAAGCTCACGATCGCGAAAATGCTGGATGATCTCGGCATCGACTATGTCGAGGGCGGCTATCCCGGTGCCAACCCGACCGACACCCAGCTGTTCGCCGAGGACCGCAAGCTCGGCACCACCTTCACCGCCTTCGGAATGACGCGGCGGCCCGGCCGCTCGACCTCGAACGATCCCGGTCTCGCGGCGCTGCTCGAGGCCAAAGCCGACGCCATCTGCTTCGTGGCGAAGTCCTGGGACTATCACGTACGCGTCGCGCTCGAGACCACGCCGGAGGAAAATCTGGCTTCGATCCGTGACAGCGTGGGCGCCGCCGTTGCCAGGGGACGCGAGGTGCTGCTCGATTGCGAGCATTTCTTCGACGGCTATAAGGCCAATCCGCAATTCGCGCTCGCCTGCGCCAAGGCCGCCTATGACCAGGGCGCGCGCTGGATCGTGCTCTGCGATACCAACGGCGGCGCGCTGCCGCACGAGGTGGAGACGATCGTCGGCGAGGTGGTCAAGGTGATCCCTGGCGACCATGTCGGTATCCATGCCCACAATGACACTGAGCAGGCGGTGGCCAATTCTCTTGCTGCCGTGCGCGCCGGCGCGCGTCAGATCCAGGGCACCCTCAACGGGCTCGGCGAGCGCTGCGGCAACGCCAATCTCGTGTCCATCATCCCCACGCTGAAGCTCAAGCCTGAATTCGCCGACCGCTTCGAGATCGGCGTGTCGGACACGCAGCTCAAGACCCTGGCGCATGCGTCGCACACGCTCGATGAGATGCTCAACCGCGCGCCCAACCGCCACGCGCCCTATGTCGGCGAGAGCGCCTTCGCGACCAAGGCCGGCATCCACGCCTCCGCCATCATGAAGGATCCCGCGACCTACGAGCATGTATCGCCCGATCGCGTGGGCAACCGGCGCAGGCTCCTGGTGTCGGATCAGGCCGGAAGATCCAACGTGCTCGCGGAGCTTGAGCGCATCGGTCTCAAGATCGACAAGGACGATGCCCGCATCACGCGGCTGCTCGATGTGCTGAAGGAGCGGGAGGCGATCGGCTATGCCTACGAGGCGGCGGACGCCTCGTTCGAGCTCCTGGCGCGGCGCGTGCTCGGCAAGGTGCCGAACTACTTCGATGTCGAAAAGTTCGACGTCAATGTCGAGCAGCGCGACAACGCCGTCGGCCGGCGCGTCACGGTGTCGTTGGCGGTGGTCAAGGTCAAGGTCGACGGCGAGACGCTGATCTCGGCCGCGGAAGGCAACGGCCCGGTCAATGCGCTCGACCTCGCGCTGCGCAAGGACCTCGGCAAGTACCAAGGCTATATCAACGGGCTCGAGCTGACCGACTATCGCGTGCGCATCCTCAACGGCGGCACCGAGGCGGTGACCCGCGTGCTGATCGAGAGCCAGGACGAGAGCGGCGAGCGCTGGACCACGGTCGGCGTCTCCCCCAACATCATCGATGCCTCGTTCCAGGCGCTGATGGATTCGATCGTGTACAAGCTGGTGCGCTCGGGCGCACCGGCGTGAGTCTCGGGCGCGTGTCCCGGGCGCGGCGCAGCATGAAGCGCGGGAGCGCGGAATGATGCGCTGCAGACCCGGGACCGTTACGACGATCGTCTCTTGGGACGGTCCCGGATCAGCGGTGCACCGCTCCGCGCAACGTCGGCAGCCTGCGTCGACGGCGTCGATCCGTCGGCGTTGCGCTCCACGCTGCACCGCGTCCGGGACACGGGCGTGAGTTCAAAATGATCGATCACGTATCCGTCGCCGTTCGCGACCTCGACAGGGCGACCCGCTTCTACCAAGCGGTGCTGGGCGCGATCGGCTACGGGAAGCTGGAGGTGCGCCCGGCGACCGTCGGCTTCGGCAAGACATATCCCGAGTTTTGGATCAACCTGCGTGCGGACCTGGTGCCGGCCGCGGACGATTGCGGCGCGCATGTCGCCCTGCGCGTGCGCACGACTGAGCTGGTCGACGCCTTCCATGCGGCTGCACTTGCCGCCGGCGGCACATCTGACGGCGCGCCGGGCCTGCGACCGCAGCATGGTGACGGCTACTACGCCGGCTTCATCCGTGATCCCGAGGGCAACCGTGTCGAAGCGGTGACCTTTCTCAAGGTCGAAGTATGACGTGCAGGCAGGCAATGGAAGACCATGGATGCGCGCGCATGTCCTGATCCCGGCGCTGACGCTTGCAGCCGCTCTGTCCACCACCGCGCTCGGACAGGGCGCGCCCAGGATCGTGGTCGGCGACAATCCATCGCTGTCCGGTGCGCCGCTCTATGTGGCGTTGGAGAAAGGATATTACCGCGAGGCCGGCATCGACGTGCAACTCGAGATGAGCGGGACCTCGAGCGACATGGCGGTGCTGCTCGCGACCAACCGGCTGCAGGTGATCGGCGGCGCGCTCTCGGCCGGCTTCTTCAATTCGCTCAGCAAGGGGCTCCCGATCGGCTTGCTGATGGCGCGGGCCACCAGTCCCTACTCCCATTACCTGATGATCCGTCCCGAGCTGAAAACGAAGCTGCGGGAGCCGGCCGACCTCAAGGGCCGCACCGTCGCGGTCGCGGCCCGCGGCGCGATCCTGGTCTACGAGCTTGCCAAGATCCTCGAGGCTGCGGGCCTGTCCCTTGCCGACATCGAGTTGAAATACATTCCCTTCGGCCAGATGGCGACCGCGCTCACGACCGGCGCGGTCGACGCGGCGCTGATGATCTCGCCGTTGCAGGATCAGGTCGCGGCCAAGGGCATCGGAGTGAAATGGATCAATGCAGACAGCATGATCAAGGCGCAGCCGGTCCTGGTGTCGGTGTGGCAGATGAACACGGACTGGATGCGGCAGAACGAGGAGGCGGCGCGGAAGTTCGTGCGGGCGACGCTGCGTGGGGTGCGCGACTATTGCGACGCCTACCATCGCGGTCCGAACCGGGATGAGATCACGCGCATCCTGGCGAAGTATTCCGACGTCAAGGATCCAGCCCTGATCAACCAGATCGAATGGGGCGCGACCGACGTGCGCGGGCGCATTTTCGAGAGCAGCGTGAGCGATATCCAGGACACGTTCTTCAAGGAGAAGCTCGTCGCCGACCGGGTGCCGATCGGCAGGATCGCCCGCGCCGGCTGGGTGGGCGAGATCGCGGCCGAGCTCGGGCCGTTCCGCCTCGTCCATGACGACGGCACGCCCGGCTGCCGGTGACGGACGCCGTGCCATTCGCACCGTGCCGTCGCGGTGCCCCAGGCTGCGATCGCTGGAATATGCATCCGCGCTTGCGCGGGGACGTGCGATGGTGCGGCTGCGCTTGTGACCCCTACGAAACCTACATCCGCTCCGCGGCGACCGGCGTCATCTCTTTCTCCGCTTCCGACACCGCGTGCGCCGCCGCGACCAGTTGCGGCAGGATCTCCTCGACCCGGTCGGTCACCAGGTATTTGACCGAGAGACCGGGGCGGATGAATGCAACCTCTTCCATCTGGTCGAGCAGCACGCAGAGCGGGTCCCAGAACCGATCGACGTTGAGAATGAGGATCGGCTTTTTATGCCGGCCGAGCTGCGCCCAGGTCAGCTGCTCGACCAGTTCCTCGAGCGTGCCGACGCCGCCGGGAAGCGCAACAAAGGCGTCCGCGCGCTCGAACATCACCCGCTTGCGCTCGTGCATGTCGGGCGTGACGATGCGCTCCTGCACCCGCACCAGCATGTGTTCCCGGTTGACCAGAAAGTCCGGGATCACCCCGGTCACCAACCCGCCGTGGTCGAGGACCGATTCGGCGAGCGCGCCCATCAGGCCGACCGCCCCGCCGCCATAGACCAGGCGGATGCCGTTCTCGGCCAGGATTCGGCCGAAACGCGCTGCCGCTTGCATGAAGGCTGGATTATTTCCCGGACCGGAGGCGCAGTAGACGCAGATCGATTTGATTGTGCTCATGGGCGATGGATGTGGCCTCAGGGAAGCGGCCCGTCAAGCCGCCGCATGGCATGGCCATGGCGGCCGACCGCCCCTTGATGGTTGGATCTTCTCCTGTGGGGTGATTGCAGTCTGGAAAATCTCTATATGAGGGGGGTGCGACGGTCTGCCCCCTGCGGCCCGTCAGTCCGGGCCAGTGGTAATGGATTCCCAGCCGCGTGCGAGCGAAGCGTTGAAGCGTGAGGTATCCGCCGAAGATGGCGGCTCGCTCATCGCAATCATGCGCGGGCTGTGGCCGTTCATCTGGCCGACCGACCGTCCTGACCTGCAGCGCCGGGTCGGGTTTTCGATGCTGCTCCTGCTTGCGGCCAAGCTTGCGACCATCGCGGTGCCCTTCACGTTCAAATGGGCGACGGACGCGCTCACCGGCGAGGGAACCGCGCCGGTGGCGCCGTCGTCCTGGCTGCTGTGGGTGTTCGCGGCGCCTGTTGTGATGACCATCGCCTATGGCGGGATGCGCATTCTGATGGCGCTGCTCACCCAGGCGCGCGACGGCATCTTTGCCCAGGTAGCGATGAACGCGGTGCGGCGGCTTGCCTTCCGCACGTTCGAGCACATGCACCAGCTTTCCCTGCGCTTCCATCTCGAGCGCAAGACCGGCGGCCTGACGCGGGTTCTCGAGCGCGGCCGCAACGCCATCGAGACCATCGTGCGCATGGTGATCATGCAGCTCGTGCCGACCATCATCGAGCTCGCGCTGATCGTGGTCGTGCTGCTCTATCAGTTCGACTGGCGCTACGTCGTCGTCATTCTCGGCGTGGTCGCGCTCTACATGGCGTACACCTACAAGGCGACCGAGTGGCGCATCAACATCCGCCGCCGGATGAACGACAGCGACACCGACGCCAACGTCAAGGCGGTGGACTCGCTGCTCAACTACGAGACGGTGAAGTATTTCGTCGCCGAGGAGCGCGAGGCCAGGCGCTACGACCGTTCGATGGAGCGTTACGAGCAAGCGAGCGTCCAGGCCTATGTCTCGCTCGCCGTGCTCAATGCCGGGCAAGCCACCATCTTCACCATCGGGCTTGCTGCCGTCATGGTGATGTGCGCCTACGGCATCAAGCAGGGCACCAACACCGTCGGCGACTTCGTCATGATCAACGCCATGATGATCCAGCTCTACCAGCCGCTCAATTTCATGGGCATGGTCTATCGCGAGATCAAGCAGGCGGTGATCGACATCGAGAAGATGTTCGCCATTCTCGCGCGCGAGCCGGAGATCAAGGACAAGCCCGGTGCCAAGCCGCTCGCTGTAAAGCGCGGCGCGATCCGCTTCGAGAATGTTTCGTTTTCCTACGACCCCGAGCGGGAAATTCTCAAGGGCATCAGCTTCGAGGTCCCGGCCGGACATCGGGTGGCGGTGGTCGGTCCTTCCGGCGCCGGAAAGTCGACCATCTCGCGCCTGCTGTTCCGCTTCTACGAGGTCAGCGGCGGGCGCATCTCGATCGATGGCCAGGACATCCGCGATGTCACGCAGAAATCGCTGCGCTCGGCGATCGGCATGGTGCCGCAGGACACCGTGCTGTTCAACGACACCATCCGCTACAACATCCGTTACGGCCGCTGGGAAGCGAGCGACGCGGAGGTCGAGGAGGCGGCACGGCTCGCCCAGATCGACGATTTCATCCGGCTTTCGCCCAAGGGCTACGACACCGAGGTGGGCGAGCGCGGCCTGAAGCTCTCGGGTGGCGAGAAGCAGCGCGTCGCCATCGCTCGCACCATCCTCAAGGCGCCGCCGATCCTGCTGCTCGACGAGGCGACCTCGGCGCTCGACAGTCACACCGAAACGGAGATTCAGGACGCGCTCGAACGGGTGTCGGAGAACCGCACCACGCTGGTGATCGCGCACCGGCTCTCGACCATCATCGGCGCCGACGAGATCATCGTGCTCGACCGCGGCGTCATCGTCGAGCGCGGCACCCACCACCAGTTGCTCGCCAAAGGCGGGCTCTATGCCAGCATGTGGAACCGGCAGCGCGAGGCGGCGCAGGCGCGCGAGAAGCTCGCTTTGGTCGACGACGAGCCGGTCGCGCCCAACCGCAATCCGCCGACGGTCGCCGAGATTCTGGCCGAGCCGTCGGATGACGAGCCCCGGCCTGAGCCGCCGATCGACCGTGCCGACGCAGCGGAGTGACCATGTCCGTTCTCGCCTCCATCCGCTCCCAGTTGGCGCCGATCCACCGTGAGGGCCTGCCGTTCATCGGCGTCTTCGCGCTGATCAGCCTGTTCCTGTTCTGGCTGTGGTCGCCGCTGGGCTGGCTCGGCACCATGGCGACGCTTTGGTGCGTCTATTTTTTTCGCGATCCCGAACGGGTGACGCCGGTGCGCGAGGGCATCGTGGTGTCGCCCGCCGACGGACGCGTGAGCCGCATCACCAACGCGGTCCCGCCCAAGGACCTTGAGCTCGGCGAGCGGCCGCTGCCGCGGGTGTCCATCTTCATGAGCGTGTTCGACTGCCACGTGAACCGAAGCCCGGTGACCGGCAAGATCGAGCGCATCGCCTATCACCATGGCGCCTTTCTCAGCGCCGACCTCGACAAGGCGAGCGAGAACAACGAGCGCAACTCGCTCGTCATCGCGACCAGCAATGGCCGCATCGGCGTGGTGCAGATCGCCGGGCTGGTGGCGCGCCGGATTCTCTGCTTCGTGCGCGCGGGCGCCACCGTCGGCGTCGGCGAGCGCATCGGCATGATCCGCTTCGGCTCGCGCGTCGACGTCTATCTGCCCGACGGCGTGCGGCCGCTGGTGGCCGAGGGACAGACCGCCATCGCCGGCGAGACCATCATCGCCGACCTGCGCGCGGGCGATCCGCAGCGCACCTTCCGCGTGGGGTAGGCTGCATTTCGATGGCCTCTCATTCCGGGGCCCGAGCGTTGGCGAGGGAGCCCGGAATCTACCGTGTCTCTTGTCAATTGATTTCGGCCCCTTTCCAAGGCTGCCCTGATCTGAGGACAGCATTGGCGTGGACGACCAGGCGGCGCATGACCGCA
>JGI12053J15887_10000145_pt1 | contig 24199 bp, 23 predicted proteins | sample MedBloCAOM1_O3_FD_15887 | JGI IMG/M metagenome (IMG submission 15887)
GGCGGCGCGGCGGCCGCAGGAAAGCGAGCCACTCGTCGAAGACGAATGGACGGCGGCGCTCCGGGCGGCCGCGGCGTGATGCCCACGCTCCTTTGTATCGGACTCGGCTACTGCGCCCGGTACTACGTCGCCGAATTCGGCACACGCTTCGACCGCATCGTCGCCACCACGCGCGGCGAAAGCCGCGCCGCTGAACTCGGCCGCGAATTGCTCGGCGGCCGATCGATCGAGGCGCTGCTGTTCGATGCTACGTCGCCGCAACTCGCTGCCGCCATCGCGCAGGCGGATGCGCTGCTCATATCCGCCGCGCCCGCCGACGGCCGCGACCCCGTCCTTACCGAGTTCGGGGACGAGATTGCACGGGCGCCGCGGCTGCGATCCGTGGTCTACCTCTCGACGCTCGGCGTCTACGGTGACAGCGACGGCGCCTGGATCGACGAGACGACGCCGGTCGTTCCGGCGCATGCCCGCCGCGGTCACGCGCGCATCGATGCGGAGCTCGCCTGGCAGGCGCTGGGGGCGCGGCGGGAGGTGCCGGTAACGATGCTGCGGCTCGGCGGCATCTATGGCCCTGGACAGAACGGAATGATCAGGCTTCTGCGCGGCACGGTCTATCGTATCGCCAAGCCGGGCCATGTATCGAACCGCGTCCACGTCTACGACATCGCGCAGGCGATCGACGCAGCTTTCGAGCGGCAGGCCGACGGTGTGTTCAACGTCGTCGACGACGAGCCCGCCCCGCCGAGCGATCAAATCAAATTTGCGGCGCATCTGCTCGGGATCGATGCACCGCCGGAAATTCCGTATGCGCAGGCTGGCCCGTTGCTCTCACCGCTCGCGCTGAGCTTCTATGATGGCTGCATTCGCGCACGCAACGACAAGCTCAAGAACGTGCTCGGCGTGAAGCTACGTTACCCGACGTACCGCGACGGTCTGCGGGCACTGTATCAAGCCGGCGATCATCTCGCCGTCGCCAAGCCGGCGGCGCCGGCTTAGGTGACTTGATCTGGTGCGAAGACCTTTCTGGCCGCACTCTAGAACTCGGCGACCGCCGCGATGAGCCGCTCGATATCCTCGGGACGCGACAGGCGATGGTCGCCGTCCTTGACCAAGGTAAGCACCACATCGTCCTGGGCAAACCGGGAGCTCAGTTCGACCGCGTGCTGCCACGGCACGTCGGGATCCTGCACGCCCTGAAGGATGCGGACCGGACAACCGGTTTCGATCATGTTGTCGAGCAGGAGGTGACTGCGGCCCTCCTCGATCAGGCCGCGGGTAATGAGATAGGGTCGGTCGGAATATTGCGACGGGCGCGCCCACACGCCGGTCTGCTCGATCTCGCGCTTGATCTCCGGCGGGAAGCGCTTCCACATCAGCTCTTCGGTAAAGTCGACCGCCGGCGCGACCAGCACAAGGGAGGCTAAGCTCGGGTCCCTCCGCGTGCGCCGCGCCAGCTCCCGCGCAAGCAGCAAAGCGAGCCACCCGCCCATGGACGAGCCGATCACCACCTGCGGACCGCGGCAGCAGGCATCGAACACCGCCAGGCTTTCTTCGAGCCACCGGCCGATGGTGCCGTCGATGAAATCGCCCTCTGACTCGCCGTGGCCGGAATAGTCCAAGCGGGTCATGGCGCGGCCATGGTCCCGCGCCCATAAGTCGAGTGCCTGCGCCTTGGTGCCTTTCATGTCGGACTTGAAGCCCCCGAGCCAGAACAGTCCCGGGGGCGCACCCTCGCGCACCCGGACAGCGATGCGACGAGCCGCCATATCGGTTCCAACGCTCAAGAATTTCAGGCAAAGATCGGTCATTTGTGGGGTCTGGCTTGGGGCTTGGGGGCGTATTTGTATCGCAGGTCGGGCCGTGCCGTGTTTTCGCCGCATGCTGCCATTGAATGCAAGCGCACCCTGCTGGATTTAGGCCGGTGGCGGCCGAGGGAATAAGCTCAGTGAGCAACGAAAGCGACGACACGCACGCTCCGCCGCGCACCTTGGCCGGCGCGACCATCTTGCAGATCGTGCCGGCCTTGCGCGAGGAGCCCGCGGCCCGCGCCGCGCTCACCGTTGCTGCCGCGCTGCTGCAATCGGGCGCCCGCGCGCTCGTCGCCGCCGAGGATGGGCCGCTCGCGTCCGAACTCAAGGCGTTCGGCGGCGAATGGGTTCCGCTGGTGAATGCCACGGCCAATCCGCTCAAGCTCAGGCGTAGCGCGCACACGCTGGAAAAGCTGATCGCAGCCGAGCGGGTGGACATCGTGCACGCCCAGAGCGTGGGCGCTGCCTGGATCGCCAGCATGGCCGCGGCTCAAGTCGCGGTCTGGCTCGTCACCACGCTGCCCGACGTACCGGTCACGTCGGGAGTGCGCGCGTATTGGGCGGGCGCGCTCGCCCGCGGCGACCGGGTGATCACGCCGTCGAACTTCGCCGCGGCGCCGGTGATCGCCCGTTATGAGCTTACGCCCGATCGGATCACCGTCATTCCACGCGAAATCGACACGGCCGCATTCGACCCCACGACCGTTGATCGCGAGCGGGTCGAGGCATTGCGCAACACTTGGAAGATTCCGGACGACGCGCGAGTCCTGCTCGTTCCGGGGCGCGTCGCCCCTTGGAATGGTCAGTTAATGTTGCCCGACGTCGCGCGCGCGCTTCTCGACGACGGCGTGCATGGATTCGTCTTCGTGCTCGCCGGCGAACATCGCAGCTATCACAAATATGCGCGTTTCGTCGCGGACGAAGCGCGGGCCAAAGGCGTGCAGGCCTGCATCCGGCTGACCGGCCACTGCCGCGACATGCCTGCGGCATTTGCCGCCGCGGATACCGTGGTCGTGCCCGCGATCGAGCCGCCGGTCCTCGGGCGAGTGGTGGCGCAAGCGCAAGCCATGGGGCGGCCGGTCGTCACCTCCGACCTCGGGATTTTGCCGGAGCACGTGGCGACGCCGCCGGAAATGCCGGAGAACGTGCGCACGGGATGGGTGGCAAAGGCTGGCGACGCGACGGAATTCGCCCGCGCGCTCAACGCCGCGCTTTCCCTCGACGACGTCGCCTACCGCACGATGGCGGCGCGCGCACGACAATTTGCCGAATACATGTTCTCGCCGCAGAGCGTGGCGGTCGCGACCCGCGCGGTCTACACGTCGCTGCTTGCGCTTGACGCTTAGCGGCGCGTTCCAGTCGCATCGCGGGCGTGCCGGCCCCTTCCGTCCGCGGCGAAAATCACCGCCCGGAATACGGGAAACGGCAGCCAAGCACAGCGATTAGCCGTTGACTTATGGCCGTTTTGTACTGATCCTTTGGGGACCTGCGGCAGCAGGCCGTTGCAACAACAAGAGGAGAGTAGAGCCATTCGTCGTCCAATGAGAACCGCGCAACCCGCCCCGAAGGACGGCCCGCGCATCAACGAGGAGATCCGAGTTCGCGAAGTCCAACTGATCGACCAGACCGGCCATAATCATGGGCCCGTTGAGATCCAGATCGCTTTGGACAGAGCGCAAGAGGCCGGGCTTGATCTCGTCGAGATCGCCCCCAATTCGTCCCCGCCCGTCTGCAAAATTCTCGATTACGGCAAGTACAAATACCAGGCGCAGAAGAAGGCGGCGGAAGCCCGCAAGAAACAGAAGGTGGTCGAGGTCAAGGAGATCAAGCTCCGGCCGATGATCGACGACCACGATTACGACGTGAAGATGCGCTCCATGCAGCGCTTTTTCGAAGAGGGCGACAAGGTGAAGGTCACGCTGCGCTTCCGCGGGCGTGAAATGGCGCATCAGGAACTGGGCTATCAGCTCCTCAATCGCGTCAAGGACGACACGTCCAAACTCGCCAAAGTCGAGCAGGAACCGCGTTTCGAAGGCCGCCAGGTGGTGATGGTGCTGGCGCCGCGGTGATGGTGGGGCAGTAATCAGTAGCGGTGATCAGAAACCGACGTCGTCGATCGCTGTCGACGACCAGAGTTGCTCTGTCTGATCACCGAACGCCGACCAGCTTTCCCCGTCATTGCGGCTCGATGCCGAGTTCCTTGACCAGGCCGCGCCAGCGCTCCTGGTCCGCCCGGATGAACTCAGTCGTCGCTTCCGGGCTGCCCGACCGGCTCGGTGCAAGTCCGAACCCCAGGATGCGCTGGCGCACGCCGGGGTCCGCAAGGAAATGCGCGATCTCCTGATTGAGGCGCGCAACGATGGATGCCGGAGTACCGGCTGGGGCCACGACGGCAACCAGCCGTCGACCACGAAGCCCGGCAGCGTCTCGCCAATTGTGGGCAGGTCCTCCATGCCGGGAAAGCGCCGGTTGGAGCTGATCGCGATGCGGCGCAATTTGCCGGCCTTGACGAAGGCGTCCGACGCGGCAACGGAAGAGATCATGAGCTGGACGGTTCCCATTACCGCGTCCTGCAGCATCTGGGCAGTCGCCCGATAGGGCACTTCGACCATCTCCATGGCGGCGCGTTTGTTCATGAGCTTACCGGCGACCACGCCGAAGCCGCTCGAGGCATCGACGGCGTAGGAAAGCTTGCCGGGCTGCGCCTTGGCATAGGCGATCAGTTCCGCAAGCGTCTTCACCGGGAGATCCGGGTGAACAGCGACGACGAATGGACCGCTGTCACAGACCATAGCCACTGGCGTGTAGTCGCGCACCGGATCGTAGGGCAGCGACTTGATCAAGAACATGTTGGACGTCAAGCCGGACGCGTTGGCGAAGAAGAATGTGTAGCCGTCATTGGGCGCACGCGCGGCCGCACCAGCCCCGACAATCCCGGAGGCGCCGGGCATATTCTCCACGAACATCTGTTGCCCGAGCGTCCGCGAGACACCCTCGCTCAGGAGCCGTGCCATGATATCGGTGGCGAGCCCCGGACCGGTTGCCACGATCAGCTTGATGGGGCGCGCCGGCCAATTCTGCCCCGGCTGCATTTGTGCAGTTGCGTCGCCCGCGACGATCAGCACAAAGGCGCAAAGTAGCGCGCGCACAACGCACATGCTGATACCCTCCCACGAGAATGGTCGCCGCGTTTGAGCTCGCTTGCGCGCGCGTGGCTTGACGACGCCATTTCCTGCCGATCATGTTAACAGGGCGCCGCATCGCGATCGACGTGCGTGCAGGGGGAGCAGGTGACATCGGTGAGTGAGCAGCTCTTGCTGGTTGGCAGCATTCCGCTCGACACGCCGCAGGACGTGTTCGAGACGTTCGGTGCGCCGCTCGGCCGCTTCTTGAGCGCGGTGCCCGACGGCGAAGTCGGGCCACGCAGCCACTGGATCAGCCGCATCCACTACCAAGTGTTCGCGGGCCATCCGGAGTTCGACATTCTCGCGCACCCGCGTCCTGACAACGGCGTGGAGCGCCTCAACCCCCACGACAATTCCGACCGATGGCAGTTCAAGGTTCGCGACGGGGTCGAGCGCGTGCGCTTCGGCGATCCGGGCTGGCGCCTCGGCTTCGCGCGCGACGCCATCAATTCCTACTTCGTTTTCCGGACGTTGAAGGAAAAGGGTGTGCTGCCTCGCCATCTGCGCTTTCAAGTCTCGATGCCGATGGTCAACAGTGCGGTGCCGCCGCGAGTCTTCCCAGTCGAAGGCGACCTCGACAAGATCAAGCCGGGCTTCGAAGCCGCGCTGCGCGCCGAGCTTGCGAAGATCGTCGAAAAGATCCCAGCCAAGGAACTCGCCATCCAATGGGACTGCGCGACCGAAGTGCAGGACGCCTACGGCGCCATTCCGCAATTGCCGCGCCAGGGCATGATCGAGCGCAACGTCGCGCAGGTGCGCAATCTCTCCCCCGGCATCCAGGCGGAGGTCGCGCTCGGCTATCACCTCTGTTTCGGCACGCTGGGCGGCTGGCCGCGATTTCAACCGGAGACCCTGAGCGAAACTGTCAGCCTTGCGAACGCTTTCCTGGAGGCATCGGGTCGACGGGTGGACTGGATCCACATCCCACTGCTGGATACCGGCGATGAAGCCTTCTTCGCACCCCTGAAGGATCTCAACCCGCGCGGCGCCCGCGTCTATCTCGGCGCCATCCACAATATGGAGCGATTCCAGCAGCGCGTCGCGTTGGCGCGCAAATACCTGCCGGAATTCGGGCTGGCGGCGTATTGCGGGTTCGGACGCAGCCCGGTCTCCGAACTGCCGGGCATCCTCGCCGACCACGTGAAAGCTGCCGAGACCAGCGCCTGAGCGCCTACGCGCGGCCGTGATCGGACCGCTCGTCTGCCTCCATTCCCCGCCGGTACGCGCCAAAAGGGCTCCTGCTCCGCAGCGCAACTCCGAGGCCGCTCCNACGGGTCCGGGCGGCGCTGACGCCTCCCGCCCGCGCCGGCAACCCTGATTCGACTGAAGAATCGGGGTAGTGGTTGTATTTCGATCCAGCCTCTGCCATAACGCCGCCCTTCCGTCGCCCGGCCGAAAGGGCTGCCGTGGCGACGGCGAAGTGCACAATCAGCACGCTCAAACGAGCAAAATCCGGCCGGCCGGGCATTTGTCCATGGCTGCTGCCGCTAAGGAGAGCCAAATGCCCAAGCTCAAGACCAAGTCGGGCGCCAAAAAGCGCTTCAAGGTGACCGCTGGCGGGAAAGTGCTTTATCAGCAGTCCCACAAGCGTCACGGCATGATCAAGCGGACCAAAAAGCAAATCCGCCAGTTGCGCGGCACCTCCGTGCTGTTCAAGACCGATGGCGACAAGATCAAGAAATACTATTTGCCAAACGCCTGATCCGCCATTGGCCGCCCGAGGCGGCCGTCCGCATTCATCGTCCGCACGTAATCCAGGAGATCAGCCATGGCACGCGTCAAACGCGGCGTCACCGGCCACGCCAAGCACAAGAAAGTCTTCAAGGCCGCCAAGGGCTATTATGGCCGGCGCAAGAACACCATTCGCGTCGCCAAGCAGGCGGTAGAAAAGGCAAACCAATACGCCTACCGCGACCGCAAGCGTCGCAAGCGCACCTTCCGCGCACTGTGGATTCAACGGCTCAATGCGGCCGTGCGGCCGTTCGGCTTGAACTACAGCCGGTTCATCGACGGGCTCGCCAAAGCCGGCCTTCTGGTCGACCGCAAAGTGCTGTCCGATCTGGCGATCCACGAGCCCGTGGCCTTTGCGGCCATTGTCGAGAAGGCCAAAGTCGCGATCGCGGCGTGACAATCGGAGGACGGAGGACAGACGCCGGAGGACGCATAGGCGAGAGTACCTTCTTTCCTGCGCGGTCCGCATCGCCTGTGCTCCGAATAAGCCGATGATCAACACCGGCTATGTGCAGCGCATGGCTCGCTATAACCGCTGGCAGAACCAGAGCCTCTATGGTGTCGCCGATACCCTCTCCGACACCGAACGGCGGCGTGAGCGCGGCGCATTCTTCGGCTCGATCCATGCCACGCTCAACCATCTGCTGTGGGCAGACCGGGTCTGGATGAACCGGCTCGCCGGCACGCCGCGACCGGACGGCGGCATTCCCGAATCGGTGTCGATCTACGGCGACTGGAACGATCTGAAGAATGAACGGGCGGGATTCGATACGGTCATGCTCGACTGGGCCGAGCGGCTCGACAGCGCCGCGCTCGCCGGCGAGCTCACGTGGTACTCCGGGGCGATGAAGGCGCAGCTGTGCAAGCCGAAGTGGCTTCTGGTCACGCACATGTTCAATCACCAGACCCACCACCGCGGCCAGGTGCACTGCATGCTGACGCAGGCGGGCGGCAAGCCCAACGACACCGACTTGCCGTTCATGCCGATGTGACAACCGGGCTCGTCACCCCGGGGACAGTGGATGCAGGATCTCAAAGCCGAACTTGTGCGCGGGTTGTGGTACGTCGCGCTCCTGGGCGCCGACGTGCGTCCCGGGCGGATGGTGCACAAGACGCTGCTCGGCGAGCCCGTGCTGATCGGGCGTGGACGCGATGGACGCGTCTTTGCGTTGCGCGACATCTGTCCCCACCGCGGCATCCCGCTGCATTACGGCCGCTTCGACGGCGACACCATTACCTGCTGTTACCATGGCTGGCGCTTCGACCGCAGCGGCGGCTGCGTGGAGATTCCTTCGCTGCGCGAGGGCCAGGAGGTCGACCTCGCCAAGATCCGCTGCGGCACCTATCCTTGCGTGGAGCAGCAAGGCCTGGTGTGGATCTATTTCCCCCGCCCGGACGAAGCAGCGACCGAACCGGCGCAGCCTCCGCATATGCCGGTATTTTCCGATGACGCACGGCCCGCGGCCGCCATCATGCAGCCGTTTCCCTGCTCCACCGACCACGCGGCTTTCGGTCTGATGGACCCGACCCATGCCGGCTTCGTGCATACATCGTGGTGGTTCAAGCACCAGGCTACGAAGCTGCGCCCGAAGGAAAAGCAGTTCGAGCCGATCGAGCTCGGCTGGCGGATGGTGCGTCATCGGTTGCCGCCGCAGAACCTGATCTACAAGTTGCTCGGGCGCCACGTCGAAACCGAGATTTCCTACAAGCTTCCGGGACTGCGCATCGAAGAGGTGCATGGCGACCGTCACGCTGTCGTCGGTCTCACCGCGATCACGCCGATCACCGACGAAGCGACTGAGGTGCACCAGATATTCTGGGCCTCGCCCAGATGGGTGGCGCCGCTTGCGCCGCTGATCAGGCCATTCATGCACACGTTCCTCGACCAGGACCGGCAAGTGGTGGTGAAGCAGCGCGAAGGTCTTGTGCACAAGCCCCGGCTGATGCTGATCAATGATGCCGACACGCAGGCGCGCTGGTGGATGCGCGTCAAGGATGAGTGGATCGCGGCGCAAGCCCAGGGACGGGCCTTCGTCAATCCACTCGAACCCAAGACCTTGCGCTGGCGCAGCTGAGCAACACCATGACTGATCTTCGCACGCTCGAGACCGAACTCCTCACCGCCATCGCGGCTGCCGCCGACGAGGCCGCGCTCGAAGCCGTGCGCGTGGCAGCCCTGGGCCGCAATGGCTCGATCTCCGCGCTCCTGAAGACACTCGGCACGATGACGCCGGATGAGCGCAAGCAGCAGGGGGCGGCCATCAACAGCGTCAAGGACAGCGTGACCGCAGCCCTGACCGCCCGCAAGAATGAGCTAAAAGCGCTCGCGCTCGATCAGCGGCTCAATACCGAAGCCGTGGACGTGACGTTGCCGGTGCGCGAGCCGCCGACAGAGACCGGCCGCCTCCATCCGATCACCCAGGTGGTGGATGAGCTAACCGCCATCTTCGCCGATATGGGCTTCGCGATCGCCGAGGGACCCGACATCGAGACCGACGACTACAATTTCACCAAGCTCAACTTCCCCGAGGGCCATCCGGCCCGCGAAATGCACGACACGTTCTATTTCAATCCGAAGCCGGACGGCTCGCGGCTGCTTCTGCGCACACATACCTCACCGGTGCAGATCAGGACCATGCTGGCGAAGAAACCGCCGATCCGCGTCATCATCCCCGGCCGAACCTATCGCAGCGACAGCGACCAGACCCACACCCCCATGTTCCATCAGGTCGAGGGGCTCGTCATCGACAAGAGCGCGCATCTCGGCCACCTGAAATGGATCCTGCAGGAGTTCTGCAAGGCGTTCTTCGAGGTCGATCAGGTGAAGATGCGTTTCCGTCCGTCGTTCTTTCCATTCACCGAGCCCTCGCTCGAGGTCGACATCCAATGCCGCCGCGACAAGGGCGAGATCAGGTTCGGCGAGGGCGACGACTGGCTGGAGATTCTCGGCTGCGGCATGGTCCATCCCAACGTGCTGCGCAATTGCGGCCTCGATCCCGACGAGTATCAAGGCTTCGCGTGGGGCATGGGAATCGATCGCATCGCCATGCTCAAGTACGGGATGCCGGACTTGCGCGCATTCTTCGAGGCCGACATGCGCTGGCTCGCGCACTATGGCTTCCGGCCGCTGGACTTTCCGACGCTCGCAGGCGGCTTGAGCGCATGACCGCCACCGACCCAGGTCTGCCGCGATGATCCGAGCCGTGGATCGATTGCTGTATGGCACCCTCACGCGTGGATGGCCGCAGCCGCGGATCGACAACTACATTGAAACTCTCAAGGTCGATAATCCCGAGAGCGCACTGTCCAACGTGATCAGCATCACCTTCCAGGTTATCGACAGGAAAGCGAGCGGACTTCTGACCCATGCTTCGATGATGATTGCCGCCCTCGGCGTCTCCGCCCGTCTGGTCGCGGATAACCACGTTGAAATCGGCGTCATCGTTGGGGAGATCATGCTCTATCTGATCGTCGCGGTCATATGCCTTCGTTGCATGGCGATGTTCAACGAGCAATCGGTCGCATCCAATCCTTCCGTCGTGAGCAAGGCCGTGCGAGACGAGCTGATCTTGCGCAGGGAACTCTACGTTCTCTGCAACCGCTCGACGATCTTTCTCACCGTGCTGATTTTCTTCAGCTTGCCGATCCTCTATCTCTATGTCGTGTAACGTCGTCACCGCTGCCATCGTGCCTGCCCCCTTCCTAACCCTCCGCCGCAGGCGGCAGAGGGAACAGCCCGAGTCCGCAGAGTCATGAAATTCACCCTCGCCTGGCTCAAGGAGCACCTCGACACCGAGCAACCACTCGCCGCCATTGTCGACAAGCTCACCATGATCGGGCTCGAAGTCGAGAACGTGAAGGACCGGGGAAAGCTGCTCGCGCCGTTTACGATCGCCTCGGTGATCTTCGCCGAACAGCATCCCAACGCGGATCGCCTGCGCGTATGCATGGTGGACACCGGCGCGGGCGAACCGGTGCAGGTGGTGTGCGGCGCGCCCAACGCGCGCGCCGGCATGAAGGGCGTATTCGTGCCGCCGGGCGTGTTCATTCCGGGCAAGAACATGACGCTCGGTGTCGGCACGATCCGTGGCATCGAAAGCCGCGGCATGCTGGTGTCCGCGTTCGAGCTGCAACTGTCCGACGACCACGAGGGCATCATCGAGCTTCCCGCGGATGCGCCGGTCGGCGCGAGCTATGCGGCCTGGGCCGGCCTCGATGATCCCGTGATCGAGATCAACCTCACCCCCAACCGCGCCGACTGCACCGGGGTCAGCGGCATCGCACGCGACCTCGCCGCCGCCGGCATGGGCAAGCTCAAGGACGCGCCGATCAAATCGGTCGAAGGACGCTTCCCCTGCCCGGTCGCGGTGACGCTCGACTTCGGCGCCACGCCTTCGCTCTGTCCGGCCTTTGCTCTGCGAATGGTGCGCGGGGTGAAGAACGGCCCCTCCCCCGATTGGCTGCAGCGCCGGCTCATCGCGATCGGCCTGCGTCCGATCAACGCGCTCGTCGACATCACCAACTTCATCACCTACGACCGCGGCCGCCCGCTGCACGTATTCGATGCCGCGAAGGTGCACGGCAATCTGACGGTCAGGCGCGCGCGCGCCGGCGAGAGCCTGATCGCGCTCGATGGCAAGCGCTACGCGCTCGACGAGACGATCTGCGTGATCGCCGACGAGCAGGGTGTGGAGTCGCTTGCCGGCATCATGGGCGGCGAGGCCACGGGCTGCTCGGAAGCGACCACCGACGTGCTGATCGAATCCGCGCTGTGGGAGCCGCTGAACATCGCGCAGAGCGGCCGCAAGCTCGGCATTGTCTCGGATGCGCGCTATCGCTTCGAGCGCGGGGTCGATCCCGCCTTCATGCTGCCGGGGCTCGAGCTGGCGACCCGAATGGTGCTCGAGCTCTGCGGCGGCGAGCCCTCTGAAGTCACGATGGCGGGCAAGCCGGAGGTGCCCGAGCGCGTGATCGATTTTCCGCACGACGAGGTGCGGCGTCTGGCCGGCGTCGAGGTCGATCTGGCGGAGATCAGACGCGTGCTTGGTGCGCTCGGCTTCGCCGTGGCAGGAGAAGGCCGGAGCGTCAAGGTGAGCGTGCCGTCCTGGCGGGCCGACGTGCAGGGTAAAGCCGATCTCGTGGAGGAGGTGGTGCGCATCCTCGGCGTCGATCGCATCCCCGCGACGCCGTTCGACCGCGGCGAGGCCCCCCGCAAGCCGGTACTCACGCCCATCCAGCTGCGCACGCGCAAGGCCAAGCGCGCGCTCGCCGCGCGCGGAATGGTCGAGGCGGTGGCCTGGTCGTTCATTGCAAAGTCGCGGGCCGAGCTGTTCGGTGGCGGCAAGCCCGAGCTTGCGCTGGCCAATCCCATTGCGTCCGATCTTTCCGACATGCGGCCGAGCCTCATTCCGGGGCTGCTCGCCGCCGCCCAGAAGAACGCCGATCGCGGCGTCACCGACGCGGCGCTATTTGAGGTCGGACAGATCTTCCGCGGCGACCGTCCCGAGGACCAGTTCACCGCGGCCGGCGGCGTGCGCCGTGCACTGGCGAAGCCTTCCGGCATCGGCCGCCACTGGTCGGCGCCCGCGGCCGAGGTCGATGCGTTTGACGCCAAAGCCGACGCCCTCGCGGTGCTGGTCGCGGCGGGCGCGCCGGCGCAGGCGCTGCAGATCGTCACGGGCGGCCCGGCTTGGCTGCATCCCGGGCGCTCCGGCACGATCCAGATCGGGCCGCAGAACGTTCTCGGCCATTTCGGCGAGGTGCATCCCCGCACGCTCGAGGCGCTCGATGCCGAAGGGCCCCTGGTCGCCTTCGAGGTGATCCTGGAAAAGATCCCGGAGCCGAAGCCGAAGGCAACGCGGGCGAAGCCGGTTCTGGAACTCTTTCCGTTTCAGCCGGTGGCACGCGATTTCGCCTTCGTGGTGGATCGCGCGGTCAAGGCGGCCGACATCGTGCGCGCCACGAAGAGCGTCGATGGCAAGCTGATCACGAATGTCACCGTGTTCGACGTATACGAGGGCAAGGGCATCGAACCCGGCAAGAAATCGGTCGCGATCGCCGTGACGCTACAGCCGCGCGAAAAGACGATGACCGACGAGGACATCGAGGCGGTTGCCGCCAAGATCGTGGCCGAGGTCGGCAAGCGCACCGGCGGCACACTGAGGGCGTAAAGGAACCGGCTAGCGCCGGCCGATCAGTTTCAGCACCGCATCCGCGGCGCGCTCGCCGGATTCCCACGCACCGTTCACGGTGCCCCAGAGCGACTCATGCGTCGCCTCGCCGGCGAAGAAGATGCGGTTGCTGATCGGCTCCGTCATGATCTTGCGCGCGGATTGCGCGCCCGGCGCGGCGGCGGACCAAGCGCCGAGTACCCACGGTTCGTTGTTCCAGCGCGTGGCGTGACGGCGCTTGACCGAATTTTTGATGTCGGCGCCGTAGAGACCACCGAGCCAGGTGGCTGCAAAATCGACCATCGCCGCCTCGCCCTTGGCGGAAAGCTCGCGGCCGAAAGTGCCGCCCACGTCGATCACGCAGATCGTGGATCCTGACATGTTGGCGAAGATCGCCGCGGTTTGTCGGTTCTCGCTCCGCTCGAACACGAGTTCGTCGGCCCGCAGTCCGAGTGGGTTGCCGGTCAACTCCAGCGCCACGTGATCGTGGCTGCCCAGCTTGAGCTTGTTGGCGGCGTCGAGATGACGCTTGGGCAGATCGGGCGCGAACCGGAGCTTGCCGGCGGTGAGCACGTTGGTCGACACGGTGACGATGACGGCGCCGGTCCTGAACTGGCCTTTCGCGGTATCGACCTCGAGGCGCAAGCGACTCCACGATTCGATGGTTTTCACCGGCGAACCGAGCAGGATGGGAAGCCCAGCCGCAAGCTTCGTCAGCAGCGCGCCGAGGCCCTGGCGGCAGAATGAGCCATTGTCGTGCTCGCCCGAGCGGGCGAGATCGACGGTTGACACCTCGGAAAGTTCCTTGCCGCAGGTGTAAGGGCCGAGGACAAATTCGATGGTCGGCCGCCATTCCCCGAGATCCTTGGGCAGCACCTGGGAGCAGGCGACGTCGCTCTTGCGCGCCGCGTCGGCAATGGCGCTGTTGGCGCGAACGAGGCCAGCGAGAAAATCCTCCATCTCGCCTTCACGCGCGTAGCGCTTGCCGATGCGGATGCGCTGCCCCGGGGGCGCCCGATAGATGTCGAACCCCGCGGCGACGGCGAGTTTCGTCATCGGATTGATGTCGCCGGCGTAAAGCGCGTGAGCCCCGCGATCGTAAGGCACGCCAAACGTCTTGGTATCGGTGATGCAGCGCCCGCCGACCTCTTCCGCGGCCTCGACGACGACATACCGCTTGCCCGCCGCGGTGAGCCGCCGCGCGGCCGCGATGCCGGCGGCGCCGGCGCCCACGATGACGGCATCCACCCAGCCGGAGCGCGGCACCTCGAGTATGGGCGACGGACGCGGCGCCCCAAAAGCGGGCCCCGCCGCGACCGCGCCGGCAGAGGCAAGAAACGAGCGGCGGCTGAAATGTTTCATGGCGTCAGTACTGTAGAGTTTTTCGAGGTCTACCATGGAGCGCTTGGCGCGCGTCAAATCTTTTCCTTGCCGGGCGCGCTTGCCGTATCGCTGCGGCAGTGCCTTATTCAAGAGTCGACGCCCATGACGTCCGGCTTTCGCTCCGCCGGAACTATGCTGATGCCGCCGGGGCAATAGTGAGGCTGGGACGGAGGACACCGATGCTCGATGCCGCCGTCAAGGCGCTCTCTCAGATGTTCTCACCGCCGTTCCGCGCGGTGCTTTTGAAATCCGTCGGGCTGGCCCTCGTCCTGATCGTGCTCATCGGGATCGCGGTTCAACGGTTGCTGGTCTGGCTTGCAACCTATGGCACGAATTGGGCCGAGAGCCTGCTCGGCACCAGCGCACATACGCCGCTCTCGATCCTGGCATGGATCGTCTCAATCGCGGTGAGTCTCGGCATCATTGTCGGATCGATTTTCCTGATGCCGGCGGTCACCGCGTTGGTCGGGACCTTCTTTGTCGACGACATCGCGCTCGAAGTGGAACGCACATACTATCCCGCAGACCCGGTCGGCAGTCCGCCGCCTTCGCTGCGCGCCGTGCTCGAAGGCGCGCGGACGGCTTTGTTCTCGATCCTGGTCTATCTCGTCGCGGTGCCGTTCCTGCTCGTCGGCGGTCTGGGCGTCGTCATTTTTTTCCTGGCCACGGCTTACCTGCTCGGTCGCGAATACTTCGAGCTGGCGGCCATGCGCCACCAGCCCGTGGCCGAAGCCAAGCAGTTACGCAAGATGCGCGGCGGCACAGTCTTTGTCGCCGGTATGTTCATTGCAGCCTTCGTGTCAATTCCGATCGTCAATCTCGCCACCCCGCTGTTCGCCATGGCGTTCATGGTGCACATGTATAAGCGGATGACGACTGACCAACGACGGATCACGGATCAACGATGACGCGGGCGCTGCGCTGCCGTCGCCGCGACTGTGTCCTTCGCCATCCTCCATCGCGCATCACTTGTTCGCCAGCTTCGTCACGGTGACGCGAACGGTGCCGTCGGCTTCCGCGATCACGCGTAGCGTCCTGGCGTCGAACTCGACCCCGGCAAGGCGCAGATCGGTGATAGCCGCTTCGACGTTGACGCCGTCGGCGTTCTTGCGGAAGTCGGCGATGGCCCGCTCGATGCTCTGGCGTGCGTTGGCCGCGAGCGGGACCAGGTCGAGCACCGCATTCTCCGCCAACGCCTTTTCCAGATACGGCACGGCAGCCCGTGCCGCCGCGCCCAGCAATCCAAAGGCGGCCTCCGACTCGACGTCAAGAGCGATGTCGTTAAGCCGCAGCATCTGCCGTTCGCGATCGAGCACTGGCCGGCCCCACACATGAACGGTCGCCTCGGCACCCAGACCGAACCAGCTCTTGTTCTCATTGGCTTTGAGGTGCAACGAGATCAGCAACCGATCGCCGGATGCCGCAAGATTGACGCTCTGGACTGTGGCGGTGAATGCGCTGCTCTTGTCGTCCGGAAAAGTCCTGCCTTTGAGTTGCGCTTCCAACAGGCGATTTACTTCGGTGAACGGGACGTCGATCGGCACCGCGATATTGACGCGACCCTGTTCGGCTTGCGGGACGAGCTCCAGCTGCGCCGGGAATGGACAATCGGGCTTGGTCTCATTGGGCAGGATGCGGGTCTCGGCCTGCACCCCGATGGTGAGCATGAGTGCGGATTCGCTGATGCGGGGCTGCGCGGCAAACGCGCGGGTAGGACGAACCTCCAGCCACAGATTCGGCATCCCGGGCGCGGCGGCGCCGAGCGCGATCGAGCGGCACATCTTGGTCCACTCGCCGCGGGCGGCGACTTCGAGGAACGGATCGTCGCGCACCCGCGCCTGCAACGCCGCCACCTGCTCATTCACGGTGCGATCGAGCAGCGGCTTGATGTCGTTCGATACGTTGAGCTTGGCATTGAGGATGGTCAGGGATGCGTCCGCGATCGCGACTTGCGAGCTGAGATTGGGCTCCATTCGCCATGCCGGCAGCAGAGACGGATGCGACGTCACCGTAACACTTCCGCGGATGTCGGCGCGCTGGTCGAGCTTCTTTCCCTGCAGGTTCTGGACCCTGTCCCCCAGGCGGCCGCCCAGCAAGCCGCCGAGCGCACCCGCGAGATTGCCGGCGTCGCCGGCGATTTGCCCGGTCGCCTGAAACGTCCCAGTGAGATTGGTGGACACGGCGAGCCCATCCGGGCGACCGGTAACCGCCAATCGGCCGCGCGTGACGGTCCAATTCATCTCGGCGTTGGACAACAGCTGCGGCAGCGGGTTGTCGCGCTTGCCGACGAGATTGCGCGGCGCCGCCGTCTCCATCACGTCGCGGATGGCGGAGAGGGTGATGGTCGCCGGCGTCACGATGACCGAGCTGCGGGCAACCGGCGCAAGCGGCGGCACGTCGACCAGGGCCGGCCGCAGATTCTTCGGGTTCGACCAAAGCCAGGTCGATGCCCATACCACGCCGCCCAATGCGACGACGGCAAAGAACCCACCAATGACGATCTTGCTCCATGGCAGATGCATGGCGATCATCCCTTGTGAATCGCAGAGGAATTTTAGTTGAGCGTCGATCGTGGTCGCAGCAAGGCAGGCGGCGGAAGGGGGGGATCAACGCTAGGGGAACATTTCTGATTACTGGTGACCGACCGTGGCGACTGTCTTTCCCGGCCACTTGCAGAGATCGGCAATCAAGCACCGCTCGCACAGCGGACGCCGCGCAACGCAGACATAGCGCCCGTGCAGGATCAGCCAGTGGTGGGCATGGAGCCGGTATTTCGGTGGCACCACCTGGTTGAGCTTCATCTCGACCTCGAACGGTGTCTTACCCGTCGCCATGCCGGTCCTGTTGCCCACGCGGAAGATGTGGGTATCGACCGCAATCGTCGGCTCGCCGAAGGCGATGTTGAGAACGACGTTCGCGGTCTTGCGGCCGACCCCGGGCAGCGCCTCCAGGGCCTCGCGCGTGCGCGGGACCTCGCCGGCGTGCTCCTCGACAAGCTTCTTCGACAAGGCCACGACGTTCTTCGCCTTGGTGCGAAAGAGCCCGATGGTCTTCACCAGCTCCTGCACGCGCTCCTCGCCCAATGCGGCCATCTTTTGCGGGGTGTCGGCCGCCGCAAACAGCGCGGGTGTCGCCTTGTTGACCCCGGCATCGGTCGCTTGCGCCGAGAGCACCACGGCCACCAGAAGGGTGAACGGATTGATGTGCTTGAGCTCGCCCTTAGGCTCGGGCATGGCGGCCTGGAAGCGGCGGAACGCTTCCTCGATTTCCGCGGGTGTCCATTGCGGCAGCGTGCCGGCGGCTGCCTTCTTATCCGCCGCCACGCGTTTGCGCGGACCCTTGAGCTGCGCCTTGCTTCCGCGCGCCGCGCGCAGGCTCTGCGCCGTTCTTCGCGGCACCTTTCGGGCGACCCTTCGTGCCACCCTGCGTGGTGTCTTGCGCGCCATAGTTCCGGTATAATGAGGGGCATGCCAGCGGACAACGACCGGACCCAGGAACCCACGATCTTTTCGGCGGTGCTCACCCCGCACCGCTCGCTCGGCCGCAAGGGCTTCTTGATATTGATGATGGTGCTGGGTCTCATCAGCTTCGCGACCGGCACGGCCTTCCTCCTGGCCGGCGCGTGGCCGGTGTTCGGCTTCTGCGGGCTCGACGTTCTGTTGATCTATGGCGCCTTCCAAGTGAGCTATCGCCGCGCCAAGGCCTACGAGCAGGTAACCGTCACCCCGTCCGAGCTCACCGTGCGCAAGGTGAGCCACCGCGGCCGCATCAGCGAGTGGACGCTCAATCCGCTCTGGGTAAAGCTTGACCGGGTCGTGCATGCGGAATTCGGCATCGAGCGGCTGTTCCTGGTTTCGCATGGGCGGCGGCTTGCGATCGCCGGCTTCCTCGGACCGCAGGAGAAGGAAAGCTTCGCGCTTGCGCTTTCGGCGGCGCTCGGCGAGGCCAAGCGCGGGCCGACCCGCACGGTATTCGACTAGCTCCAATCCGGCAGAAAACGGGTGGGCGCGGCTGCCACCGCAGCCTAGATGGAGGGCAACCAATGGAGGCATCCATGCTCTCGCCCGATCGCGTCCACAATGCCGAACCCCTCAGCCGCGACGCCGCCGACTACGAAATCGTGCGCCGTGCCATTGCGTTTGTCTCCGAGCGCTGGCGGACGCAGCCGGAGATCGAGGCCATTGCGGCAGCCTCGGGGGTCAGCGCCGGCGATCTCCACCATCTGTTTCGCCGCTGGGCCGGAATCACGCCGAAGGCGTTCCTGCAGGCGCTCACCCTCGACCACGCCCGGGCGCTGCTGCGGGACTCCGCCAGCGTGCTCGATGCCTCGTTCGAGGTCGGCCTCTCCGGCCCTGGGCGGCTGCACGACCTCTTCGTCACCCACGAAGCGATGTCGCCGGGGGAATGGAAATCGGGCGGCGCCGGACTGACCATGTCCTACGGCTTTCACCCCTCCCCGTTCGGCTCCGCGCTGGTGATGGCGACCGCACGCGGACTTGCCGGGCTTGCCTTCGCCGATCCCGGTGAGGAACAGGCCGCGCTCGCCGACATGCAAAGCCGCTGGCCACAGGCGAACATCATCGAGGACTGCGCCGCCACGGCCCCGCTCGCAGCGCGCATTTTCGATCCCAGGCTGTGGCGGGCCAATCGGCCGCTGCGCGTCGTGCTCATCGGTACCGATTTCGAAGTGCGGGTATGGGAAACGTTGCTCAAGATTCCTTTGGGCCGGGCAATGACCTATTCCGACATTGCCGCGAGGCTCCGCGCGCCCAAGGCCGCGCGCGCCGTGGGCGCTGCGGTCGGCAAGAACCCGGTCTCATTCGTGGTGCCTTGCCACCGGGTGCTGGGAAAGAGCGGCGACGTCACCGGCTATCACTGGGGCCTCACCCGCAAGCGCGCCATGCTGGGCTGGGAGATGGGGCGGATCACCGCCGCTTAGCTCCAGGGAAGGTCGACGGCAGCGACGCGCCGGGTGGCTTCCTATCGCGCGACCTCCGCCACGTTGAGGGCCGGCGTCGCGGCGCGGGCGAAATCGCCCTTGCGATAGGCCGCGAGGGTTTCCGGGTTCTGCTGATCCATGAAGTCGGCCAGCTTGGCATAGGTCACGCAGCGCACTTCGGGCAGGCCGCAGACGCCGCGCGCGAACGCTTTGAGCGCCTCGTTGTAGGCGCCGCCCTGATAGCCGGTGAAGTGGTGCCCGATGTGGAGCGGCGCACGGTTGCCAGCGTAATTGATCTTGAAGTATTGGAGATAGGTTTGCAGCGTCTGCTCGCGGGCGGCCTCGTAGCGGCGCGGATCGTTGGCGGCGCGCGACTGCGCCACGAAGAAATTGTAGTCCATCGACAGCGTGCCCTTGCCCGAGCCTTGAATCCTCAGCATGGCGAGGTTGAACCGCCAGATGCCATCGATGCGCTCGGGCCAGGCATCGGCGTGGCCGACGCCGCTGGTGTCGTAACGAAAACCATGGGCCTTGAGCGCGCCGTATAGGCCGGCGCCCTTGGCGAGATAGGGAGCACGGAATCCGATCACGTCGCTGGCCGAAAACGCCAATCGCGATTCGGCAAGCGCGTTATTCGGCCCGACATTGTTCACGATGTCGCCGAATGCGCGAAACTCCTTCTCCCAATCGCCGCTCGACCATGCGGCGCCGTTGAAGTGCCCGACCGCGTGCGAGGCGATCTCGTGGCCGTTACGGTAAAGATCGTTCACATAGTCGACGCGCTTGCGAACCTGCTCGGGCGAACCGCCGAAACTGATGCGGGAATAGCCGCGGCGTTGATGCGGGCCTTCATAGAGGTTGCGCTTGCCGTCAGCGATGAAATTGATTCCGCTGACGAAGAAGGTGAAGTGAACGCGGTCGCCGTCGCGGTTCATCTCGGCGGCAAAGTCGGTGAGTTCCTGCCAGCGCTCGAGCTCGGTGCAGTTGTCGAATGCCATGACGATGAATTGCAGCGGGCGATCGACGCCCGCGTGCACCGGCATGGCGTGCGTCAGCAGCAAGCCCAGCGCGGCAATGAGTGCCCGCGCGGTCATTCCAGCCCCCCGACTGAAAGCGAATCAGCACAGCTATTTTATCGGATCGCGGCAGCGCATTGATGAGCGTCCGCAGGATTCACCAGCCGCGCATGCAGAATTTGCAGCCGTGTGGCACCAAAGGCACGCACGGTCGGCGGGGCTCGGTAATGCAAATGAAGCTTGACACCAGCGCGAGCGATCCGCGGGCGCGGTTGACGATGAAGCCGCGATCCCACACAACCTCCTGATCAATACGCGATGGGTGTCGGCAGCATGACCGACACTCGCTGAAACGCAGGGAATGTGGGATGCAGAAGCGTCGTCCGGTGATGCTGGTCGTACTCGACGGCTGGGGCTGGCGCGACGATGCCGCCGACAATGCCGTCCGCCAGGCGCGCACGCCCACGTTCGACCGTTTGTGGGCGAGCTGTCCGCATGCTTTCCTGCGCACGTCGGGCAAGGACGTCGGCCTGCCTCCGGGCCAAATGGGCAATTCCGAGGTCGGCCATCTCAACATCGGCGCGGGCCGGCTGGTGATGCAGGATCTGCCCCGCATCAATGATGCAATCGCCCGCGGCGAAATCGAAAGCGCGGCCGCGCTGCAAGGCCTGATCGAGCGTCTGCGGCGGACCGGCGGCACCTGTCACCTCCTGGGACTGGTATCGCCGGGCGGCGTGCATTCGCACCAGGATCACGCCGCCGCGCTCGCCGCAATCCTCGCGCGGGCGAAGCTGCCCACCGTCGTGCACGCCTTCACCGACGGACGTGACACCCCGCCGCGTTCCGCACGGGACGATATCGCGCGCCTGACCAAGGCGCTGCCGCCGTCGGTCCCGATCGCGACGGTCAGCGGCCGCTACTACGCCATGGATCGCGACAAGCGCTGGGAGCGCGTGGTCAAGGCCTATCGCGCCATCGTGGAGGCGGGAGGGCCGCGCTTCCCCGATGCCGACGCGGTGATCGCGGATGCCTATGCACACGATCTCAGCGACGAGTTTGTGCTGCCGGCGGTGGTCGGCGATTACAAAGGCATTCGCGACGGCGACGGTGTGCTCTGCTTCAACTTCCGCGCCGATCGCGTTCGCGAGATTGTCGGCGCGATGCTCGATCCCGCGTTCGACGGCTTTACGCGCGGCCGCGCCGTGCAACTCGCGGCGGCTGTGGGCATGACCCAGTACAGCGAACATCTGGACGCCTTCCTACAGACGATCTTTCCGCCGGAGAACCTGGCAAACGTTCTCGGCGCGGTGGTCGGCGCGACCGGGCGCGCGCAATTGCGCATGGCCGAGACCGAGAAATATCCGCACGTCACCTATTTCCTCAACGGCGGCGAGGAAGAACCCTACCCCGGCGAGGATCGCATCATGGTGCCGTCACCGAAGGTTGCGACCTACGACCTGCAGCCCGAGATGTCGGCGCCCGAATTGACGGACAAGGCGGTGGCGGCCATCGACTCCGGCCGCTACGACCTGATCGTGTTGAACTACGCCAATCCCGACATGGTCGGGCACACCGGCAGCTTGGCGGCCGCGGTCAAGGCGGTCGAGACCGTCGATACCGGGCTCGGGCGCATCGCCGAGGCAATCGCAAGAGCCGGCGGCGCTTTGCTGTTCACCGCGGACCATGGCAATTGCGAGCTGATGCGCGATCCCGACACCGGCGGCCCGCACACCTCCCACACCACCAATCCGGTGCCGGTCGTGCTCACGGGCGGCGGCAACACCCCCTTGCGCGACGGGAGGCTCGCCGACATCGCGCCCACCTTGCTGGAACTGATGGACCTGCCGCAGCCGGCGGAGATGACCGGGGTCTCGCTGCTGCGCCGCTGAGCCCGAACGCTCCAGATTCCTTGCGTTTGACGCGCTTTCTGCGGCCAACCGGTTCCCACTTCGCCGGAAAGCGCTCTATATGTCGCCGAGGCCCAGCACGTCGACCATCGAATAAAGCCCCGGCTTCTGCCCGCGCGCCCACAACGCCGCGCGCACCGCGCCACGGGCAAAGATCATGCGGTCCTCGGCCCTGTGCACGAGCTCGACCCGCTCGGCCGGTCCGGCAAAGATCACGGTGTGATCGCCCACCACGGAGCCGCCGCGCAGCGAGGCAAAGCCGATGTCGCCGGCACAGCGCGCGCCGGTATGGCCGTCGCGGCCGCGCTCCGAGCGCTGGTCGAGGTCGACGCCACGCCCCTCGGCCGCCGCGCGTCCCAGCATCAGCGCCGTCCCCGACGGCGCGTCGATCTTCTTGTTGTGGTGCATTTCGAGGATCTCGACGTCGAAATCCTGATCGAGCGTCTTGGCCACGCGCTTGACCAGCGCCGCCAGCAAGTTGACCCCCAGACTCATATTGCCGGACTTGACGATCACCGCGCGCTTGCCCGCTTGCGCGATCAGCTTGTCGTCCTCGGCGCTCAGCCCGGTGGTGCCGATGATGTGCACCAGCCCGTGGCGCGCCGTGAGCTCGGCGAAGGCGATGGTCGCGGCCGGCACGGTGAAGTCGAGCAGCCCATCGGCCTGCGCGAGCAGCGGCTCCAGATCGGTGGCCACGCTCACGCCATTCTTGCCCAGCCCCGCAAGCTCACCGGCATCGCGTCCGATCACGGCCGATCCCGCGGCTTCCACCGCGCCTGCGAGGATCGCGCCGTCCATCGCCACAATGGCATGGATGAGCGTGCGCCCCATGCGCCCGCCGGCGCCGGCCACGATCAACCGCATGTCGGACATCGGTTCTCTCCCGCCAACGCGCCTCGCACCAGAGGTGCAGTCCACCCCTGTTTCCCTGTTAATAACAGGGAAAATACAGGGCGAGCGGCGCGTCAACAGATATCGTGAGCAAGGAATGAATCGGCGCTCGCATGGGTCCCGCCCTGCAAAAAAGCCCGGAGCGGTGGTCCGTCCGGGCATCACACGTATTTTTAGATGATGCTTGGCTTATGCCAGATTCGTGTATCACGAGTCGAATCACAAATGTGCGGACGTCAGCCTCCCGGGGCGGCGGCGCCCTGCACCCCCGCCTTCGCGATCGCGCGAGTGACCAAGCCCGATGCGATCGCCGCCGCGGTGAACTCTTTCACCAGCGCTGAGGCCCGCGCGCGTCGTGATCGCTTACGACTGCGGGCCGTCATAGCCTTCGATGACAACGATATCGGCCGCGGCATTGTCTTTGCGCAACGCGATCGCGGCCTGGTATTCCGGCGAACGATAGCAGTCGTGCGCCGCCTGATAGCTCGGGAATTCGAGCACCACGGTCCGCCCGCGCACCTTGCCCTCCACCACCTCGCGCGTCCCGCCGCGCACGAGATAACGCACGCCGTATTTGCCGAACGGCAACTGGTTGGCGGCGATGTAAGCCTTGTAGCCCTCGGGATCGGCGACATCGACGTGGGCGATCCAATAGCCTTTGCGGGCGGCGGCGGGCGGCGGGGCCGACGACTGCGGCTGCACGCCGTCATAGCCCTCGACGATCACGAAATCACAAGTCGAATGGGAAAGCCGCAGCGGCTTCGCCCGCTGGTATTCGGGGGAACGGTAGCAGGCGAGCGCAGTGGCATAATCCGGAAATTCGCGCAGGACGTTGCGCGAGCGTCCCTTGCCTTCCACCACTTCGCAGGTCCCGCCGCGCACCAGCACGTGACCGTCGTACTTCCGGTGCGCCTCCGGGGTCGCGGCCATGTACGCCTTGTAGCCTTCCGGATCGCTCACATCGATATGCGGAATCCAGTATCCCTTGGCCATCTCGAGCTCTCCCTCATGGTCGCGCTGCCTTTGCGATTTCGGCGATGATTGCTTCGGCGGCGGATTTCGGATCGGGCGCCGCGACGATCGGTCGGCCGACCACAAGATGATCGGCGCCGGCCGTGATCGCAGCCGTCGGCGTCATGATGCGCTTCTGGTCGCCGGCCGCGGCTCCC
>JGI12053J15887_10000146_pt1 | contig 24198 bp, 24 predicted proteins | sample MedBloCAOM1_O3_FD_15887 | JGI IMG/M metagenome (IMG submission 15887)
GATCTGCGCGATCGGCGGCTGCTGATGAATCGCCGGTGAGTACGGTAGGGCGCTGGACTTTGTCTAGGCGTTCGGTTTGCCCGCGACACCGAGTTGATCGAAGGTATCGGGCCAAAATATCTGGCTATTTTGATCGCAAATGTGGACGCCGGTCCAGCCGTGGCCCATGAGGTCGGCCGCCTTGAACACGGCGCCTGCGGCGGTGATCCGAACGAATTCCGAATGATCGCCGTCCGGGTGTTCACCGTGGACGGTAAATATCATTGGCGAACCTTTCCTGGTCCGCCGACTATGCGCCTTCGCGGTTGATTCCGCCACGACATAAGATTCAAACCGAGCCGACCGTCGCCTTCCATGCGTCCCGCGCGCGGGCGGGTGGGGGAGCGTCGTGCGGAGGCTTGACCGGAGGCCGTCCGGCTTGGATCACTGTGCAGGCTGCGGGACTCCGTAAACCGAGAGCGCTGCAGCGGACGCCGATCGAATAAGGGATGGCAACGGAATGGCCGAAGCAACGCCGATCGAAGGCGAGTACGACTACATCATCGTCGGTGCGGGTTCGGCCGGCTGCGTGCTGGCGAACCGTCTCTCCGCCGATGCCGGCATGCGCGTGCTGCTGCTCGAAGCCGGCGGCATGGACAACTGGATCTGGTTTCACATCCCGGTCGGCTATCTCTTCTCCATCGGCAATCCGCGCTCGGACTGGATGTTCAAGACCGAGCCGGAGGAAGGGCTCAACGGCCGCAGCCTCAACTATCCCCGCGGCAAGGTGATCGGCGGCTCCTCCGCCATCAACGCCATGATCTATATGCGCGGCCAAGCGGCCGATTACGATCACTGGCGCCAGCTCGGCCTCGCCGGCTGGGGCTGGAACGACGTGCTGCCGTTCTTCCGGCGGCACGAGGATCATTTCCTCGGGGCCAGCGACGCGCATGCGATCGGCGGCGAATGGCGCATCGAGGCGCCGCGCGTGCGCTGGGATATCCTCGATGCCTTCCGCGACGCCGCCAGCGAGGCCGGGATCAAGCCGATTCCCGATTTCAACACCGGCGACAACGAGGGCTCGTGCGTGTTCCACGTCAACCAGAAGCGCGGGCGGCGCTGGTCGGCGGCGCGCGGCTTTCTCAAGCCAGTGCTCGGCCGGCCGAACCTGCGGCTCGAAACCCAGTGCTTGGTGGAAGGGATTGTATTCGACGGCAAGCGCGCCGCCGGCGTGCGCTGGCGGCAGGATGGCGCGGCGAAATCGGCGCGCTGTCGCGGCGAGGTGGTCCTTGCGGCGGGCTCGATCGGCTCGATCCAGATTCTCAAGCTGTCCGGCGTCGGCCCCGCCGGCGAGCTCGCGGAGTCCGGGCTTGGGGTCGTGCTCGACCGGCCGGGCGTCGGCGAGAACCTGCAGGATCACCTCCAGCTTCGGCTGATCTACAAGATTGCGGGCGTCAAGACGCTCAACGCCGCCTATCGCTCCCGCTTCGGCCGTGCGCGCATGGGGTTCGACTATGCGCTGTTCCGCCGCGGCCCCCTCACCATGGCGCCTTCGCAGCTTGGATTGTTCACGCGCTCGGATCCGGCGCGCGAGCGCGCCAATATCCAGTTTCACGTGCAGCCGCTATCGCTCGACAAGTTCGGCGATCCGCTGCACGACTTTCCTGCGTTCACTGCGAGCGTGTGCAATCTGCAGCCCACGAGCCGCGGCTTCGTTCGGCTGCGCTCCACTGATCCCGCCGACAAGCCTGTCATCAAGCCGAATTATCTCTCGACCGACGAGGACCGGCGCGTTGCCGTCGATTCGATCCGCGTCGCCCGCAGGATCGTGACCGAGCCTGCGCTCGCGAAGTACCATCCGGTCGAATATCTTCCGGGCCGCGCGGTCGGCGATGACGACGCGTCCCTGATCAAGGCGGCGGGCGACATCGGCACCACGATCTTTCACCCCATCGGCACCGCCAAAATGGGGCGCGCAAGCGATCCCATGGCGGTGGTGGACGAACGCCTGCGCGTGATCGGGCTCGAACGGCTGCGCGTGGTCGACGCCTCGATCATGCCGACCATCACGTCGGGCAACACCAATGCGCCCACCATGATGATCGCGGAGAAAGGCGCCGTGATGATCCGCGATGACCGGCGCGCGTAGCTACGGCCGCATGCCTTGTGGGCCGATATCCTTGGCGGCGGTGCGCATGACTCCAGACAGCAATGCGTAGATCTCGCCCCATGCCGAGGCCACGGCCGGCGTCCAGGCGTGGCCAAGACGCTGCTCCAGCGCCCACAACAGCGCGGAGCCCACGGAACCGTAATGCGCCTCGGTGACGCCATAGCCGGCGTGGCGGCGGCCGAGGTTTTCCACCGTCACCATCAGCAGGTCGAGATTGTCCAGCTGCTGATGGGAAGCCCAATGTCTGCAGCAGCTTCGTGCGCTGCGCGAACATGTCGGTGGCGCGGAACAGCTCGGGGGTGGTGGGGTCGATCTCGAACAGCCGGCGATAGAACAACTCCGCCGCTGCCTCGGCCGTGGGCACGACCTGTTTCCAGAACTCGCGCACCAGTTGCTTCTGGTCGGGGTCATCGCGGGGGGACTCCTTGCCGTCCGCCAATTTGCAAATTTCGTGCCGCAGCGTCATGACAGCGGCGCGAAGGAAGAAGGAGCAAGTGCTCACCTCGGGCAGTCGACAGGCTTGACGCGGAGCTCCGGTTTGATCGCGAATGTGCCTCCGGCCAAGGGGCACGGTGTATTTGGCGGAATGATTGCGCGAAGCCGGTCCCGTCGAGGGCAGGGACCGGGGCCTGCAATGACATCAGGGATAGGAACGATGCGATGAAGCTCGTTGAACGGGTCAAGGGGCTGCTGCTGACGCCGCGGCTGGAATGGAAGGTGATCGAGCAGGAGGCCAAGACCCCCTCCGATCTGTTTATCGATTACGTCGCCATCATCGCCGCTATCCCCGAGGTCGCACGCTTCGTCGGCCAGACCCTTATCGGCGATTATGCGCCGGTCGTGCCGAGCCTCGTGCGCATGGTGCTCGTCTATCTCCTGAACTTCGTGATGGTCTACACCATCGCATGCGTGATCGACCAGCTTGCTCCGAGATTCGAGGGCCAGAAGAATTTCGACAACGCAGTCAAGCTGTCGGTCTATTCCTACACGCCGCTGTGGCTGGCAGGCATTTTCCTGCTGATCCCGGGGCTGAGCTTCCTGCTCATCCTTGGTGCTTACGGCCTCTACCTGCTGTGGACCGGATTGCCGCTGCTGATGCAGGTGCCGGAGGAGCAAGCGCTGCCCTACGCGGCGGTCGTCACCGGCTGCGCGCTGGTTGCAGCCGTGGTGCTGACGTTCGTATAGCCGTCGAGCTTACGGCAGCGCCTTCAAGTGCCGCATCGGCCGGCCGGGGGTGAGCGTGGCGGCCGCCGCGACCACTGCGTTGGCGTCGATGCCATAGTGCCGATAGAGATCCGGGATCGAGCCGGTCTGTCCGAAGTGTTCGACGCCGAGCGGCCGCACGCGATGGCCGTGGACGGCGCCGAGCCAGGCGAGCGTTGCGGGATGACCATCGAGCACGGAGACGATTCCGCAATGGGACGGCACCTCTGCCAGCAGTTTTTCGATATGCGAGCGGGCGTGAACGAGGCCGCGCTCGCGCGCGCGTTGCGCCGCGGTCCAGCCGGCGTTGAGGCGGTCGGCCGAGGTCACGGCAAGCAGCCCGACGTCGCGCCGGTCTTCCGCCATCAGCCCCACCGCCTGGATCGCCTCGGGCGCGACCGCACCGGTATAGGCCACCACGACCTGGCAGTTCGGGCCGGGCTTGCGCAGCCAGTAGGCGCCGTCGACGATCGCCTGGCGCAGGTCCGGCGTCATCTCGCGCTTGATCTGCTCGATCGGGCGCGTCGAGAGCCGCAGGTAAACGGAGCCGCCGGTCTCGTCGCGCAGCCAATTGCGCTCGGAGGATTCGCTTTCCCCGGCGCGCTGGACGTAGTCGAACGCAAAGGCGAGGATCGCCGCAAGTTCGTCGACGAAAGCCGGCTCGAAGGCCGCCAGCCCGTCTTGCGCGATCCCGATGAGCGGTGTCGCGATCGACTGGTGCGCGCCGCCTTCGGGCGCGAGCGAGAGGCCCGACGGCGTCGCCACCAGGATGAAGCGGGCCTCCTGGTAGCAGGCATAGTTGAGCGCATCGAGGCCGCGCTGAATAAACGGATCATAGAGCGTGCCGATCGGGATCAGCCGCTCGCCATTGATCGCATGCGAGAGCCCGAGCGCCGACAGCAGGGTGAACAGGTTCATCTCGGCGATGCCGAGCTCGATGTGCTGGCCCTTGGGCGAGAAGTCCCAATTGAACGTGGACGGAATGCGCTCGCTCTTGAAAGTGTCGGCCAGCTTCTCGCGCGCGAACAACCCGCGACGGTTGACCCAAGGCCCGAGATTGGTCGAGACCGTGACGTCGGGCGATGTGGTGACGATGCGGTCCGCGAGCTCGGTCTGCTCGCGTCCGAGCTCGTTGAGCAAGGCGCCGAACCCCGCTTGCGTCGACATCACGGGCTGGATGGTGACCGGCAATTGCGCCGGGGCCGGCAGGCGCGCGGCGCGGTGACGGCGCTGGCCTTCGGCGAACGGCACGTGATCGAGGAACGTCTGCAGCGTGTCGGGTGCGATGCTCAGGCCTTCGAACTTGTCCCACTCGTGTCCCGGCCGGACATTCATTGCGAGGCGCAGGCTTTCGACCTGCGCCGGCGTCATCAGCCCGGCATGGTTGTCCTTGTGTCCGGCAAACGGCAGCCCGAAGCCTTTGATGGTGTAGCAGATGAAGCAGATCGGCCGGTCGTGGTCGACCTTGCCGAAGGCCTCGATCAGCGACGGCAGATCGTGACCGGCGAGATTGGTCATCAGCCGCGCCAATTCCTCGTCGGAGCGCGCCTCGATCAGCCGCGTGACCGCGCCCTGGTCGCCGATCTCATCGAGGAGCCGCCGGCGCCAGGCGGCGCCGCCCTGGAACACGAGCGCGGAGTAGAGTTGGTTCGGGCAATGGTCGATCCACTGACGCAGGCGCTCGCCGCCGGGTTCGAGGAACGCCTCGTTCAGCAGCGAGCCGTATTTGAGAATGACCACGTCCCAGCCGAAGGCTTGGAACAGCGCCTCGTAACGCGCCCACAAGCCTTCGCGGATCACGGCGTCGAGGCTCTGGCGATTATAGTCGATGACCCACCAGCAATTGCGCAAGCCCTGCTTCCAGCCTTCGAGGATAGCCTCGAAGATGTTGCCCTCGTCGAGCTCGGCGTCGCCGACCAGTGCGATCATGCGGCCTTCGGGTCGCCCCAGGCCCCAGCCATGGGCGCGGACATAGTCCTGCACCAGCGAGGAGAACAGCGTCTGAGCGACGCCGAGCCCGACCGAGCCGGTGGAGAAATCGACGTCGTCGGTGTCCTTGGTGCGCGAGGGATAGCTCTGCGCGCCCTTGTAGCCGCGAAAGTCCTCGAGCTTCTGCCGGCTCTGGCGGCCGAACAGATATTGGATGGCGTGATAGATCGGGCTCGCATGCGGTTTGACCGCCACCCGATCCTGCGGACGCAGCGCACGGAAATAAAGCGCGGTCATGATGGTGGCAAGCGAGGCCGACGAGGCCTGATGGCCGCCGACCTTCAGGCCGTCGGCGCTCTCGCGCAGGTGATTGGCATGGTGGATGGTCCAGCTCGCGAGCCACAGGACCTTTTTTTCGAGCTCGCCGAGGATGCGAAGCTCATCGTTGCTCGGGTTCGCCTGCTCGCTTTTGGTCATCGCTCGGATTCCGCCGCCGCCAAATATCTATGTACTGCGTGTCCCGAGGGCGACTGCGGCCCGGCAAATTCGGTCAGCTCCCTTCCCCGCTTTTGGGCGAGGGGTGCGGCGCCGGCGGCCTACGGCGCCAACAGTACGCGGCGGCAGGCGTCCGGCAGATCGGCCATGCGCGGTCCGGGCCGGGGTTTCGACGGCGTCGGCGACGGCTTGGGGTGCAGGATGGCTTCGGTGAACCAGTGGTCGAGTTCCTTGCCGCAGCCGTCATCGGTCGGCCGCGCCGGTTGCGGCGTGCATTCGGGATTGTCGGCCGGGCAGATCAGCCGAACGTGGAAATGATAGTCGTGTCCCCACCACGGCTGCACCTTGTTGAGCCAATGGCGGTCGGTGCCGGCCTCGCGACACAAGGCCTTCTTGATCGCCGCGTTCACGAAGATGCGGGCGACTTGCGGGTCCTTCGCGGCAGCCTTGATCACGTTGAGATGCGCAGGCGTCCACACCTTCGGATCGACGTCGGTGCGGTCTTCGGCGACGACCATGGTCGCCGACATTTCTTCGCGCTCCTCGCGCGTCAGCTCGCGGTCGGGCATCGGCGTGAGCCAGATGTCGGCGTCGAGACCGACCTGATGGCTGGCATGGCCGGTGCGCATCGGGCCGCCGCGCGGTTGCGACATGTCGCCGACCAGGAGACCGCGCCAGCCGGTGGTCGGCGCCTGGTCGGCCAGCCGCTCCAGGAATTGCACCAGGTTCGTGTGGCCCCAGTTGCGGTTGCGCGAAAGCCGCATCACCTGCCAGGTCGCGCCGTTGATCGGGAGCGCCACGCCGCCGGCGAGACAGCCCTTGGCATAGAAGCCGATGGTGCGCGTATCCAGTTTCGCCGGCGTGCTCTTGCGGCCGAACAGTTCCTTCGCCGGGGTGGCGGGATCCTCGGGATGGGCAAGCGCCGGCAGCGGCTCCGGATTGACGCTGCCCCGGTCCTGCGCGGCGGCGTCTTGCGGCGCCCACAACAGGACGGCGCACAGCAATGGAGCGGCGCGGCGCGCGGCGGAGCGCCAAGCTGCGCCGAACGGCGTGGAAATCGTCGTCGTCATGCTCGCGGCATCCGAATTGGGAATGGGCCGCCCCCGTCGAGGCATCGGCCGGCCCGAGTCGGCGCCGAACCCCGCAGTGCATTGCCGGTAAACCGCGGGATTCGTCCCGTCAAGCGGAATGCACCGGCGACAACGGCATGCTGCAAGAGAGCGGTAATGGTATATTGTTACTTCCGCGACTTCTGCCTTGCCCGCGCCACAACCGCGCGTGCGCGACGCCGGTAGGCATCGGCGAGACGCGAGGCGGGATCGTGAAAGAGGTCGGCTTCGCCGCCGGCGAGTGCGAGCAATCGCTGCTCCGTCGTCGCGTGCGGCTCGATGCTGCCGTCGACGCGGATATGGCCGGGCCTCAATCCGCGCTCGGTCAGCGCACGGCCGACCAGCAGGCAGCGGTGGCAATCGAGCGGCTCGCGTTCCGAGCACAAGAGGCAAACCCGATGGCGACGCGTTTCATCGACGACGCGATCGAGCCCGGCGCGAAACTCTGGTCGTGCTGCCATGGCCTCGTAGTCGGCGATGCCGCCGCAATAGAGTTGGGGGTCGCGCGGGCGGCCGCCCAGTTCATCGCCGAGCGCGTGATAGGCGATGCCTTCGGCGGCGAGCCGCGCCGCCAGCCCCTTGCTCGAAAACCACGGGCACCAGCGCGAGAAGGGCACCGAGCGTACATCGATGACGGCATTCACCTCGGCGTCCTTGAGCAACTTGATGAAGCGATCGGCCGGCAGGTTGGAATGACCGATGGTCACGAGATCGCAGGCTTGCGGGGCGGTCATCGGATCGCCTCACATGATCGCGCACCCTTGCCGAGGGGCCACGGCAACAGAGCGTTAATTTGGAGGTGGTAATGCATCCGATTGCCGATTGTCCGCGTATTGGTTCGAGGGGCACCCTGGAGGACTCGCAATGGTTCGAGCAGCCGCCACGGCAGCGGTAGCGATATCGATGCTGGCGTCGCCGGGCGACGCTCGCGGGGATGTCCTGGTCAGGATCGACAAGTCGAGCCAACGCATGTCTGTGGTCGTCAACGGGGAGCACCGCCATACGTGGGCGGTATCCACCGGCATATACGGCACGCCGAGCGGGACCTTCCGCCCGCAGTCGCTCGCGCGACACCATCGGTCGACACTCTACAACAACGCTCCGATGCCGTACTCGATCTTCTACGACGGCAATTTCGCCATTCACGGGACGACGCATGTCTCGCGACTCGGCGGTCCGGCCTCGCGCGGCTGCGTCAGGCTGCATCCTGCGAATGCCGCAGTTCTGTTCGCGCTGGTGCGCACGGAAGGCCTGGGCAATACGCGGATTTCGATCCAGTAGGCACACACTCGACCCAGCGCTCACAAGCGAAATGCGCCGCGGCGATCAATGAACATTCGTTATGCGACGGCGGCGCCCACAACGGTGAGCGAAGGAAGCAGCGGTCACTCAATCACGATCTCGCCCACCATGCCGTGCTCGGCGTGGCTCTTACCGTCGGAGCCGACGATGCCACAGCGGAGATCGGTCACGCGACCGGCCGCTACCGGCACGAACCACCATTCCGCGATTTGTCCCGGGTACACTTCGATCTCGCGGATGGCGCCCTTGAATTCGGCGAGCGTCGTCTTCTTGCCGTCGCGGTCCTGCACGACCTGGACCTTGCGTGTGTAGATGAGCTGCGTGAAGGCATGCGAGGTGAAATAGTGCGGGTCGTTGCTCGGATTGCGCAACACGAGCTTGTAGAGCTTGCCGGTCTCGAAGCGAAGCTTGTTGGGCGCGAAGGCATGTTGTCCCGGCTGGCCGAGTTCGATGGTGACTTCGATCGGCTCCTGGCGCGACAGATCGCCCGCAGCATGGACGACGGTCGATACGAGCAGCAATGCGGCAGCGGCGGCGCCGCGGCCCATCGAGGTAACGGCAGTCATGGCGTGCATCCTCCCATAGACAGTACTTCCGATACTGCAATTAAGAATTAATTGCAACTTCGTTTCGCGTCGCCCCCTGGCAACAAGGTTGCTTTAGACTGCTGCCCCGAATCGATCTCCAGGGAGGGCATGGACATGGCATGTGACGAGCACTGTGCTTCGCCAGACGTCGTTGCCAGCCGGCGTTCCTTCATGGCGGGGCTGGCCGGCGCCGCCATCGCGCCCGGCGCTGCTTTCGCGCAATTGTCGGGTCCTGGTTCCGACGCGGATGTCCGTTTCATGCGCATGGCGATCGAGGAGGCGCGCCTGGGCGACTTCCCGTTCGGTGCGGTGATCGTGCGGGACGGCGAGGTCATTGCCCGCGGGCGCAACCTCGGGCGAACCACCAGGGACCCGACCGCGCATGGCGAGATGGTCGCGATCCGGCAGGGCCTCGTGGATCATGGCCCAGCTGCACTGAGGGACAGCACGCTCTACACGTCAGGCGAATCCTGCGCCATGTGCATGGGCGCGATCATCTGGTGTCACATGGGACGGCTCGTCTTTGGCGCGTCGATTGCGCAACTCGCCACCAAGATCGACCAGATCATGCTGACGGACACCGAGATTGCCGCGAAGGCTCAATTCGCCCCGATTTCGATCACCGGCGGTGTGCTCGCCGAAGAGGCGATGGCGCTGTTTACGAAATAGGGGCGGCATTCCGTTCTTCGCGGTAGAGCTGCCGACGTTTTCCGCTGCTGGAGATGCCCATGATTGCTCTGCGTGCGGCAAAGGCGGCGACGGTCGCGGCCGTCGCGCTGTTCGCCAGCCTCGTCGCGTTCGGGAATCTGACCGACTACAACACCAATTTCGCTTTCGTCGAGCATGTTCTGTCAATGGACACGATCTTTCCCTTCTCGACCATCAAATACCGGGCGATCACCAATCCGACGCTGCATCAGGCGGCCTACGCCGTCATCATCGCCACCGAGGTGGCGATTGCAGTGCTGTGCTGGATCGGCGCAGCGGCGCTCGTGCGTCACCTGCGCGCTGAGGCCGCATCGTTCAATCGCGCGAAGACATTTTCCGTCCTCGGCCTCGTGCTCGGCTTTTTGCTGTGGCAGGTCGGCTTCATGTCGATCGGAGGCGAATGGTTCGGGATGTGGCAGTCGCAGCAATGGAACGGCGTCCCGAGTGCGTTCCGGTTTGTCGTGACCATCATTGCCGTGCTGATCTTTTTGGCGATGCCGGATCAGGAACTCGACCGGGGAGGAGCCACATAGGCTATGTAAGGTGGACGCTAAACCTCATACGTCCACTTTCAGCGCCGCGATAAATGCTTCCTGCGGGATCTCCACCTTGCCGAATTGGCGCATGCGCTTCTTGCCTTCCTTCTGCTTCTCCAGAAGCTTGCGCTTGCGCGTTACGTCGCCGCCGTAGCATTTCGCGGTAACGTCCTTCCGGAAGGCGCGCACGGTCTCGCGTGCGATGATCTTGCCGCCGATGGCTGCCTGGATCGGCACCTGGAACATATGCGGAGGGATAAGCTCCTTGAGCTTTTCCACCATGGCACGGCCGCGGTGTTCCGCGCGCGTGCGATGGACCAGCATGGAGAGCGCGTCGACTGGATCGGCGTTGACCAGGATTTGCATCTTCACGAGGTCGGCGGGCCTGTAATCGGTGAGGTGATAGTCGAACGAGGCGTAGCCCTTCGACACCGACTTCAGGCGATCGTAGAAATCGAACACGACCTCGTTGAGCGGCAGGTCGTATTTCACCATGGCGCGATTGCCGACATAGGTGAGCTCGATCTGGACGCCGCGACGGTCCTGGCAGAGCTTGAGCACGCTGCCGAGATAGTCGTCGGGCGTGAGGATGGTGGCGCGGATCCAGGGCTCGTTGATCTCCTCGATCCGCATCACGTCCGGCATGTCGACCGGATTGTGGATCTCGATCTCCTGCCCGGTGCGCAGCTTGATCTTGTAGATGACGGACGGCGCGGTCGCGATCAGGTCAAGATTGAACTCGCGCTCGAGCCGTTCCTGGATGATTTCGAGATGCAGCAAGCCCAGAAAGCCACAGCGGAAACCGAAGCCGAGCGCGGCCGAGGTCTCCATCTCGTAGCTGAAGCTCGCGTCATTGAGCCGCAGCCTGCCCATGGCCGCGCGCAAATCTTCGAACTGCGCGGCGTCGACCGGAAACAAACCGCAGAACACCACGGGAATGGCGGGACGAAAGCCGGGCAGGGGCTCGCTGACCGGCTTCCTGTCGTCGGTGATGGTATCGCCGACGCGGGTGTCGGCCACGTCCTTGATCGAGGCGGTCAGGAAGCCGATCTCACCGGGCCCGAGCTCTTCCATATTGAGGAGCTTGGGCGTGAACACCCCGACGCGGTCCACCTCGTAGGCCGCACCGGTGCCGATCATGCGGATGCGGTCGCCCTTCTTGAGCACGCCGTCGACGACGCGCACCAGCACGATGACGCCGAGATAGCTGTCATACCAGCTGTCCACCAGCAGCGCCTTGAGCGTCGCGCCGCGGTCGCCGCGGGGCGGCGGCAGGCGGGTGACGATGGCCTCCAGCACTTCGGGAACGTTGAGCCCGGTCTTCGCCGAGATCAGGATGGCGTTCGAGGCGTCGAGCCCGATTACGTCCTCGATCTGTTGCTTCACCTTTTCGGGCTCGGCCGCCGGCAGGTCGACCTTGTTGAGGACAGGCACCACTTCGTGATTGTTCTCGATCGCCTGGTAGACATTGGCGAGCGTCTGCGCCTCCACGCCCTGGGAGGCGTCGACCACCAGCAGCGAGCCTTCGCAGGCGGCGAGCGAGCGGTTGACCTCGTAGGCGAAATCGACGTGCCCCGGAGTGTCGATCAGGTTGAGCACATAGTCCTTGCCGTCGCGCGCGCGATAGGCAAGCCGCACGGTCTGCGCCTTGATGGTGATGCCGCGTTCGCGCTCGATATCCATCGAATCGAGCACTTGCTCCACCATCTCGCGCTCGGCCAGACCCCCGGTCGACTGGATCAGCCGGTCGGCCAGCGTCGACTTGCCGTGATCGATATGGGCGATGATGGCGAAGTTGCGGATATTTTCGATTGCCGCATTCATGGCGCGCGCATTAGCATTCATGTTCGCAAGCGGCAAGCACAGCCGCTTGGCTCCTGATCTGTCCACGGTGACACGGCAACGTGTCGTTCACTCCGCCGCCATCTGCTGCTCGACGAGGAATGGCTCGAGCGAGACCGGCTGGCCGGCGCGCGCCACGATCACGTGGCCGGGAGGAACCGGCTTCCAGTGCGCGCGGTCGCCATCGAGCGGCTCCGACACGACAACGACATTGCTGCCGGACTCCTGATAGTAGAGCGAGTTGGCGTTGTCGTTGGCGGAATAGCGGAAGGCATAGAGATCGCGGCCGTTGGAGAGGGCGGAGGTGAAGCGCAGCGGTTCCTTGTAGCCCTTGCCGCTGACCATGTCCGTGATGGTTGCGAGCACGCGCTTGGTCGCCCCGACCGGATCCTTGTCGCCACCGGCGCCGAGAATGGCGAGGAACACCGCCTCCGAATCGGTCGTCCCGATCCGCGAGCCGTAGACCTCGTCGGGAATCAGCGCCTCGACCTTGCGGCGCAGCCGCGACCAGTTGCCGATCATGCCGTTGTGCATGAACAGCCAGCGGCCGCAGGCGAAAGGATGGCAGTTCGGGCGGGTGATCGGGGTGCCGGTCGAGGCGCGCACATGGGCAAAATAGAGATGCGAGCGGATATGGCGGCAGAGATAGCGCAAATTCTCGTCCGACCACGCCGGCCGGACCTCGCGGTAAAGCCCGGGCTCGCTGTGATGGCCGTACCAGCCCATCCCGAAGCCGTCGCCGTTGGTCGCGGCGGTCGATTCGAGCGCCCGCTGGCTCTGCACCACAAGGGAGTGGGCGGGCGCGGTCACGTATTGTTCCAGCGGGATGGTCTCGCCGCGATAGGCAATCCAGCGGCACATATTCGGCTCCGAAGCAGGCGTCCAGCATCGCCGGCTGATGCGGCAAAGCGATGGCAGCCGGCGTCGCCTTGATATGGACCTCCTTGCCGCGTCATGCCATAGCCTCGCCGCCTAAATGGGGGGGCAACCGGGTAAGGTGCGTTGAAATGTCGGCCCTGACGGACGTCCACCGCCGCGGCCTCGCGGTCATCGAGCGCCTGCTCGATGCGCTTGCCGACCCGGCGCGGCGCGAACGCACTGTGGTCGCCGTTCTGCTCGCCTATGTGGGGCTCTGGACCCTCTACGCGGCCGTCGCCAAGAGCACTCAGGACATTCACGCCGACATGTCCGAGCAGTTCGTGCTCGCAAGCGAGTTGGCGCTCGGCTACCCCAAGCATCCTCCCCTCGCGATGGCGGTCGTGCGCGCCTGGTTCACCGTGTTTCCCACCACGGACTGGGCCTATTACCTGCTCGCGATGGCGAATGTCGGGTTGACACTGTGGATCGCCTGGCGGCTGTCCGCGCGCTTCCTCGACGGCGAAAAGCGCGTGATAGGGCTCGCTCTCCTCACCTTGGTGCCGTTCTTCAATTTCCACGCGCTCAAGTTCAACGTGAACACGGTGCTGATGCCGGTGTGGGCGGCGACGACGCTCTGGTTCCTGCGCTCGTTCGAGACCCGGCGTCCGCTCGACGCCGCGCTCGCCGGATTGGGCGCCGCATTGACCATGTACGGCAAATACTGGTCGGTCTTCCTGCTGCTCGGGCTCGGCGCCGCGGCGCTCGCGGATCCCAGGCGCGCTGCGTATTTCCGCTCGCCCGCGCCCTGGATCACGATTGCGGTCGGGGCACTCGTACTTGCGCCGCATGCCCTCTGGCTGATCCACAATGATTTCGTGCCGTTCTCCTACGCGGTGGTCGTGCACGGGGCGTCCTCTGTGATGTCCACCGTGCGCAGCGTGCTGGGTTATGTCGCAGGCAGCTTTGCTTATATCGCGGTCCCCGTGATCATCCTGTTCGTCGTGGCACGGCCGAGCGGCGCGGCGATCAAGGACATGGCATGGCCGGCGGTGCCCGAGCGCCGGCTTGCGGCCGCCGCGTTCTGGGCGGTGTTGCTGGCGCCGGCGTTGGTCGCGCCCTTCACCGGCGTGCGCCTGGTATCGCTCTGGTCGATGTCGGCCTGGACGCTGCTGCCGGTCATGCTGTTGTCCTCGCCGCTCATCACGATCAGCCGCCGCGACGCCGTGGGCATTGCCACGCTGGCGGTGGCGTTCCCGTTCGTGATGATTGCGCTCGCGCCAGCGATCGCGTTCGCCATCCATCGCGCCGGTCCTGCTGCCCTCACCGCGCACTCCGCGATGCTGGCGGGGCCGGTTGAGCGGCTGTGGCGCGAGACTTCCGACCGACCGTTGCAGGTCTTCGGGGGCTTCGAGGAGTTGGCTGACGGCGTGCCATTCTATCTGCCGAGCCACCCGGTCGCGGCGCACGTGTTCGACGGCCCAGTCTCCCAGGCAATGGAGGCGCGCATCGGCCGCGATGGCATTGTGATGGTCTGCCCGGCGCGCAATCCGGAACGTCCCGCGACGGGCCGTTGCATCGACCGCGCGATCGCGCGGGCGCGGTGCTCGCTGCCCGGCATGCAGGTGGAGGTCGAGGTATTCCGCCGCTACCTCGGCGTCGGGAGCACGCGAGAGCGCTATCTCATCGTGACCATTCCGCCAATGCAGGCGGACAAGCTGCCTCCGCTGCGGGAGCTCGTCGCGGAAGACCCCGCGCGTCACTTCAAAACGGAGCAACCGCAGCCTTGATCAGCACAATCAGGTTCTGCAGCGTCGACCGCTGGCGAGCGACCGATCGTTCGAACTCCATGTAGGACCGATCGAATCGCTCCAGTTCGCTGCGCTTTTGCGTCTCGCCGAGGAAGGAGTGGATCAGCGCGTTGCGTGCGATCGCCTTCAAGGTCGGGTAATCGAGCCCCTGGTCGTCGACGGCGCGGAAATATTCGTTGGTCATGTTGATGCGCGACACGCCGGCATCGTCGGTCGAGAGCACGACGGGCACGCCGGCGGCAAGGTAGGTCGACAGCGGATGGTTCTTGCCGCGCACCCCGAGGATGATGTTGTTGCTCGAGAGGTTGATCTCGACCACGACCGGTCGCCTCCGCATCTCGGCCAGAAGGCCATCCATGTCATGTTCGAATGCGAGCGCAACGCCGTGGCCGATGCGGCGCGCGCGGGCAATCTCGACGGCCTGCCGGATATGAAACGTGAGATCCGGCGGTGGAACGTCGCCGAGCCAGAGCTCGCCTGCGTGCAGCGCGACCGGCACGTCGCTCGCGAGGAATGCGACGATGTTCATGTGGCGCGTATAGTCCTGGCGCGCGATTAGGTTGTCCTCGGACTGCACCAGATTGAGCGCCACCACCTGCGGCTCCGCCCGGATCAGCGCGGCCGCGATGGCGGTCTGGAGGAATACGTCGTCGGGGGAGCTGTTGCGCAGGATCTGCGCGATGTATCGAAAGGTGACCCGGCAGCCCGGTCGTGTCGCTTGCTGGTCGCAGCCGAGCTCGCGTCTGATCTTGCCGATTGAAGCCTCGAGTTCGTCGCGTTTCGCTTTGATGCAATCGTCGAGGCCATTGGCGCGCAGGGCCGCAAGCCGGCCGGGGTCGTCGGTCTGCTCAGCCATCGCCTTGACGAACTTGTCGCGATCGCTCCAGCAGGAAAACGACGCCATGAACTCGACGTATTGCACGTTCTCGCTGTCGTACTGCTTGAGCTGGTCGATGGTCATGTCGGCAAAGCGCGAGCCGGACGCGGCGCCGAATTTGTCGAAGGCTGCGAAGAACTTGTCGTGATCGCTCGGCACCGCGACGGTCGGCACGAAGAAGCGTGTCGAGAACGCGTTGACCAGCTGATCGTAGAGCTTCTGATCGTGCATCGCGTCGGCCGCGGACACGTCTCCTGGGAGGTCGCAGTGCGGCTTCGACAGCAGAACGTTCGCGGGGTCCGCGCAGAGATTCTGCTGTGCGGCCCAGGCAATGAAACGTTCGGCATAGACGGCGCCGGACAGATGGGTGTGCAGGTCGCCGCCCTTCGGCATGCGGCGCAGAAAAGCGCGCAGCTCGGTGTGATTGTTGCGCGCCACCTCGAAGCTGGCGGCGGTGGCGACCGTGTCCAAATCGCGCGCGACTAGGGCCAGGCGAACGACGACGATGACGGCCGCCAGGAGGATGACGGCGAGAAGAAATCGACGTGGCACCGAGGGCTCCCTGCCGCGCTGGATTGACGCGCAAGGCTAGGATGCGGTCAGCCAAAGTGGAAGCAGGCGTGGGGCACGAAATCGGACTTGCGCACACACGGCGTAAGCGTGTCGGCGAGGGCGGGGCACTACCTTAAACGTCCTGCAAATCATGACACCCAGGCAAATGAGCAAAATCGCGATCAACGCGATTTCGCTCGAGCAGGGGGGCGCGACCAGAACCGGCTTGCGCGCGCGGGCGGGCTCTGCGCGGTCGCAAACGCGCTCAGTAGCGGTAGTGATCGGGCTTGTAGGGCCCTTCGACCGGCAGCCCGATATAGGTCGCCTGCTTGTCCGACATTTTCGAAAGCTTGACCCCGATCTTGGCGAGGTGAAGCCGCGCGACCTTTTCGTCGAGGTGCTTCGGCAGCGTGTAGACCTTCTTCTCGTATTTCTTCGGATTGCTCCACAGTTCGATCTGCGCGAGCACCTGGTTGGTGAACGAGGACGACATCACGAAGCTCGGATGGCCCATGGCATTGCCGAGGTTCACCAGCCGCCCCTCCGAGAGCAGGATGATGCGCTTGCTGTCCGGGAATTCGATCTCGTCAACCTGCGGCTTGACGTTGTGCCACTTGAGGTTCCGCAGCGCGGCCACCTGAATCTCGCTGTCGAAGTGGCCGATATTGGCGACGATCGCCCGGTCCTTCATCTTGCGCATGTGCTCGATGGTGATGACGTCGAGATTGCCGGTCGCGGTCACGAAAATGTCGGCGCGCGTCGCGGCGTCCTCCATGGTCGTGACCTCGTAGCCTTCCATCGCCGCCTGCAGCGCGCAGATCGGGTCGATCTCGGAGACGAGCACGCGGCAGCCGGCCTGCCGCAGCGAAGCCGCCGAGCCCTTGCCGACATCGCCGAAGCCCGCGACCATGGCGACTTTCCCCGCCATCATCACGTCGGTGCCGCGGCGAATGCCGTCGACCAGCGACTCGCGGCAGCCATAGAGATTGTCGAACTTCGATTTGGTCACGCTGTCGTTGACGTTGATCGCAGGCCAGAGCAGCGTGCCTTTCTTCTGCATTTCGTAGAGCCGGTGCACGCCGGTCGTGGTTTCCTCGGTCACCCCGCGGATGGTTTCGGCATTCTTCTTGTACCAGCCGGGCTTGTCCTTGAGCCGCTGCTTGATCGCCGCGAACAGGACTTCCTCTTCCTCATTGGTCGGCTTGCCGATCAAGGCCGTTTCGCCCTGCTCGGCGCGCTGGCCGAGGTGAATCAGGAGCGTGGCGTCGCCGCCGTCGTCGAGGATCATGTTCGGCGTGCCGCCGTCACCCCACTCGAAGATGCGGTGCTGATAGTCCCAATAGTCCTTGAGCGTCTCGCCCTTGACGGCGAACACCGGCGTGCCGCTGGCGGCCACGGCGGCGGCGGCGTGGTCCTGGGTCGAATAGATGTTGCACGAAGCCCAACGCACGTCGGCGCCGAGCGCCTTGAGCGTGTCGATCAGCACCGCGGTCTGGATGGTCATGTGCAGCGAGCCGCAGATGCGCGCCCCACGGAGCGGTTGCTCGGGGCCGTATTCCTCGCGCGTCGCCATCAATCCCGGCATCTCGGTCTCGGCGATGGCAAGTTCCTTGCGGCCCCATTCGGCCAGGCCGATGTCCTTGACGACGTAGTCGGGGTTCGCGGAGGCAGCGCTCTTGCTCGCGGAAGCAGCACTCTTGGCGGCGTTCGATGCAGCGTTCATGACGGTCCTTGATGGCTGGGAAGGCGGACGTGCCAGGCGGCACGCCGGTTCGACCGTGGCTATAGCAGGGCCTCAGGCACCCTGCAATAAGGATATAAAGATTTCTTTATGTGCTCCAAAAAGCGAGGCGCAGCGAGGCCTGCCGAACCGCCGGGGTGCACGCGCGTTGGTCAGCAAGTGTCGCCTTTTCGGGAGTGCCCCGGTGCCGGAGAAGACCCAGCTCGAGCTCGATGTCGTTCCCGCCATCAAGTCGCTGGCGGAGCTGGCCAAGGTCGAGAACGCGTGCACGCGCTGTCCGCTCTATGAGGATGCAACCCAGGCCGTCCCGGGCGAAGGGCGTCGGCACGCTCACCTGATGCTGGTGGGCGAGCAACCCGGCGACAAGGAAGACCTCGCCGGCAAGCCGTTCGTCGGCCCCGCCGGTCAGATTCTCGACCACGCCCTGGCCGAGGCGGAGATCCCGCGCATGGAAGTTTTCGTCACCAACGCGGTGAAGCATTTCAAGCATGAGATGCGCGGCAAGCGGCGCCTGCACAAGCGTCCCAACGCCTACGAAATCGAGCGCTGCAAGCTCTGGCTCGAGCTGGAAAGAACGATCGTGAAACCGGCGGCCATCGTCGCGCTCGGCGCTACCGCGGCGCGCAGCCTGTTCGGCCGGCCGGTCACCATCACCAAGCTGCGCGGGCGCATGTTGGAATTGCCCGACGGCACCGCCGCCTTGGTCACCATCCACCCCTCGTTCCTGCTGCGCATCCAGGATGCCGCCGACAAGAAACGGGAATACGCCGGTTTCGTCGCCGATCTGCGGCTGGCTGCGAAGATTCTGGCAAAGGAAATGGCGAGAGCGGCAACAAGAGACGTGGCCTGATCCGGAGCGGTCGCCCCGGCGCGCGTCCAACCGGCTAGCTCTATTCCTTACTCGTCTTCCGTGAACCGACCGCTCACCAGGGCGGCGAGCGCGTCCACCACCTCGGCCGCTTGGCTTCCGCTCGCTTCGATCGTGATCGACGTGCCGGGACCGGCCGCCAGCATCATCAGGCCCATGATGGAGGTGCCGCCGACCACCTCGTTGCCGCGCTTCACCTTCACGTCGGCGTCGAACTTCTCCACTATCTGCACGAACTTGGCCGACGCGCGCGCGTGCAAGCCCTTCTTGTTGCAGATCTGGACCACGCGAGTAATGGGCGCTTCGTCGGAGAGGCGATCGCCGGAGGGGGAGCTGTTCACGCGGGGTTCGCTCATTTGCCGGTCAGGACACGGCTGGCGATCGTGATGTATTTTCGGCCGGAATCCTGGGCCGCCGCCACCGCCTCGGTCAGCGGACATTCGTCGCGTACTTTGGCAAGCTTGACCAGCATCGGAAGATTAATGCCGGCGAGCACCTCGACCTTGGGGCGGCCCATCACCGAGATGGCGAGGTTGGAGGGGGTGCCGCCGAACATGTCGGTAAGGATCGCCACCCCTTCGCCGCTGTCCACGCGCTTGACCGCTTCGATGATGTCCTTGCGGCGTTGTTCCACGTCATCGTCGGGCCCGATCGTCACCGCCTCGATCTGGGTCTGCGGACCGACCACGTGTTCGAGCGCCGAGCGAAACTCGACGGCGAGGCGCCCGTGCGTGACGAGTACGAGACCGATCATGGAAGCCCCCGCCGGCGCGTCCCCGGTTGCACCGCACGAAAGGGGGCCATCATGACCATCCGAAGGCCGTGCGCAAGGGCCTTTCCGGGAGTTTGGGAGTGTTGCTGCATCGCAGTAAGGGGGCGCCCTTGCAACGCTCCAGGGGTCGAAATCGGGGTTCGGAGCGTGCCCGCGCTGCCGTTACTTTTGTGCCGCCGGGCTTGGCCGCAAGGATCATGACCGAGGTTTAATGTCGCCGGCGGGAAAACGCAGGGCGGCGAGCACCGCAGACAGGGCGTCTGCGCCGCCCGCGACCGCGAGTCGCGGCAGGGGAATACCGCAAATCACCGTCTCGGTGTCTTGCGGCAGCCGCTGGACATCGTCCGCCGCGAGGTCGACCACCAGGCCGACGACAGCAACCGGCTCATGATCGAGCCGGCGGATGCCGAGCCCGCGCACTTCGATCAATCCTGCCAGGGGTGCCGCCGGCTTGACCAGCAGGCGTCCGTGGCGCGATTCGAGGTGGACGCGATCGTCTCCGACCAGGCGCGCGAACGCCAGCATTCCCGTTTGCGCGGCGTCGATGAGCGCAAGCGCCAGTTTCGATTTGCCGGATCCGGCGCCTCCGCGGATCAGCACTGCGCGGGCGCCGGCCAGCACGGCCGAAGCGTGCACGGTCGGAGCGTCGGCGGTCATCACGTCGCCGGCAGGCGCACGATGAAGCGTGCCCCGAGGAGGGTGGCCGGTTCGTCGGGGATGGTCGCGGCGCGCTGGCGGTTCTCCACCCAGATGCGGCCGCCGTGGGCCTCGATGATGTGCTTGGAGATAGAGAGACCGAGACCCGAATTCTGCCCGAAGTCCTGGTCCGGCCGGTAGGTATAGAAGCGCTCGAAAATCTTCTCGACCGCCTCCGCGGGCACGCCCGGCCCGTCGTCGTCGACAACGATTTCCACCTCGGTCTTCAATCGGCGGCAGGTGACCCGGACGGTCCCGCCCGCGGGCGAGAACGAGCGCGCATTGTCGATCAGATTATCGATAACCTGCCCGAGTCGGGAATCGTGCCCGAGCACCGTGAAGGCGGCGGTCCGGCCGCCTTCGAAATTCAGCGCCACCTTCACGCCGTCGTCGTGGCGCTCGTTGGCGACGCTGACGACCATGGTGAGAAGCTCGACCAGGTTGATGGGGTGCGCGTCGTTGCGTTGCATTTCGGCGTCGAGACGGCTGGCATCCGAAATGTCGGAGATCAGCCGGTCGAGCCGCTTGACGTCATGCTGGATCACCGCCATCAGGCGGCCGCGGCTGTTGTCGGTCTTGGCCAGCGGCAGCGTCTCGACCGCCGAGCGCAGCGAGGTGAGGGGGTTCTTGAGCTCGTGCGCGACGTCCGCGGCGAAGCTCTCGATCGCCTCGATGCGGCTGTAAAGCGCGTCGGTCATATCCCGCAGTGAGCCTGACAGGTGCCCGATCTCATCGCGCCGGTGGCTCAGATCCGGGATCTCCACCCGCGACCGGATGCGCCGGCGCACGAGCTGCGCGCTTTCGGCGAGACGGCGCACCGGCCCCGCGATGGTGCCCGCAAGCAGGAATGACAACACCACCATTACGCCGGAGGCGATCAGGAACACCTTGAAGATGGCGAGCCGCTCGGCTCCCACCATGTTGTCGATGTCGGCGCCTTGGGTCGACAGCATGAGCGCGCCCCGCACGGCGCGGAAGCGCTGCACCGGCACCGCGACCGAGACGATCACCTCGCCGCGTTCGTTGATGCGCACCATGCTCGACTTGAAGCCCTGCAGCGCGTTGCCCACCTCGCCGTAGCTCTTGCCGTTCTGCGGTCCGAGCTCGCGATAGAGCGGCAGCGTGCCGCGGCTGAACCAGGTGCGGATGGCGACATAGGCACGCTCCAGAACACCGGGCTTCTGCGTCGGCGGCGGCAGGTCGAAGCGCAGCACGTCGTATAGGTTGCGGCTGTCGAGGATGAGGACGCCGTCGCGGTCGTAGATGCGCGCGCGCGTATTGGTGGGAGAGACGAGCCGCCGCAGCACCGGGGCAACCCGCTCCGGATTGATCGGGAATTCGAGCCCCGACAGCGCCTCTTCCGAGGGCCCGTAGCTCTCGCCGGCCTGCAGGTCGAGCAGACGCTCCGGATCGATGGTGATGGTGTCGGTCTCCACCGTCGCGGAGGCTGCGATGGCGCCGGCAATGATCTCGCCCTGCACCAGCAGGCTCTGGATGCGCGCGTCGATCAGGCCGGCGCGGAACTGGGACAGATAGAGAATGCCGATGACGAGCGCGAGCAGCCCGGTGACGTTGAGAAAGATGATGCGGCGGCTGAGGCTCGAAAAGGTGACCCGGACGAAGAGATACCAGCCCTGCTCCAACAGGGCCGCGAGCCGTCGCCGTGCTTTCTTGAGCGGCGGCTCATTTTCGTCGGGCCGTTGCGGCTCGACCTCGGTCGTGAAGCTGTCCGGCGTTCGATTGAGCACGATTAAGTCTGCCGGTTGCACGCCCCCACTCAAGACGCCGCCGGCGTTCTTGGGCGATCCCAGGTCTTCTGCGTCAGGTCTTCTGCGTCTGCGTCAGATCTTAGGGGTCCAGATCTTCGTCGATCCAGTCCGTGGAATCTGCCGCGACGCCAAGGCCCCTCCTGGCGCTACTCCTTGAACCGATAACCGACGCCATACAGCGTTTCGATCATGTCGAAGTCGTCGTCGGTCCCTTTGAACTTCTTGCGCAGGCGCTTGATGTGGCTGTCGATGGTGCGGTCATCGACGTAGACCTGGTCGTCGTAGGCGGCATCCATCAGCGCGTTGCGGCTCTTGACCACGCCGGGCCGGCTCGCGAGCGCTTGCAGGATCAGGAATTCGGTGACGGTCAGCGTGACCGGCTCGTTCTTCCACGTGCAGGTATGGCGCTCCGGGTCCATGCGCAGCAGGCCGCGCTCCAGCACCTTGGCGGCGTCGGTCTCCTTTGGAGCGCTGCCGTCCTTGGGTGCCGCGCGGCGCAGGATCGCCTTGACGCGCTCGACCAGAAGCCGTTGCGAAAACGGTTTGCGGATGAAGTCGTCGGCGCCCATCTTGAGCCCGAACAACTCGTCGATCTCCTCGTCCTTAGAGGTGAGGAAGATCACCGGCATGTCGGACTTCTGGCGCAATCGCCGCAGAGTCTCCATGCCGTCCATACGCGGCATCTTGATGTCGAGAATGGCGAGGTCGGGCGGCGATGTCTTGAAACCGTCGAGCGCCGAAGCGCCGTCGGTATAAGTCATGATCCGATAACCTTCGGCCTCGAGTGCGATCGAGACCGAGGTCAGGATGTTGCGGTCGTCGTCGACGAGAGCGATGGTCGGCATGAAGCCCCTGTCTGGCATTCGCCCCCGGCTTTGAAGCCCGGAAAGCAAGGCCGAAATGTGGCAAATCCCCGACAAACGCATGATTCGTCAAAGGGCTGGTTAGCATAGCTCCCATCGGCCTTAAGCGCCAAGGCCAAGTTCGAGGCCAAGTTGACGCGTCGCGAGGAGCCAATCCGCTGTTTCACGCCGGCGGCTGCGCTTGGTAAGGATACCTCCTGCAGTGGAGGCGCCAATGAAACCGACCCCGGATTTCAACCCAGCGGTCGCCGGCAAGAAGCTCCTGCGCGAGGGCCGTTCGGGCGCATTGGCGACCCTCATGGCCGGCTCCGGCGATCCCTATTGCTCGCTGGTGAATATGGCGACCGCGGCCGACGGCGCGCCGGTCCTGCTGATCTCGCGGCTTGCCGTGCACACCAAGAATATTCTCGCCGATCCACGCGTCTCCGTGATGATCGACGAGCGCAAGGAAGGCGATCCGCTGCAGGGTGCCCGGATCATGCTGATGGGCAGCGCGGCGGCGACCGATGATCCCGACCTACGCCGGCGTTATCTCGATCGCCAGCCCGAGGCCGAGATGTTCGCGGGCTTTGCTGATTTCGCCTTCTACCGGGTGACGCTCAAGGCCGCGCACCTCGTCGCCGGTTTCGGTCGCATCGTCGATCTCAAGCCGCAGGACATTTTGACCGAGACCGCCGACGCGGCCGAGCTCGTCGCGGCCGAGCCCGAGATCCTTGCGCACATGAATGACGATCATGCCGACGCGATCCGGCTCTATGCCACCAAGCTGCTGGGCGCGCCCGACGGCGAATGGCGCTGCGTCGGTTGCGACCCCGAGGGGCTCGAGCTGCAGCTCGACCGCGCGGCGCTGCGACTGCCATTCCCGCAGCGCGTGCGCGCGCCGGGCGTGCTGCGGGTGGTGCTCAAGCAAATGGCTGACGCGGCGCGCACGGCGTGACCGCGCCGCGCCGATCCGCGCTCGCGGTCCATGCCACGCGAGCGGCCTACAGCTATCGCCGCGATCCTGCCGTTCCGGAATTTCCCGACGACCGCCCGATCATCATCTTCGACGGCTATTGCGCGCTCTGCTCCGGCTGGGCCCAATTCGTCTTGCGCCACGATCGCCACGGGCTCTACCGGCTGCTGCGCGCCCAGTCGCTGCTCGGCCGCGCGCTCTATGTCCATTACGGGCTCGATCCCGAGGACTATGAGACCAACATCCTCATCGCCGACGGCATCGCCTGGTTCGAATCGGAGGGCAGCATCCGCATGGCCGAAGGCCTGGGCTGGCCGTGGTCGCTCGCTGCCGGCGTGCGCATCCTGCCGCGCCCGTTGCGCGACCGGCTTTATTCGTTCGTCGCGCGCAACCGGCTGCGCTTCTTCGGTAGGCGCGAGACCTGCTACGTTCCCAACGCGGGCGATGAAGATCGATTTCTGGGATGACGCCGAGCCGGCTGGCCAACGAGCGCGTGGCGCTCTATCGGCGTGTCCTCGGCGAGGCCTGGGATTCGCTGCCCGCGCCGCTGCAAGCCATGCACGATGTCGAGAGCGAGCG
>JGI12053J15887_10000147_pt1 | contig 24137 bp, 24 predicted proteins | sample MedBloCAOM1_O3_FD_15887 | JGI IMG/M metagenome (IMG submission 15887)
TCGCAGATCATGATGGCGGCGCGTACCGTCGTCCCGCTTCCGCGCCTGGTGGCGCCGGCCAGAATGAGCTCGCCGGCATGCGACCCGACATAGGTCTCGAGAAGCGTTCGCGCCAACCGGTTCTTGATGCGGATTTCGCTGACCAGCGCCAAAACCGGCAACAGTTTCAACAGGCCGCCGATATGCGCGTCGTCGAAACCTCCGGGCCGGTCGGTTGCAAAGGTCACGAGATGCCGCTTGCCGAGCGTATGATACAGTGGCCATGCCACATAGTCTGTCAGGCCATTCGCCCGCATCTCGTCATAGACGGCGTGCTTGCGGCCCAGCGGTGGATCGCGTTCGAGATTCTCGCGCACCTCCGTGGCACCATCGTGGATTTCGTTGGCGGGACTATCGATGTATTCGGATCGTTCCCTGACATCGTAGTCTACTCTCGCAATCTCGGCTTCGCGCATCCCGTCGGCCCACATGATCCGGGCGCCGAGCCACTGCGGATGGTGGATCAGGATATGAAGTGACGCACGCTTGACGGGAATGCCCGCTCGCTGGAGCCGGACACACAGCTCAGCGAAAATATTGTCAATGAAGCGCTCATCGAGCGTGTCGTTTGTCAGCCAGTGCATAACGTCTCTGTCAGAATGCGCGGTGACGGGATCGATGTTTGGCGGCGCGTTCATATCTTGCTCCTGAGCAGTGACCTGGATCGACGGTATGTTATATGTCGTGTCCCCGCTCGACGGCGTCAACGGAGTCCGCCGCAATCTGCTTGCGCACATCGGGTCACCGGTATTTGTCCGGCACCCGGTGGGCCAGGCTATTGCGATCATCGTGAGGGCCGACACTCGTATCAGCCTCATCGGATATCGTCGCATGAAAGTGCGCCGGCGCCGAACGGAAAGCCGATAGTCATTGTCCGTGGGTGACCAGCACGTAGCGGCACGCGGCAGAGAGCTTTGGACGGTTTTCCTTGAGGCAAGCCAGAATGGTAAAATCGCCCTGATCCATCAGCTTGCGACAGAAACGCTGCACGTCGGGTGCGCAAGCCTTCTCGTCCTGGTCCGTGCCGCTGTGCGCAAGTGCGCTGACCGAAACCGGGACAGACAGTAGGAAGAGCGCCACCACGAATTTTTGCATTGTGTTGATTCCTTCAGACTTCAGACAAATCCGGCGAGCGTCGAAGCGCCGTTCATTCCATCACCATCGCATGGTCGCTGCCTTCCGCGGACGGTGCGCTGCGCAGCAGGAGGACCAGGGGGATTGCAGCGAGTGAAAGGATCATCATCAGCTTGAAATCGTCGATATAGCTGATGATGGAAGCTTGCGTTTGTATCACCTGGTCGAGCGCAGCACGTCCACCCGCTGTCCACGGGCTCCATGCTTGCAGCACGGCGCTGTTGTCGAATGCGTGATTGAACGCCGTGACATGGCTTGCGATGGTTGTGTGATTGACCTGATTGTTTCTTATCAGCAGATACGAAACGACCGATATGCCGATACTGGATCCGACGTTACGGGAGAGATTGTATAGACCAGTCCCGTCGGCTCGTTGCTCGGGCGCAAGCGTCGCAAACGTGACAGTCGTAAGCGGAACGAACAGAAATCCAAGCCCGGCACCCTGGACGAAACCGGTCACCGCAATTGTCCATTGCGATACGTTCGGATTCCAGCCAGTCATGTCGTACATCGCCCACGCCGTCAGCAGCAGTCCCACCACAAGAAGCAATCGTGTGTCCACTTTTCCGATCAGACGGCCGACAAGGAACATGCAGCTCATCGTGCCCAATCCGCGCGGCCCCATGACGAGACCCGCCGTTACGACGGGGTAGCCCATCAGCGTCTGCAAATACGGGGTCAACAGCGCCATCGATGCGAGATAAGTGACGCCGACGATGAAGATGAACAGCATTCCGACCGAAAAGTTTCGATCCAGAAACAGTTTCGGATTCACAAATGAACGCGTCGCGGTAAACGTGTGGACGAGGAAGATGTAGAGGGCGGATACGCAAATCGTTGCCTCGATTAGAATCTCGAACGAGGAAAACCAGTCAAGTTGCGCGCCACGATCCAGAAACACTTGCATCGCAGCGATAGCGACGCTGAGGCTGCCAAACCCGAGCCAATCCATCCTGGCCGCCGCCGAGATTTTCGTTTCCTTCATAAAGAACGAGATGCCCGCGAAGGCAAGCGCGCCGATCGGCACGTTGATATAGAATACCCATCGCCAGCTGTAGTGGTCGGTCAGCCAGCCGCCGATCACCGGTCCCAGCACTGGTCCCACCATGACCGACACGCCGAACAGCGCCATCGCCGAGCCGCGCTCCTCGGGGGTGTAGATATCAAGCAGGATCGATTGCCCGATCGGAACCAGAGCCGCACCAAAAAAGCCCTGCAGCAATCGGAATGCAACGATCTCCAGCAGCGACTGCGCGATGCCGCACAGGACCGACGCTGCCACGAACCCGGCGACGGCCACCATCAGGACGCGCTTGCGACCGAACCTGTTGGCAAGAAAGCCCGACGGCGGCGTCATGATCGCGGCAGCAACGATATAGGACGTCAGGACCCAGTTGATCTGGTCGGCGCTGGCGGAAACGCTGCCCTGCATATAGGGCAGCGCGACATTGGCGATGGTGGTATCGAGCGCCTGCATGACGACGGCCAGAATGATGCAGGCCGTAATGGCGGGACGATTGATCGGCTGCGGGACAACGACGCCGTCAGCCACGGTCGGCTCCTGATGATCCAAACCATCCGGTCAGGAAACTCGGGAAACCGCGCTCATGTCCGGTCGCCACGCTTAGCTCGACGCTCATTCCAACTCGCAATTGAGGCTTTCCAGGCGCGTTGGCGACGCTGACGCGCATCGGTATTCGCTGTACGACCTTGACCCAATTGCCGCTGGTATTTTCAGCCGGCAGCAACGAAAAGCTCGATGCCGATGCCGGACTGAGGCTGTCGACGGTCCCGGTCCAGTGCTGGCCCGGATAGCTGTCGACCTCAACCGTCGCCTTCTGTCCAGGTTTGACGTAGGTCAGCTCGGTTTCCTTCGGGCTAGCCTGAACCCAGACATGATCAGTCGAGACAATGTTGAAGCCGGTTGCNGCGGCGGCAAGGTATTGGCCGGGCTGAAGAGACGGCACGTTGGTGACAACACCTGCAAAAGGCGCGCGCACCACCGTGTGCGCGAGCTGGCGCGCAGCCTCGTCTCGTGCGGCCACCGCGTCCTTGTATTTGGGATGGTTTTCGATTGATGCGTCCGGGTCGCCATTCAGGTTGGCAGCAAGCCCTGCGAGCTGTTGCCGCAGCGATGCAAGCTTTTGCTGCGAACCCTGGAGCGTATTGCGGGCGGCATCGTAGGTGGCCTTTGGAGTAAAGTTGTTGGCAATCAGTTGTTCCTGGCGCTGAAAGTTGACCATGTTGAAGTCGGCATCCTTCTGTGCCTGTTCCACCTGGGCCTGCATGTTGCGGTAACTGGACTGAAGCGCAACGAGATCGTTGCGTGTATTTCCGACCTGAGCCTCGGCGCGATCCAACGCCAGTTGAAATTGCAGAGGGTCCAGCTTGAACAGGATGTCGCCCCTGGCGACCTTTTGATTGTCGTGAACCAATACTTGCGTGACGATGCCGGCGACGTCGGTCGACAACCCGACCATGTCGGCCTGGACATACGCATTGTCCGTCGACATGACGGCGCCGCCGGTCACATAAAAGTAGCCGCCCGCGATAAGCGCCACCGGCAGGAGCGCAAACATCAGCGGTCGCCGCCATGATTTTTTTGGCGACGGGGTGCTCGCCGCGACCTGGCTGCCGCGCGGTTCTCCGGACGGCGAGGCTTCGGGCTTGCGATCTTCTGGATGCGGTATCTTCGCCTCCGCCGTCCCAGGCCGTTTGTTTGCAATCGACGGACTGCGGTCAAGACGATGAACACTCGCCTCGACGGCGCGCGCGTTCGTATCCCCGGAATTGGCAGGATTGATCCCTTTCTGATTAGCCATGGTTTACTCTCTTTGGTGCCGCAACCGGCGCATCGCATGCGTCCGTCAGATTTGCTTTCAGTGTCTGCAGTGTGTTCAACAAGCGCTCGGTGTCGGCTTCCGGAACTTCGGCCAGCGCTTCCCCGCGGGTGACCTCGCCGAGCCGGCGTAGCTGCGACAGTTTTGGAGGGGCGGCGGACGTCAGGTGAAGGAGCCAGACCCGCCGGTCGGACGAATCCGGACGCCGCTCGATCAAACCCCGCGTCTGAAGCTTGTCGATGATGCGGCCAAGCGTAATCGGCTCGATTTCCAACAGGTCAGCCAAGCCGCTTTGGTTGATGCCCTCGTTATTCGCCAGATAGGCTAGCACCTGCCACTGCGACCGCGTCAGGCCGGAGCCGCGCGCGTTCTGCTCAAAGCGTCTCCGCAGCAATCGCGCGACGTCGTGCAGTAGAAATCCTAGTGTCGGCGCATTCGATTCCACGGCGGTTCCATTCATAAGCTTGCTCATGATAAGCTTAATATCGTATCTTTCTAGCGCTGCGAGCTCCTCATCACGCATTTGGGAAGTCTGTAATTTGCGGAGCGGGATGATCCGGTTTCAGCGATGCTTAGAATGTTGACGAATGCTGCAAATGAAAATGCTGTATTTATTGCATTCGGTGTTGAGAGGGATTCAGCAATGGATCGCGGCAACCTGGCCGATCTGACAGCGTTCGTCGCTGTTGCCGATCGCCTAAGCTTTCGAGCCGCGGCGTCGCAGCTCGGAGTTTCACCATCGGCGCTCAGCCATTCGATGCGGCAGCTGGAGGAGCGCCTCGGCGTACGCTTGCTGAATCGCACGACGCGCAGCGTATCGGTGACCGATGCCGGCTTGCGGTTGCTCGAGCAACTTCGGCCGGCAATCAATCAGATCGCCGGCGCGCTCGAAGATTTGAACCAGAAGCGCTTGCGGCCTATGGGGCGGCTGCGGATTTATGCGGTGCACGTGGCAGCGGCGGCGGTCATCACACCGATCTGGGGACGCTTCTTGTCGACATACCCGGAAGTCCATTTGGAACTCGCGGTGGGCGAAGCGCCGATCGATCTCGTGGCGAAGGGATTCGACGCCGGAATTGGACCGCGCGACCGGGCGCCGGCCGATCTGATTGCCGTTCGGGTAATGGAGCCAATGAAGGTAGCAGTAGTTGGTGCGCCGACTTATTTTGCACGACGGCGGCCGCCACGCACGCCCGAAGATCTTGCCCAGCACAACTGCGTTCAATATCGTATGGCGGGTGACGGCGCCATTTTCGCATGGCCGTTCGAGCGCAATCGCCAGTCGCGCCGGATTTCGGTAGATGGGCGAGTGATGGTCAACGACGCCGACCTCGCCGTTCGCGCGGCGGTTGACGGGCTAGGCATCGCCTACACCATCGAAGCTCTCGCCGAGCCGTTCCTGCGCTCGGGGCAGCTGGTCCGAGTGCTGGAGGACTGGTCGCCGACCTTCGAAGGATTGTTCCTGTATTATTCCGGGCACCGGCAGGTTCCGGCCACGTTACGCGCCCTCATCGACATGATCCGCACCGCCCGCTCGAAGCCGGGCAAGAGCTTGCTCAAGAATCCATTTACGAAGTTCTGAGCGCTTCGACAGGCGTAGAAAGTTCGGCCCGGCACACCGTTACAGCGTTGTGAATGCCCGCAACTCCTCGCGCACGACTTCGCTGAAGTCCTTGAGCAGATCGATTCCATATCCGCTCCGCACCAATTCATGGAATTCGCAAATTGTCTTACGAGGTGCAAAGTAGGCGTCGATTGTTGCCCGCATGACTTTCTCGGCGCACGCGACCGTTTGCGGCGCGGACTGGACCCGCATCCTGCTGATCATAGCGTAGAGGGCAACGAATTCCTGAACGTTTGGCTCGTTGCTCACAATGGTTTCACCGTATGCCTTCGATGCGGCGGCAATGAACTCCTTGTAGAGATCGTCTCGCCGCGCCATTTCGCGGGCGATTCTGACTTTCCCTTGCTTGCGCAGGTTGGCTCAGCCAGGTCGCGACGCCCAACGTCAGGCCGCCGACAACCGATCCGGCAAGATAGTGTCGAAAGGTATGCGATATCCATATAGCCCTTAATCCCTNCCGGTGAGCCGGCCATAGGAAGTATCGACCATGCCTTCGCTATTCACGGCCGTCATCAGCGAGATCGAAGGTGGAGACACCCTCGCGGACGCGGCCCTGAAGTCCTATCCCCTGCTGTTGGTGAGAGCCGCCGAGGGGTACTCGGCGGCTCTCGCGCATCGACGATCNATCGGGGTCTCGATCGCCGGCGCCGACTGTGAATGGTTGAAATGCGCTTTAGCCATTGGTTCCCCGGCATTTGGAATGGATGTGTGAAGGGTTTCCAGCCGTGCCACCAGTTGAGCGCGACGACGGCGAGAAGCAGCGCGAGGCATAAGCTCATTTGGTATTCCCTCCGCTCGTTTTACCTGATTGTTCCACCGAGCTTTGCCCGTAGCGCCCTCCGGATTCCAGCACGACACTGCTGTCGGATGGACGCGGAGGTACAACGCCATGCCCAGAGCTACGCCAAAGGGTGCAAACAGCAATCCTGCGTCTATTGCATTCTCTGCTGAGCGAAACTCAGGAATGATGACGGTGATTTGGTGGATCATGGGGTGAGGAAGGCGTGGTCCTCTTTGCGCACGAAGTGGTCATTCCATAACCGCTCATTACGCGAACCCGAGGGAACGTCCCCCGCCCCGCCTGCAGACTGATAAGATTTTCTATCTTTGCTTATCAGTCAGCGAACTGACTTCATTTGTGCAATTTGCTTATGGGTAGGCCAACTGACTCCTTTTCGCGACTTGGAAGAACGGCGGAAAATCAGCGAAGTCAGCGCTGTGATGTATCGGTCGGCTGCCGATCCAACAGAATATCCTTCATCCTGATTTCCAGAGCAATTCTCACGTTCGGGTGCGTCAGAATATAGAAACGACCGTCCTTGACCGCGTCGATCGTGATCCTTGCGACATCGGCGGCGGACAGCCTCCCTGATTTGATCGCCTGTCTAATGCGATCCGAGTACTGTTCCGCCGCAGGGTTGGAGGCCGCGAGCTCCGCGGGCCGGTTGCGTTCGGAGTTTGATATCCCGGTATCCACAAATGCGGGGCACAGCACGGATACGCCAATCGGCGCATTCTGCGCGCGCAACTCGTGATAAAGGCATTCCGTCATCGCGACGACGGCGTGCTTGCTCGCGGCATAGACGCCGGAGCCCTCGGGCGCAAGCAGCCCCGCCGCGGAGGCCGTGTTGACGATGTAAGATTCTTCTTCTTGCGCCAGCATCCGCGGTACGAAGCTGCGCAGCCCGTGAACCACGCCCATCACATTGATTCCAAACGTCCACTTCCAGTCGTCGAGCGTGGCCGTCCAGATCGGCCCCGCCGTTCCAACGCCAGCATTGTTGAAGAGCAGGTGGCATGCGCCAAAACGGCCGTAGGTCGACTCTGCCAAATGCTCAATGCTGTCCGCGCTGGAGACGTCACTGCCAATCGCGAGGGATTCGGTGCCAGGCTTGAGCAGCGCGACGGTGGTTGCTAAACCGCCTGAATCGATATCCGTGAGAACAACCTTCATTCCTTCGTTAGCGCAACGAATCGCAAATTCACGACCAAACCCACTGGCCGCGCCTGTAATCACCGCGACCTTTCTGTGAAGCACTTTCATGGCGAGTCCTGGTGCGAAACACGTCGGGAAATGCGGTTGCTTTCGGTTCTTTGTATTGAAAGCGGTACGCTCATCGGGATCGCAACATCGATAGCTCGCCCCGGCCTGTCATGAAGCTGGTCGTCACACGATCACGCATGCGCGGCTTCTTGAGCCGCTACATCTGATCGCGCCTCACCATTTCGTTTCTCTTGCGTCGCTCACACAGACCGCTCCCTAGTTGCCCACCCGATGTTCGATGCGTCAGCTTACCACCATTTCCTAAGCAGCATACGTCTCTGTATCGGCAGAATCGTTAGTTCGCCGTCAAGATTTCCCCGAAACGCTCCCATTGCTTGCCGTCGAAACGCATAAACTGCATTTGCTTGAGCGGCACATGGTTATCAGGCGTGGTATTAACCTCGATGCCGGGCAAGAGCATTGGCAGTTCGAGGTCTCTGATCGAATAGGCATGCTTGTGAATGTTCTCCGGGCTCAAGTCGTTTCCGGCGGCTTTGAGCACGTGTTCAAGAGCCATCGCGAAATTGTACCCGAATACATAGTTCTGGTCGCGAATATCTCCGTCTGGCGCATACTTTGCCATGAACTCGCGCCAGTCCTTTACACCGCGATCCCCACTCCAGGTGGGGTCCATCGGATCCTTCGCGAAGGCCGTCGAAATGATACCAATGCCGGCCCCCAGTCCCGCGACCTCCATCACGGATGAAACCCAGATTGAAACGTTGCTCAGAAACCTTGTCGGCTTCCACCCGATCTCGTGGGCCTTTCGAATGGCTTGTGCCGCGAACTTCGGAGTTGCGGCGATCAGAAAGACGTCTGCCTCGGATGCCTTTAACCTCACGACCTGGGAGTCAATGGTTGGTTCGGTGACCTCATAGGTTGCCACGGAGACGACCTGCTCGAATCTGGATCCAAGAATATCTCTCAAGCCCGCCAGATAGTCACGGCCAAAGTCATCGTTCTGGGCCAGCACGGCAATCTTCGTTGCTTTCAATTTATCAACGGCGTGCTTGGCATAAAGCCGCGCCTCAAGGCGGAAAGGAGCTTGAATTCCCATCAACGCCTTTGGGAACTGGGAAATATCGCCAAACTTCGACGCGCCCGACGCCAGGAAGAGCTGAGGAACGTTCTTTGCGTGTAGGTATTTCGCGATGGCGTTGTTTTGCGCGGTACCGAGCGAAGAGAATATCAGGGCGACCTCATCACTTTCGACCAGACGGCGCGTCTGCTCAACCGTTCTGGGAGGTACGTATCCGTCGTCGAGCGAGATCAGCTTGATCTTGCGACCATATATGCCGCCCCTGTCATTGACCAGATTGAAGTACGCGATCTCCGCCTTGCCGAGAACACTGTAGGCGGAGAGCGGGCCACTATAGGGCATGGTCTGCCCGATCCGGATTTCGCTATCCGTGACGCCACGTTGCTCGGCGCTTTCTGCGGACACGCTGAAAGCAAGGAAAGCTGCAGTCACAAATAGAGATCGAATGGTTGTCTGGTACACGACCTTCCCCTTATGCGCGTTCGGTGGCAGGAGCGTCCACAACTCGCCCAGCACCAGCCGGAATCTTCTCTTCAGCGGGGTAGCGATAGGGACCAAGAGAGAGTATCGCCGCGCTTGCGATAAGCATGAACGCGCCAAATGTCCAAAGGGCGGGTTCGTAGGAATGCAGCCGCTCGAAAGCCAAGCCCATCATGAAGGGTCCGATAGCCGAACCTACGACGAAGCTGGCGAACAGGTATCCGTACAACTGCCCGAACCGTTTCATTCCGAAATATCGCGACGTAAGATATCCGATCATGTCAATTTCGGTGCCGGACGCCAGACCGAGACTGATAATGCCCGCAACCGGTGAGATGGTGCTGCCGAGCAAGTAGATCCCGAGGCACGGGAGCATGAAGAAGGACGCCGCCACGAAAGGCGCGAAGATTTTGTCAACCAGATATCCGGATAGCAGACGTCCAGCCATCGTAGAGAGACCAACGGCAACCATCAGGGTCGCCGCCGCCTCGGGTGAATAACCCTTGTCCGTCAAGAGAGGTACTGTGTGCACGACCAACCCTTGGGTCACGGTCGACACCAGCAACAGGGCGCACGCGATCAGCCAGAACTGGCGACCGCCAAGCACCTCTCGCACCTCAAGGTCGGGCAGCCGGTCCTGGGAAGCAGGAGATTGCGCCTGCACGTCAGCGGCCGCGGTCTTTGGCTTGGTCGGCTCGCGAATGAACAGAAACACTGCCGGAAAGGCCACAATCAGCGTGAGCAGGCCCAGACCGGCATAGGCGGCGCGCCAACCGAAATTGCCGATGAGAAACTGGGTGTACTGGGGGACCAGCGCCGCTCCCAGACCGATCCCGCTCATCGTTATTCCCAAGGCCAGTCCTCGTCTGTCGTCAAACCAGGCAGAGACGCATTTTGCATAACCGAGAGGCCCCTGGCCCGATCCCAGAACGCCGGTGACGGCAAATAGCAGCATGAACACGACGACTGATTCTGGGGTCAGGGCAATGAGTGCGACGCTTGAGGCGCAAAGGACAACGATCGGAAGCAGGACGGTTCGGACGCCCCAGCGATCCATCAGTGATCCCACGAAAGGAATGGTGAGTGCAGAAAAGATTGCAGCAACGCCGCCGGCGGCAGAAATGCTCGCACGATCCCAGCCAAATTCCTGATTCAGCGGTTTGATGAAGAGGCCCAACGTGTAGAGAATTACCGGCCCTTGAGCCACGAGCATTGACAGCATCGCGCCGAACACGATCCACCATCTGTTTCCGAAGGCTGCACCTTGCGACATGTTTCCCTTCCCCGCTCTTTTCGATTCGATCGACGTCGCTCAGTGCCCGCACTTCGCAAGGGCATCCCGGGCGGCCTCTTCCGCATCGTGCTCGAATACCCACTTTCCCTGCGCCATCCATTCACGCAGGCGCTCAGCCTTCTCCGAGGGGTTCTCGTGCTCGGAGCGATAGAGTTTGCCTGCGGCGCGCGCGAGCGCCTGGACGCGGCTGGTCCGCGCAAGCCTGAGCGCCTCATAAAGCTTCAGACGGCCTGCGACGTCGGCGGCAGTANATCCTTCGAGAAGCACGGCAAGCGTGATTGCATCTTCAATCGACTGACCGGCCCCTTGGCCAACGTGGGGGACCATGGGATGTGCCGCATCGCCCATCAGCGTGATGCGGCTGGTCGACCAGTACGGCAACGGGGCGCGATCGTAGATGCCCCAACGAAACGTCTCGTCGAGCGAATTGATGGTGTCCTGGACGGGCTTGTCCCAACCGGTATACTCGGCAGCCAGCGCCTTGAGGTCGCCCGGCGCAGACCATGATTCCTCTGACTCTGTGTCGGTGGGAACGAAAGCCACCATGTTGATCAACCGCCCGTTGGCGACGGGATAAAGCAGAAAACTCCGGCCTGATCCGAGCCAAAGCGCGGGGTCCTTGAGATCGTTGGCCCACGCCAGCCGTTCGGCGGGAATCAGTCCCCGGTACGCCATGATTCCTTCGCTCGTCGGACGACTTTGCAGCCCGATTTCGCGCTGGACGACGGAACGAATTCCGTCAGCGCCGATCACAACGTCTGCGTCCGCAGAAGCGCCATTCGCAAACGAAAGATGCACCCGATCGCCGTCTTCCTTGAGCTGGATGCACCGGTGGCCGAGAGCGACCGTTCTGTTCGGTAGTGGCGCAAACAGAAGGTTCAGGAAGTCCGCGCGATGAACGTTGTACCCCTGACCGCCATCTGGCGAAAACGCGGGTGCTGCCGGCCCCGTAGGGGTCGTGATAGCCTCACCGTGCGACGTGCGCAGTGTAATGCCGTTGATTGGCGAGCCGATCTTCCGCAGTTGATCATCGAGACCGATGCGTTTCAGCAAGCGAGCGGCGTTTGGGTGGATCGAGACTCCGGCTCCGATCTCCCTCAAGACCTCTGCCTGCTCGAAGACGCTCACATCGAGACCTCGCGCCCGAAGCGCGAGCGCAGCGGTCAGACCTCCGATTCCACCGCCGACGATTGCAATGCGAAGCGAACTGGGCATTTCACTCAGACCTTTGCTGTCAACCGCAAACACGGACCATACGAACCGGGCAGTTGCGGTTATCCGCGGATTCTTGGCTGATATGCCGAAAAGGCGTTTGTCAGATCAGCGATCACACGTTCCAGGCGTGTCGGTCAGTGCACTCGACTTTTCGAACAGAAGCATCGAGTTCAAAGCCGTGGCTTTTGGCTAAGTTTTGGTACCACTTCTTATCCTATACGATCGTAAAGTTTAATCAAGAGAAAAATGAAACTGGAATCCGGAGTGAAGCCCACGCAGGCCTGGGCGGTTGCGCGCCGGCGGCCGCCGCTGCCATCCGTTCGATTGAGGGGACCCCGGCGAAGCAGCCGGGTCTTCTGGTCTGGCCCACTTCGTTGGCTGCGGCCTAGCTCCAAGCAGACCTAATTCTGCCTGCTCTCAGCGCTTGCTCGGTTCGTTGACCCGGGCAGGCTTCGCGCGCGCATTTTTTCCAAAGACTGTTTCGTCCACAAGGCGCCAGTACGCTTCGATGACCTTCGCATTTTCGGCAGATAGTCCACTCGTAACCTGCATTTCAGGCCCGAATCCGGAGAGCGTCGCGGTAAGACTGACCATCATGTAGTGGAACAGGATGGGATCAACCGCGGGAAGAAGCCCTTGCTTCTGAGCCGCAACAATCTGGGGGATCAATCGTCCAAGGAGCGGCGCCAATACCGTTTCCGCAAGCCATTTCAGCCGCGGATTGTTGGTAAACGCCTCCTGCCGCATGAACCGGTGAAATTCGGGAAATGCGACGGTGTAACGGAAGAGCGTCGCATATTCCTCCCGCAATCGAGCGAGCGGTGGCAAATCGGAGTTTTCTGGCGCCGACGTATCCCACCCTGCCCTGATCTGCGCGAACGCGTATTCAGCCGCTGCTCGCCAGAGAATGTCCTTGCTTCGGTAGTGGTATGTAATGAGAGGATGTTGCAGACCAAGCCGATCAGCAATCGCGCGAATGCTCGCGCCTTCGAATCCTCGTTCGGCGAACTCCGCAATTGCTGCATCCAGGATCGCGCCTCGCGTCTCAACCGAGCGCTGTTGTTCGGCTCTCTTGCGCGGACGCCCTCGCCGCTCCACGGTCGATTTCAGTTTTGCGCTCTTCGCCATGTTCATTGGCTAACACGCCTGCAGGGGAGACGCCAAGGGCGTGAACTACTGCGGCGACCTCTTGTTGTTGGCAGCGACGAAGCTTGGCGGCCTGGTACTCCCGGAATGCAACTCTCTTGCAAGTCCAAAGCTATATTCGACGGTGCTGATGCCCCCTTTCAACCGGGACGAACAACGAGAGATGGCTTAATCCCAAAAACAGCATCGCTTTCCAGATATTCATCGCCATCGAAAAAAGATGAGTGACAAGGGTCCGATAGCCCGGCGCGCTGATCATGAAATGAGTGTGCGCGGGTCGGAAAGGATGTCGCCCCATTGCCGCAAGCAACTGACCCGCGAGACCGTCATCTGAAATTGGATAACTGACAGGCATGATCGTTCGGAATCGATAGGTACCTGCCATATCGGTCCGAAAGCTCGCCCTCAGGTGACCCTGTGGCTGATCCCTGTCCTGAACGTCATACAGTTGATTGGGAGCAGTCTGCCAAACCTCTATCAGCGCGTTCCCGACCGGCTGCCCCTCCGGGTCAGTGACACGGCCGCTCATCACCAACGGCTCACTCGCCTCCTCCCGAAGCAGGATACTGTCGCCTTGCGCAAGTTCACGCTGATGCCCGGCATAGAACGGACCGAGGACTGTCGAGTCACTGATGCCCGGACCTGCTACATTGTCGACCGCGTCAACGAGCATCGAAACCCCCAGAATGTCCGAGAGCAGGATAAGCTCCTGGCGGCTTTCGGAACACTTCTTGCCCGCGCGCGTAAGGAAATCGATGGCTTGCCACCATTCGCCTTGCGTTATCTTCGCTTCCCGGACGATCGCATGCAAATGGCGGATCACGACCTCCATGACCTCCTGCAATCTGGCGCTCTTCGCGTTGCCCATGCGATCGATGACATCGCGCGTCAGTTCTGGAAAGACTTCCGCTATGGGAGCAGCCTCGTCTTTGTCGGCCATGACGTCACCTGTGCTCCTGCTCAAGACGGCCGGCGGCCGTGAAAGGCTTCCTCAAGAAGGGCCCGAATCGGGTCCAGCTCGATTGGACGCGGATTCCAGTAAGCGGACTGGAGCGCCGCATCGGCCGCTTTGTCGAGGTCGGACTCTGACATTCCGATCTGCCGCAGTGAGGTAGGGGCGCCATTCGTTGCAGCAAGATCGAACAATGCGCCAGCCGCTTTACTCGCGCCAAGCGCGCGCGCAACACGATCAAGGGCGGCCGGTGCTGCGCTGGCGTTGTACGCAGCGGCATGCGGCAAGATCACGGTGTGGGTCTCCGCGTGTGGAAGACCAAAGGTCCCGCCAAGAACGTGGCATAGCTTGTGATGAAGCGACATCCCGACAGCGCCGAGGCACGATCCGCAGGCCCAGGCTCCGAACAGGGCGTCGGATCGGGCATCGCGATCGGCAGGGTCCGAAACAATCCGGGGCAGCGCGCGTCCGAGCGCGGCGATTCCCTGCTCCGCGAGATTGGAAATGACCGGGTTGGCTTCCCTCGCGTACAGAGCCTCCACGCCGTGTGCGATCGCGTTGATGCCGGAAACCAGCGACAGGCTCTGGGGAAGGCCGTAAGTCAGCTCTACGTCGTATACGATCACTTCGGGAAGGACCTTCATGGAGCGGATGGTCGATTTTCTCCCCCCATCCGTCTCGCCAAGGATCGGGGTCGCCTCCGAGCCCGCGTAAGTGGTCGGAAGCACGATCTGCGGGAGGTCGGTCCGGAGCGCCAAAGCTTTCCCGAGGCCGATCGTCGACCCGCCGCCAAGGGAGACGAGACAATCGGCGTTGCAGGCAACGAGCTTTTTCATCACGCGTTCGGTGACGTCGGCCGGTGTGTGCATGACGGCATCGGCCGAAAGGTGAACAGCCTTCTCGCCCAATGCTTGCATTAACCGCGTTGCGCCAACGGATGCGTGATGCGGATCCGACAGAACGAGGGCGCGTTTGCAACCCATAGCATTCATCTTGTCGGCAACACGCGGGAGCGTTCCAGCCCCGAAAACGACACGCGCGGGCAGCGCCGTATATTCAAACGCCTCCATGCTCGCCCAACAATCCATGTTCCTTTGTTGCGCGGGCGAATTCCTCGATCATCGCCTCACGCATCGCAAATTTCTGGACCTTGCCGGTTACGGTTGACGGAAAACTCGCGACGAAGCGGATATGGCGCGGAATCTTGTAGTGAGAGATCCGTTCCTGACAGAACCTGCGGACTCCTTCCTCGTCGAGCGCGGCGCCGGACCTAGTGACGATCCAGGCACAGAGTTCTTCGCCGTATCTGGTGTCCGGTACCCCGAACACCTGGACGTCCTGAATATCGGGATGGCCATACAGATACTCTTCGACTTCGCGCGGATAGATGTTTTCTCCGCCGCGGATAACCATGTCCTTGATCCTGCCGACGATGCGGCAATATCCATCGTCATCGATGGTGGCCAGGTCTCCCGTATGCATCCAGTTGGCTGAATCGATGGCTTCCGCTGTCCGGGCTTCGTCATTCCAATAGCCGAGCATGACCGAGTATCCCCTGGTGCACAGCTCGCCGGCTTCGCCGCGCGACACGATCCGGCCATCTCGGTCGACGATCTTGACTTCCAGGTGCGGCTGTATCCGTCCGACCGTGGAGACGCGCAGCTCGAGCGGATCGTCACGGCTGCTTTGGAAGCTCACCGGGCTGGTTTCGGTCATTCCATAAGCGATCGTTATTTCGCTCATGTGCATTGTCGATGCGACTTCCTTCATGACCTCGATCGGGCACGGAGCGCCTGCCATGATTCCGCGACGAAGCGAGCTGAGATCGAAGCGGGCGAACTCAGGGTGGTTCAGCTGGGCAATGAACATGGTCGGCACCCCGTAGAGCACGTCACAACGTTCTGCTTCGACCGTTTCCAGCGTCTTTAGCGGATCAAAGGACTCCGACGGATAGACCATCGTTGCCGCATGGGTCACACAACCAAGATTGCCCATTACCATGCCAAAGCAGTGGTACAGCGGCACGGGAATGCAAACCCTTGAACCAGGCCCGATCCCAGTCGCTTCACCTACAAAGAAGGCATTGTTGATCAGGTTGTGGTGCGAAAGCGTTGCTCCCTTCGGCAATCCGGTGGTGCCACTAGTAAACTGGATATTGACGGCGTCATCCATCTGGATCGTAGCCGACAAGGATTTCAGTCGTTTGTTACCGGCTTGCTTGCCTCTCTCCACGATCCAGTCGAACGACAGGCAGCCATCGTGCTTACCCACAATCGAGATGACGTGTCGCAGTTCTGGAAGACGCGCGCTATGCAGCTCACCGCTTCCGATTCCGAGCTCCGGAACGAGTTTGCGAATCATTGCGATATAGTCACTGGTCTTGAAGCGAGCAGCGGTTATCAACGCGCGACATCCCACGGCTCGCAAGACGTGTTCCAGCTCACTCAGGCGATAGGCGGGATTGATATTGACCAGAATCAGGCCAGCCTTCGCCGTCGCAAACTGCGCGATCGTCCATTCCGCGCAATTTGGGGCCCAAATGCCGACGCGATCCCCCGGCTCCAGACCGAGCGCTAGAAGTCCGGAAGCGAACGCGTCGGAACGCATCTTGAGCTCCGCGTAGGTCCAGCGAATTTTCTGGTGCGCAACAACCAGCGCGTCGCGGGACCCGTCCGTCGCACTCACTTCATCCAAGAGAGCGCCGATGGTCTTCCCGATCAGTGGCGGACCGCTGTTACCATGCATATAGCTTTCGCGTGGCACGAATACCTCCGATCATATTCGGATCCGGTACGACTGGCGGCGTTTCACCGGCACCAGTCGCAGTCGATCTACTTACCCTCGAACACAAGGGTCGGCGGCTCGATATCCTTATTGAAGGCATCCGCCGTATTGGCAAAGCCCCGCTGTGCATCCGGGCCGTCATAGAGCTCCATGGCCACATCAAGCATCACGAGGTCCGCGGCGGCCACGCCTCCGCTTGACCACGCCTTGAGCAACGTGCGCGTCGCGGCGTACGATCTGGTCGGCCCGGTCGCGAGCTGCTTCGCCAATGCGGCACCGGTCGCGGCGAGCTCCTTCTCCGATACCACATGCGTCGCGATTCCAAGCTCACCGGCTTCGCGTCCGGAAATCGGCTCGCCCAGCATGGCGAATCGTGATGCCCGGGCACGACCGGCGCGTTCGGCGATGCGCTGCAAGGCGCCGGCGATCGGCAACATAGCTGTCGTGACTTCTACACAACGGAAGATGGCATTGTCAGCCGCGACAAGAAAATCGCAAGCCAGCGCCAGTTCGAAGCCGCCGCCGAAGGCAATCCCCTGCACTACCGCTACTGTCGGTATTTTCAGTATCTCGATGGCGCGATAGGAAACGTTCACGTCGGCAACGAACGTCCGGAACCAGTTGACATCCCTTCCCGCCCATTCGCGGACTTCGCCGCCGAAGCTGAAATGCGGCCCTTCGGAGCGAACCACCAGCACACGTATGTCGCTTTCACTGGCCTGGTGCACGGCGATTCGCAGAGCCTCGGCAAAGCGCAGATCCAGTCGGTTAAAGGGCGGATTAGCCAGCACGATGTTTCCAATCGCGCCGTCTCGTTCAAATCGGATCGTCGTCATCGTAGCACTTCTCCTTTGGCCGACGTCAGGCCGGGCGCTGACCGGTGGGTTGAGGGATGATGGGCAGCAGCAGATGCGATGGCCGCTCGGCATCTCGATAGATCCTGTGGGTCACTGTCTTGCTGCTGCAAACGTGGTATGGAATGTACTCGACATTAGTCATCGCCCCGGTACCGGTGGGCACATCCATGGACGTGATGTCGACGCAGATCCGGTGACCAGCCTTGAACTGGTTTGCCGTCGCAAGGATCTGTATCCGGTACTCGACCACTTCTCCCGGCTTCACGGGAGCAATCGAATCCTGCGTGAGCTTGTGGAACGGCTCCCAGGGCTTGGAACGCTTCTCATCGAGAGCCCGATAGGACGCTTTCAGCCAGCCCCGCGTCAGTTCGCGCTCGGGCAGCGTCGACGGAACATCGCGTTCGCCCTCGCGCGCGGTACGAACGGACACGTCGGGCCCTACATCCTTGAGCACGACAATCCAGTTGGTGTCTTCCTGATCGATTGACGCGTACAGCGTCAGCGTGATCGGGCCGGCGACGGTGACGTCGTGCGGCAAGGGATCGGTCACGTAGCGCAGCCGCTCGACCTTGGTCGTTCGGGTCACCGGCATTTGCGTGAAAACGTCGGGCTCGCGCGCGGCCGCTCCGAGCTCAGACGCGGGTCGTGGGGGCTCGGTCGACAGGGTCTCCCAATGCGAGAGATAGTACTTTGTCCATTGCGTCTCAGGCAGCGGCCAATCGGTTCCGGTTCGCCACTCGTTGGCGCCCATGAGCCAGTAGCGGACCGGCGGCTCATCCATGATGCCGGTGTTCTGTCCCTTCAGCCAGTGATCGTACCACCGGATGATCTCGTCGTGAAATTGGTGAAATGGCCTATCGAGGTGCGCCGGTCCGGTGAAGATCAGCTTTTTCGGCGCATCGACGTTCTGGAAATAGTGCTGCGCACCGAGCCAATGGAGCTTGTAGGTGTAAGCATAGGCTCCTGAACCCGTGTAGAACGGTATTCTGATTTTCTTGAAATTTTCCGCTGCACGCTCGACAGTGCCCTCGAATTCCCAGGGGTGAGTCATCATGAGATACATGATGAAGGTGCGCTGACCTTTCTGGGTGAGAATGTTGTAGAGATTGATGTATTGCTTGAAGTCCGGGTTCTGCATGGCGCGGCGCCAGAGCTCTTCCTCTGCGGNGGGCAGCTCGGCTGGACGGTCGCGGGACTCATGGACCGTGCTGAAGACATCGAGCAAATAGGGGAACGTGTGCAGCACCCCCCCGGGGTTGAAGTCCCGGAATCCGAACATGCCACCATATGCGCTGCACGCGTCGTATGGAAAGATGGCTTTCAGCGCGGGATGCCCTTGCGCGGCTGCACGCCATTGTTCGCCGGCATAGCCCGAAATACCGACCATTCCGACCTTGCCGTTTGACCACGGTTGCTTCGTGATCCATTCGATCAGGTCGTAGTGATCCGTATCCTCGTGGCCGTAGTGCCCTTCGGACTTGGCGGATCCCCTCGGCTGCGCGATCACATGAACGTAACCATTTGCAATGAAGCGACGCGTGTCGCCCGCCTCTATGGGACCGAACCAGAGCGGTGCGTGGGCCGGTTGCGGCGGCAATATGTCCGCGATGTCGGGGCCTTGAAGGTCCTTGTTGTGCAGGGCCGCCGCATAAAGCACGGGATAGCTGCCCGGCTTGTCCGGTCGATACACATCCACCGCCAACCGCGTGCCGTCCCGCATGGCGACACTGATGTCCCGTTCCTCGATCATCGCTTTTTCTCCGCCCGTTTTCGCGGCGTTGACCGCCGACGCTTTGCAGCAGCAAGCGCAGCATCGACCGACCGTGGTCCCTGCCGCATGCCTCCACTTACCACTTTACTTTACGATCGTAAAGTATAATATTGTGTGGGCCGCGTGCCGGCGTCCTGAAACGAATCCACACTGAACCCTGCAAAGAGAGCTGAACATGGAAGTCACGAGATTTCTGCCGCTGCTTGGTCGCGTACTTATCGGCCTGCCGTTTCTCATGAGTGGTTTCGGCAAGCTCGCCACCTATGGGGCGACGACAGCATATATTGGCAGTGTGGGCTTGCCGTTGGCCCCACTCGGCTGGGCGATTGCCGTTGCCTTCGAGATCGGCGGCGGATTGTTGCTGGTTCTTGGTTTTCGTGCGCGGGAGGTTGCGATTGGTCTAGCCGTGTTCACCCTGGCAGCAGCCGCCTTCTTTCACAGAAACTTCGCCGATCAAAACCAGATGATCCATTTTCTCAAGAACATCATGATGATCGGCGGGCTTTTGCAAATCGCGCATTTTGGTGCCGGACCCTACAGCCTGGACGCACGGAAAGCCGGCGATCCCAAAAATGCTGCAGGTGCGATCGGTTAAGCTGTGCCGGATGCAAGCTGATGAACCAGCACGAGAACTACAACCGAGCGCGACGCTAACAAGCATCAAGCGCGCTCGGTAAGCGGCGTCACGATGGCGCGACCGCGGGTTTCGACACTTACCGTGATGCGTTCGCGAGGCAGGTCAGGATCGCTTCGAAATCATTCAATTTAGCTCATGGTAACAGGGATGAAACATGTCCGGGATATTCGGTGTCCGGCCTTTTTTCTTGATTAATTTTTACATTAGTATAGTATTGCGGGGACGTCACAAAAAATATTGGCTGCCGATATGGCAAGAGTTTTCCAACAGTTCGGGCATTTGTTGAAGAAGATGCTGGAGCAATTAGCTGTCCGTACTGAGGACGGCAGGCTGATCTATCAAGACATGTTGTGCATGAGTTGGGTTGACGTTTGCGACGCGGATGCGTTCAGCCGTCAAGTAGCACCCACCCATGTCTCGCCTCAACCATCGGCGGCTGCCGACAACCAACGATGAAGAACGACAGCCGCAAGGAAGATCGCCACCAAGTGTGGCATCAAGCCCCTTTGAAAGATTTGCCTTCTCGCCAACGAGGTAGGCTTCTCGGGTCCCGTACGCGCCAAATACGGCAGATCCCTGCGCTATAGTCGATCGCCCAGGCCAGACANTCCGAACGTCGCTTTTTCTACTATGAAAATCAACTTTGAGCGGACGTTCGACTTGAACCAAGAGAGCTTTTTATTCTTGCCTTAAATNTCCGCGAAATTTGCTCTTTCCCCGGCTCGATAGCCCGCACGCGACGTGGTGCGCTCAAGATACGGGACGGCGCTGTCGCAGATGCCAACGCCGTAGTCGATCGCCCACGTCAGGCAGGTCGTTAGCAATATGTCGGCGGTGGTGAACTGACTTCCCATGAGATATTCACGGCCGTCGGACAGGGCAACATCGACATGGCGGAGTTGCTGGCGGAAATACTCACCCGCCTTGGTCACCACCTGCGGAGCCTCGCCATAGATATGCGCCAGCCCCTTGTTGGTGCCATGCCGCCTCATGACATAGAGGCTGGTTGAATCCAGTTCGGTTACGATGAAGAAGCACCACTCCAGCCACTTCGCATAAAGCCTCTCGCAATCCGGAACGAGACTGCCGTTGGCCGTCCGGTGTTTGTTGGCGAGATACGCCACAATGGCAGCACTCTCTCCAATGGTCAGGTCGCCGTCCTGCAAAAGCGGAATCTTCTGACGCGGATTCAACGCGGTATATTCCGCCGTCTTGGTCTCACCCGATCGCGGAAGAATCGGCCGCGACGCGTAGGGAAGATCGAGTTCATGAAGCGCCCAGTGCGCGCGTATGGTGCGTGACGTGCCGACACCCCACAAGATAAGGCTATCTGTCATTACCATATCTCCACCGATGGACGCAGATCGAGTTCGTGAGTCCAGCCGTCGCGGGGCTGGCCGTGAAGGAACCAGTAAATCTCCGCAATCGACGAGGTCTTGGTCATGCTATCTGGCGGCAGCGTCGATGCGTCGATTCCCTTGTCCACCATGAAGCGGCGATGAATCTCCGGACTGTCGACGGCGCCGTCCATGATCAGATGAGCCACATGAATATTCTTCGGGCCAAGTTCGCGCGCCATCGACTGCGCAAGTGCACGCAAGCCGAATTTCGCAGCGGCGAAAGCTGCGAAATTCTTTCCGCCACGCACACTGGCGGTTGCTCCGGTAAACAGGATCGTGCCGCGGCCACGCTCGGTCATAACCCGCGTCGCCTCGCGGCCGACGAGAAATCCGGCGTAACAGGCGAGCTGCCATGCGCGAAAGAAAAGCCTTTCGGTGGTTTCCAGGAGCGGCTTTCCGACGTTGGCCCCTGCGTTGAACAGGCAGACCTCGATCGGACCGGCGTCCCTCTCGACTTGCTCGAACAAATTCTGAACGCTCTTTTCATCCCGCGCATCGGTGCTGAAGGCGCGCACGTCATATCCGGCCGCGTTGAGTTCATCCACCAGCGCCTGGGATTTCGCGGCTTCGCGCCGCGCAATGCAGACCTTGTAGCCGCCTTCCGCAAAGCGGCGCGCTACGGCTGCGCCTATGGCGTCTCCGGCGCCGACCAGAAGAGCAACTCCACCTGATTTCAACATTCCTGTCTCCAGAACTTCAGATTTAATTCGAGGCCGCGCGTACGGCTTTGTCCGCAATCATCGCGTCGATGGCACTGTCACTGTAACCGAGCTCACGCAGTACGACGCGGGAGTGCTCACCTACCCGTGGTGCCGGGCCGCCGATGACGGCCTTGCTGACCTCGAAGATGGCCGCAGGCTTCGGCTGCCGCACCCGGCCCACCGTCGGCTGGTCGAACTCCTCGATCAGGCCGCGTGCCACGACTTGCTCGTTATGGATAATCTCGCCGCGACGCAGNATCGGCGCGCACGGCACATCGGCGGCATCCAGCCGCTCCAGCCACTCGGCGGTGGTGCGCTGGCCGATGTATTCCTGCATCTTGTTGATGCGCGCGGTGGCGTTGACAAAGCGTGCCCCCGGTGTGGCGAACCGCTCGTCCCTGGCCAGTTCCGGATCGCCTGATGCTTTGCAGAAGCCCTGCCATTCGGAGTCCGAGATCGTGCCGCAGGTGATATAGCTGTCGAACGTCTTGAACACGAGGTCCGGACGGTCGTTGGGATCCATGGTCGTCGCTTCGGCGCCGATCACCGTGTATTGCATCATGCCTTCCGGCCACAGATAGGAGATCATGGTGTCCAGCATCGCCACCTGAATGTGGTCGCCCTGGCCGGTTTTCTCNCGTGCGTACAACGCNGACGACACCGCCTGCGCCGTGAACACCGCCGTGGTCTTGTCGCAGACGATGGTGCGGATCATCTGCGGACGGTTGGTCACCGGCTGTGACTGGATATCGGCGAATCCGGAGAGCGCCTGGATGATCGGATCGTAAACCCGTTTCTTCACATACGGTCCGCTGTCTCCGACGCCGCTGATCGACACATAGATCAGGCGCGGATGACGCTTGCGCAGTTCGTCGGGACCAAGTCCGAGCCGTTCCGTGGTGCCGGGGCGGAAGTTCTGTACCAGGACATCGCTCTGCGCGACGAGCTTGGCCATCACCTCGCGCCCGGCCTCGCTCTTGACGTCGATCGACAGTGANCGCTTGCCGCGATTGGAGGAAATGAACAGCGCCGAGAACTCGCCGGCCTTGTCGATGACCGCGCGGCTTCGACGGGTGATGTCGCCGCCGATCGGCTCGATCTTGAGCACATCGGCGCCCTGGTCCGCCAGAAACATCGTCGCATACGGACCCGACACAACCCCGGTCAGGTCCAGCACCCGCACACCACTCAGAGGACCGGGCATTGGTTCTTTTCCTCAGTTTGAGTCATCATTCGCATTCCGCGGCACCACGCCACTCGTCACACACTCAAATACGTTCGCCTGACATCTTCATTTGCGATCAGCGATTGCGTATCGCCGGCGAATTGAACCCGCCCCTGACTGAGGACGTAGACGTAGTCAGCCAGTTGGGTGGCGAGATGATAGTTTTGCTCGACAAGCAGAACCGGAATGCCGGAAGCTTTGACGTCCTTGAGAACGGCTTCGAGCTTCTCGATGATCACCGGCGCCAGACCCTCGCTGGGTTCATCGAGAATTATCAAATCAGGCCCAGCCACCAGCGCCCGTCCGATGGCCAGCATCTGCTGCTCGCCGCCAGAAAGTTGGCCGCCGAGACTTCTGCGCCGCTCCGCGAGCCGAGGAAATATCTCGAACACATGTTCAGCGGGCTGGCGCCGAGGCCGATGCTTCGACGCGCTATAGGCGATCGCAAGATGCTCTTCGACGGTTACCGTCGGGAAGATGCCGCGATCCTCCGGAACGAAGGCGATTCCCAATTTCACGATCCGATGGGTCGGCAACCGCGTGATGTCGATCCCGTTGAAGACGACGCGGCCGCACCGCGCGGGCGTCAACCCCAGGACCGAGCGCAGCGTCGTTGTCTTGCCCGCGCCGTTTCGCCCGAGCACCGCAACGCATTGCGCGGGTGCGACGAAGAGATCGATGCCCTGTAGAACATGGCTTTCGCCGTAATAGGTGTGAAGATGCTCGACCTTAAGCATGGTGCTGCCCCAGATAGGCTTCGATCACCCTGGAATTGGATTGAATCTCATTCTTCGTTCCCGTCGCGAGCACCTTTCCATAACTCAACACCGTAATGACATCGCAGATGGCAAACACAACATCCATGTCGTGCTCGACGAGAAGAATGGTTAGCTCGGGTGAAAGGCCGTTGATCAACTTGATGAGGTTTGCACGCTCGTCCGGCGAGGTTCCGGCC